>JAEEGF011880654.1_pt1 | contig 65348 bp, 55 predicted proteins | sample 9134171 | NCBI WGS metagenome assembly JAEEGF01 (sample SAMN16246542, study PRJNA631951) | gut metagenome | biome: gut microbiome; feature: rumen; material: AP-attached | host: Bos | place: Iran: Karaj | collected 2018-10 | reverse complement strand
AATATCTGTCAGTGGTAAGGTTTTTCATGACAGTTAAATTGTACCACATAAACGAATGACTCCCAAGCCCTTTTTTGAGCCTGGGAGCCATTTGTTTGTCTTGGGACTTTTTTCACAGCCCCTTTTTCCTCTCATTTGATGTCGATCCAAATTCCGATATCTCGCATGACGGAATCGGGGACAGCTTGATAAAACCTTTGTGCTTCCTCATTGCTGGCAGTCAGAGCAATCAATGTGTCAACCTGCTGCGCCTTTAGGTTCTCCCGCAGGGTGGAAAGCAGCTTTTGTGCCGCGCCCTTATGACGGCAGCTTTTTAACACACAAATCCAATCCAAGTAAGCTTTGATAGAACCGTCAAAATGGGAAGGGATCAAAACAGCGTCAATTCGGCCGATCACCCGCTCGTTTTGATAGGCCAGCAAAGAAATCGAGTTGGAAAACCGCTTGTCGCGGAAGCTGTCCGTAACACGATTGATATACGCCGCGTCGATCTCCCAGCCCCAGAAGTCTTCTTCCGACCGGAGTTCCTTTTCAAATGCCAGAACGTCCGGGATGGCTTCTTCGGTATACGGCTTGACAACGATCCTGTTTCGTTCGATCTCCGCCTGCATACGGTCGCACCATTTGTCCCATTTTTCCCGGTATTCCTCCTCCGGGATGATCCGTGACAGCAGCTGGCAGGGCAAGGTGATCGCCTGTTCCCGGCAGGCTGCGACGCAGGCACGGTACATATCCCAAGACAGCTCGTCCGTATCCCAGACCAGGGGAACCGCTTCCAACCCGGCCCGCAGCGCGGCAACAGCTCTGGTATGTCCGTCCGTCATAACCGGTCTTCCGTCCAACAGCTTGACCGGGATCGGCTCGAAGCAGGAGAGATCTGCCGGGTCCAGCCAGCCTTCAATATCCCGCAGCTTCTTTTCAGAAATATAAAACTGCGAGGGCTGCAGGTCCTTCAGCTTCAACGCACTGATTTCCATAATCGTGTCCTCCGGTTTTTGAGTTATTTACTGCTTTGCGTCCATCTCTTTTTCCGTATTATTCCGTCGTTTTCGCGTCCCACAAGTGGGAAAAGTGCCGGTTCAGAAACGCTCGGTACTCGGCAGAATCCGGATCGTCCAGATGATCCCGGATATAGTTTGCGTGCATCTTTTGCTCGGCGGGGTCGATCTCGGCGTAGCGGTGGACGATCACATTTCCGGCAGCCTCCTCCCGGAGAATTTCCGGATAGACGTTCGGGATATGCTCCGCCAGCACCACAGGCACGTCCACGGGGCTCTCCCAGGTGTGGCCCTTGGTATTTTTCAGATCCGTGGGAGAAATGGGCCGGTAGAGGAAGCCTTCCTTTCCATCGTACAGAACCTTTAGCTGATCCGGGAAGCGTTCAAAATAGTGCTGAACCCCGTCTCTCGGCCCCATGGTGACGAAGTTTTCCTGCCTGCTCCGGCAGCAGACCAGGGCGTAGACCCGATCCGTGGTAAAGTAGGCCACGCTGCTCCCGTCAGCGTGGGACTTTGAATTTGCCAGAATGGTATCCAGCCCGCCGATGACGCTGCCATGGTAAAACGTCGTTTTCTGCATCACGTTTCTTCCTCCAAACGCTCGATCTGTCGTTCGATCAAGCTGGCGTATTGTTCTGTCAAGTCATACAGAAGTGTCTTTAGTATAGAGGTAAGAAGGGCGAAATACAAGCCTTGAAAAACAGCGGGTTTTCCGGTATAATACACGCAAAGAAACGGTCAACGGCACGGTGTATCTTCGTTAAAGCCGCTGAATTGATACAAGAGAGGAAACAACGCCATGCAAAGCGAACGATTGATCATTGACCGGCTGCGGGAGAGCGACCGGGCGGACTATTTTGAGAATATCTCCCACGACAAAAAGGTGCTGGAGACCTTTGTCTGCACCTACGCGGAGCGGCTGGAGGACTTTGACTTTTCCCGGTATCTTTCCAACGAGAGCCTTTTTGCCATCCGCTTGAAGCAGACCGGGGGGCTGATCGGGATCATCCTGTACTTTGACGAAAAGGACGGGGCCTGCGAGATCGGCTACGGCATCGGCTCTTCCCACTGGGGCAAGGGCTACGGCACCGAGGCCGTCCGCCGCTTCCTGAGCTGGTGCTTCGAGGAGCGGGGCCTGCAAAGGGTCTACGCCTCCTTCTTCACCGGCAACGACGCCTCCCGGCGGATCATGGAGAAGTGTGGGATGTGCTACCACCACTTTTCCGAAAAAGAGCTGAGCTACCTGGGGGCGGAGCGGGATCTGACCTATTACGTTATCCAGCGTTCCGAATGGGCGCAGCTGGCCCTTGCGGAGGCGGAAAAGGCCGTTCTTCCTGGCCGGTATCGCCACTTCAAGGGCCGGGAATACCAGGTGATCGGCATTGCCCGCCACTCGGAGACGGAAGCGCCCCTGGTGGTCTACCGGAAGTGCTACGACGACGGCGGCCTGTGGGTGCGGCCCGTGGAAATGTGGAACGAAACCGTGGAGCAGGACGGCAAGACCCTGCCCCGCTTCCGGTGGATCTCGGAGTCCTGAAAACAGCATACAAAGCGGGGAGCCCCGGCCATGCGGCGGGGCTCCCCGTTGATTCGGATCCCGGGCTCACTGCGCGGACGCAGCTCCGGCTTTCCTGGATTTTTTCTCCTCGTAGAGCTTGGCGTCGGCACGCTTCAGGCTGTCATGGAAGCTCTCCACCCCCTCGTCCCACTCGTCGTATCCCACGGAAATGCTGAGCTCATAGGGGATCCGCTCCGTGGTGCAGGCCTCCGCCAGGGTGGAACGGATGCTGTCCAGCAGGCGATCCACGTTCGCGGCCCGCTCGGCGTGGACAACGATGGCAAACTCGTCTCCGCCGTAGCGGCACAGGCAATAGGAGGAGCCCAAGGCAGCGACGCAGGAGCGCAGGGAGTCCGCGATCATCACCAGCGCCCGGTCGCCCTCGGCGTGGCCGTAGTTGTCGTTGATGCTCTTGAAATCGTTGGCGTCCGCCATGATGACGAAGGCCTTCAGATTCTCACGGCGGTGAGAGCCCTCCTGGGCAGCGTAGCGGAGCAGCTGGACGCGATTGTTGATCTTGGTCAGCGGATCCAGGGAGATCCGGTCGTTCATCGCGCGGATGTAGAAGAACAGCATCATGATGGTGCAGCCGAAGCAGAACAGGGGCGCGTTGATGAAGGAAAGCTGGATGACGCCGAAAAACACCACCGACAGCGGATACAGGCCGATCACCCGGAAATGCCTGCGCTCCTCCGGATCCTCCGTTTGCTTCGCCCTACGCAGGGACAGGAAGCAGGAGATAAAAACGTAGGTCAGCGGCGCGACCAGCATCAGCGGATAATACAGGACGTTCAGATCGCCCTTTTCGTTGACCCAGAACGCGGGCGCCACCACATAGGCGACGGCCATGAGGATGGGCATGACAAGAAAGGGGATCCGGAACTGGATGCGCCCGCGCTTGGAGCTGTAGAACGTCAGCCGCTCCGAGACCGCGGCGAACAGCGCCCACTCATAGGCGATGGCCGAGAGCAGCACGAAATTGGTAAAGTTCAGAAACGCGACGGAAAAACGCGTCCGCGGCAGTATGTTGGACAGCACGCCCGCCCAAAAGATATCCGAAATAAAGTACAGGATGTGCACAATCAGCGCACGGTCAAAGACGATTTGCTTTTCCTGCTTGTTCATGCTGATGTGGTCGTTGAGCAGCAGGATGCCGAACAGCAGGATGCAGACGATGTTCGCCTCTGTGTAAAAGAGGAAAAAACCGCTTTCCATTGCCCAATGCTCCTCTCTCGCCCGGGCGGGCATATCCGGTCGGCAAAACGGCCGTGTTGACTGCCCGGACGGCGCCGGGCACGGTCAGGTTTCGGTCTCGCTTCTGTCCTTTTTTCTTGTGACCAGCTTATCGCAGGCGGCCAGGGTGCCGGGCAGGATAAACAGGATCAGCAGGATCACGCTGAGAGATCCGATGGAAAGCGTCCGGATAATCTCCGTCACCGTTTCGTCCTCGAACAGCCTGCCCACGGCAGCTGTGATCAGCACCAGGATCAGGCCGGAGGTCAGAATAGTATGCACGGATCCCTCGTACGCCCGTTCCAGCGCTTCCCGGATCCCCGCCGTCCGGCGGTGCTCCCGGTAATAGTTGGTGAACAGGATCCCGTAGTCGATGGTCGCGCCCATCAGAATGCACTCCACCATCAGCAGCGCCATGTAGTACATACTGCCGCTCATGATCCCGGTGACGGTCACGGTGATATAGACGCCGCACTGCACCAGCAGCACCAGCAGCCCCGGCACAAAGAGCGAACGGAAGGTCAACGCGACGATCAGGAAAATGGCGAACGCCGTCAGCAGCGTGATCAACAACAGCTCGCCGTCAAAGATCTGCTGCATTTCGTAGGCCATGACCGCGTTGCCGATGAGGTAGCTCTCCCCTTCCGGGATCCGATCCAGCTCCGCCTCCAGATTCTGCAAAAACGCGGTGGTAGCGGCGCTCTCCTCCGGATAGGTGGTGGTGAACACCATGCGGGAATACCGTTGGGAAACCAGCTGCGCCTTTCCGGCCTCCAGCACCGACTGCCCCAGCTGCAGCTTCATACGCAGCTCGGCATTGATCCAGGGAGAAAAGCGAGGATCGTTCACGACCTGCTCCGTCAGCTCCCGGAACAGGGCCTCGGGGGTCATCGTCCAGGCAGGGTCATACCCTTCGATGCTTTCTTTGTACAAATATAGCATTTCCACAGCGGATTTGTCAAGCCGATCACTCATTCCGCCCAGGAGTTTTTGCATTTCCTCCGCGGAGTACGCCTGGCCGCCGATCACCGCGTCCATCATGCCCTTCGCAGCGGACAGAGTCTTGGCCTGCTCAGGGGAAATGCTGCTCAGATAGCTTTGCATCAGCGGGTCGGAAAGGATGAAATCCACAAGCTCCGCCGCCGACATGGTGTTTTTCCCTCCGTTTTGGGCGCTGTAAAGCAGGAACACGCTGTCCAGGGCGGAGGCGTCCATCCAATCGGCGAACTCGGCGCAAAGCGCGGCCAGCTCCTGCGCCTTCATTTGCCTCTGCAGCGCCTCCGGATCCGCAAACAGCCTGAGCAGGCTTGCCTTCTCCCGCATATCGTCGTCGAGGAAGGCCGCAAAGCTCTCGTCGCTCAGCACATGATCGGACAGGAAGGACAAAAACGCCCCTGCGGTCATCCTCCCGGTTTCTCCGCCGGTGTAATGCCGGTAGTACAGCAGCCGCAGCAGGGCGGGGTTCAGATCCATACTGCCGCCCATCTCCCCGAACATGGCCGCCAGCTCCTCGGCGGTGCAGGCCTTGCCCAGCGTCCGGCTGTAGCTTGTTACGGAGCAGACGCCGCTGTCCGCCTCCAGCCGGTCGGACAGCGCCCGGATCTGTTCCTCGTCCCGGTTCTCATACACCAGAACGATCGGATTCCGCTTGGGGAAGATATCGGCCACGGGATCGTCCCGGACCAGGGAATAGGCGATCCCGGTCTGGGTCTGGAGAAAATAGAAGCCGACAAACAGCAGGAGAAAGACGCCCGCCACTGCGTAGCGCGCCTTGAAGCTGAACCGCGCCGCCCAGCGCGTGGGGATATGCAGTTCCTTTTTGGCGGTTTTCAGCAGCTGCCGGTCAAAGAGCAAAATGAGGGCGGGCAGCACCGTCAGCACGCAAACCATGCTGAGGAACACGCCCTTGGCCATGACGATCCCGATGTCCGCGCCGATCTTGAAGCTCATAAAGAGCAGCATCAGCAGCCCCGCAACCGTGGTGAGGGCGCTGGAGGAGACGGACGGGAAGGCGTTCACCCAGGCCTGCTTCATCGCCAGGAGCTTATCCGGCTCCTTCTCCCGCTCCTGCCGGTAGTGGTTCATCAGAATGATGGAGTAGTCCATAGACAAAACCAGCTGCAGGATCGCGGCGATGGAGTGGGTCATATTGGACACGCTGCCCAGGATCAGATTCGTTCCCAGATTGATCAGCACAGCGCAGCCGATCGCCGCCAGGAACAGCACAGGCTCCAGCCAGGAGCCGCACATGGTAAACAGGATCGCCAGCAGAATGAGCAGCACGATGACGTAGACGATCACCGGAATGGTGGGCATACTGGTGGCGTCGTTGTGCCAGACGATCTGCCGGTCAGAGAACCGGGACGCCAGAGCCGCCTCGAGCTCCCCTTCCCCCGCGCTGCCGTAGGCGCAGGACATATGGATCACATACAGGGTGTGGTTGTCCCGGTTGTATTCCTGGCTGACAGGCTCGTATTCCACGCTTTCCACGTTGGCAATGGCGGCCAGCTGCGCCGGGATCGCCGCCTTTTCCGCGTCAGACAGGTCGTCGATCATGACGCGCATGGTATTCGGCAGCTCGATGGCCGGGAAATTGTCGTTCATCACGTCCATGCCGACCTTCATTCTGGAGTCGTCCGGAAGATACTTGGTCAGATCCTCGTTGATGGTGACGAAGCGCGAGCAGATGGCGCCGGCCAGGGCAAGGATCAGCATGAGGATCAGGATGGCAACGCGTTTTTCCACGATAAAAGACGACGCCTTTTTCAGCATAGTTCCACTCCTCTCTGCGGCATATTGTTTCCTGTCTTGACAGAGCTCTTCCAGTTTAGTATAATAAACACGTGTTGGATTTACAACCAACAGATTTTTCTGTTTGGTTGTAAATCCAACATCGGGGAGAAATGTGTTGATTTTGTGAAGATTTTTTGGAGCGTCGTTATGAATCAGAGAATTGCACTCACCAAAAAGCTGCTGAAAAACAGTCTGACCGAAATGCTGCAGACCCAAAGCATCTATCAGATCTCCATTCGCGAGCTGTGCCAGAAGGCCGGCATCAACCGTTCCACCTTCTATAAATACTACGGAAGTCAGTTCGATCTGCTGGCCGAGATGGAGAACGATCTGTTCCACAGCGTTGAGACCGTGTTCGTTTCCCAGACGGATCCCAGTGAAGAGCTGGTGGTGCAGGTCATGTGCTATCTGGAGCAGGATATCGAGTTTGTCCGGCTGCTGCTGAACTCCAACGTGGACCCGCAGTTTCCCGAAAAGCTGTTCACCCTGGAGCCCATCCGCCGCATGGGCTTGGAGCTGAAAGCGGATATGACCGAGGAGGAGTACGAGTATTTTTCCTGCTTTATCCTCCACGGGGTCTATGAGATGGTTCATAAATGGATCAACAAGGAGAAGCGGGAAAGCCCTGCGCGGATCACCTCGCTGATTTTCCGCTTTATCCGGAGATAACGGACGGCCCGGGATCTGAAAACAGGAAAGGGGGCGGCTGCCGTGCATTTTGTGGAGGCAAAGGGGATCCTGACGGGAACGGGAGACTACTGCGGAATGAATATCTACCGGGGCTGTACCCACGGCTGCATCTACTGCGACAGCAGGAGCCGGTGCTACCGCTTCGACCATCCCTTTGAGGACGTTGCGGTGAAGCGAAACGCCCCGGCTCTGCTGGAACAGGCCCTGCGGGCCAAAAAGCGGCGCTGTGTGATCGGCACCGGGTCCATGTCGGATCCCTATATGCCCTGCGAGGCGTCCCTGGGTCTGACCCGAAGCTGCCTGGAGATCATTCACCGCTACGGCTTCGGCGCGTCGGTCCAGACGAAATCAGACCTGGTCTTGCGGGACATCGACCTGCTGGAGGCGATCCACCGCTCCGCCAAATGCGTGGTGCAGATGACCCTAACCACCTATGACGACGGTCTGTGCCGGATCCTGGAGCCGGGGGTCTGCAACACCAGGCGGCGGATCGAAGTCCTGGCCGCCCTGCGGGAGCGGGGCATCCCCACCGTGGTGTGGCTGACGCCCATCCTGCCCTATCTCAACGATACCGAAGAAAACGTCCTTGCCATCCTGGAGGAATGCGCCCGGGTGGGGGTCAGGGGCGTGATCGACTTCGGCATGGGCATGACCCTGCGGGACGGAGACCGGGAATACTACTACGCAGCCCTGGACAGGCACTTTCCGGGGCTGAAGGAGCGGTATATCCGGGAATACGGAAACGCCTACCAGCTGCCCAGCCCCCGGGCCGGGGCGCTGCGTGCGCTGTTTCAGAAGATCTGCAGGGAAAACGGCCTGCTTTCGACCCCGGAGGCCTGCTTCCGGTTCATCGGGGAGCTGCCGGAGCCCTGCCCCCAGACAAGCCTGTTTGCCCCATAGGCGCTGGGGCTCGGGACGCTTTTTGTCGCGCCTGCGCCGTCAAAGCAAAAATCAAGCTGAGAGGAAAGGACGTTTTCGGTCCTTCTTCTCAGCTTGATTTATACCGGGTTGCGCGCTCAGATCCCGAACGATCCGGAAGAGCGTTTCGCGGATCGTTATTTTGCCGCGGCCTTGGCGGCCTTGCGCTTTTCCAGCGCGGTGACGATGATGGAGCAGGAGGCGTCGCCCACAATGTTGACGGTGGTCCTGCCCATGTCAAAAATGCGATCCACACCGGCGACCAGGGCGATGCCCTCCACCGGCAGACCCACGGACTGCAGCACCATCGCCAGCATGACCATGCCGGCGCCGGGCACGCCGGCGGTACCGATGGACGCCAGCGTCGCGGTGAGGATGATGCTCAGCATCTGCGTCAGAGTCAGGCTGATGCCGAAGCAGGAGGCAATGAAGATGGCGCACACGCCCTGATAGATGGCGGTGCCGTCCATGTTGATGGTCGCTCCCAGGGGCAGAACGAAGGAGGAGATGTCCTTATCCGCGCCCAGCTTCTCCGAGCACTCCATGTTGATGGGCAGGGAGCCCACAGAGGAGGCGGAGGAAAAAGCAAACATGATGGCGGGCAGCATCCCCTTGAAGAATTTCAGCGGGCTCAAGCCTGCCAGCGTCCGGACGGAGAGGGAATATACGATGATCGCATGGAGGATATAACCGATGTAGGCCACCAGCAGGACCTTTGCAAGGGAGCCCAGGACTGCGGGGCCGTTCTCGGCCACCACCGGGCAGATCAGGCAGAACACGCCGATGGGCGAGAGCTTCACGATCAGCTCCATGGCCTTGAGGAAGGTGTCGTTGAGGATATCCACCAGCTTGAATTCCATGTCGGCGTGCTTGTCCTTAATGAGCAGCAGCGCGAAGCCGATGACAATGCTGGCCACGATGATCTGCAGCATATTTGCCTCGACAAAGGGCTTGAGGAAGTTGGAGGGGAAGATCCCCACCAGGGTGTCCATGAAGTTGACCGGCTCCGAGGCCTCGTAGCTCAGATCTGACGTCTGGAGCACCGGGAAGAAGCTCTTGAAGATGTTGGCCAGGATCAGACCGATGGTAATGGCAAAGGCCGTGGTGACCATGTAGTAGACGATGGTCTTGACGCCGATGGAGCCGACCTTGCGGATGTCGCGCATGGAGATAACGCCGGCCATGATGGAGAAAAAGACCAGCGGCGTGACGACCCACTTGATCAGGTTGAGGAAAATCGTACCGAAGGGCTTGATGTAGGAGGTGGCGATGTTGGCGTTCTTCGTCAGGCATACGCCCACGACGATGCCCAGAAGCAGCGCGATGAAGATCTGCGCCGCCAGGGACAGCTTTTTCCTTTTCTTCATACGTTCACTCCGTTCAATAATTATTAGGTCGCTGTATCAGTATACCATTTTTCACAAATTCAAGCAAGCGCCGGTGGGCGAAATTTGTGTGTGTTTTCTGTGATGTCGGAACGGAATGTCTTTGACCGCTTTTTGACGCACAAAGCCCCGGATTTCTGCCGAAATCCGGGGCTTCGTGGAGCTACTGGCCGGACTTGAACCGGCGACCTGCTGATTACGAACGTTCGTCCAAGCTTCCGCACCCTGCTCTATGGCCCTATCCGGCCCTTTCTGCCGGGTGTTTTAGCCGGTTTTGCGAGCCGGATCTGGTCTCCGCTCCGCTGATTCCATCGGCTCGTTTCCGCGTTTGGGTCACGGTTTGGGTCAAGTCTCACCGTACCGCAAAACCCATATTCACGACGCGATCCGGGTCAAGCAGTTTTCAGCGAAATCATGCCGGTCAAAATCTGCGACGCAGTAATCAAAGACTACCAGCCAGCGGAACACTACGCCCGCGGCTGTTGATAGGATGCAACTTTTCGAGTGCGTTCTCTGACCGCTTCGGAGATCCATTGATTCAAAGAACAGCCTTCCTTCGCGGCAGCAAGAGCGGCAGCACGGTGCAGCTCCGGCGCAATACGGACGTTGAAGCAGCCCTTGAACTCTTTTTCAGGCTGCTTGCCGATCTGCGCACAGAGCGAAAGATAATTGTCAACGCAGCTATGGAAAGATGCCTCCAACTCTTCCAGGCCCATGCCGTGGTAGTTCAAAGAATCGTTGACGCCAAACACAGAGCCGCAGAGGATGCCGTCCTCAGCAGAGTACTCGACTGTGCCGTGATAGCCTTTGTATTCCAACAGATCAGACATAAGATCCCTCCTATTCTTCATCGAGAGACTGCAGAAACTCCCGTACCTTCTTCACCTGATAGATGTACAGCTCATTGCCCGGATGAGGCCCGTCAAACATCAACACCCGCCCGGTCTTCTTGTGGACATAGGCAATGGCTGAGCCGCGCCCGCCGTAGAATTTTTCACAGTCGCATTTGCTCATCAGCGCGTCCAGATCGGCAGTCGTGAAATTCCTCGGGATCCTGGCGGCAAAGAGCTTCTTCCAAAGTTGGTCTTTCTTCGGCATGGCAACCTCCTTTATGTAACTAAATTTCAGTTACGGTTCTATTATACACAACATTTTGTTTTTTGTCAATACCATATGCCACATACATTCAAGGTCTCTGTGAGTTAGGGGGGAGTTACTCCTCAGAAAAAAGCGTAGTCAAGCTCATAATGGTTTCTTTTAGATGAATAAAGACTGTTTCCAAAGTCGCGTGATTAAGAGAACAAATAAATCTGCAACAATCCATTTTCAAAAACTCAGTAATAATTTTGCGTTCACCATAATCTCCTTCTTTTTCCTTCGATTTGTAGAAAGAGGATATGTCTATATCATCTAACACCAAGGCATTTTCGATGCCTTTTTTCATCTTTTTTGAGTTTTCAAAATATGGCATTCTTCGGACATATAGGTTTCTCGTTTGAAACTCATTTTTGTTGGTATCACAATCAAACAGAAAAACAGTTTTACATTTTATCTCTTGGCCAGCAAGAAAATTATAAGCTTGATTCAAAGACGAACTCCCGGTAAAATGCTCAGTATTATTATCATCCAAGAATCCGATCCATTTAAACTGAAAGGGAATGTCAAAGCCAAAGACTTCACAAGCTTTTTTAAAATATTCTTCGTCTGTTCTACCCTCTAAAAAAACTGTTGGCTTATCAAACTGGAAATGGCTAATAGAAAACGCATCCTTTATTAGCTCTATTGAAGTGCATTTATAATACTCGGGCTTATCTTTTACAATAATAGTTCCATTGATATCTCGGGAAAGGACAATAACTTTGTCGTTTTTCCGTGTTTCATTATGAATAATAAATGGAGAGTGGGTTGCGACAAATAGTTGCGAAGTCTGAACCCCTTTTGCATTTGTAAAAATACTCTTGTAATAATCCATGATTCTCATCTGCCATGTAGGGTGAAGACTGATTTCAGGTTCATCAATAAATACAAACGCCCCATTTAATGCATTAACATCTTTTAACAAAAAGCAACCTCTGTAGACAACTTGCTTTTCTCCCGAACTTAATGCTTCAATTGGAATTTCAATGCCGTTTTTTTGGAACAGAATTGTTTTCCGTCTTTTCTCAGTTATTATTCTGCTATAGGATAAATTATCAAACATACGACTAAATGCATTTGTAAAACGCGACATTCGTTCATCTATAGTACCTTTCAAATATCGACCTTCTGGGTTTTTTCGAACAGCATTTGCAATATCAGCATCATCTAAAGCTTGAATGTCAATAATTAGTTGATTAATTTGGGTCGGTAGATTGCTGTTAGATCGTTGTGATTCTACTACAGAGTCTAACCCCATAGAGGTAATAGAGGATACTTCTTTTGCATTGAAATTGATATCAATATCAGAATAAATTCCAGCCATAGGACGTATATCTAGATGACCGTCCGTATTGTTGTGCCAAGCGTCCTGGTTTTTTCCTGCATTCAAATTTAGCAGTTGATTATAAAGATTGTGCGATGTTGCAGCATTAAATGATATTTCCGCGGTATCCAACGCATATTCTGCAATGACTTTGAAATCAGCTTTTCCGCTGATGAATGTATATAGTGCATCTAACAACGTGCTTTTTCCAGCGCCGTTTTCACCCGCCAAAATAACTGTATCAACGGGCTTTCCATCTTGATCGCAAAAATCCAGTGAAAGATTACCAAGAATAGGGTGATTCTGAAAAACTATTGATTTTAGTTTGTACATTTAGAATTCTCCTGCAAATTCTACGACGCAATACAGAAAATATAAAACGCAGATTAAAGTGTTGCACAGCATATTCGCATCATTCAAATATATAAACCGAGAAGCTGTGCAGTTTTTTGCCAACCCGCAGCTATTATGGCTTCAAAGAATTGGCAAAAAAATCATTTATATATTTCTATATTATTCGAACTCAATCAGACGGTTTATTATCTCAATAATATTCAGCGGATCAAAATCGTACATATTAATTGATGCGATGATAATTTGATGATCAGAGAAATCCCTTTTGAGAATGTTCATCATCAACTTGATGTTTTCTTGGTCAACTTCTTTGCCGCTTGGAGAATCAAGTATTAGCGGTAATTTAATGCCAATAGCTCGCTCTATCTCAATGATATACGCCAAACGAAATGCAAATACTGTTTTGTGTAAAACTGCCCCGGAAAGCTCTCTAAGATTAGAAGTAAATAAATACCTCGCTGCAATTGTCTCTTCGTCTCCAACGCCTAATTCACTCGCATATTTAACCATATTTCGATAAAGAGAAGTAACAACAGGATTGTTGGCTTTGGTGTTTTCTGTGATAGCTTGGCGCACCGCTTTTAATTCGCTTTCTATTTTTCTTATTTCTTTCTCAATTGGGACCGCATTTATTTGAAGCGCTGCAATTCTTCTGTCAAAGGCTTGTACCATTGTTTCAGACTCCCAAAAAGACATTTGCTCGTTTTCTGCTCTCATCTGATCCTCATGAGAAGCAATTGCAGATAGAACCAAGGCAAGCTCGGAGGAGATTAGCTTGTGCTTTGTTATAAGGTACTCGAAATTATCATCAAAGCCAACAATATTATCTGCTGTTACAGGAATTGCTGTTCCATCTGGTCCCTTGACAAGCAGTTTCATCTCAGCTATAAATGTTGCAAACTGCTTGTTATCCTTTATTGTCCGGTCAAGTCTTTTCAATTCTTTCTTTAGCCTGTTCTGCTGGATTTTTAACTGTTCTAAATCTGCATCAAGCCTATCCTCATAGTGCTCTACTGCAAGGGAACCGCTGTCGACTTCAATGGTCTCTTGGTATTTTGCGACACTGAACATCTGCCTATATTTATTTAGCTCTCTTAACAGCTTTTCTTCTTGTCGAATTAATTTTGAGCAATCTATTCCTGACAGACCGCGAATTAAATCCTCAATTTTGAAATGAATACTGCCTATGGCAACACCTCTATTAAGCAGCGTCCACCCCTTCTCTTGATCTATATAGAAAGCACCGAGAAGATTATCTAACACATCGGCATTATCTGTCCCGAATAATAAACCGTGAAGCTCTTGCAGCTGCTCTGGAAGGACATAAGTCTGGCGGACACTATCACTTGATAGAATGATACTGTTACTATTGAATCTTGCAAGTGTAGCGTCACCATACTTTTCTGAAAAAATAACAGTTTCGACCTCACAGCGTTCAAACTTAATTTTTTTAGTGTTTGGAATATTATAACCAAGCGAATATAGCAAAAATCTGAGGAGCGTCGTTTTTCCTTTGCTGTTTTGTTTGCTGTGTATTAAATTGGCATTGTCAGAAAACTCAATAAAACGACTGTATAAGCCTTCTTTAATGTGGATAGATTTTATGATCATAGGGATACCCCCTGCTTGATCTTATTTATTTCAATTCTTCTTCGAATAACATTGTACACAACAACTTTGGTAAGGGCTTCTACGGTATCACAATCAATGCCGTCTCCTTCAAATTCAGATGCGTAATTTCTCCAGCAATCCTCTACAAAATTCAGCGATTTTTCTTTTGGTTTTCCGGTGTTGTTATATGCATTGAAATCAAAGAGAATCTTTGTAAAAAACTCCATTTTTTCACAGCATGAGTCAATAGTTTCCTTGTACCTGTGTACTACCTCATCGTATTGGACAGTATCAAATCTGTCAACAAAGTCTTGGTCTGTATTCTCAACGTCGGTGACAATCACTATTATAGGCCAAATCAAACTTTTTTTGGAAAGTTTGATCTCTGTATTTTTCTTACTTCCGTTTCTAAAAGTCTCCTCAAACCATATGCGGTGTAATCGCTTTCCGAGACCGCTATTAGACAACTTTAAATCACCAATAAAATCATTAATGACCTGCAAAACAACCTTGTAACGTTCCGCCTCATTATCCGTTTCAAAGGGAAGGACCTGAATGGAAAACTGTTCGGGATTTAATGGACGCTCAATTTCCGATAGAAAACCAGTTATGATTTTTTGTGACGATTCTGGCAAAGTATCGAAATTACGGTGGGCAGCTCCATAGAAAATACTGCGGGATGCTTCTTCATTTAGTGGATTAGGAGAATTCGTAATCAAAATCAGCTTTTCTGCACTTACTTTTGCGCAACCTTCAGATAGCGATTTCAGCGCATTTTTGAGTTTTTCCCGAACATGGCTAAAATCCGAACTGCTCTTTTCAACCGATTTCGCCTGTGCTAAAATGTGGTTACCATTACACAATTCAATATCAATGTCTTCATTCTCACTCTCTATCCGAAGAGATTGGATGTCTTTTATATTTTCAAGCATTAGCACGATAGCAGCATTCACTTGAAAGTCAAATCCAAACATGACAGCATTAGCACGTCTATTGGCCTCCATGTCAACACCTCACTGTTCTACAGTTCCTTGAATCGCACTGCTAATTGTTTGAAGGAAGAGTTTGGAAGCACCTGCTTAGAAGGAATAAACAAGTATCTCCACTCTTTATAGCCATTTGCGTTCCCCCAGCGGGAAGCGACGGCACAGTATTGGATCGCCCGGGTCTTCTTTGCCAAGACATCTGGGTCCTTCAGTTTGTCTTCGCCCTTGACCTCGACAAGATAGATGATGTCCTCAGTTTCCACGACAAAATCAGGCTCATAATTATGCCCGTGGTTGTAGGTGATGTCAAATTCCCGGGGATGCGGTCTGAGCCATTTGAGCACGTCCGGGTCCCTTTCCAGAACGTGGGCAAGTGTCAGCTCGCCTTCCTTGCTGTCGAACTTGGCCTCCGCAAAGACGCCTTTCTTTATCCCGGTAAAGAGTACGTTTCGAATGTTGCCATGGAAGGTCCCGAACAGGTCCACCTTTTCGTCCCAGCTATATGCCTGGGCCAAATTGTGATCGCTTGTCCCAATGACCTCTTCCTGAAGCATGCCGTTGGTGCAATAGAAGTGCTTCATCATTTGATTGTACAGCTTGTTGGCAATATCCCTGCGGTACATCATTACAATGTTCCGCATTCCATTCTCGCCGTGCCGCGTTTCGTAGTGCGCAAGCAGTTGGGTTATCAGCTTTTGAATCAGAGCGGGGCATTTTTCGTAGTCGATTTCCGGCTTCTTTCGGAGCTCTGTCAAAATAACCTTTCCAGGCTTGTATGCCTCGAAGTCGATGGTGTCGCCATGAATCCGCTGCCGGTCTGCCGGATCTGTCAAATTTTGGATCAGCAGCTCGTTGCTGATCGGAACGTGGTCAAAATCGCTGAGATCCAAATCAAAATCCGTGAAATTGTATTCTTCCACACCCGCATCAGTGATTCTGATACGGGGGATTGGAATGAATTTTGCCTTTGTTGCTGCGTGTGTCTTCTCTGTCTCATGAACGATCCAGTCAGAGAAGGGGTTTTCATTGTTGCGGAAGGTCTCACCTAAGTCCTGATCTTCCGCAAGCTGGGCAGAGACGTTCTCGGCAGCTTGCCGAATCGATTGTGCTGGATCGGTATGCGGAGAAGCATCCCGGTATATTTGCGCAATGGCTTGCCGGATCTTATTCTGCGCTGCGGCAAATACGGCGTCGTTCTCAGGAGACTGCTGGAGCCCTGTCTGCGCATAAGCCTCCTCATGCGTTTCCTGAGATGGCAGTTCCATAGCCACGGTGGGATATGTGATTTCGCTGGGCTTGAGGTCCTCTGCTTTGATGATATTTCCGGCTTTGAAAATAGAATCGCCGCGCTGGGCCTCTTCCAATATCTCTCCGAACTTATCATGGGCGGTCAGTCTTACAGAGTCAACGGTCTCGTCGCCGGTGCGCTCTCCGTAGGGAAGCCTTAGGCCACGCCCCACCATTTGCTCCCGCAGAATCTTTGATGTAGCAGTTCGCAGCGGGACGATGGTATAAAGATTGTTGACGTCCCAGCCTTCCTTCAGCATATTCACGTGGATCACGATTTCCACGGGATTGTCCGCCTGCTCCACATCGAGAAGCAGACGCATGTTCGCTTCGGTTTCCGCTCCAGTCTTTTTTGAGTGGACAACGATGGTTTTTCCACTGTAGGCTCCGTTTCGGAACGCGTCGGAACGTACATACTGTTCCACCCAGTTTGCATGGTTCGTGTCCTTGCAGACCACCAACATAAAGGGCTTAACGCGCTCTTTCCCATGGTTGGCGGCATATACCTCCAAAGCGTGCTTTGCGTTTTCATGACAGGAAATTCCATCCTGCAGCATCAGCTTGTCAAGCTGTTCGTCTCCGAAGTTGAAGAAATTGATATCGGATCGGGTCACGGCGAAGGGCGTCCGGGTATAGCCGTCTGCGATTGCGGCGGAAAGCGGGTACTCGTAAACGACGTTTTTGAAATTCACCTGTTTTGTACCCTGCCTGACGTAGGGCGTCGCGGTCAGCTCCAGGCCCAGGAGCGGGCGCAGCTCGTTCAACGCTTCCGCCCCTTTTTCCGCCCGGTAATGGTGGGACTCGTCCATAATCAGGACCAAATCGGAGAGATTGGAAAGATACCGATAGAAGGAGTCTCCGATGATCTCGTTGAGCTTCTTCATATTGGCGCTTTCCTTGTTGAACTTGTCGATATTATAGACAAAAATGCGGATATCCGATTCAAACAGGGAAATGCTCTTGGTTCGGTAGTCGTCGTCCGTAATGATCTGTGGAGCGGCGGCAAAGCAGCCCAGGCCCTTGAATACGTATTTCTTACCGTTTTGATCGGAAAGGTCCTTTTTCAGCTTCTCATAAATCGTCGTGTTCGGGGCAACGACAAAATAGTTTCTGATGTCGTGCTGCGTGTAGAGATAGGCAATGAAGGCGCCCATGAGACGGGTTTTGCCGACGCCGGTTGCCAGAGCGAAGGTCAGCGACAGAAACTCCCGCTCAAAATCAGAACAGGTCGGATACATGGCGTGGACCGCGCCAAGCGCCCCGCGCAGGTTCATCCCTTTGCGCAGGGTGATACTGTTCAGAATATCCGCTAAGATTTCCAGCGACTTTTTCTGCGGCTTGCGCAGGGACATGACGCCGCTGATATAGTCGGTGGTATATTGGGGAAAGCGGTCACTCATCCGTTTCTTCCTCCTCATCCTCATACACGGGCGGGTGGACGATATTCAGATTGTAATCTGTCCTGCCAAACTCGCAGCGATCCAGCAGCATTTGAGGGATTTTCTTAATCGTGATATTCTTGTACACCCGATCCAGCCCGGCTTCAAAGGAACGGCAGGCAATGATCAGATACTCGCCTTCTTCCATGCTGTCCCGGATGGAATCCAGGAAGGGGCTGTTCAGGTGCCGGGTGGTGACAAACAGATAGCTGTTTTCGCTGCCCACAGACTGCTTCCAGAACATAGTGCTGTCCGGTTGGTAGGTAAAGCCTTCGTGCAGGGCCATCGCCGCCGCCAGCATATCCGCGTCATAGGCGGGGTTAATTATCGCTTCTCCAAAGGGATCTTCGTTGATCAGAGACGGAGCAAGCTCGTAGAACCGATATCCACCGCCACCCAGCCAGTTGACCGCCTTTGTGATCCCACCAGGGTCATCCCCGGCAATTACCTTATCTAACCGAAGCTTGCAATGGGTATAAGCATGGTCGCCCATTTCAATACCAATATAACGCCGCCCCATTTTATGGGCTACGGCGGCAGTGGTGCCAGAGCCAAGGAAGGAATCAAGAATGAGATCATTCGGATTTGTGGTCATATCAAGAATTCTACTAACTAAGGCTTCCGGTTTTTTCCCTTTTGGAAATACAACGCCACCTTCTTTTGTCAAATTATTGATATTGGATGTATAATCCCAATATGTTCCTTTTCGGTCTCGTTTATATAGAACCCCATCTATCATTTCGCTTATATCTCCCAACCAGGCAAACAGTCGGCAACTATCACCTTTATAAAATTGCTCGTATAGTATTCCTCTATTCTTACCTGTTTTGGGGACATATTCAATTGAAATTATATCATCAGATATACTGTTTTCAACTTTCGCATCATGTACGCGTGTGCGTATTGATGATTGTGCATCTTTTGCTTCAAAAATGCGGTTTCCATATTTATAGTAAACTTCTTTTTCGGATAAACCCTCTTCTTTCATTATCTGGCGTATGGATTTTACGATTGCACCATTACGACGAAAAAGCTTAATTTCATTCCCGTCTCCATCTACGGTAGAGCAAATATATTCCTTTATTCCCGCAGATAATAGCACCGATGTGTAGTGCCAGTTTTTTCCGTTCTCTCTATATGCAACAACGTAATCATACATTTCAACATAATCATACGCATTTTTGAACGGAGAAAAAGACTCATAGTCTTTCGCATATATAAGAACAAACTCACAGTTCTTTTTTAATCGTTTGTCTTCACCGCCTCCAGAAGCACCGGCAATATTTTTCATATTTACCGAAACCATATTTATAAAGTTATTACGACCAAATATTTCATCACAAAGCACTTTTAAATACGCCTGTTCTTCATCGTCGATTTGGATCCAAATTGTCCCTTCTGGAGCTAAAAGTTTCTGTAGCGCAATTAAACGTGCTCGCATTAAGTTGACCCAAATCGAATGCTCCAAATTATCATCGTAGTATTCGAAGGCAGCGCCCGTATTATACGGCGGATCGATATAGATACACTTGATCTGTCCGGCATATTTGCTTTCCAAGGCCTTCAGCGCAAGGAGGTTGTCTCCGTGGATCAGCATGTTTTCTGTATCGGGATCATTTGTGCAGTTAGACAGCGCCGCGTTCTCAATCAGAATCCGCGGCTCAATGCGGATGGGCGTCTCCTTCCCGATCCAGGTCAGTTCCAATTTGTTTGACATGCGTAATCTCCTTGTTGTTTTCTTTTGGAGTGCTTATTTGATATTCCATACAATTGGCGGAGGCGGCATAGGAAAAGGTTTTGAGGGAAACGGTTCAGCCTCTTTCAAAGTATCAATTGGATGAAACTGCAGGTTTTTCTTAGTGCGTAGCTCATCGAAGCCATTCTTTTTGTAAATCTTTACAAGGTTGCTTATCTTCGTTGAAAGATCGCTTGGGCTATAGTAAAAAATGTGGATTGTTATGGCACGTGAGAAGCAGTCACGAATCACTTCCTGATCTGTAATATCAAGGGAGTGCCCTATCACATATAGGTTGTAAAAGTTCTCATGCAGTTCATCGGGAGTATACTTCGAAAGAAAGCTAATGTATGGCAAATCAGTTCTGTGAAAAGCCCGCTGGTAGTATTTCTTGAAGGGTAGGAATGTGACATCTACCTGATCAAGATTGTCAGACTTGTCTGCATTTATACCCAGGACGAGATTACCGGAGTTCTGGCGCTTTGGATTGCTAAGTTCGCCGTGGATATAAAACACGTCTTTAATCGGATTCTGGGAAGCATAGTACAGTTGCTCCAATGTATGTGTGTAGTTGAATGACACAACTGTTGAATCCCGCCATTTCCAATTACAAAGCATCTCGTCTTTTTTAAATTGGTTTTTCTTTATCAGCCGTGCAACAGGTCTATCTACAAAAAATGATAGGTATGCTGCGAGCATATTCACAAGCTCCTGAAGCGAAGTAAATAATGATTCCGAAATATTCGATAAACTAATAGTATAGTTTTTTGAACCATACGGTTCTTCTGCAATATATTCTCTCAGAACTGGATAAGCGTAGCCTTCTGATATTGTGTTGCCAGCAACGTCTCTGTAAAAACCCTGATGTACATTATTCTCGTCATAAAAACATTTAAAGTACTGAAGCACACGGTTTGTATTTGTGTCAACTGCATCAACTATAAGATTTATTTTACTGGGATCTCCAACCCTTTCATAGTTCTCCATCGAGGAAGTAATGACGGCTATTACTTTACCAATCTCCTGTTCAAAATCAATCCATCCTTTTTCAGGCGCAAAGGAATTGAGTAAATAGGAGAACCACATATTGTGTTCTGCATGACGGAATATCTTATCAACTTGAGAAGGATCTATCTCTGCATCATAGGATGATCCGTAGGTATCGAAGCAACGCTTCATTGCTCTATCGATGCTATGGAGTTCGGGATCGCTGATAATCTGAGCAACAGAGGTCAATTGCTCTCCCGATGCCAGCCGCTTGCAGATATTCTCGACTGTGCGCAAAAAGCAGGTATATGTAGTAGGCAGACAATAGTGCAGGTCAAACCCGTTCCCGATCATAAAAACATCCATAAGGCACCTCACACGGTTCAAATGCTTATACCTATACAGGATAATTATATCTGTTTTTGTTGAAAAAGCAAGATTTTTCGTTATTATGTTTTTCTGCCAAATCTGAAAGTTAATCAAAAAAAAACATCTTTGGTCTGGACTTTCGGCAAAAGTTGTGGTATGTGTTGTGTCGGAAACCTACAGAAAGAGGAGGCACGACACATGGCAAGAATACCCATCAGCGACCTGTATCTGGGCGAGGGCCTGGGCGAGAAGTACGGCGGAATCCTGAACGCCGTCATGCAGGAGGTAATCACCAACGGCGTCCCGGAGGGATGCGACGAAAGAACGTGGATCGACCTGCTGACCGTAAAGCAGACCTTTCTCACGGCATTGCAAATGGCAGAACAAGGCGACGAGGTATCGGAATTGTCCGATGCAGCGTCGTCTTGTTGTATCACCAGGGATAGAGAGGAATCCTGTAGCGGCACACAGTGTGCGCCACGCGCTCCTCTCGTAGGACGGGAGGAGGTGAGAAAATGAGCATGCTGGAAGAGATCTGGACCTGCGGGCTGACCTATAAGGACCGGCCCGTGAAGTCGGGCTCGCCTTTGGAGCGGACGCTGTGCCTGTACGCCAAGAACCAGGACAAGCTGAAAGCAATGCTGTCCGAAGAACAGAACGAGCAGTACAAAAAGACCATCGACGCCTTCAACGACGTTGTCAGCGTAACGGAAGAGGAAGCCTTCGAGCTTGGCTTCACCCTGGCAGCCAGGCTGATGATCGACGTGATGCGATCCGCGGAGATCCCGTCCATCGACGATGCCTGAGCGTCAAAAATTGGTTTGCAGTAATCAAAGAGTACGAAAGCGGAGCCCTGGCCCTGGGCTCCGCAAATCGTTGCAGAACATAGAAAACCTGTGTCCGACCACGTGAGGCGCGTTGTCGGCCTGTGTGCGCTTTTCCATGATAGGGTAGAGTAAGGATGCCCCCCATACTCAGGCAAACCGGTTGCAGGGCTATGGCGGAGCGTTTGCCATTCCTTAGGCTCTGCATCGTTTCGCTGTGATTCTGACGGCGAAACGATGCCAATACAGAGCAGTGCCATCCTACGCATTTAGAACGAAAAAAGTCCAGTCACAGCAATGGTTTTTTGACACGGTTTTGAAAGGGTAAGGTAGGGATACCCCCCCTCAGATTCCGGAATCTATGCCCCTGCGAGGTGCGAGAGCGAGGCGCCATTTTGACCGGCCCTGGCGCTGGAAACAGCAGCGTTTTTCTCCTCTGTGACGCCATATTTGCTCGGGTCGATATCCAAGCAGGAGAAAGGAGTGGGGTCGTGACCGCCCCTCACTCCGATTCACAATCGCCGGCAACGCCGACGTTGTAAGGGTTTTTGCGGGTTTTGCTCTTCTCCAAAAAGTGGAGTCGTAAAAGCTGATCCATGCGAAAATAGGAGTCGTAGTTCCATTTTCCTCAGAGTTTTCCAAGGCTTTTTAGGGCGTCACCCAATATTCACGATTCCTGCGTTGGAACGCTGAGGCAAGCAGAGCCTGTGGCTGTCCAATGGCCGCCTCAGGCAAACCGGGCAGCAGCCCGAACCCACTTCCCTGCGGATGAACCGCTAAACTATTCTTCATTATCCTTCTCAGCGCAATATCTATACAGCGAAATTATGAATGATATTGTATATCCTACAGTCGCTAAAATTTTCATGATTATGAGGAGGTCAATTCGCGATTCTTTAATAATGCTTAAGATTGTGAGAATTGTCCACACAAACGCAAACACAGCATAAATGATTACGATTTCCAATGAAATCTGTTTGTTCTTTCTCAATTATTCAAGTCTCCATCATCAATATATCAAATACGGATACCACAATGTATCATAGCATCGTCTTGCCTGCTCGGCAATTTCGATTGTTGGCCATACCAATCGATCAAAAAATGTGACGCAGAAGACAAGACCTACAGATTCAGCCAAAGTCATGTTCTTGGTAATTATTCCTCAGCCTCGAAGGGGCGAAGTACAAGTTCACAGTTCGCAAAGAAAAAGGACGAAAAATTCACATTCGTTGAAAAGAAAGAGTGTTCCTGCAGTTCATACTTCTGGCCGTTGATTGTGACCGCACTTGCTTTAACCCAGTTTTCAACAAACAGCGGGGGCAAGGATCCGCCTGTCGCAAGAAGTCGGAAGAAATAATACTGGGTTTCTCTTCCTTCAAAACAATACAGAGCGCCAAGGTATTCATTACCGTCTGCAGTATAAACAGCGTATTTCGGTTCGAACTCATCCAGTCTTTTGTACATTAAGCCATACCGCTTTACAGGCTGGAATCCTGCAATATACTTCCCACACTCTTCGCCGTCTTCTTCAAATGAAAAAGTAAAATAGTAAAAGTCCCAATCCGAAGTATGAATCACAGGACTTTCTTCCGAATCATACATCAACACGTTTTTGGACATGAAACGAAAGCCCAGCAGTTCAAGGATTGTAATTGCAACAACAAGGATCACCACGATTACGCCAAACTTCTTCAGAATTGATGTAATGCGTTTTTTCATTTTCATTCCTCCAGCGTTATTCTACCTGCTCATTATACGGGTAACCAAAAGCTTTATCAAGTCTTATTTCTGTTACGTACGGAATCGCCCTCACACGAAAATGTCCGTATGGTACCATAGCAATTATACATATGGGCTAAGGAATGGACATAACAAAAAGTGAAAAAACAGCGGTGGCACTTCCACAAAAAACTGCAAAACGACTGTAATGCTATCGTAATAGCCTGGGTCGACCTCCTGTTAATACCCCCCTAAAACCCCCTCTTTTTGAGAATCCTGCCGCTGTGTGCGGTTTGTTTTGCCGGGGTAAGGTCGTAACCCATCCGCATTCGTTGCAGCAGCAGAGAGGCGCGTGTACAGGTTTTTCATAATCATTATTGTGCCATTCAGCAGGTCAAAATCTGAGACGCAGTAGACAAAGACAAGGGATTGAGGCCAAGGCCAATTGATAACATTCTGTGTCTTTCGCTCTTTGATCTGGATATTTTTTGAAAAAGTGATATAATCCTTGGTTAACAAGGCAGGAGGTGAAACGCATGGCAAAGAAACGAGCCAACGGCGAGGGTAACATCCGCAAGCGGAAGGACGGACGCTGGGAAGGCCGGTTCACTGCCGGATACGATCCCGATACCGGGAAGGCGATTCTCAAGAACGTCCTCGGCAGAACTCAGGCAGAGGTGCGGGAGAAGCTAAAAGAGGCCATTGAGAAAAGCGGGCGAGTGGACATGATCCGGGCGGATCGCTACACCCTCGGCCAATGGGTAACGCTGTGGTATGATGTCTACTGCAAGCCCAATCTCCGGCCCAGCACCGCCCGGTACTACCAGATGTTCATCGACAAACACATCATCCCGAAGCTGGGGAAGATCAAGCTCAGCAAGCTCCGAGCCATCGAAATCCAGAAATTCTACAATCAGCTCCGCACAAGCGGACGCCTTCGAGAGGCGCAGAAGGAGAAGAATCCCGGCCTCAGCCCATCCTACATTCGCGGCATCCACACGATGCTTCATACCTGCCTCCAGGCAGCAGTCCGAGAGAAACTGCTGCAATACAATCCGGTGGACGACTGCAAGCCGCCGAAGCTGGTGAAGAAGGAAATGAAAACGCTGGAGCCGGAGCAGGTGCAGGCGTATCTGAAAGCGGCTGAAGCAAGAGGACTGCTTCCAATGTTCTTCCTGGAACTGACCACAGGCATGCGAAAGAGCGAGCTGGTTGCTCTCCTCTGGTCGGACGTAGACTGGAAGGAACAGACGATCTCCGTCAGCAAGCAGGCCTACGTGACGGACGGAAAGCTGACGGCAATCCCGCCCAAGACGGCAAATTCGATCCGAAAAATCGCACTGTCCCAGGAGACGCTTGACCTTCTCAGAAAGCAAAAAATTGCATTTCCGGACAGCGACTGCATCTTCCCTTCGCCGGTGACCGGGGAAATATACCATCCAGATTCAGTGGTGAATCTCCACAAGAAGATTTTGAAGGAGGCCGGGCTGGAGCATATCCGTTTCCACGATCTGCGGCACACCTTCGCAACGCTGGCCTTACAGAACGGCGTGGACGTGAAGACCGTCTCCGCCATGCTGGGTCACAGCAACGCTGGCTTCACCCTGGCTACCTACACCCACACCACCACGGCTGCCCAGCACCAGGCAGCGGCCATCATGGGGAGCCTGGTCAGCACGGGGATCGCCCCGGAACAGAATAATCCCGCGCAGAATACGTGACGAAGGAAAGAAACGGATTGCCACGGGCGGCGGCGCCGCCCGTGGCAATGACAGAGAATGGACCCGCCGGAAATCGTCTTTGACGGTCTCCGGCGCGTTCCATTTCTTTCCACGTTTGGGTCTAATCTGGGTCAGGCGCTTGACCCAAACGCTGACCCAAACCGCTTTGAGGCCAAAGTGGAGGAAAAACTCCATTTTCGAGGCGCTTTTGGAGACAAAACACCCGATTTTCTTGCGAAAACCGGGTGCCAGTGGAGCTACTGGCCGGACTTGAACCGGCGACCTGCTGATTACGAATCAGCTGCTCTACCGACTGAGCCACAGTAGCATATTTCCTTAGCTATGGTATTCTACCACATTTTTGCGCCGCCGTCAACTATAAAATATCTGCGGGCCGCTTTTTCAAAAATATCTGTGAACCGATTTTTCCGTGCATGGGATCATTTTTCTCATTTTTCTCAAAAGCCTTGCAAGCGGGTGCGTTTTGTGCTATACTGAACGCAAAGAACGGAGGGATAAGATGCGCTGAGTTTTCCTGACTTGACGATACGGCGTTCCGGCGGCTTCGGCCGTCCGGTTTTGTGCGCCGCAAGCTATCTGTTCTGCAGCCCGCAAAGGGCGGATGTTGGCATCCGCCCCTACGATCCGCGGGGCTGCTGAATCGGTGCGCCGCAAGCAGGAAATCACCGCAACGTACCCGCCTGGAACAGGTGTCGTATGGCTGCAGGGGTTCCTGCGGCCATTTTCGTTTTTTGCAGGCCCATGCAGTGGCGCACCGGTTAAGTGACGGCCCAAATATGCAAGCCGTGGCGCAGCATATTTGGCTGCCGGAACTTATGCAGAGCTGTGCGCCGCTACCGGAGCGGACGGCTGAGAGCCGTCCCTACGGGGGCGGATGGCGGGCAGATTGCCCGCGCTACATTTGAAATTCAGGAGGGTTCATTATGGCATTGATTTCCGTTCAGGATCTGACTTTTGGATACGACGGCAGCGCGGAGCTGCTGTTTGAACACGCCGGCTTTCAGCTGGACACCGACTGGCGGCTGGGCTTCGTGGGCCGGAACGGCCGGGGAAAAACCACGTTTTTACGGCTCCTGATGGGCCAATACGAATATCGGGGCAGCATCAGCGCCCCCGTGGCCTTTGACTACTTCCCTTTCCCGGTGGCGGACGAAGCCGCCACCGGCGGGGAGATCGCGGAGGGCTGCTGTCCGGGGCTGCCCCGCTGGCGGCTGCTGCGGGAGCTGGCCCAGCTGGAGCTGGACGAGGGCACGCTCTACCGTCCCTTCGCCACCCTCTCCAACGGGGAGCGGACCAAGCTGCTGCTGGCGACGCTCTTTCTGCGGGAGAACCGCTTCCTGCTGATCGACGAGCCCACCAACCACCTGGATCTCCACGGCCGCGAGGTGCTGAGCCGCTATCTGCACACGAAAAAGGGCTTCATCCTCGTCTCTCACGATCAGGCCTTTCTGGACGGCTGCATCGACCACGTGCTGTCCATCAACCGGGCCACCATCCAGGTACAGAAGGGCAACTGCTCCACCTGGCTGGAAAATCGGCGCAGGCAGGACGAATACGAGCTGGCGGAGAACGCCCGGCTGAAAAAGGAGATCTCCCGGCTGGAGCAGACCGCCCGGGAAAAGGCAGCCTGGGCGGACAAATCGGAGCGGGAAAAGATCGGTTCCGGCCCGAAAAAGAACGAAATGAACGCAGGGCGGCGGCCCTATCTGGGGGAAAAGTCCCGGAAGGCCAACCAGCGGGCCAAGGCCATCGCCGGGCGGCAGGAGGCCGCCATTGAGGAAAAGAGCCGCCTGCTGAAGGACATCGAAAAGGCGGACAGCCTGCGGCTGCCCTGCCTGGAATACCGGGCGGAGCTGCTGGCGGAGCTGCGGGACGTCACGGTGGACTACGGGGCGGGCCCCGTCTTCGCGCCGGTGCGCTTCTCCATCCGGCGGGGCCAGCGGCTGAGTCTGGTGGGGCCCAATGGGGCGGGCAAGACCAGCCTCCTGCGGCTGCTGACCGGGGAGGCCGCGCCGGCCGACGGGACCCTGCGGCTGGCCAGCGGCCTGGTGATCTCCTATCTGCCCCAGGACACCGGCGGTCTCTCCGGCTCCGTGACAGACTACGCCGAGGCCCACGGCCTGGATCGCACCATGTTTTTGACCTTCCTGCGGAAGCTGGATTTCCCCCGGGCCCAATTCGAGAAGCCCATGGAGCAGTTCAGCATGGGGCAGAAGAAAAAGGTGCTGCTGGCCCGGAGCCTCTGCGAGCCCGCCCACCTCTACCTCTGGGACGAGCCGCTGAACTACATCGACCTGCTCTCCCGGGGCCAGATCGAGGAGCTGCTGCTGGAAAGCAGGCCCACGATCCTCTTTGTGGAACACGACAGGCTCTTCTGCGAGCGGGTCGCCACCGATACCATACGCCTGGAAAAGCCGGAGGCATAATAAATATACAAATTGAAATTCCCCCTTTACTTTTCCGCCCTTTTGCGGTATCCTATATATAGAAGCAAAACCCATATATTTATACAGGAGGTAACAGTTATGAAGTATGTATGTCCCGTCTGCGGGTACGTCCATGAGGGCGATACCCCTCCCGAGTTCTGCCCCGTTTGCAAGGTTCCCGGCTCCAAGTTCACCAAGGTCGAGGGCGAGATCAAGCTGGCCGCTGAGCACGAGTTCGGCATCGGCGCCAAGCTGGACAACGTCCCCGAGGAAGACAAGAACTACATCATGGAGCAGCTGAAGGCCAACTTCACCGGCGAGTGCTCCGAGGTGGGCATGTACCTCTGCATGGCCCGGATTGCCCATCGCGAGGGCTATCCCGAGATCGGCCTGTACTGGGAAAAGGCCGCCTTTGAAGAAGCCGAGCACGCCGCCAAGTTTGCCGAGCTGCTGGGCTCCGCGCTGGAGCCCAAGATGACCGCCTCCACCAAGGAAAACCTGAAATGGCGGGTGGACTGCGAGTATGGTGCCACCAAGGGCAAGTTCGACCTGGCCGCCTGCGCCAAGAAGAACGGCCTGGACGCCATCCACGACACCGTCCACGAAATGGCCCGTGACGAAGCCCGACACGGCAAGGCGCTGGAAGGCCTGCTGAAGCGGTATTTCAAGTAAGGCGACAGGCAACAGGTAATAGGCAACAGGAGAACGCCCGTAGGGGCGAGCATTGCTCGTCCGCTTTGAGCCTTATTAATCAGACATTTCCACAGAGGGAAGGGAGCGATCCTTTCCCTCTTTCTTTGCGCGGTGTTTTTGCACTTTCTGCATGTTTTTCCCACTGTTTTTTGCACTTTTTGTTATGGTGTTACCGCGCTGCCTGTTCTATAATGAGAACTGTTGGGCTTGTTGCGGAAAGCCTCCACAACCCAAAAAGAAAGAAGGAAGAAAACACACATGAAAGTTCATTTTGCGCGTCAAGGCATCAAAAAACTGTTCTATTCCGAGTTCCTGGCTGCGTTTTCCAAAGCAATATTGATTTTACTGCTGCGCTTTGTCACGAAGGGTCGTTTGCCGGTCGGCGCTTTTCCTTACGTCCTTCTGGGGCTTGGGATCGTAATTGCAGGCATCCGGCTTCCGGCGCTCAGCTTGGCTGCATACGACGTGCCTGCCTTCCGGATCGCCCAAAAGGCAGGCGTCGCAGAGCTGGTGCTTTGCGTCCTGAATTTCGTGCTTTTCGTTCCGTGCCGACTCCTTGCTTCGGTTCCGGTGCTTGCGGAGCTGCTTTCGTCGGTTCTCGTGACGATCTTTATCGTGAACGGCATCATGAATCTTGCGTCCGCGCTGCAAGACAGAAACACCGCGGAACAGGGCGTAAAATTGAAGCAATTCATCTTTTGCCTAATCATCAGTAATGCGTTGATGATGCTTCTCGGCCCTCTGCTGGCGGTTCTTCTGTCTACGCACGTTCTTCCGGCGAGCGTGATCACGAACTATCCGCTGATCTATGCGCCGCTTTTCACGGCTCTGTTCGTGGAATGGATCCTGTACCTGTGCTACTTGAAGCGAGCAGAGAACATGATGAAAAAAGAGATCCGGAAACCGGCAAACGCCGTCAAAGTCCGGCCAATGAGCTGACGGGGAGCGGCGGGCGCACAGTGCGCGACCCTACGGGCGCTGAACCCTGAACTCTGAACTCTGAACCAAGTCCGCAATAATCTAAAACAGGATTGCAATCTCCGCCCGGGCGTGCTATGATAAAGGCGTAAAAAAACAGAAAGGCGGTATTCCTCTATGTTAATCAAGCTTATCGTGGAGCTCGTGATCGGCGGTCTGTGCGGCTATGCTGCCAACCGGATCATGCACGGCAAGACGGACGACGTTCTGCTGAACGTAATCCTCGGTCTGGTGGGCGGCGTCGTCGGCGGCGTGATCGGCAATCTGCTGGGCGTGGGCGGCGGCTGGATCACCGGCATCCTGCTCTGCATTGGCGGCTCCTGCCTGGTCGTCTGGCTCTGGCGGAAGTTTATCAAATAGCGTTTTCAGGGGCCGATTCCTGCCGGGAATCGGCCCCTGCGGCTTGCAATATGCATACAAGCATGGTATAATACAGAAAAACGCGGCGCCGATGCGCTTGGCGGCGCGCCGCAGAGGAATGGGAGGAATCCAAGCTATGCGAAAACGCTTACTGTCTCTGATGCTGGCTGCACTGATCGTGCTGGCCTCGGTGCCGATCTCCTCGGCCTCGGAAACCGTGCCCTGCCTGACGGTGGACAGCTCCCTCGTCATCATCGGCGACTCCAACACGGTGTTCCTGAAAAGAAACAACCCGGATATCCAGGCCGCCCGGATCTATGCCCGCGTCAACGCCACCATCGCAGAATGCGCGGAGAACTGGAGCCGCTATCACGCCGACGGATACGACAAGGGTATCTACCAGCTGATCTCGGAGCTGGACGGCAGCAGCTTCGACACGGTGGTCATCAACATCGGCACCAACAACGCCGGGACGCCGTCTTCCACCTACAAGGAATACTACAAAGAGGTTTTAACAAACTTCTACACGAAGAACCCGGACGCGGTGATCTATCTCTGCAAGATCCTGCCCATCAATCCCGCCAATTACAGCGGCGATTATCCCGACGTCTTTACCATTACGAACATCAACCGGATCAACGCCTGCGTGGAGGAGGTCCAGCAGGAATTTGCCGCCCAGGGCTACGACGCCCGGATCATGGATCTGAACACCCCCTTCAGCAACACCTACGGCGTGCTGGATCCGGCCTATGACAACGGCGGCGGCATCCACCTGAGCGTCTCCGGCTACCATTACCTCAACAAGGTCGTCCAGACCGCTCTGGCCCTGGGCGACCCCGACGCCAACCACAAGTGGGAAGTGACCACCGTTCTGACGGCTCCCACCTGCGGCGCGGCCGGCGAGGGGAAATATACCTGCTCCGTCTGCGGCATGGAGAAAACCGCCCCCATCCCCGCCACCGGCGAACACAGCTGGGACGAGGGAACCGTTGTGCAGGAGGCCACCTGCGTGAAGGACGGCCTGCGCCGCCTGAGCTGCCAGACCTGCGACGCTGAGAAGGAGGAGACCATCCCCGCCACCGGCATTCACAAGTGGGAGACGACGGTCATCCAGGCCGCTACCTGCGTGGAGTCCGGCCTGCACCGCCTGGATTGCCCGGACTGCGGCGCCACCAAGGAGGAGGTCGTTCCGCCCACCGGGATCCACAGCTGGGACGCGGGCACGGTAGTCCAGATCCCCAGCTGCACCCAGGACGGCATTTTCAGCTGGGTCTGCGGCGTCTGCGGCGCGGAAATGTCCGCCACCGTCCCCGCCTTCGGCCATGTCTGGACGCTGACGAAGGTCCTCACCGAAGGAGAGACCCTCCACGACAGCACCGGCCTCTACACCTGCACCCAATGCCTGGAAACCAAGGAAGCGCCCCTGTGCGCCTCGGAGGTATTCACCGATATGCCCGCAGAGGATCACTGGGCCCACAACGCCATTGACTGGGCCTTCTTCAACGGTCTGACCAGCGGCACCACCCCCACCACCTTCTCCCCCGACAGCATCCTCACCCGCGGCCAGGTGGTGACCTTCCTCTACGCCTTCTACGGACGCCCCGAGGCGGAGGGAGCCAATCCCTTTGAGGACGTGGCGGAAAGCGACTACTTCTACAAGCCCGTGCTCTGGGCCGTGGCAAACGGCGTCACCGGAGGCACCACGCCCACCACCTTCTCCCCTGCCGCTCCCTGCTCCCGGGCGCAGATCGTCACCTTCCTCTGGGCAGCCGCAGGCCACCCGGAGCCCAACGGAAGCGAATGCGCCTTTGAGGACGTGGGCGACGCCGACTACTTCTGCAAGGCCGTGCTTTGGGCCGCGGAAAACGGCATCACCAGCGGCGTGGACGAGACCCACTTCGGCCCCGACGTCAACTGCAGCCGCGCTCAGATGGTGACCTTCCTCAAGGCCGCGTCCGCCGTTCTGAACGCAGGCGAGGAAACCCCGGAGAATCCCACCGACCCGGAGGATCCCATCGACCCCGAGGATCCCATCGACCCCGAGGATCCCATCGACCCCGAGGATCCCATTGACCCGGTGGATCCCATTGACCCGGTAGATCCCGTAGAACCCGAACCCTGATCGTATCCATCCCATGTGCTGCAGGGAAGCAGGCTGAGAAGCGGCTCCGGAACGTAAGCATTCACAGAGGAGTGAACCCAATGCGATACCCAAACGTATATCAAGCGCTGAAACGGATCCTGCGGGCGGAGATCCTGTACCTGTTCTCCGTTCCTGTCACCCTGTATTTCGGTCTGCTTGGTTCCTGGGGCCCCATTGCCGACACGGTAGCGGTGGAGTGGCTGCCCTGGATCCTGCGAGCCTGCTGCATGATCGTGGCGATCATGCGGATCACCACCCTGGGGCGGGCCGCGCTGGATGATGAAATATTCCGCTCCGCCCAAAGGATATCTCTGATTTTCCTTCTGTTCTGCGTTCTGGACACGTTCCTCATGCCCCACATCATCGGTATGCTTTCCATGCTGCAGGAAACCGGGGAGCTGCAAGAGGATATCGAGCTGTATTGTATGCTCTACCTGGCGCTGTGCATGATAGAGATCGCGACTTCCTTCTGCACCATCCTGGAGTTCCTGAACACCCTCTCCCGCATGGCGCTGCGGGAAAAGGAAGCAAAGGAAAGCGAAAAGATCCAGCATTTCAAGCTGGTGTTCGGCCGGCTGCTGCTCTGCGTGTTTCTGGCCTTCGCCCTCAAGCTTCTGATCCCCGGCGCCATGACCCACGGCAGCTTCCTGGGCTCGCTGCTGGGAATGGTGATCCTCACGGTCTTCTTTGCGGCCTGGTGGCTGTTCCTCTGTTTTTTGCAGCCGGTTTCGGAGCTGCTGCTCCGGACGGAATGGAAGCACGAATCTCAGTGGACAGGCGTCGCCCGGGAGCTTCGCCCTGCCGTGGTGGATCTCTACGACCCCGACGCCGCCGACGCAGCCGTCGCAGCGCCGCCGGAGTACCGCAGAAGCTGGGCGCAGGAAAATATACCCGGCGTGGCGAAGGAGCTGCTTCCGGATTCCGCCAAAGCCGAGAAAGCGGAAGCCTATGCGCGGTCCGCCTATGCAGAGTCCGCCTTTGCGAAGCGGCAAAAGTCGCCGCAAAGCGTCTGGGCCTTCGATGTGGAGCGCTTCTTCAAGGATTGGAACATCAAGCTCACCAAAGAGGACAAAAAAGCCGTCGGTCTGCGCTTCCCCAACGCGTATTACGGCGTCAAATCCATGCTCCGTGCCTGGAACATATTCCTGGCCGCCGTTTCCCTGGCAATGCTCTTGGCCATGCTCGACGCGCTGGACTTGCCGCTCTATTCTCTGGGGTCTGCCCCGTTGCACTGGTCCGTCTCGCTGCTGACAAAAGCCAGCCTTTGGTGCCTTTGGTGCGCGTATCTTCGCGCTCCGTTGGATGAACCGACCTTCCTGTGGGGCAAAAAGCTGATCTCCTGCACCGTATGGCTGGCTCTGGCTCTGTTTGTTGCGCCCTTCTATCTGTCGATCGGAGATGACGAAGTAACCTTTCTCCCACCGTTCATCATGTACATTCGTATTCTGTGGTTCGCCGTGCCCTTCCTGCTCCTGGTGAACGCCCTCTCCGGCTTCAAGCGTCTGTCGGAGAAGCTGGGGGATTGGGACGCCGTGCCAAAGTGGGACAAGCAGCGCCTGTTCTTTACGCCTGTGTTTTTCCTTGTCTGCGGGATCCTGCTTCTGCTCCTGGATCAAGCGAGCATCTTCCTTGCCATCCCTGTCTATGGGGTCTTTGTGGTGCTGTGGAGAATGCTGATCCGCAGCCTGAAGGCCGAGCGGGACACCCTGCTCCAGGCAAAGCTGGCGCAGTCCAGCGCCGAATTCGGCGCCGGGATCGATTATACCAAGGAGAGCGCCCCGGAAGCAGAGGCCGAAGCGTAATAGAAGAAAGCCGATCCCGTGCGAAGCGTCGCACGGGATCGGCTTTCTTTTGTGGGAGCTGCTCTCCATGATGGGAGCCGCTTTTTGTTCAGAGCAGCTCTGCGGGCTCCATGGCCTCATGGAGCTGCTTGGTGATCGCGCCGGCGAAGATGCGATCCGCCTGGATGTGGACGGTCTGCAGGGCCGGCGCACACTGGGCCACGGGGAGCTTGCCGTTCATGAACACGTCGTCGTCCAGGATGAACTTGACCTCGTCGTCCTTCACGTTTCCCCGCTGCAGCATACCGGGGCCCACGTGCATTTTGATCCGGCAGCCGCCGGAGATGGCCATTTCGATGTCCTGGCCGGAGCGGGCGAAGCTCTCCTCCCGCACGTCCTCCTCCGCCAGCAGGCCCAGATAGCCTGGCTGGAACAGATCCCGGAAGGGCACGCCCTCCAGATCCAGGGCCTTGCGGGAAAAGACGTTGATAAAGCGCAGTCCCACCCGCTCAAAATAGGCAGGCTGGTAGGTGGGGATGAACTTGGACAGGATCAGATCCAGCTTGGCGGCAAAGTCCTCCCACTTGGTATAGGCCGGGGTGGCCAGGGCGATGAAGCTGTTGGTCAGATTGACCTTCCACTTGCCGTCGGCGGAGAGGAACTGATAGTTGGTGATCTTCTCGCCCTCCTCCACCCGCAGGCTGCCGGGGGCGCCGGCCACCTTGGGCTGGGTCTGCTCCTGCAGGCGCTTGTACTGGGGGAACTCCTTGCGGATGGCCTCCTGGAAATCCGCGGGCTCCCGGGCGGAGATGGACAAAATGGTGGGGAAACGGAGCTGGCAGATGACCTCTACCAGCTGCGGCTTGCGGTAAAGATAGCGTTCACGGTCTGAAAACATAGCAGGATGCCTCCGTATCTCAGGCCCTTTGCTTCCCGGAAGCGGAAGCGATGGGGGCGTTATTTTTTTCTGTAGACGTATTCGGCGGTTGACGCCTTGCCGGGGTCGCCGTTGAAAAGATCCAGCCTGCCGTCCTTCAGGGTGCCGGTGTAGTCGATGCTCAGACCCAAAAAGGTCTCCCGCACCGTGACGTCCTCCCCCTTCAGGCTCCAGCTGACTTCAAATTCGCTTCCGTCGCGGGAATGCAGGCCGGTGCCGTCCGCGTTCAGGATCAGAGAAAATGGCGTCCTGTCCTTGACGTCCTCACCGACCAGCTTGGAATACTCTCCCACGTAGGTGCCGGAGGCAAGCTCCATGGGGCTCTCGGAGCAGGCTGCCAGCAGGCTGATCGCCAGGATCAGCACCAGCAGCGCCGCAGCTTTGCAGATTCTCATCGTTCGACTCTCCCGTTTATCTCGATAACGGATTTATTATACCACATTTTTTGAAAAAGTCTATCCCAAAATAACGATCCCCGGCGCAGGCCGGGGATCGAAGGCTGATGCGGTTCCTGGTTCGCGGCGCATCGGCTTATTTCCGCAGCTCCAGGGTGAATTCGTCGTTGTCCTCCGTGACGGTGACGGTATAGCCCTGGTTGGAGGCAAAGCGGCGAATGTTGCCCACGGCGCATTGATCGTCCACCAGGACGGTCAGCGTGGCGGGCGCGGAGCGCTTGATCTCCTGCTGCACCATCAGCACCGGCTGGGGGCAGGAAAGGCCTCTTGCGTCGATCATTTCTTTCCCTCCTTCCGCTTCACAAAGGTGCACAGCACGGAGATCAGCAGCAGGATCACCAGGGCGGCCCAGACTGCGTTATGGCCGTTGGGGGTGGAGCCTTCGCCGGAGGAGGCCAGCTTGAAATTGTGGCTGATGGCCGCGCCCAGGATCATGCCCACCACCGTGACGGCGGAGTCGGAGTTGCCCTCCCCTGCCAGCACCAGCTGGCGCAGGGGGCAGCCGCCCAGAAGCGTGGAGCCCCAGCCCACCACCACCATGCCCAGGAAGTTCCACAGGCCGTCAGAGTGGGCCACGGGCTGCTTTTCGAAGGCGAAGCCGTTGAACTGCCCCAGGATCAGATTGCCCAGCAGCACCACGACGATGACCGTACCGAAGGCCGCCACCAGGCCGAAGTCCTTGAACATCACGGCGTTGCGGATGCCGCCCGCCATGCAGAAGCGGCTGCGCTGGGCCAGGAAGCCCACCGCCAGACCTGCGGCCAGGGCCAGCAGCCAGGGGGCCCGCATGGAGCCGGGGCCGGTCTCGGAGCTGCGGAACAGCCCTACAAGGCCGGTGGCGGAGAGCAGGAAGGCCAGGGCCAGCAGGGCCGGGAAGGCAGCGCCCTCCGCCCCGGTCTGGACATAGGCCCGACCCAGGGTGAAGCCCTTCTTCAGGAAGACGACGCCGATCAGGATGCCCACAATGAAGCCCAGCAGCCCCACCACGGCGTTCAGATCGCCGCCGCCGATCCGGATGACCATGCGAAGGGGGCAGCCCAGAAAGACCAGGGCGCCGATCATCACCAGCATCCCCAGGATCAGCCGCAGGAAGGGAGAGGAGCCGCCCTTGCCCTTGAATTCCCGGAAGCACAGGGCCGCGATCAGCGAGCCCAGGACGATCCCCACGATCTCCGGGCGGAAGTACTGAACGGCCTCAGCCCCGTGCAGCCCCAGGGCACCGGCGATGTCCCGTTCGAAGCAGGCGATGCAGAAGCCCATATTCCCGGGGTTCCCCAGCTTGGCAAGGATCAGCGCCGCCAGGCCGACGATCAGACCCGTCAGCAACAGCAGCCAATTATCGCGAAACCATTTTTTCATGTACACGCTTCCCTTCGTTATATTTTTAAAAGTATCACGCAGAAGCATTATAGCACAGCGCACGAAAAAAATCTACCCTTGGGGCACCCTCCGTAAGGAAAAAGAGGTAATAACGGGCACAATATTACATCTAATGCCGAAACTTCGACTATAACAGAGGACACTAAGACAAAGGAAAACACTCCAGGAAGTCAGTCTGGATAGAGTTATACTTGAACAGTAGACTTTCGTTTTTAATCATTACGTAGTTTACCATCCTCCATTAGGAGTGTATTGTCTGCTTTGCCGGCGACTGTCGGGTCATGTGTTACGACAATGACGCACCGGTTTTCCCGGTGAGCCAGTTCTGACAGTAGTTCTACAATCCTCATCCCGTTTTTTGAGTCCAGATTTCCGGTTGGCTCGTCAGCCAGAATCAGTTCGGTGTCAGACACAAGAGCCCGGGCAATGGCAACTCTCTGTTGTTCACCGCCGGAGAGATGACTGGGGAGGCGGTGGAGCTTGTCCTCCGAGATGCCCACCTGCTTCAGCTTGTCGGCGGCTTTCGCTTCGGCTTCTTTTTTGGAAATTCCCCGCAGATAAAGGGGGTAAGCAGCGTTTTCCAATGCTGTCAAATGGGCAAAGAGATTGAAGTTCTGATAGATGACCGAAACGTGGTCAAAGCGGAAGCGGTCCAGGTCCATCGTCGCGGTAGCTGATCCGTTCCAGCGAATCTCACCGGAAGCCGGCACATCCAGCCCCGCCAGCAGAGAAAGCAGCGTCGTCTTTCCGCTGCCGGATGGCCCGACGAGCGCATAGAACTGTCCCACTTCAAATTCCGCGCTGACGCCGCGCAGAGCCTCTATCGTTTGTGCCTTGGTTCGGTAAGTATAACAAACATTGTCAAGTGTCAGCATTCTCATTCCTCCGTTTTCATCAGTCGGATCGGCTTCGCCTGGGTCAGCAGCGCGGCGCAGACCAGACATCCCGCGAGCCAGAGCAGCATTTGCAGCGCGCCGTCTCGGAGTCCGCTGCCGTCCGGCAGCAGGACCAGGCTGACGCAGAGCCCGATCCCCACGCCGGGGATTAGGGGCAGAAGCTGCTCCAGAGCCACGGCCAGCAGGACCTTTCCCCGCTTCAGACCCAGACAGCGCATGACGGCCAGCTCCCGCAGGCGACGGCGGTTCATCAAAAAGCCGATCAGCAGGCCCAGACAGCCGGAAAGGATCAACAGCACCGTCCGCAGCCGTCCCAAAAGGCCGACGTGAGCCTCCAGCTCAGCCGCGGCGGCGGAAAACTCGCCGTCCTGGATCAGCAGTCCCGCCGTCAACGGGTCGTCCGCGTTCCACGGCCCGGGGGTGACAAAGTATTCCGCGAAGGCGGCCTTTGCCTCGTCCAGCAGGCGGGCGTCGGAGATCGTAAAGCGGCAGCGGTCCAGCTGGAAGGCCTCGGAGCTGCCCGGGATCAACTGGGCGTCGAAGGGGCAGACCACCAGCTTTTTCCCGCCGTAGACCCGGCCGACGATCCGCAGGGTCACAGGGGGCCGGTCAAAGCTTCGGTTCAGTGTGATACTTCCGTTCTCATCCGCCAGCGCCAGGAGCTCCTCCGACACGCAGCAGACCAGCTCCGTCCCGGCCAGGCAGGAGCCGTCCCAGCCCTCGTCAAATTCCAGCTTCAGCTCCGGCTCCAGTACCTCCGTGCAGTTGGCACGGATCAGCTCTGTCTCCGCTGGGGCATCCAGCTTCTCCCGGGCGGAGAGCTGCAGATCCGTCACATAGTCGTCAATGGTGCAGCCCCGCTCCCTGCGCAGGCCCTGGAGCATTTGGGCAAAGGGAGCCGAAAAGACGCCGATCCCCTCCGTCTTCGTGCCGGAAGCATTGGTCACCACGCAGGTGATCGGGGTCCGGGCTGTCATCGCCTCGACGGCCTTCTCCTGGGATCGCTGCAGGAAACGCAGCAGGCTCCCACCGGAGAACAGCAGAGCGGTCAGCAGCACCAGCCCCAGAGCCAGCGGAATCCGATGCCGTAGGTTTTTCAGGGCGATTGTGATCAGGCCTTTCCATGAGACGGCATAAGGGCTCCTTTGCTTGCAACGCGGTGCAGCCTCAGAAGCTTGACGTAGGGACGAGCATTGCTCGTCCGGCATTCGGGACGAATGCAATTTGATGGAGGCAAATCCGGATTCTTTCTCTTTTAAAATCGTTTGCTCCGGCCTTGTTTCGGCAGAAGCGGACGAGCACTGCTCGTCCCTACAGCGTTTGCTTTTCGCGTTCTGCAATAATGGGGCGTTCGACGCGCGGGCGGCGGCAAGCCACAGAACCGCGCAGATCACGACTGCCTCTCCAATGACAGCCAGGGCTGCGAGCTTCCAATCAAAAGCCACCGTCTCTGAAAGCAGCTTCCTGCTGATCCAGTCGAAGCTCACCCAACTCAGCAGGCCGCCAAGCAGCACGCCCGGGAACACCCAGAGGGAGATTGTCCGGGCGAAGCACCGCCGGACAGAAGCCGGGTTTTGCCCCAATAAGCGCATGGAACGGATCGTGCGAGCCGTCAGCAGCCGCAGCAGCAGGCAGAACAGGGCCAGCGCAAGGACGAAAGCGGCAAGGCCCGCGATCAGCAGCCGGGTCCCGTTGTCCTCCATCTGCTCGATGGCGTCGGCGGCAATGGAATAGCCGTAGTCGAAATACAGGAAATTCCCGCCCAGGCCCCGCTCGCTCAGCCAGGCCTCCAGGTCGTCCTGAGTCCCGTTGGGCAGCAGCCAGGGATTCAGCAGGGGGTAGTGGGTCATCTCCTCGGTGATGTACTGCTCCGCGTGCTCCACCGTGGATTTCGGGAGGATCACCGTGTCCGGGTCAAAGCGCAGGCTGCCATATTCCGGCGGCGGGCAGGAGTAGACGCCGATGATTTCATAGTCCCCGCCGCACCCGGTATCGTCCTTGGAATAGGAAGGAAAATATTCCAGATAGGCCTGGTCTGTCCTCACAAGGAAATTCCCGGGCTGGCTGGCGTTCGCATTGAACTGTACCACATCGTATTGCGGCGCGTAGATGGAAATGGGGATCGTATCTCCGACCTTCACGCCGTTTTTCTCTGCCCATTTGGCGGGAACCAGGCAGACCTTTGCCCTTGCTTGGGCCTCCTCCGGGGTGTAATACCGTCCTTCCAGAAGCTGATCCTGCCGGACGCAGAAGGGGGCAAGGCTCTCCACCGAATCCGTTGCCAATACTTTCACAGAATGGTGGTTCCGCTCCGCCGCTTCGATCAGCTCCTGCCAGGGCTTTCCTGCTTCGCTTTGCAAAAAGTCCTCCACGCTGCCGCTGTATTCGACGGCCATGGGTATATCACCCTTTTTGATCGCCCAAATCACCTTCTGCTCCGCGGAGATGATGTTATTCTCGAACTGATCCTCGCTCTCGCAGAGGAAGTTGAAGGTACTCAACAACTCCACGTCCTCCGAATAGAAGGACGCAGCAAACTTTCTCCACGAGTGGAGCCGACCCCAGAGCAGATAGGTTTTCCCTTCTTCAAAAACGGGAGAACCGTCCTCCCGGCAGATGTTGGACCATACCTCGTCGATCTCGTCGGTCAGGGGGAGCTCCCCGGCGGAGGGCTCCGGGACGCAGAGCGGCTTCACCACGGTGAATTTGTAGGAATACGTCTTGACATATTGTGAAAACAACACCGTTTCTTCCCCGGTTGATGGATCATATTGAAAGTATTCCCGATCATAGCTTTGATCCGTCACCTTGTCACAGCGAACTGCCAGGACACAGGCCTCATAGGCCCACTCCGGCATCTCAAAGCCCCTCATATCGGTATCAAAATCCGAGGCCTTGACCGGCAGGCTGCCCGGAATGACGCCCTGGAGGGGCACGGCGGGACAGGGTCGAGCATCTACCGGAGCTTCGGAGAACAGTGCGTTCAGGTCGTGGTATTCATACCGGGGCTCGGTGCTTTTTACCGGTGTCCGGCCCAGCCATTCCGGGTCGTAGGGAATGGCGACCGTGGTGTAATTCTTTGCCGCGGCCTCCGTTTGCTGTCTGGAAGCCAGAGCCGCCGAGACGCCCATCGAGCAGAAGGCGGCGCCGACCGTCAGCAGCAGCACCAGCAGCAAAGCCACCAGCGGCTTTCGTTTCATCCACAGCTTGATGGGATTCATGGCGCGTCTCCTTCCAGGGACACCGGCCCAACGGCATAGATTTGGCCGGCTTCATCATCACAAATCATTATAATTGCCTCGCCGTACAGAACCTCGCTGCTTCCGTCCGGACAGAGCAGCACGCTCGCTTCTCCGATTGGCTTGTCAACAAGAAACCATTTCGTCTCGGCCCCGTCTTTCACCGTCCGGATTTTCCATCCGGTGATTTCGGAGTGCTCAGGCATGCCGGATTCCGGCTGCTCTGCATCTGGCAGCTCAGATGCCGTCTCTGTAGGAGGCTGCTCCGCTTCAAGCGAAGACTCCGATAATGGCTGCTCCGCTTCCGGCGTCGTTTTTGCTGCCTGAACCGGCTCCACAGTCAGGGTCAGCAGGACAACAGCGCAGAGCAGGGCTGCCAGCGCCAGTTTTCTGCGTCCGCATCCGGACGGATGCAGAATGGCTTCGATCCGCTTCCGGACCGGCGCGGAGCCGAAGCCCATCGGAAAGGCCCAAACCCTGCGGCTCGGTACAGAGGCCCGCAGCAGAGCGCCGACGTAGGCATTCCGAGCGTCTGAATCATAACCACGGATCGCCTGCTCGTCACAGGCCAGCTCCAGATCCCGTTGATACAGGAAAAAGGCCACCCAAACCAGAGGCTGGAACCAGTAAATCGCGGTCAGCAGAAAGGCGCCCAGCTTCCGCCAAGGGTCTCCGCGGCGCAGATGCGCCTCCTCATGGGCTTCGATCCAGAGAATATCCCGCTCCTCCACCCCGGAGGGCAGATAGATTCGGGGCCGGAACAGGCCCAGCACAAAGGGGCTCTCCACCCAGTCGCAGAGCCAGAGCCGATTTCCCACAGCACAGGTTCCGGGCAACGACACGCTATTTGTAGCGGCGCACAGTGTGCGCCACGGAATCGCCTCCCGCATCCTGCGTTTCAGCCGCAGATACCGACCCAGGGCAAAGAGCAGCAGTGCCGTCAGCCCGGCGATCCAAATGAGAAGCACATAATCTAAATGGGCAACCGTCGAAGCGGGAACCGCTGTACCTGGCACAACCGACACAGGCTTCGCGATTGTTGCTGTCTGCTCTGAGACGGCAGCCGGTGCTTGGCCTGTGGATAGCCAGGATGGCAGAAGGCTGAACCTGCTGCGCACCGCGAAGGGCAGCGCCAGGCGAAGCCAAACAGCAGTCCACAGGAAACAGGTGTACCGCTTCGGCATCCTATGTAACAAGAACCTCAGCAAAAGGACAGCCAGAATCAGCACGCCGCCCCGTAGGCTGCTGTGAAGCAAAAACTGAACCGTCGTACTCATAACTCCGCCTCATCCCGATCCAGCAACGCCTGCAGTTGGGTACGTTCCTCCTCCGTCAGCCGTCCGCCCCCGGTGAAGGCAGCCAGAAAGGCCGGCAGCGAGCCGCCGAAGGTGGAGGCCACGTACTGCCTACTGTGGCGGGTGTAGAATTCCTCCCGGGACAGCTTCGCGGTGACAGTACCGCCGTTGTTTTCAAAAAGGCCCTTGTCACACAGCCGTTTCAGGACTGTGTGGGTGGTTGTCCGCTTCCACTGGAACCGGTCAGCGCAGATATGTACCAACTCCGAAGATGTCACGGGCTCCCGTTCCCAAATCAAATCGGCAAATTTTGCCTCAACGATGCCCAACTGCAATTCAGACATGACAACAACTCCTTTCGGACTACACATTGTAATCTTTTATATAGACTACCACATGTAGTCTCCTTTGTCAAGCCTTTTGCCTATTAAACTTCCAGTGGCTCCATGTTTTTGGTTATATAGCTGCTGTCCCAATGAGCGGTCAACTCCAGCGGCGGCTTGATCTGTCAGATATAGCAATAGCGGCGAGGATTGCTCCCCGCCGTTCAATGCCTTATGTGTAGATTAGCTCGCGGTTTATGATCTCAGTCACCCGATCCCGAATATTGTTCATTCGCCGTACCCACAGCATTTGATCCTGGACCTTAAGTTGTTCTGTGACGCCTTCACGGGCCGCCATCTGCTTAACCAGCTCAAGAAACATAGATTCAGATTGTTCGCTAAGATCAGCCAGATAGCTTTCAGCCTGCCAGAAGTTAGCAGCTTCGTATAGAGCCCCTTTCGGTGCTGCCGGAGATACCGCAGATGCCGCTGACCCCAAGCGCCGATGGGCCTTTGTTCTTCAGCGGGCAGCTTCAAACATGGAACGAAATAATTGCCTTGCAGCTCATACCAAAGTCTGTTCTTTTCGTCGTAGATGTGTTTTTCCATGATGTAATCCTCAAAATTTGATTGATTCCTGCAATTCAATCACTCTGGCTGATTACAAAAAGCCGAAGGGAGGCAACTTCCTTACGAAGTGCCTCCCTTTGGGTAGATTTTTATACGCTCAGAGCAGCAGCTCCGTCATGGCCGCAGGCTCGATCCTGCCTGCGGCGGCCAGCGCCTCCAGCCGGGGGCGATCCGCCGGGTCAGAGGCCCAGGCGATGCCGCAGTCGGAGCTCAGCTGCCGCGGCAGGGGGAACAGTCGGCCGGGGATGCCGGCCTCCCCGCAGACCCGCTCCGTCTCCATGGCCGCGGCTGTGGTATCAAAGCTCAGGACCAGGGCAAGGCTCCGTTCTCGTTTCATATCGCTGCTCCCCTCTCAGAGAAATTCAGCTCCAAGCGGGCGCAGGTGCGCCCGCTTGGAGCATTGGGTCGTTAATCGTCGCCGCCCTCAGAGGGCTCCGGTTCCGGCTCCGGGTCGGAGGAAGGCTCCGGGTCGGAGGAAGGCTCCGGGTCGGAGGGCTCGGGCTCCGTGGGATCGGAGGAAGGCTCCGGATCCGAGGGCTCGGGCTCCGTGGGATCGGAGGAAGGCTCCGGGGGTTCGGTGGGATCCGTCTCGGAGGGCTCCGTGGGATCCGTCTCAGAAGGCTCGGTGGGATCCGTCTCAGAGGGCTCCGTGGGCTTCTCCTCCAGCTTCGCGATCACTCTGTCGCGCCGATTGTATTGGCTGACGGCGATCTCAGTCGTCGTTTCCTCGCCCGTCTTCTTGTTTTTGATGGTCTTGAAGGTCTTGACCTTATAGCCGGTATAGGGGGTGGTGATGACCTCGCCGTTGTAGTAGGTGCCGTCGTCGGGCACTTCCTTCTCGACGGTCTCCCAGGCGTCTCTGCTGAGGATCTGGTAGTCCAGCTCTACGGTATAATCCTTCCACTCGGTACCGTGCAGAATCATGTGAACCTGGCCGTCATGGACGGAGGACTCGATCTTGATGGGGTAGGGGCTGTTGTTCCGGAACTTGTAGTCCAAAGATCCCCAGTAAACCGTGGCGTCCATGCCGAAGGGCACGTAATCCACCAGGAACATATGGGCCGCGCGCTCCGTCGTCTCCAGATCCGCCTGGAGAACGGCATAGTAGATGGTAGAGGCCACCTGGCAGACACCGCCGCCCACCTCGGGCTTGGACTGGCCGCCGCCGGTGTAGACCAGCGCTTCCCGGTAGCCCTTGGCCTCGGTTCGCTGGCCGACGGTTCTGTTGAAGGAGAACTCCTCGCCAGGGAGGACGATGGTTCCGTCTATGGCCTCGCAGGCCAGCTTCAGGTTGTTAGTGCGGTTATAGTTGGCGGTGTGATCGGTGTGGGCCTCGGCCAGCACGTCCTGGAACAGGCTGTTACGCAGGGTCTCGGCGTCCACCTGGGGCTTCAGCGCGGTAAGGAGGATCTGCACGTCCTCGCCGGGCTTGGCAGCCTCCAGCATCGCCTGGAGCTCCTCACGGTCAAAGCCGAAGCCGTTCTTGCCGTCCGTGACCTCGCCGGTATTGACGTCAAGCTGCGGCTCCACGGGATCCTTGCAGAAGCGCTTCCACAGGGTCTCGACGTCCACGGGGCTGGGCATTTCCAGCTCATAGCTCATCTTGGGCTGCATGACTTCCTCGGGCTTCTCCGCGATCAGAGCCAGGGCATAGCTGTCGGTCACGACCCGGTAGATCTCCTTGGCGTCCAGCTTCCGGCCCACAGAACCGGTGTGGACGGTCATGAGCTTGGCAGGGGGCAGCTCTTCCACCGGCTGCTCCTCCTCTTCCTCGGAGGGCTTCTGGCTCTCCGTAGGCTGCATCTCCTTGGGTGCGTCCTCCAGCTTCACGGCCGCCTCAGCGTACTCGCTGGCGTTCTGGGCCACGAATTCTTCGATCTCGGCGCGGAGAGAATCCTCGCTGAACACCAGATAATCCCGCGGATCCAGCACGTAGCTGTCCGCGTTCGCGTCCTCCCGGCCCCTGCCGGCATTCAGATCGGCAGTCAGCTGAACAAGATCCAGATGAACGTCGCTGACCGCGTCGGACAGGGTCAGAACCAACGGTTCCTCGGCGGTCTCGCCGCGCTTCAGCTCGGGCGTCAGCGTCAGCACCAGATCCTTGCGGATCATCATATCCAGCTCGGTGAAACGGCGCTCCAGATCCGCTCTGGGCATACCGGTGAACTCCACCGTGGAGTGGGTGGTGCCGACCTTGGGATTGCGGCTGTCCTTCGTGAGGATCAGAATGCCCACCACCAGCACCAGAACGCCGGCCACTGCGGCCAGCACAGGCCAGATCCGGCTCATGACGGATTCTTTTCTTCTGACGGTCATATTTTGATCGTTCCGGCGAGGAACGCTCTTTTTCCCCTTAGGCGCCTCAAATTTTCCTTTTTCCAAGGATATCCCTCCTTTTCGTCAGTTTCTGACGTTTTTCTTCTTGAGGTAGTATTATACCCACATTGACGGAAAAAAGCAAGGACAAATCGTTACCATTCGAAAATTTACATTTTTACCGCCGCAAAGCCCTCAAAGGCCTCTACCAGCGTGACGGCAGCCTTCAGGCTGTTTTCGCCCCGGTTCAGCCGCAGCCGCAGGGTGGGCTGGGCGGCCTTGGGCTGCACAAAGAGCCTGCCTGCCAGGCCGGGGGCCGCGCAGAGGGCGGAAACCGTCTCAAAATCCAGCACCAGCAGGGTGAACCAGAGCTCCTGGCCCTTCTGGGTGATGTCGGATATGGCCAGCTGGGCCGCTCTGGCCCGGAGCAGGGCCACGTCGATCAGATTCAGCACGCCCTTGGGCGGGTCGCCGTAGCGATCCACGATCTCGTCCAGCAGGTCGTCCGCGTCGGCCTGGGTGCGGATGGCCGCCATGCGCCGGTAGAGATCCATGCGCTGCTCGCCGTTTTCCACGTAGTCCCGGTCGATGTTGGCGGTGATGTCGAAGTCCGCGGTGCAGTCCACCGGCTTGGCGTTGGGCCCCTCCTGCTCCTCGATCACGGCCTCCTCCAGCAGCTTGAGATACATATCGTAGCCCACCGAGACGATGTGCCCCGACTGCTCCGCCCCCAGGAGATTGCCCGCGCCCCGGATCTCCAGATCCCGCATGGCGATCTTGAAGCCGGAGCCGAACTCCGCGTACTCCCGGATGGCCTCCAGCCGCTTTTCCGCCACCTCGGAGAGCACCTTGCCCCGCCGGAAGGTCAGATAGGCAAAGGCGTGACGGCTGGAACGGCCCACCCGGCCCCGGAGCTGATGGAGCTGGGCCAGGCCCAGCCGGTCGGCGTCCTCGATAATGAGCGTATTGACGTTGGGGATGTCGATGCCGGTCTCGATGATGGTGGTGCAGACCAGGATCTGGATCTCCCCGTCCGCCATGCGCTGCATCACGTCCCCCAGCTGGTCCTCGTTCATCTTGCCGTGGGCCACAGCCACCTCCGCGCCGGGATGCCGGGCGGAAAGCCGGGCGGCGCACTGGGCGATGGACTCCACCCGGTTGTGGAGATAGTAGACCTGGCCGCCCCGGGCCAGCTCCCGGCGGATGGCGTCGTCCAGAACCGCCTCGTTCTGTTCCAGCACAAAGGTCTGCACCGGATAGCGATCCATGGGCGGCTCCTCGATGGTGGACATATCCCGCAGCCCGGAGAGCGCCATGTTCAGCGTCCGGGGGATGGGGGTCGCCGACAGGGTTAAGACGTCGACGCCCCGGGAAAGTTCCTTCAATCTTTCCTTATGTGTCACGCCGAAGCGCTGCTCCTCGTCCACGATCAGCAGGCCCAGATCCTTGAACACCACGTCCTTCTGCAGCAGCTTGTGGGTGCCCACGATCAGATCCACCGTGCCCGCCCGCACCCCTGCCAGGGCCCGCTTCTGCTGGGCCGGGGAACGGAAGCGGGACAGGACCTCGATGTTCACGGGGAAGCCCTCAAAGCGGCGGGAGGCGGTGACGAAGTGCTGCTGGGCCAGGACGGTGGTGGGCACCAGAATGGCCACCTGCTTGGAGTCCATCATGGCCTTCATGGCGGCCCGGAGGGCCACCTCGGTCTTGCCGAAGCCCACGTCGCCGCAGAGCAGGCGATCCATGGGGGCCGGGGCCTCCATGTCGCCCTTGATCTCCGCGATGCAGCGCAGCTGGTCGTCGGTCTCCGCGAAGGGGAAGTTGTCCTCAAATTCCCGCTGCCAGGGGGTATCGGCGGCGAAGGCGAAGCCCAGCAGCCGCTTGCGCTCCGCATAGAGCTTGATGAGCCCGTCCGCCAGATCCTTGACGGCGGCCTTGGCCCGTTTTTTGGTCTTCTCCCAGGCGTCGCCCCCCAGCTTGTTCAGCTTCACGGGGCTGTCCTGGGCCGCGCCGATGTATTTATAGATCAGATCCATCTGGGTGGCGGGCACGTAGAGCACGTCCGTCCCCTGATAGGCAATTTTCACATAGTCTTTGATGGCTCCGTCCACCTTCATCTGCTCCATGCCCACGTAGCGGCCGATGCCGTGGTACTCGTGGACGATCAGATCCCCCGGGCTCAGATCCGTGAAGGAGTTGAGCTTTTGCCGGTTGGTGGTCTTTGCCTTGGCCCGGGGCTTGCGGGCCGTCCGGGTCAGAAGCTGGCCCTCGGTGAGGACAGCCAGCTTGACGGTGGGATACTCCATGCCGCCGGGCAGGGTGCCGTCGGTGAGGTAGACGCCTCCCGGCGCAGGCCAGGCAGCAGCCGGAAAGGCCATGGACACAGGGATCTCCTTGTCCCGCAGATAGGCCTCCAGGATCTCCCCCCGGCGACGATTGCCGCAGAGCACCAGAGTCCGGTAGCCGTTTTTCTGGAAGTGCGCCAGATCCTGGGCCGCCACGTCCAGATTGCCGCCGTAGGAGGGCAGCTGCTTGGCCACCAGATCCAGCAGGGCCGCAGGCTGGAGCTCCGGCGGATAGGCCGCCGAAAGGAAGGCGTCCAGGAACAGGGCGGGATGCCCCGCCAGACCGGCGCAGAGCGCGTCCCAGCCCTTGCCGAAGTCGCAGAGCTCCCCGGCCAGAATGCCCCCCTGGAGCAGGGAGTCCAGCTGCAGGCCCAGATCCTCCTCCCAGCCCGCCGCGGCCCGGCGCAGATTGCCGTGGTCGCAGAACACCGGGATCCCGCCCTCCGGCAGATAGTCGACGGCGGTGGAGAATTCGGGATAGATCAGGCTCATATACCGGTCTCCCGCGCCGAAGAAGCTGCGGTTGCCCAGGGTCTCCAGATCCGCCTGCAGGGTTTGGAGCAGGGCCTCGTGGGGATTCTTCCGGCGCTTCTGCCGGGCGATCACCCGCTCGATGTCCCCGCAGAGGCCGTCGATCCCGCCGGGGTGGAGCATGGGCAGGGTCTCCGCCACAGGCAGCAGGATGGCCTCCTCCAGGTTTTCCACCCGCCGCTGGGTCAGCGGGTCAAAGAGGCCCATGGCGTCGATCTCGTCGCCGAAGAACTCCACCCGCAGGGGGTTCTCCATGGCGGGGCTGTACACGTCCAGGATGCCGCCTCGGATGGCGAATTGGCCCACGCCCTCCACCATCTTGCAGCGGGAATAGCCGCTGCGGAGCAGCCGCCCCGCCAGCTCCTCCAGGTCGAACAGCAGGCCGGGCCGCAGGGTGATGGCAGCCCCCAGCAGGATATTCCGCGGCAGCGTCCGCAGTGCCAGGGCCTCCCAGGAGGCGATCACCAGGGGCTCCTGCCCCAGGGCCATGCGATAGAGCAGCCGCAGCCGCTTCTGCTCCCATTGCCGGGAGGCGGCAGCAGTGTCGTAGAAGGTGAGATCCCTTCCGGGCAGGATGGGATACTCTGTGCCCAGGAAGGCTGTCAGCTCCTCCTGGGTGCGGCGGCAGGCCATCTCGTCCTGGCAGAGCACCAGGATCGGCGCCTCCAGCTCCCGCCGCAGCCCCGCGATCAGATGGGACCGGTTAATCTGCGCCGCCCCGGAGACCCCGACGGACTTTCCCTTCCGAAGGGTGGACAGGATGGTCCTATATTCAGTCAGTTCCCGCAGCGCGGTGAGAAGCAGGTCCACGTAGCAGCAGCCCCTTTCCAAATGAAGTCTCGCCTGGCGGCGATATGAAGTACCCGCTGACGCGGATATGAAGTATTCTTGCGGAATATGAAGTACTGCCTTTGGCAATATGGGCAAAACGGGGAAGGTTTCCCGCTGTGTCATATATGGCGCAGCCATACATCATACGCGCAGCGTACTTCATGCTGCGAAGCAGTACTTCATATTTTCGTCAGAAAATACTTCATATTTATCGTTCCATACACCAACGCGGAAAGGGGCAAAAACCCCTTTCCAAATGAAGTCTCGCCTGGCGGCGATATGAAGTACCCGCTGACGCGGATATGAAGTATTCTTTGGGAATATGAAGTATTTCCTTTGGCAATATAGGCAAAACGGGGAAGGCTTCCCGCTGTGTCAAATATGGCGCAGCCATACATCATACGCGCAGCGTACTTCATGCTGCGGAGCAGTACTTCATATTTTCGTCAGAAAATACTTCATATTTATCGTTCCATACACCAACGCGGAAAGAGGCAAAAACCCCTTTCCGTGTTGATATACTGTATAATTGTATGCGTTTATTTCCCGTTGAACTTGCTGGCCGCCATCTGGGGGCCGTTCTGAATCAGCTCCAGCACGGCGGAGGCGGCGTTCTCAACGGCGGGGGCCAGGGCCTTTTCCTCCTCGGCGGAGAAGTTGGACAGCACCCAATCCGCCAGATCGTAGTCCGGGTGGGGCTTCGCCCCCACGCCGATGCGGACCCGGGGGAATTCCTGGCTGCCCAGGTGGGAGATGATGGATTTCAGTCCGTTGTGGCCCCCTGCGGAGCCCTCGGCCCGGACCCGGATCTTCCCCACCGGGAGAGAGATATCGTCCGACAGCACCAGGATACGGTCGATGGGGATCCGATAGAACATGGCGGCCAGGTGCACCGCCTCGCCGGAGAGGTTCATGAAGGTCTCCGGCCTCAGCAGCAGGAGCTTCTGCCCGGCCAGGGTGCAGCTCCCGGTGAGGCCCCGGAAGCGGGCCCGGTCGATCTTGCAGTTCGCCTGCTTCGCCAGCAGCTCCACGGCCCGGAAGCCCACGTTGTGCCTGGTCTTCTCATACTCCCGCCCGGGATTCCCCAGACCGACGATGAGCCAGTCGATTGTAGGATTATGAAATATCATGCTTTTTCGTTCCCCGGTTTCTCATTATGCATTGTGCATTATGCATTATGCATTTTGTCAGCCTCTGCCCCGGGCTGGCGGCCACTGGCCGCCCCTACAGGCCCTTACCTTGCGCCGATGATGCAGTCGGAGATGGAGGTCTCGTCCTTGATGTGCTGGATGGCTCTGGCAAAGGTGGGCGCCACGGAGAGCATCTTGATCTTGGTACCGGCGTAATCCTCGGGCAGGGGGATGGTATCCAGCAGGACCAGCTCCTTGATGACGCTGTTCTCGATCCGCTCCCAGGCGCGAGTGACCTTGCCGGTGGCAGCGTCAACGCGGTTGGAGAGCACGCCGTGGGTGGCGCAAGCGTAGACTTCCTTGGCCCCGCCCACCTCGATCAGCGCCTTGGCGGCGTTGCAGAGGGAGCCGGCGGTGTCCACGATGTCGTCCAGCATGATGCAGGTCTTGCCTTCCACGTCGCCGATGACGTTCATGACCTCGCAGACGTTGTCCTTGGGACGGCGCTTATCCACGATGGCCAGATCCATGTGGACGCGCTGGGCGAAGTTCCGGGTACGGGCCACGGAGCCCACGTCCGGGGAGACCGCCACAAAGTCGGAGTGGTCGAACACATCGGGGTTGAACTTGTCCATGTAGTAGTCCACAAACAGGGGCAGGCCGGTCAGATGATCCACGGGGATGTCGAAGAAGCCCTGGATCTGGGCGGCGTGGAGGTCCATGGTCAGAACCCGATCCGCGCCGGCGGCAGTGAGCATATTGGCTACCAGCTTGGAGGTGATGGGGTCGCGGCCCTTGGCCTTGCGATCCTGGCGGGCGTAGCCGTAGTAGGGGATCACGGCGGTGATCCGGCCCGCGGAGGCCCGGCGCAGCGCGTCGATGTTGATCAGCATTGCCATCAGGTTGTCATTGACGGGCTTGCAGGTGGACTGGACGATGAAGCAGTCCTGGCCGCGGACAGTCTCCTCCATCCAGACGCAGATCTCTCCGTCGGCAAAGGTGCTCAAAGAGTTGTTGCTCAGTTCGATCCCCAGCTCCTTGCAGATAGCCTCTGCCAGAGGACGGCTGGTCTTTCCACTGAATACCTTGACTGGTCTTCCGTTTGCGATCATGTTTTTTTCTCCTTGTTTCTCCTCGTTTTTTGCGGTCGGTTTCTTTCTATGAATCAGCCCTTTTGTTTTTCAGGGCCCATTCTTTTTTGATCTGCTCTCTGGATCGGCTGATGGCCAGCGCCTGGGGCGGCACGTCCTCGGTGATGACGGAGCCGGCGGCCACATAGGCCCCCTTGCCCACGTTCACCGGGGCCACCAGCGTGGAGTTGCAGCCCAGGAAGGCGTCCTCCTCCACCACGGTAAAATGCTTTTCCACCCGGTCAAAATTCGCGGTGACCGTTCCGCAGCCCACGTTGGCGCCGCTGCCCACGGCGGCGTCGCCCAAATAGCTCAGGTGGGGGATCTTGGCGCCCGCTCCCACGTTGGTGTTTTTCAGCTCCACAAAGGCGCCTGCCTTGGAGCCGGGCTCCAGCACGGTGCCGGGCCGGAGATTGGCGTAGGGCCCCACCCGCAGGTCGCCGGCCAGCTTCGCGCCCTCTACCCTGGACTGCTCCACCACGCAGCCGTCGCCCAGCTCGGAGTTGATGATCCGGGTGTTGGGCCCCAGGGTGCAGCCCCGGCCCACCTTGGTCTTTCCCTCCAAGACGGTGCCGGGCAGCAGGACTGTGCCGCTGCCCACGCTGACGCCGGGGGTGACGTAGGTGTTCCCCACGTCCCAGATCTCCACGCCGGCCCGCATCAGCTGGGCCAGCAGGTCGCCGATCAGCAGCCCCGCGATCCGGGGCAGCTCCTCCGGGCCGGTCAGGTCAAAGAAGCCGTCCTCGCCGGTGGTCGTCTCGCCGGCCCGCCGCAGAAAGTGCCCGATGGGCGCGGTCTCGTCCAGGGCGGCCATCAGCTCCAGCCGATCCACCATACAGGCGCTGGCCCGGCCTGCGCCGGCGCGCCGCATCGCAGGCGCGTATACCACGGCGCCTGTCACCACCAGCAGATCCCGCTCGGATTCGTCCGCCGTGGAGAGAAACACATGGAGCTGATCGGCAGGGCTCTCATCGGAAGACACGGTGAGCTCCGCTCCTGCGGGAAAGCAGCTCTTCGCCTGGGGCAGCAGCGAGGGCGTGCAGGCCAGGAAGAACCGGCTGACGCCTGCCTTGGCCAGACCGTAGGCCAGCCAGCTCAGCAGCGGGACGCCGAGGACCCGGTGCAGCATCAGCGGGGTGTCGCTTCCGGTGCGATAGGTATCGTCCAGCAAAAACAGAACAGCGGATCTTCCAGCCACGTCTGAGCGCCCCTTTCCGCGCAGTATTCTCAATGCGGCCACATTATAGCAGAAAAAAGCGCTTTTGTACATACCCAATTCCAAATTTTCCCTGCTTTTTTCAAGGCCCGCGCTCTGTGGGGGGTATTCACTTTTTTCTTGCAAAGCCGTCTGTTTTATGGTAGAATGTTCTTTAGTATATGTATAAGGGAGATTGTGCCTGCGCTATGACAGAGATTATCAACGAAAAAACCGTTTCGGAATATGAGGCCTTTGTGCAAAGTCACCCCAAGGGCAACTTTGCCCAGAGCTCTTATTGGGCTAAGCAGAAATCCGCCTGGCTCTGGCGGGCCATCGCCTGCCGGGGCGAGGACGGGAAGATCAAGGGCACCGTGTCCGTTTTGATCCGGAAGATGCCCGGCTTCGACAAGCTCCCCGGCGCCCGCTGCAGCATGATGTATGCCAGCCGGGGCCCCGTGTGCGACATCGACGACTACGCCACCATGGACGAGCTCTTCGCCAAGGTCAAGGAGCTGGCCAAGGAATACAGGGCCTACGTCTTCAAGATCGACCCGGACATCCCCTCCTCGGAGACGGCGTTTTCCGACTATATGCGTAAGTACGGCTTCGAGTGCAAGGCCGGCGGCGCGGAGTTCGAGGCCATCCAGCCCCGCTACGTGTTCCGCCTCTACCTGAACGGCCGTTCCGAAGAAGAGCTGCTGGCCTCCTTCCACCAGAAGACCCGCTACAACATCCGCCTGGCCATGAAAAAGGGCGTGCAGGTGGAGGTTTGCGGCAAGGAGATGGTGCCGGAGTTCGGCAAGCTGATGCTGACCACCGGCGTCCGGGACGGTTTCGTCACCCGCCAGCCTCAGTATTTCGCCGACATTCTGGACAATCTGGGGGAGCACGCCCGGCTCTATATGGCCTTCATCGACGAGCCCCAGGCGGACGGCAGCACCAAGCGCAAGGCCATAGCCGGGACCCTGGCCATCTGGTACGGCGACAAGGTCTGGTATCTCTACGGCGCCAGCTCCAACGAGGATCGCAACTATATGCCCAACTACCTGCTCCAGTGGGAGATGATCCGCTGGGCGGTGGAGAAGGGCTGCCGGGTCTACGACTTCCGGGGCGTCCCCGGCGACGTGGGCGAGGATCACCCCCTCTACGGCCTGGTGAAGTTCAAGCGGGGCTTCAACGGCGACTACACCGAGTTCGTGGGCGAGATGGATCTGGTCCTCAGCCGCTTCTGGTACAAGACCATCGAAAAGACCACCAAGAGCTTCATGAGCTTCCGGGCCAAGGTCTACAAGCTGAAAAACCGGGGGAAGTGACGGAGCCTCCCGCTTACAGAACAGGTTTCTGTTTTTCCAACACATACCACAGACAGAGGTGTTTCTATGAAAGCTTACGTTGTTGAACGTGACGCGCTGGTGCAGAACATTCAGGCGCTGCGCCGCTTTGCCGGGAGCGTCCCCATCTGGGGCGTCCTCAAGGGAAACGGCTATGGGATCGGTCTTGTCCCCTTCTCCCGGATCCTGCATGAGAACGGGATCGATCACTACGCCGTCACGGAGATCAAAGAGGCCGAGGTCCTGCGGGAAAACTACCCCGACGCCTCCATTCTGATGATGCGCTCCACCGCGGATCCGGCGGAGATCAACGCGCTGATGGATCTGGGCGTCTACCTGACGGTGGGCAGCTATGAGACGGCTGTGGCCATCAACGGCGTCGCCGCGGAGCGGGCCGCCATTGCCCAGGTACACATCGCCGTGGACACCGGCATGGGCCGCTACGGCTTCCTGCCCGAGGATTCGGACAAGATCATCTCCGTCTACGAATACATGAAGAACATCAAGGTCGCCGGGATCTTCACCCATTTCCACAGCTCCTTCTCCAACGAAAAGGCGACGAAGCACCAGTTCGAGCGCTTCACCGCGGTGGTGGAAAAGCTCAAGACCGCCGGCTACGACACCGGCATGGCCCACTGCTGCAACTCGCACGCCTTTGTGCGTCACCCCGAAATGCACCTGGACGGCGTCCGGATCGGCTCCGCCTTCCTGGGCCGCCTGGCCTTCAAGGACAAGCTGGGGCTGCAGCGGATCGGCTACGCGGAATGCACCCTGGAGGAGATCCGCTGGATCCCCAAGGGCCAGACCATCGGCTATGCCGCCGGCTTCAAGGCCACCCGGCAGATGCGTACCGCCGTCATCGGCCTGGGCTGGTACAACGGCTTCGCCGCCTCCCGGGAAAATGACATTTTCCGCATCCGGGACAGCATCGGCGGGATCCTGCATCACCTGAAAAACCTGCTCTTCCCCAGGCGGATCCTGGTGGAGGTCAACGGCCACAAGTGCAGGACCCTGGGCCACGTGGGCATGGTGCACGCCGTGGTGGACGTGACGGATATCGACTGCGCCGTGGGCGACAAGGTCACCGTGGCCATCAATCCCCTGGCCGTCAAGGGCCTGCGGGTGCAATATCGTTAGGGGAGAAATGAAGTATTTGCTGACGCAAATATGAAGTGTGCTCCGCACGTGAAGACGCTTCGCTTGTGAAGTATGGCTGCGCCATATTTGACGCAACGGGAAATCTTTCACGTTTTTCAAATCATTTCTTTTCATCTGTTTATTTGCAGAATAAACAGATACCGCAATATGTGCGAAGCACATACTTCATATCTCCAAGGGAGATACTTCATATTCCGCAAGGAATACTTCATATCGCCGCCAGGCGATACTTCATTTGTCACGCAAAAGAGGAATACCTATGACACTGGAAACCCTGCGTCCCGGGCAGTCTGCCCGGATCGAGGCCGTGGGGGGCGACGGCGCCCTGCGGCAGCATTTTCTGGATATGGGCGTCATCCCCGGCGCCACCGTTCGCATGACAAAGCTGGCGCCGCTGGGGGATCCCATGGAGTTTCGCATCCACGGCTATGAGCTGACCCTCCGGCTGGCGGACGCCGCGAAGATCCAGATCTCCGCCCCCTCCGACGGAACGGAGCCGCCCCGGGCGACCCGTCCGCTTGAAAAACAGGATCACCCCGGCCTGGGCGAGGACGGCAAGTTCCACCCCAAGGGCAGCGGCGACCCGCTGCCGGAGGGGACCCTGCTCACCTTCGCCCTGATGGGCAACCAAAACAGCGGCAAAACCACCCTGTTCAATCAGCTCACAGGCTCCAACCAGCACGTGGGCAACTTCCCCGGCGTGACGGTGGATCGGAAGGACGGCTCCATCCGCCGCTTCCCCAACACCCGGATCACGGATCTGCCCGGGATCTACTCCATGTCCCCCTACACCAGCGAGGAGCTGGTGAGCCGGAACTTCCTGCTGGAGGACAAGCCCAGGGGCATCATCAACATTGTGGACGCCACCAACATCGAGCGGAATCTCTATCTGACCATGCAGCTGCTGGAGATGAACGTCCCCATGGTGGTGGCCCTGAATATGATGGACGAGATGACCGGCAACGGCGGCATGGTGGACGTGAACACTATGGAATCCCTGCTGGGCGTCCCGGTCGTCCCCATTTCCGCGGCAAAAAACCAGGGCATCGACGAGCTGATCACCCACGCCGTCCACGTGGCGAAATACCAGGAGCGCCCCCTGCGGCAGGACTTCTGCGGGGCGGACGATCACGGCGGGGCCGTGCACCGCTCTCTCCACGCGGTGAGCCATCTGATCGAGGATCACGCCCGGGCGGAGGGCCTGCCCCTGCGCTTTGCCGCCAGCAAGCTGGTGGAGGGCGACAGCAACATCTGCCAGCAGCTCAAGCTGGACAAAAATGAGATGGAGCTGCTGGATCATATCGTGCTGCAAATGGAAAACGAGCGGGGTCTGGATCGGAGCGCCGCCATCGCGGATATGCGCTACGCCTACATCCAGCGGGTCTGCGCCAGATGCGTCACCAAGCCCCGGGAGAGCGCGGAGCACAAGCGCAGCGAGCGGATCGACCGGATCCTCACGGGAAAATACACGGCGATCCCCGCCTTTATCTGCATCATGGCCCTGGTCTTCTTCCTGACCTTCGCTCTGATCGGCCCCCTGCTCCAGGATCTGCTGCAAAACGGCATCGACAAGCTGGCCGATGCGGCCGCGGCCGCCATGGCGGAGGGCAGCGTGAACCCCGTGATCCAGAGTCTGATCCTGGGCGGGCTCTTTGACGGCGTGGGCAGCGTTTTGAGCTTTTTGCCCATCATTCTGCTGATGTTCTTCTGCCTCTCCCTGCTGGAGGACAGCGGCTACATCGCCCGGGTGGCCTTCTTTATGGACAAGCTCCTGCGGAAAATCGGCCTGTCCGGCCGAAGCATTGTGCCCATGCTGATCGGCTTCGGCTGCACGGTGCCTGCCGTCATGTCCACCCGGACCCTCCCCAGCGAACGGGATCGAAAAATGACCATCCTGCTGACGCCCTTTTTCAGCTGCACCGCCAAGCTGCCCATCTACAGCTTCTTTGCCGCGGCCTTCTTCCCCCGCACCGGCTGGCTCGTGGTCACCGGGCTGTACTTCCTGGGCATCGTCATCGGGATCCTGGCCGCCCTGGTCTACAAAAAGACCATCTTCCGGGGCGAAGCGGTCCCCTTTGTGATGGAGCTGCCCAACTACCGGCTGCCCAGTCTGAAAAACGTTTGGCAGCTTCTCTGGGAGAAGGCCAAGGACTTCCTGCAGCGGGCCTTCTCTGTCATTTTGATCGCCACGGTGGTGGTCTGGTTCTTCAAGAGCTTTGACTATCGCCTGGAGCTGACGGCCTCTGCGGAGGACAGCATTCTGGCCACCGCCGCCGGGATCCTGGCTCCGGTCTTCCGGCCCCTGGGCCTGGGAGACTGGCGGATCGTCACCGCGCTGATCACAGGCTTTATGGCCAAGGAAAGCGTGGTCTCCGTGCTGGAGCTCTCCTTTGCCGGCGGCATCACCGCCGCCCTCACCGGACTGTCCGCCCTGGTGCTGCTGGTGTTCTGCCTGCTCTACACCCCCTGCGTGGCGGCAGTCGCCTCCGTCAAGCGGGAGCTGGGCGCAAAATGGGCCTGGCGGATGATCCTCTGGCAGTGCGCCATCGCCTGGATCGCGGCCCTGCTTGTCCGGCTGGCCGGTCTGGCCCTGGGCGCCGCTTAGGAGGCAGGCATGAATTTCTGGGATTATTCCATCCTGGCCGCCGTGGGGCTGATGCTCCTGCTGGCGGTGCTGCGGATGCGGAAAAAGAAAAAATCCGGCTGCCCCGGCTGCTGCGCCTGCTGCAGCGGAGCCTGCCCGGAACCCCACCCAAAAGAGACCCACGAATCAAGCAAGACAGGAGGCCCCTATGTCTGATTATTCTGCGTTCCACCGGCAGACCGAGGCGCGGCTGCTGCGCTATGCCGCCGTGACCACCCAATCCAAGCACTATGACGGGAGCTGGCCCACCACGGCCTGCCAGCGGGATCTGGCAAAGCTCCTGTACGACGAGCTCCGCGGGCTGGGCCTGCGGGCGGAGTACGACGAGGCCCACTGCGTGGTCTACGGCTGGCTGCCCGCCGCCCATGTGGAGGAGGATCGGCCCATCGCCTTGGTGGCCCATGTGGACACCGCCCCGGACGTGAAGGGCTGGGACGTGAAGCCCTGGGTGCTGCGCGCCTACCCCGGCGGCGACATCGTGCTGAACGAGGCCGAGGGCATCGTCATGCGGGCAGCGGACTATCCCAATCTGGCCCAGTACGTAGGCCAGGATCTGGTGCTGACCGACGGCACCACCCTGCTGGGCGGCGACGACAAGGCCGCCATCGCGGCCTTGATGACCCTGGCGGAATACTACGCCGCCCACCCCGAGCTGCCCCACCGGAGCATCTGCATCGCCTTCACCCCCGACGAGGAAGTGGGCGGCCTGGCCCAGGATCTGGATCTGGAAAAGCTGGGCGCGAAATTCGCCTACACCATCGACGGCGATCACCTGGGCTGGTATCAGGATCAGACCTTCAACGCCGCCGAGGCCATCGTCACCATCACCGGCCGCAGCGTCCACCCGGCCACCGCCAAGGGCATCATGGTCAACGCCTCCGATCTGGCGGCGGAATTCCTCACCGCCCTGCCTTCCAAAGAAAAGCCCCAGTTCACCGACGGGGTGGAGGGCTTCTACTACGTGACCTCCCTGCAGTCGGACTGCGAGCACGGGGAGATCCGCATGATCATCCGGGACTTCGACCGGCAGAACTTCCGGGCCCGGCAGGACAGACTGCTGGAGATCGCCCGCAGCATCAACGAAGCCTGCGGACAGGAGCGGGTGCTTGTGACGCTCAACCAGCAGTACCGCAACATGGGCGACGTGCTGGAGCAGTACCCCTTCCTGGTGGCCGATCTGGAGGCCGCCATCCGGGCCGCCGGCCTGGAGCCCAAATCCGAGCCCTTCCGGGGCGGCACCGACGGCTCCGCCCTGAGCTTCCGGGGCCTGCCCAGCCCCAACCTCTCCGCCGGCTACGAGAACGCCCACGGCCGCTTCGAGTTCGTCCCCGTCCCCTCCATGGCCAAAAACGTAGAGATTTTAATTCATCTGACAGAAAAATGAGGATCCGAAGACCAAGCGCTGGCGGCGCCAATTTCCGGAACTCCGGCAAACGATATATGGGAGGAGAAACACAATGGAAGCATCGGCATTGTTGAATGCGCTGCATGTGGCGGAGCGGCTGAAAGACGCCACCCGGCACTGCGAAACCTCCGGCGGTCGGCGTGAATCCGTAGCGGAGCACAGCTGGCGGCTGGCCCTCATGGCCTACTGGCTCCGGGACGATTTCCCCGACCTGGACGTGGACAGGGTGATCCGTATGTGCCTGATTCACGACCTGGGCGAGGCCTTCACAGGAGACATTCCCTCCTTCAACAAGACGGCAGCCGACGAAACCCGGGAGGAGGAGCTGCTCTCGGGCTGGGTTCGGACATTGCCGACACCTTTTGCGGCGGAAATGGCTGCCCTCTACCGGGAAATGGCCGAACGCCAGACCCCGGAGGCCAAGCTCTACAAAGCTCTGGACAATTTGGAGGCTGTGATCCAGCACAACGAATCTGACCTGTCCTCCTGGTCGGAAAACGAATTCACACTGAATCTGACCTACGGCTACGATAAGGCCGACTGGTCTCCGGTGCTTCTGAATCTGCGGGATGCGGTCCGCGCCGACACCGAGGCAAGGATTGAAGCCTTCCGCAACCGCCCATAGGGGCGCGCTTAGACAGCGCCACGGAACCCCGCAGCGCCGGCCACCTGCCGGCCAATCCCCCAAAAGAAGGAGCGTTTCTATGCTGATCGTAATTGCCGGCGAACGCTGTACCGGAAAATCCGCCCTGGCGAAGGCCCTGATGGAGAAGATCCACGCGGAATTCTTCTCCGGCCGTGACTACGTGCGGCTGGCTCCCACGGAGCCCGAGGCGGTAAACCGCTTCCAGCTTCTGCTTGCGGAAAAGCAGTACGCGGAGGACTACGTGATCTTCCTGCTGACGGAGCCGGATCTCTACGCGCTGGTTCCCCCGGGCAGCTTTGTGGTCCTGTGCCGCTCCCGCCTGGAGACCAGCAAGGCCCGCTTTGCCAAGCAGATGCCGGACGGCGAGCTTTCCCCCGCCATTGCAGCCATGCTGGAACGGCAGCGGGGAAGCTTCGACCGCATCCCCCACAGCCTCACCCTGGACACCGACGGCGCGGATCTCTCCCTGCTGGCGGTAGAGGTCCTGGAGCAGGCGGAGGAGCTGCGAAGTAAATACGAAACCGGAGCATGAGCCGTCATGCTCCGGTTTTTCTTTCTCATAAACTACGCCGACCATGCGTGGGTGATGTCCGCCCGGAGCTTTTCCAGGATCCGTTTTTCCAGCCTGGAAATGTAGGACTGGGAGATGCCCAGCTTGTCGGCCACCTCCTTCTGGGTCAGCGGCTGTAGCCCGCCCAGGCCGAAGCGCATGGCCACGATCTCCCGATCCCGGGCGGTCAGCCGGGTCAGCGCGGCGCGGAGCAGCTCGTGATCCACCCGCTCCTCCAGGCCCCGGAGCACGGTGTCGCCGTCGGTGCCCAGCACGTCGGAAAGCAGCAGCTCGTTGCCGTCCCAATCCGTGTTGATGGGCTCGTCCAGGGAGATCTCCCCCTTCTGGTTGGAGATCTTCCGAATGTGCATCAGGATCTCGTTTTCCACACAGCGGGAGGCGTAGGTGGCCAGCTTGATGTTCTTGTCGGTTTTGAAGGTGTTGATGCCCTTGATCAGACCGATGGTGCCGATGGAGATCAGATCCTCGATGTTCACCCCCGTGGATTCATAGCGGCGGGCGATAAAGACCACCAGCCGGAGATTATGCTCGATCAGCAGCCGCCGGGCGCCCCGATCCCCCTGGGCCAGGAGCTCCAGCGCCGCGGCCTCCTCCTCCCGGCCCAAAGGCGGCGGCAAAATATCGCTGCCGCCGATGTACATGATTTTTCCCCGCTGCCGCAGCCGCGCCAGCAGTTTCCGGATCGTCAATAACGTCATCGTGTGTCCTCCTCGTTGCTCATAGCTTATGGCTCATGGCTTATGGTTCATAGCTTATGGCTCATTTTGCATTTTGCATCTTGCATTTTGCATTCCGCTGCGCCGGCAATCTGCCGGCCGTTATTCTCCCTGGCACAGCGCCTCGTAGCCGCCCCCGTCGGAGACGTCCGTGGGGGAAAAGGCCACCAAGTGCGTCCGCACCGGGACGCCGTCCTCCGTGATCCGGTCCATGCACAGGGCCGCCAGCAGGCCCCCCTCCGTTCCCACCGCCCGAAAGGGGATCAGCCGCACCCGGAGCCCGGGCCGCGCCGCCCCCAGCCGGACCAGGAGCCCGGCGGGATCCTGGAAGGCGTCCCGATCCAGCCCCAGCTCCGGCAGCAGCCGGGCCGCCACCTGCCAGCGGGCCACCAGCACCGGCTCCCCGGTGGCCGGATCGGAGAGGGTGTTCCCCGTGTCCCGCAGGGCCACACAGCTCAGCTCCCGGCCCGCCAGGCTCAAGCCCAGGCGCACCAGCTCCCGGCCGCGGTTCCGCGCAAAGCAGTCCAGGCAGATCCGCGCCCCGGCGTAGACCGCTCCGGCCAGCAGCACCAGCAGCCGCCCCGTGACCCGGTAGTAGACCGTGCCGTCCCGCTGGAAGGCCGGCACCCGCAGCAGGCCGCAGACCGCCAGGGCCAGCCCCCCAAAGCCACAGCAGACGCAGAAGAACCAGAGCCAGCTTTTCCAGGCCCGGCCCCGCCGTCCGAAGCAGATCAGCGACAGGCCCAGAAACAACAGCCCCGCCCCCGGCAGCCGACCCAGCCAGCCCAGCTCCGGTACGCAGGCCGCCACCGCGGCGGCCCCGCCGAAGCCCGCCCCCGCCCAGAGCCGCCAGGGCCGCGTCCCCGCCCCGGTGACGCACACCGCCGTTTTCAGCAGCAGCAGATCCACCAGAGCGTTGACGGCAAAGACCTCGTCAACGTAAACGACCACCCCATCCCCCCGTCCCGAATTATGCATTTTGCACTTTGCATTTTGCATTCCCATTATACTCCGCTTCCGGAAAAAAACAGGTCGCTTCCCCACTGGGGAAACGACCCTGTTTTTGTTGCATTCTGCAGGCATTCCTGCAGCGCCTTCTGCTATTCACAATAGTTATCCAACACATAAATGCAGCGCTCCGGATCGAACAGATCCCGGATATAGGCGGCATGGATCCACGCCGTGACCACCGTTCCGTTTCTCCTGGCCAGAGCATAGTATTTCTTGGTGATCGCCGCCTTGAAGTGCTCTGCCTCCCGCTCCGTGGAAAAGATCGGGGAGGAAAGCTGGATCAGCTCCGCGTCCGTCTCGAAATCCTCGTCCTGCTGATAGGCTTCTTCGCCGTCCAGCGGGGTGCAGGCCACGTGCAGCTGCCCCGAAACCGGGGGCACCGCCGGCAGGCGCTCATAGTATTCGGTGTCGATCTCCCTCGCGTCGAAGCTGTGGGGCCATTTGCCTTCGGCGCAGGCCTGCTCCCGCTTCCGGCCGGAGGCGGATTTTTTCAGCCGCTTGTTGGCCTTTTCCATCAGCTTCCGGATCACATCCCGATCCCACAGCAGCACGTCGGTCCTCGCCGCGGCCTCCACCGCAGCCGGGGTGAAATCGGCGTTTGTCATCACCACCGCGTAATGGCAGTCGTAAAACGCCGCCCCGGTGTACGCCTCCTGGATGGGCTTATTGCCCAGCTTGGAATTGTATCGCTTGCACTGGATGGCGTAATGCTCCCCCTGGTAGCTGCCGATGATATCCACGCCCTGGTCGTTGCTGCCCGGCGTGACGCTAAGCTCCGAAAAGCCGTAGCGGCGCAGCAGCTCCGCGCACCAAAACTCAAATTCCCGCCCGCTCATCCGGTCGATCCGGCGCAGCTCCCGGGGGATCACGTAGAGGCCGTACTTCTTTCTCCTCCAAATCTTGCGGATGAAGGCCGCCAGCACGAGCCCCAGCAGCACAGCCCCTACCCTCAGGATCCGATCCGTTGGGATCCGGATGCCGGTTCTTCTGGCGGCTTCCGGCAGCGCGGCCAGACAGAGCAGGAACAGGATGCCCCCGAGGCAGCCGCCCCGGCGATCCCCTTCGCCCTTGTTTGTTCTTTCCCTTGCCATAAGCATCTCCACACAAGCGGGAAGCGCCGCTCCCCGGCGCCCTCCGGCGTCCGGGGCCGTGGCCGCAAAAGGCGGCGCTACGGCGCCTGCTCCCGTTCGATTGCCTTGATCCCCTTCTCGGCCTTGGACCGGGGGATCATCACCTCATGGCCGCAGCCCTGGCAGCGAAGGCGGAAGTCCATGCCGGAGCGCAGCACCAGCCAGCGATCCGCCCCGCAGGGGTGCTTCTTTTTCATGGTCAGCACGTCGCCGACCCGGATGTCCATGGGCATCTTCTGTTGCCTCCTTTGAACGAAAAACGCAAAACGAAAAGGGGAAAACTGCGGTGTCGCTCCGCGACGAATTCAAACATCATTTTTCAATTCCCGAATTGAAAAATTCCGAAGTTTTTCGTTTTTCATTCTTCGTTTTTAATTCTCTCCCAATACGCCTTGCAGCTCTGCTCAAATTTGTTGTCCCCGTACTCGTAGTAGGTCGTTCCCACCAGGTTGTCCGGCAGGTACTGCTGCTGCACCCAATGGCCGGGGAAGTCGTGGGGATACAGGTAGCCCTGCTCTCGCTCGAAGCCCGCCCCGTCGGCGTGGACGTTTTGCAGCTCCCGGGGGAAGGGCCCTGCCTTGCCCGCCTTCACGTCCTTCATGGCCCGGTCGATGGCCTTGACCACGGAGTTGGACTTGGGCGCAGTGGCCAGCAGGATCACCGCCTGGGCCAGGGGCAGCCGGGCCTCGGGAAGCCCCAGCTGCAGGGCTGCGTCCACGCAGGATTTGACGATGGACACCGCCTGGGGATAGGCCAGGCCGATGTCTTCGCTGGCGGAGCAGAGGATCCGGCGGCAGGCCCCCGGCAGATCTCCCGCCTCCAAGAGCCGGGCCAGATAGTGCAGAGCCGCGTCCGGGTCGGAGCCCCGCAGGGACTTCATCAGGGCGGACACGGAGTCGAAATGGTTGTCCCCCTCCCGGTCATAGTGCATGGAGGACTTTTGGCTCACGGCCTCCGCGTCGGCCAGGGTGATGCGGACGCACCCGTCCGGGGCGGCGCAGGCGGTGAACAGCACCTCCACCGCGTTGACGGCCTTCCGCACGTCGCCGCCGCAGGAGCCGGCGATGTGGGTCAAGGCGGCCTCGTCGGCCTCCACCTGCACATGAAGCTTCCCCGCCATATAGTTCACCGCCCGATCTACCGCTTGCCGCACCGCGGCAGGGGTCAGACTCTTGAACTCAAAGATGGTGGAACGGCTCAGAATCGCGTTGAACACGTAGAAATAGGGATTCTCCGTGGTGGAGGCGATCAGGGTGATCTTGCCGTTCTCAATGTACTCCAACAGAGTCTGCTGCTGCTTCTTGTTGAAGGACTGGATCTCGTCCAGGTAGAGCAGCACCCCGTTGGGGGCCAGCATGGTGTCCAGCTGGGAGACGATGGTCTTAATATCCGCCGTGGAAGCGGTAGTAGCGTTGAGCTTGAACAGCTTGCGCTGGGTCTTCTCGGCGATGATGTTCGCCACGGTGGTCTTCCCGGTGCCCGAGGGGCCGTAGAAGATCAGATTGGGCACCGTGCCGGACTCGATGATCCGCCGCAGAATGGCCCCCTCCCCCAGGATATGGTCCTGGCCGTAGACCTCCGATAATTCCCGGGGCCGCAGCTCGTCGGCCAAGGGCTGATACATACGGCTCACCTCCAAATCTCAGTGTAGCGCGGGCGATCCGCCCGCAAAACCTTTTTCGTCATTATATCATATTCCAGATCAAAACGAAAGAAACAAGTTGCCTTTTCCCTACCTTTTTAGTAAAATAATAACAAGTAAAAAAATAGGGGATAAAACCATGGAAAAGAAAGAAAAAGCCCTCCGGGTAATTGAGACCCTGAAAGAAGACTACCCCGAGGCACTATGCGCCCTGCACAGCCAGAAGGACTATGAGCTGATGATCGCCGTGCGGCTCTCCGCTCAATGCACCGACGAGCGTGTGAACATGATCACCCCGGCCCTCTTCGCCCGTTTCCCCAGCCTGGAAGCCTTCGCTTCCGCCGACGTAGCGGAAGTAGAGGAGCTGGTGCGCTCCTGCGGCTTCTACAAGCACAAGGCCCGGGACATTGTTCTGGCCTGTCAAATGCTGCTGGCGGACTACGGCGGCAAGGTACCAAACAGCATGGAAGCGCTCCTGAAGCTCCCCGGCGTGGGACGCAAGACCGCCAACCTCCTGCTGGGCGACCTCTACGGCGTCCCCGGCTCCGTGGTCTGCGACACCCACTGCATCCGGATCTGCGGCAAGCTGGGCCTCACCGACGGCACCAAGGACCCGGCCAAATGCGAGGAGCAGCTCCGGGCCGTGCTGCCCCCGGAGGAGAGCTCCGATTTCTGTCACCGGATCGTCCTTCACGGGCGGGCGGTATGCACGGCAAGGAAACCCGCGTGCGAGCGGTGCAGCCTGGCGCCGTTCTGTGACAGCTTTCTGAAACAGGGATGAACATACCCCCCACACAATTTCCTTTGGAAATTGTGTGGGGGGTATGAAAAAACTCCGATCGTAAGATCGGAGCCTTTTTGTGTGTGTTGGCGTTATCTATTTTCACATGTAGGCAGACTATCGTCCTTTTGCGTCCGCAAACAGTCCGGTGGACTGTTTGCAGCAAAAGAAAAGAGACCATCAAAAGATGATCTCTTAGATGTTGGC
>JAEEGF010955834.1_pt1 | contig 65378 bp, 60 predicted proteins | sample 9134171 | NCBI WGS metagenome assembly JAEEGF01 (sample SAMN16246542, study PRJNA631951) | gut metagenome | biome: gut microbiome; feature: rumen; material: AP-attached | host: Bos | place: Iran: Karaj | collected 2018-10 | reverse complement strand
CCTGCACCGCATATGCAAAAATCTTGGATTCACCATAACAAACAATCATGCCGTGAGGATGTATTTCAATTCCTATGTCCTTATACCGAAGGGGATTGAAGTAACAAACAGGGCAAAGCTTCTGGGGCATTCAGTTGAAGTCAATCTGAAGAACTACAGTTTTGCAGACTATGATTATTGCGAAACAGCCCTCGAAGCCCTCAACGGCGGGATTCCTATACCCGCCTATACCCAAAACGTGATTGAATTTGAAACAAAAAAACTCCGCAAGTCCTTGTAAACACTGGACTTGCGGAGCAATAAAAAACAGCGGGTGATGGGAATCGAACCCACGTATCCAGCTTGGAAGGCTGGTGTTCTACCATTGAACTACACCCGCATTTGTGTGAAAACTATTGATTTGTTTCGCAACAAAAGCTATATTAACTTATAAGTACTTTATTGTCAAGAACTTTTTTTAATTTTTTTTTAAAGGAGACAATATGGCGCAAAACATACTGATTTTCGGGGGAACTTACTTTCTTGGAAAGGCTTTCTGTGAGCTGATGCTGGAGGAGACGGATGCAAGTCTTGTTCTTATGCACAGAGGTAATAATCCCGAGGCACCGAGAGCGGATTTTATCGATAAGTATGCTAAGTCAGGCAGAGTACGTGAGATATTGGCGGACAGACATGACGGCAATGCCCTTAGTTCAATAAAGGACGAAAGGTTTGATGCTGTCGTGGATTTCTGCGCGTATCAAAAAAGTGATATAGAATTCATCTTTGATAAGATGGACGCGAAGGTGGATCAATACATTTTCATCAGTACCACCGACGTATATAAAAGAGGACTCGGTGAGTATCTGAAAGAAGACGCCGAACTCGAGACCAGAAGATTTCCCGGTGCAGCCGGGGATTACATTTCCGGTAAGGTTGCCCTTGAACAGGAGATAAAAGATGTTTGCAATCTTGTGGGAAGCAAATATACTATATTAAGACCGGCGTTCATCTTTGGACCGGATAACTATGCTCCGAGAGAGAGCATGTATTTCCATTGGATAACAAATGCAGGCCAGATACTTCATCCCATGGATGCGGATGGAGAGTTCCAGATGGTTTACGTCAAGGACGTTGCGGCTGCGATCAAGCTTGTTCTTGGAAATCCCAAGGCATATAACGAAGCTTTTAACGTTTGCGAAAATCAAATGGAAAACTACGAGACCTTTACCGAGTGTCTCAAACAATCTATTGATGTCCCGTTTGAGGTCATGGAGACAAGCTTAGGAATTATCGACGAAAAGGGAATTCCCCTTCCCTTCCCTCTTACCAAAGAGGAGTCCAATTACTACGACGGATCCAAACTTCTCGAACTTGGCATAAAATATACGGACAGAGTGACTGCTATGCGGGAAACATATCAGTCATACATGAGGAGGAATTCATGAAGTTTTATTACCCAGGGGGAAAACACAAAGCACTGACATTCAGCTACGATGACGGACAGATTTTTGACATAAGGCTTGCAGAAATTTTACGCAAGCATGGAATGAAAGGAACGTTCAACCTTAATTCATCAACCCTTGCAGATTCTGACAATGCATTTTTTGTAAACAAGAATAAATTAAACGAGATTTACGAAGGCCATGAGATCGCCATCCACGGAGTGGAGCACAAAGATCTTACACATATGACTGAGCAGGAGATATCTCTTGAGATCCTGCCCGACAGACAGGCCCTTGAAAAGCTGACCGGAAGGATCATTCAGGGAATGGCATACGCCTTCGGAACATACAACGATACTGTTATCAGGATCATAAACAGCCTCGGCGTTCACTATTCAAGAACAGTAAACGAGAACCATTATTTTGAATTACCCAGGAATTTTCTTGCATGGGATCCCACATGTCATCACAACAATGACCTTATGAAATGGGGAAAAGAATTCCTTGATTTTCCTTTGTGGAGGGAGCTCCCTCTTATGTACGTTTGGGGACATTCCTATGAGTTTGGTGATTCGGAAGAAAGGTGGAAATTAATAGAAGATTTCACCGATATGATGCAGGGAAAAGATGATATCTGGTATGCAACAAACGGCGAAATCTTCGATTACATAACTGCTACAAAGAGACTTGAGTTCAGCGCCAATAGGGATAAGGTCTTCAATCCTTCTACCATCGATATTTGGTACAGAGGAAAGAATGAAGAACCGATGGTTATCCATGGCGGAGAAACAATAACTCTTAATTAGCTAAATCTTTGATAAGATCGACGATGGTGGGAATAGCGTCATGAAGACTGCTTCCCTCCATCGTTTTTATATATTTCTCTCTGTTTTCATAAACTTCATTAACAGTATCTGCAATGAGCTTCTTCGTAAGGTCATCCTGATCAAGAACAACCGAATAGCCCTGAGCCTCAAATGATTTTGCATTTAAAAGCTGGTCACCGCGGCTTGCCTTTGAAGGAAGAGGAATGAGAATATTGGGCTTTTTAAGAGCAAGTATCTCACAGATCGCATTTGCTCCGGCGCGGGAGATGACAACGTCTGCCATTGCGAAGAGGTCCTTCATTTCATCCTTAACATAATCAAACTGCTTATAGCCTTCAACGGTAAGGAGCATGTTATCTACCTTGTTCTTTCCGCAGAGATGAACAACATAAAACTTCTCAAGAAGCTCGGGGAGAGCATCACGTACAGCCTGGTTAACCGCCATTGCCCCGAGAGAACCACCGGTTATCATAAGCACGGGCTTATCATCGCCGAAACCGCAAAGTTCGCGTCCTTTTTTAGCGTCGCCGGTAAAGAGTTCGTCGCGGATGGGAGTACCTGTAAGAACTGCCTTGCTTGCGGGAAGTGAATTAAATGTCTCGGGGAAGTTACAGCAGATCTTCTTTGCTGAACCGTAGCAAAGTTTGTTTGCAAGTCCGGGAGTCATGTCGGATTCGTGAATGATGCAGGGGATCTTGAGGGCAGCCGCCGCTTTTACAACGGGAACGCTGACAAATCCACCCTTTGAAAATACAACATCGGGCTTAAACTGCTTTAAATATTTTTTTGCCTCGTTGTACCCTTTGATAACGCGGAAAGGATCGGAGAGATTCTTGGGATCTAAGTAGCGACGGAACTTACCTGTGGCAACTCCTGTATAAGGGATTCCGTAGTCGGAGATGAGCTGCTTTTCAATGCCGTTGTATGATCCGATATAAGCCACTTCAAAACCGGCTTCTTTAAGGGCGGGAAGAAGGGCGAGATTGGGCGTAACATGGCCTGCTGTGCCACCGCCCGTGAGTACTATTCTTTTCATGTTTTTTCCTTTATTAAAAAGTTTAAGTTTTTATTAATTAATTTAGATTGTAGCACCATGATATTGAATTTGCCATATCTCTTTGATAAAATGTAGGAGGTTTAATACCACATTTTGTATACTGAAAATTAATGGACACAATTTGAGGAACGACTATGAAAATCGTCGTATTGGAAAGAAACAGCGTCGGCCCGGACATCCCGGTTGACTGCTTTAACGATCTTGGCGAGGTCATCTGCTATCCCAATACCGTTACTCCCGAGGAAGTAGCGGAGAGAGTTAAGGATGCAGATATCGTGGTGGCTAACAAGTCCCCCATGAACGAGAACAGCCTTAAGGATGCCGCAAATGTTAAGCTCATCTGCGAGTTTGCCACAGGCTATGACAACTGTGACCTTGCTTATTTAAGAAGCAGGAATATTCCTGTATGCAATGTAGTAAATTATTGCACCGACATGGTGGCTCAGCACAGCTTCACCATGGCTCTTGCCCTTTCACAGAGCCTGCCTCACTACGACAATTACGTTAAATCCGGTGAGTACAGCGCCCAGGACCGCTTCTCCAACTTCGGTGTCCCTTTCTATGAACTTGCCGGCAAGACTTGGGGAATCGCAGGAATGGGTAACATTGGACGCAAAGTTGCCCGGATCGCTACGGCCTTTGGATGCAGAGTTATCTTCCATTCCGTTACCGGAAAGAGCGCCGTTACCGAGTACGAGAGAGTCGACAAGGATACGCTTTTAAGAGAGAGCGATTTCCTTTCCCTTCACTGTCCTTTGAGCGATATTACAAGAAACTTCATTGATGCGGATGCCCTTAAGAAGATGAAGAAATCCGCCATCCTTATAAACGTTGCCCGCGGACCGGTTGTAAACAACACCGACCTTTACGAAGCTCTTGAAGCCGGTGAGATCAAAGCAGCGGGACTGGACGTCCTTGAGAAAGAACCTTTACAGCTTTCAAATCCTCTTTCAAAGATCAAGGATTCCAACAAACTCATCATTACCCCTCACCTTGCATGGGGCAGCGTTGAGGCCAGAATGAGATGCGTGCAGGGCGTTTACGACAACATAAAGGCCTTCCTTGACGGAAGTCCCATTAATGTTGTAAATTAGTTCAGTACGTCTGATATTCAGGAGTTAAAAATGATAGAATCATTAAAAAGAAACGGAAAAGGCATCATCCTTTTGCTTATTTCCGCATTTAGCCTGGCCCTCGGCCAGCTCCTCTGGAAGAAACCAATGGAGAACCTTGATCTTGCACTTACCTTCTCCCAAGGTTTTTACGGAGTTTGGATGTTGTTTTTAAAGGTGTTGCCCGGATTCCTGGTATATGCCGTTGGCGCGGTGGTCATGACCATCGGTCTCGGATACGGAGAACTTTCAGTCCTCCAGCCCATCAACTCCATGAGCTATGTATTTGCTCTTATCCTCTCGGCTATCTTTATTCCTACCGAGAAGATCTCATGGATCACCGTTGTTGGAATCTTCGTGGTAATTGCCGGAGTAATAGTGATAGGAGGTAGCAGTAAGAATGACACCCCTGTCAACTAAGGATATCATCATCGTAGTGGTGGTGCTTTTGACCTCCACATTTATCTCTTCCCTCGCGAGTTATTTCCTCAAGAAATCTTCGCCGGGCGAAGGCGGAAACAAACTTCGAATGTTAATTTCGCCATTCTTTTATCTTGGCGGAATTATGTATGTCATTGCAGCCGGAGAAAACATCATACTTCTTAAGATGTTACCCTATGCGATGGTGCTTCCCCTCGGATCCTTGACATATATATGGACAATGTTCTTGTCCAACAGGCTTCTCGGCGAGAAGATAACAAAAAAGAAAATCCTTGGAATGTGCATTATCATTATTGGCGTAGTCCTGGTAGCATACGGTAAAGGAAAATAGAGAAGGGAAATATTATGAAGAAAAAAGTAGTAACTATGATGCTTTGTGCAGCACTTGCAGTATCAGCATTTGCAGGCTGCTCAAAAACAGAAACACCTGCTCCTGATTCAGCAAACGAAATGGCAACTCCCATCGAGCAGCCCTCAGAGGAAGTAACTGAGCCTGTGGTAGAGGAAGCAGAGCAGACCGCAAAGGAGATTAAGATCCTTAAGAACGAGGATGCTCCCGAAGGATTCGTTTATAATGAACTTTCCGGACGTCTTATCGATGCAAGCCTTGAGAATCAGAGACCTATCGCTGCAATGGTAGACAACGAGCTTACCGCTCTTGACCATTACGGAATCAACGATGCCGACGTTATCTATGAGATGATGAACAGCACCGAGAACAACCGTGTAACCAGACTTATGGTAATCCAGAAGGACTGGGGATCCATCGAGAGAATGGGTAGTATCCGTTCTACAAGAACTACCAACTGTATTCTCGCAGCTGAGTGGAACGCAGTTCTTTGCCACGATGGCGGTCCTGCAGTATTCATCGATGAATACATCAAAACTGAAAGCATAGACAATATCAGCGGTGTATTTGCCCGTATCGACAACGGTAAGGCAAGAGAGTTCACCGAGTACATTACTCAGACAGACCTTCAGAAGTACCTCAAGAACTCAACCACTATTTCTTCAGAGTACACCAAATATTACACCGGCCCTCACTTCCAGTTTACTGAGGAGTGCGCACTTGACGGAAATGATTACCTTTATACAAAGGATGCTACCAAGAAGATAGTACTTCCTTTCCCTCACAACTCATCAGAGCTTCACTACAATGCCGATACCAATCTTTATGAGTACTACGAGTACGGCAACGCTCACAAAGACGGTGCGACCGGAGAAGTTCTCAGTGTCAGAAATGTGATCCTTCAGAAGGCATCCTTCGGTGAGTGGGGACTTGGATACATGTGGTACAACATCACCGGCGACGGCGAAGGATATTACATCACCGATGGTAAGTGCGTTCCTATCACCTGGCACAAGGATTCAAGCCTTGAGGCTAACACTCATTTCCTTGATGCAAACGGAAATGACATTATCTTAAACGCAGGTACAACCTACATCGGAATCGTTCCCGATGATACATGGGATTCACTTGTGATCCAGTAATTCAGATCGAACAATTTTAACCAATATAAAAGAGTATCGTGATCAGAAGGTCACGATACTCTTTGTTTTTGCAGGAGATAATGCTTTTAATGTCCCTAAGGTTTAAGCATTATACTTTAAATCTATAGCCAACGCCCCAGATCGTTTCGATGTAATCGGGATTTGCGTTGTCTTTCTCAATCTTTTCACGAATCTTCTTGATGTGAACCGTAACGGTTGCGATATCACCAATTGATTCCATGTCCCAGATCCTTCTGAAAAGCTCTTCCTTGGTAAATACGTGGTTAGGATTCTCGGCAAGGAATGTTAAAAGATCAAACTCCTTGGTGGTGAAAGGCTTTTCTTCGCCCTCGATAAATACGCGGCGGGCTGTCTTGTCAATCCTAAGGCCTCTGATCTCGATGATATCGTTCTGAGTCTTCTGCTGACCGGCGCTGACAAGCCTGTCATATCTTGAAAGGTGGGCCTTAACTCTTGCTACAAGCTCGCTGGGGCTGAAGGGCTTTGTCATATAGTCATCAGCACCAAGGCCGAGGCCTCTGATCTTGTCTATGTCATCCTTCTTTGCGGAAACCATGATAATGGGAATATTGATCTCTTTACGGATCTCTTTGCATACCTCAAAGCCGTCCATCTCGGGAAGCATAAGGTCAAGTACTACAAGGTCATATTCATTATTCTTAGCAGCCTCAAGTCCCTTTAAACCGGTATTGCAAACATCAACTTCATAATCGCTCATCTCGAGATAATCTTTTTCAAGATTTGCGATATCTGCTTCATCTTCAATGATTAAAATCTTGCTCATACAGTCATCTCCAGTCGTAAGTATTTAAAGTTCCATATATTTTCTAAGTACAAAGTGCATACAGGTGCTTTCGCCTTCTTTACTGGTAGCCCAGATGTATCCGCCGTGGTCCTCGATGATCTTCTTAACGATCGAAAGACCGATGCCGCTGCCGCCCTGTGCGGAATTTCGGGAGGAGTCGGTTCTGTAGAATCTCTCAAAGATCTTGGGAAGATCCTGCTGTGCAATTCCGCGACCGTTGTCCTCAATCTCAACCATAACGGAATCGTTCTGATCAAGGAGCCTTATATCGATCTTGCCCTGGGGCTTGTCGATGTATTTAATGGAATTGCTGATAATGTTGTTAATTACTTTCTTAAGCTGCTCGGGATCGGCGATAACCAATGTATCGGGGGAAACCATGCAGGTGTAAGTGTATTCGATGCCTCGCTGCTCAAGGTCAAGTCCGATCTCTTCGATACAGTCGTTGAAGTAATCGGTAATGCTGATCCTTAAGAACTTGTAAGGTATCCTGTCGTTGTCTACATTAGAATAAGTAGTAAGCTCGTTTATGAGCCTGTCCATATCAACTGCTTTATTGTATATGGTACGAACGTATTTCGTGGTCTTTTCCGGGGTGGTACATATTCCGTCGAGGATTCCTTCGGCATAACCCTTGATGGCGGTTATGGGAGTTTTAAGGTCGTGAGAGATATTGCTCACAAGCTCACGGTTCTTTTCTTCCTGACGGACTCGTTCTTCACAGGTTTCCTGAAGCCGCATGCGCATGTCTTCATAGTTTCTGTAAAGATCACCGAACTCGTTCTCGGCGTTGGATTCAAGAATATATGTATAATCACCTTCGCGGATCTTGTTCATGGCTTCGTTCAGCTTACTGACCGGTTCGTAAATGCCTCGCCTTATCCAGGTGGAAACAAGAAGGCCCGTCATGACCATGATGACGATACATGCGATCAAAAGGTCTATGAGCCAGTGCTTTGTCAGCTGGTCAAAGGTGAATTTCATCTCCGGTGTGATTCCGCCGAGGAAACGACCTATTCCAAGGAAGGCCAGTAACATAAACAGAAGCGGAACTACGATTGAAATAATACAAGCCACGATTATTTTGGTTTTTATCTTCATATTTCAGATCACCGTTTTTTAAAATTCGAATTTTCGGGTGGCTAAAAACTCTGTGTTAATTGCCGTTTCTATTGATGAGTATATCACAAGGAGTTAAAAATCGAAGAAAATAAGTCTTAAAAATTTATAAAATAATTTCACAATTAAATGTGGAAGATCAAGGAAACTATGTACACAATGGTTATTTGGTAGTTGCCGCTAACCAAGATTAGGTTGACGTGGAAACCGGGACAGTATAATCTTAAGTTAGATGCATTTACAACTGCACAGACTAATGTAAACGGAGGAAAAGACTATGAAGTATGTATGTCCTGTTTGCGGATATGTTCATGAGGGTGATAATCCCCCCGCAGAATGCCCTATTTGCCACGTTAGCGGCGATAAATTCAAGGCAGTTGAAGGCGAGCTTACTCTTGCAGCTGAGCACGAGTTCGGTGTATATGCCACCACTGTTAAAAACAATTCAGAGATCAGCGAAGAAGACAAGAAGTATATCTTCGAGCAGCTCAAGGCTAACTTTGAAGGCGAGTGCTCAGAAGTCGGAATGTATCTTTGCATGGCTCGCGTAGCTCACAGAGAAGGATATCCCGAGATCGGCCTTTATTGGGAAAAGGCAGCTTTCGAGGAAGCAGAGCATGCAGCTAAGTTTGCCGAGATGCTTGGTTCCGAGTTAGAGCCCAAGATGACATCTTCAACCAAGGATAACCTTGCATGGAGAGTTGATTGCGAATTCGGTGCGACCCAGGGCAAGACCGATCTTGCAAAGTGTGCTAAGAAGAACAATCTCGATGCTATTCATGATACAGTTCATGAGATGGCACGTGACGAAGCCCGTCACGGCAAGGCTTTGAAGGGCCTTTTGGACAGATATTTTAAATAAATAATGCGCCTAAAGGGTGTATGGAAACTCCGATGATGGAAATCGTCGGAGTTTTTTTGTATAAATATACAAATTTTCTCGCTATTATTTGTTGTATTTGAAGAAACTTGGCATTATAATGTGAATAGTTTGTTTGTTCTTTATTTTGTTCTTAATGTATGTTTTTAGAATTACGAGTTTTAAAGATGGATTTAAGGAGGAAAAAATGACTTACGAAAAGATTGTTGAAAAGGTGCAGAAAGCATACGCAAAGGCTGAAGGCTGGGACGTTGACGGTCACAAAGCCATTCAGATCAATGTAAAAGGAGAGGGAGAAGGCGCTTTCTATATTGAGGTTTCCGAAGGAAAGTTCAATGTTCAGCCCTATGATTACTATGATAACGATGCTCTTGTTGACATCGATTCAAAAGTTCTCATTGATGTGGTTGACGGAAAAGTTGAGCCCGCAGATGCTTACGCAGCACAGAAATACACCGTTGCCGGCAATGTAGAGGTTGCCAACAAGATCCTCTCACTTCGTACAGTAAGTGCAGCAAAGAAAGCAGTTAAGAAGGCTGCAGAGGAAACCAAGAAGGTAGCAAAGAAAGCTACCGCAGAAACCAAGAAGGTTGCTAAGAAGGCTGAGGCCGAGACCAAGAAAGCAACCAAGAAGGCTACCGAGACTGCAAAGAAGGTAGCTGCCGATACTAAGAAAGAAACCAAGAAGGTAGCAAAGAAAGCTACTGCAGAAACAAAGAAAGTAGCAAAGAAGGCAACCGAGGAGACCAAGAAAGTAGCCGGAGTAGCTAAGGAAACCGCTAAGGTTACCGCTGATACCGCAGCAAAGGGAGCTAAAGAAACTGCAGATGTTGCAGCAAAGGCAGTTAAAGAGACCGTTGCAGCCGCAGCAGCTACCGTTAAGCCCGCTTTCAAGAGACCTGTTGCTGTTAAGCCTGCTGATGATAAAAAGTAATTAAGGATTCAAAATGGAAAAAATAGCCAGCTTTACAATTGACCATATCAAGTTACAGCCCGGAGTATATGTCTCCAGAAAAGATCATGTTGGTGCTGAGACCATCACCACCTTCGATCTTAGAATGACAAGCCCCAACGAGGAGCCTGTTATGAACACTGCTGAGATGCATACCATCGAGCACCTTGCGGCTACCTTTTTAAGGAACCACCCTCAGTATAAGGATAAGACCGTATACTTTGGACCTATGGGATGCCGTACCGGATTCTACCTCCTCCTTGCAGGGGATTATGAGTCCAAGGATATCGTTCCTCTTATGGTCGAGATGTATGAATTTATTAGAGATTTTAAGGGAGATGTGCCCGGCGCTTCACCCAAGGATTGCGGAAACTATCTTGACATGAATCTTGGAATGGCAAACTATCTTGCTGCCAGGTATCTTGATAATGTTTTATACGGAATCGGAGAAGACAGGCTGGTATATCCTCAGTAAAACGGATAAAGAGACTATTTTAACCCCACCGGCTTTGTAACAGGCCGGTGGATTTTATTTTGAAAGGAAAATGCCTATGAGTAAGATCGGAATTATCGGAGCAATGGAGCTCGAAGTTGACACATTAAAGAAACAGATGAACGTTACAAGAGTCATCACCAAAGCAAACATGGAGTTCAACGAAGGAACTCTTGACGGCGCAGAGATCGTAGTTGTAAGAAGCGGAATCGGAAAAGTAAACGCAGCTCTTTGCGTCCAGATCCTTTCCGATATTTTCGAGGTTACTCATATCATTAACACCGGTGTTGCCGGATCCCTTAACGCAAAATTGGATATCGGAGATATCCTTATTTCCAAGGTTGCGGTACATCATGACGTTGATGTCACAAATTTTGGATACGCTCTTGGCGAAGTCCCTCAGCTTGGTATCAGGGAATTCCCTGCCGATGAAAAGATGATCGAACTTGCTGAAAAGACTTGCAAAGAAGTTCTTCCCGAACTTCACACTCTTGTTGGACGTGTAGTCAGCGGCGACCAGTTCATCTGCGCAAAGGACATCAAAGAAAAGCTCATTGAGAATTTCAAGGGCGACTGCTGTGAAATGGAAGGTGCTTCCATTGCACACGGCGCATACTTAAACGGAATTCCCTTTGTGATCTTAAGAGCAATCTCCGACAAAGCGGACGATTCAGCACAGATGGATTATCCTACATTTGAAAAGCATGCAGCAGAGCATTGTGCAAAGCTTGTTCGCGCACTTGTTCCACAGTTATAAAAAAGAGAGTATTGAGGGTTGGTATGGTGAGTAAACATTGGTTGTTGCCGATATTGGGTGCGGCGCTTATGATCGCGCTGGTAGGATGTTCTGATAAGAGGCCTGCCCAGCCTGATCAGAACTATGGAATGGAACAGGGAGATGTGCCGGAATCCGGAGCAGACTCGGAAGATAACTCGGAAGAAGGCTCAGACAGCGATTCATTCTTCCCTTTCGGCGAAGTATTTTACGACGGCAGATGGTATGGTGGGGACATGCCTGAGACTGAAGCAGTCAGCGCTGCCGACATCTACGCAAAAGTTAAATACACTCCCCAGATGTTCTACGGGGATTACAGATTGAACCATCCGAAGGACGGGATCCAGACATCATACGCATCCCGAAGATTTTTAAACCAAGCACAGTGGACCAAGGGCGAAGATATCTGCAGCAATTTTGCGGGCAAGATGGTTTCTTCAATTCCTTACAGGATCGTCTCCGGAAACGCGGAGCTTGATAATGCGCTGATCACCGACACTCAGTACAACTGGTGCCAGATCTACTACGCAGTCAGTGGCGACGACAATAACGGAGTCAGCTGTGACGCGGCATTTACCGTTGACGGAAATGTTATAACCTTTACCCCCGTTATTAATTGGAGCTACGACGAGACCACCGGTGACCTGTCCTATACCTTCGATGATAACAGCATTTCATACATCTTCGAATTCTGCGGACCGAAGCTTACACTTAAAGATGACAAGACGGAATACACTCTTATCGAGCGAGATTTCACAAGCTGGAGAAGCTATGTTACCGAGGAAAGTGTATCTGTAGAAAGCAGTCTTTCGGAGAATTCCAAGAAGATCGATGATATTACAGGAATCGATATGACCGTAGCTCTTGATTCTGTAGGAAACCTTGTGCTTAAGAAGTCTACATTCTCTCTTAAGACCGACACCGATGGCCATGCGGGAGTTTGCAACGGAATCGCAAAATGGGATGAGGACGGACTCTTTACCTTCTCCTACAAGGACCAGAACGGCGAGACCCACACCCATCAGATGGTCATGTTCTACTGCGGATTTGACGGACTTGTATTATCCGATGGAAAGAAAAACTATTACTACTTAAGCACCTTCCTTTCCGAGGCCAGTGTTAACCACTACACCATCGAAGATCTTGGAGCCAACGTATCAGAGGAAGATGTGGCGGTTCTTGAAAACCTTACGGATGAAGAGATTGAAGAGATCCTTGAGACAAGAGACAATCTCTTGAGCGATTTTGAGGAGGCCTTCTCAAATAAGGGAATTGCTGCAAAGATCGATGAAGAAACAGGAGAGATCATCCTTGATTCATCAATCCTTTTTGCCACCAACAGCGCAGAACTTTCCGCAGATGGAAAAGCTGCTCTCACCGCCTTTATAACAGCTTTCACCGAGGTTATCGGCGACGAGAAGTACGACGGATTCATTTCAAAAGTTGAAGTCCAGGGCCACACAGACACTGACGGAGACTACGATTTTAATAAAGAACTGTCTCAGGAAAGAGCTGACAACGTAAAGAATTACTGCTTAAGCGAATCCGGAATTTCGGAAGAAGTAAGCGGAAAGCTTTCAAACATTCTTGTACCCGTTGGTTACTCATATGACGTACCCGTTTACAACGCTGACGGAAGCGTAAACAAGGACGCAAGCCGAAGAGTAGAGTTCGTATTCTACATTAACCTTGCAGGAATGCAGTAACGTAAAACAAAACAACAATCTTTTAAGATAAAAGAAACCCCGTACCATTTTTGATACGGGGTTTTGTATATGCCGGAAATATTACTGGGTGATTGAAACATTGAAGCCTTCAACTGTTCCGAATCTCTCGAGATTGGGATCAAGTCCCTGTCTCATCTGCTGACCGATAAGGTCGTTCATATTGGATTCGAAGTTCTTGAAGTTCTCCTGCTCGGCTGCGAGAGAATCATTTCTTCTCTGAGCCTCGCGATTTCTTGCTTCCTGATCCTTTGCAGCTTCTGCTTTTTTCTCATCGTTCTTGCGAGCGTCGGCAGCCTTTGTATCGGCTGTTGTATCAACCTTAACGGGTTCCTTGCGGATTTCCTTCTTATCCTGATCTTCGTTAAGCTGCTTCTTCAGCTCTTCGCGCTTTCTGATCTCTTTGTCCCTGGTCTCGCGGCTGATCTTGCCTTCTTTGTAAAGAGTATCGATCTGTTTTGAAGAATATCCTGTAAGATCTGTGACCTCTTCGTCGCTTTCCTTGGGAAGAACGATTCCGTCCTTTACAGCGTCCATTGCCTTCTGGCTGGCACGAACGGTATCGCCGTCTTTAGACTCTGAGATAACCTTACCCCTTGTGCTGTCTAAAGTAGCGGCCTTCTGCTGCTCCTCAAGAAGAGCTTTGCGGTTTTCTTCGCGCTTTAAATTCTCTTCCTGTCTTGCTTTTTCAAGTTCCCTTGCTCTGTCGGAAGAAGCCTCAGAGGTCCTTCTGACATCATTATTATTTACTCGTTTTGAATTGTTAATAGTTTCTTCTCTGATAACCATCTTGGTTCCTAATTCAACTGCCATAAGCTACCTCCTTGTAATATAAAAACAACGGATTCCAATTCCGCAATAATCCACTATCTCACTATCATTGTAGATGTAAAGAATGTGAAGTGTCAAGGACAAGATATACCCCGCCAAGACTATATCTTGTGCGGGGTATATCTGTACATTTTCAAGTATGAAGTATGAGTTTTAGCTTCTATGTCCGCCACCGAAATCTCCCTCAGGCTTTCCTCCTCCAAATCCTCCTTGGGTTCCGCCGAATCCCATTGAGAATCCTGAGCCGTAGAGGTTGTTTCCGTCCATCTTGATTTCGGTAGAAGAGCTTCCGATGGTCAAGGTGTAGGTCTCGCTACTGTTAATGTCTTCAGAGCTCAAGAGAATTGAATCTGTTGAAACCTGAGATTCAAGGCTTAACACTACATTGCCCTTTGAATCGGTAAGAGTAATTGTGTCCCCCTCTTTAATTGACACGCCGCTTACAAGGATGGATCCCTGGTCAGCACTGCTGAAGTTCATTGCCATACCGCTTGCACCGATAGCGATGAAAGTGCCGCCTGTGATTTCGCCTGTTCCGTCGTAATCAAGAGCTCCGTTTGCTGCCATGGTAGGGCCGTTAATAAGAGTATAACCGCCGGTTACATAAATGGAGCCGTTAGCATCCACTCCGTCACCCTCTGCGTTGATTGTAATGTTACCTCCGTTAATCTGAATATAATATGATGAATTGTCGGTGCTTGAGAAAGGATTGAAGCTTTCATTTCCTGCACCGCTGCCGTCGTTTCCGCCACCGGCGTTAAGTCCGTCATCACTTGCGTTAATTACTATATTTCCATCGTTTACCACTACTGCGGTTCCTTCAAGACCTTCGTAGCAGGTAAGAATGTTAATATTACCTCCGTTTACAGTTGTTATATTATCACTGTGGAAAGCGTCATCCCCTGCAGATACGGTAAAGTTGCCGTCTGCGATGCTGAGGCTGTCGTTTCCGCTGAATGCGTCCTTTGAAACATTTACGGTGTAGGTTCCTGATGTGATCTTAAGGTCATCCTTGCTTACAACACCGTGTCCGTATTTAGTTGTGATGGTAAGGGAACCTTCTCCGTTAAGAACGATATCGTCCTTTGAGAAGATTACCGCATCGACATTATTATCGTCGGTCTGTACAAATTCGCCGGTTGTGGCGAGATAGTTTTCTGTATCCTCCTGTAATGTTATAAATACTTTGTCTGCGTCGAGCACGTAGATTGTGGCTGAAGAAGTATTGGTGATGTTGACTCCGCAAAGTACAAGCTGGACCTTTTCGTCATCTGCTTCTATAATAATCTGTCCGTCTGTTAATGTTCCTGTTAGTTCGTAGATTCCTCCTTCCGTGATTTTAATTGTTGATCCGTCTATTTCAACCGACTTGGACGAACTTGTTGATCCTGAGTCCGAAAGAGTGATGGTTTCGGCTTTTGATGCTTCGTAGCTGGGATCCAGGTCCCTGTCGGTAAAGAGTTCGGCGTTGTCTGAGTTGACGGATGCTGAAGTCTCGGTTGATTCCGATGTTACTTCAGTAACTGCGTGTGTTATATCTGAAACTGCTGAGCAGCCTGCAAGGGAGAATGCAAGACAGCCTGCAGTGGAAATGGCGCATATAAGTTTGATTACTTTTTTATAATTCATTTGTGATCACCTCCGGCTTAGCCATACTGATTTCAAGGTTTCCGTTGCGTGTTCTTAACATATCCATGAATTCCTTCTCGGACTTACCGTCCTTAAGTACTACCTTGTAGCGAAGCTTGAAAAGACTTCCCATGTTGCTGGTTTTAACTGATAAAAGCTCGTTGCGAGCGGTGTATTTTTCAAGGATGTCATCGAATGCTTCGCTGTAGTTGAGGTCTTCGGGGATGGTGATACGAAGATCCTTTTCGGTATCGATACCGCCCTTTGCGAATGGAGCGAAGGATAAAAGTGCCATTACTGCTGTAAGAACAAGTGCAAAAACTGCTGCGTATGCAATGTAGCCCATTCCTGTAATAAGTCCGGTGCCCATTGCGATAAAGATGGTGCTGATTTCTCTTGCACTGCCGGGCTGGGAACGGAATCTTACGAGGCTGAAGGCTCCGGCTACGGCAACACCTGCCCCGAGATTACCGTTAACCATCATGATTACAACACAAACGATGGCGGGTAAAAGTGCAATTGAGATAAGAAAACTTTTTGATGATTTGTTTTTTATATTATAAATCCAAGCGAGAGCAAAGCCGATCAAAAGTGATGCTCCGACTGCAATCCCGAATTGTGAAAAAGGGATTGTTTCTGCTGCTGTATCAAATATGCTTGCAAATAAATTTGTCATTATAATTCCTCCTATAAAACCAATGGTTAGTTAAATACATTTTTCGAGTTCATAGAAATATCTGTCGTTAAGTACATCCTTAACGGATGCGGGAAGCCTGCTTGCAAGGCCGCTGTTAATAACATAAGCTGTTCCGTATTTGGAAAATGAAGTCTTGTAAATCTTGTTTTCTGTAAGGATTTTTACGAACCAGGCGGGCATTGCACCTCCGACCTTGACTTCCATAAGGATGTGATCTTCATCCAAAAGGAGGTTGCCGTAAAATCCTTTGTCCATCCTGAGGTCCGTTGTTCTCCAGCGAATGTTGTCATCGAATGTGATTCTGAATTCGTGATCATCCACTGCGTAGAATGCGTCTCTGTCGTACTGGAGCATCATTGCGGGACGGATGCCTTTGTACAAACCTAAGAAATAATCGATTTCTTTAACTATCTGTGCCCTAGAGGTTCCGTCCTTATAGCTGTTAACAAATGCCTTTAAAAGGAATCTGCGGGCTTCCGGTGTTCCTGAGAACATTCCGGGAAGATATGCATTTGATTGAACGCTTGTCATATCGATTCTTCTTTTATAAACAACTCCGTCATACTTTTTCTTGATTTCTACGAAGACCTTTGTGCCGTCCTGGGCCAAGCCGTAGCTGCGAAGTCTAAGTTTTTCTTTGTACATAGGCTTGTCTAAGCTTCGCCTTGCAAGAATGTTATTTGGAGTGTCGAAGTAGAGTGACTGGATTCTGCTCATTCCATGTTCATCTTCTCTCATGTAAGGAGCCATGGATTCGAGAATCTTTTTGTACTGGTCTTTGGTTACTATGTATTTAATTTCATATCTTTTAAAAATTGTTTGATCGCTCATAAGTTATCCTCTTAATTAGGTGTCTGTTTACTGTTAGCTTTAAAAGGTGCGAATGTGTTTCGCTTTGTTGAGTTTAGGATAAAGGAGAATTGTGAACATTCTGTGCGCAGAAAATGTAGATTTTGCGAAATAGTACAAAATCTTATATACTAGTGCCATGGCGTTGAATATACTTGTAAACTTCACAAATACATATATAAAAGAAGATTATCCCGGCTTTGAATTCGTTGATTGCAGCGACATTTCCGGAACGGATATGTATCTTGACGATGAGGCTCATAAAGAAATTAAAGATCGTCTGAAGGGGGCTGCAAAAGCGTATGCTGTTGAGGCTTCTGCGGCGGATGACAAAAGCAGTGTCAAGACATACGAAGGTATTCACTTAATAGATTCCGGAAATTACCATCATATGTCCCGCGTCTTTACGGAAGACATAGATGAGCCCTATGAGCTTGTGTTCTTCGATAATCACACGGACATGAAGCCCGCCATGTTTGATATGCTGAGCTGCGGTTCCTGGGCAAAGGAAGTTCTCGAAAAAGATGACAAACTTGTCAGAATGGTGATGATCGGGCCACCTCAGAAGAGCGTAGATGAGTTGGATGAGGAAATAAGAAATAATAGTAAACTGCTTATTTTCTCAGGGGAAGCGCTGGCAGAGGTGGGAAAAACACTGAACTTGGCAGCCCTTGACTACAACGCGGCCACAAAGGTCAACGGAGAAAAACTCCCTGTTTATATATCAGTAGACAAAGATGTTTTATCCACCCATGAAGTCATGACCAATTGGGATCAGGGGGAAATGTCCCTTGAAACCCTTCTTAATATGATTAGAGAGATTTGTACCGACAGAAAAGTACTTGGCGCTGATATTTGCGGGCTTTTGCCGGCTTCATCCGGTGAAGCGGAAAGCCTTAAGGCATCGGAAGCGGGAAAGATTACCGACTTAAAGATAATAGAGGAATTAAAGAAATATGTCTGATTTCTTACCTATAGAATTTGAAAACAGAATGAGGAAAATGCTTGGAGATGAGTATGAGGCATTTGAGACTGCTCTCTCCGGCGAAAGATACAGAGGACTTCGTGTCAGCCCCTTAAAGGTAAACGCTGATGGAAGAAGCGCAGCCGAGATCTTTAAAGAAAAGTCTTCTCCCAAGGGAGAGGAAGAAATCTTCTGCAAGGACCTTGAACCTGTAACATGGGCGGAGAACGGCTACTATTATGACGAAGCCCTTCAGCCCGGAAAGCATCCCTACCATGAGGCGGGAGTTTACTACATTCAGGAGCCCAGCGCCATGCTCCCCGGAACTCTTTTGGAGGCAAAGCCCGGCGAGAGAGTTCTTGACCTTTGCTCCGCACCCGGCGGAAAAAGTACCCAGATCGCGTCCTATATGATGGGCAAGGGACTTCTTGTTTCTAACGAGATCAACGGCCAGCGTGCAAGGATCCTTTCAGAAAACATCGAGAGAATGGGTATCAAGAATGCAGTTGTGACCGGAGAATCCCCCGCATCCTTAAGCGACAGATTTGAAGGATTCTTTGACCGCATCATGGTTGACGCTCCCTGCTCCGGAGAAGGAATGTTCAGAAAGAACGAGGAAGCCATCAAGGAATGGAGCCCTGAAAATGTAAAGATGTGCGCTGAAAGACAGGCGGAGATCCTTGACTGCGCAGCAAAGATGCTGAAGGCGGGCGGAAGGATCGTTTATTCAACCTGCACCTTTGCACCCGAAGAAGATGAAGAGTCAATAGAGAATTTCCTTAAGAGACATGAGGACTTTAAAGTCCTTGATATGCACAGACTTTGGCCCCACAAGATTAAGGGTGAAGGACATTTCGCCGCAGTTCTTGAAAAGGCGGGAGAGAATGTTATAACCGATGGTGATAACAATATAAACGATACTCCTCTTTCAAAATCCGATAGAAAGAAGATTGAAGAATACCTTTCCGATATCTTAAAGCCCGAGCTTTTTGAAGAAGGTGGCTTCCTTGGAAGCGGAAGACTTGAAAACTTTGGAGACAGTGTTTATCTTGTTCCTTCTGCGATGCCGACTTTAAGGGGACTCAAAGTTTTAAGACCGGGCCTTTGTCTCGGAAGCCTTAAAAAGGATCGCTTCGAGCCGGCTCATTCACTGGCTCTTGCCATCAACAGCAACAGGGCAAAGCGAAGCGTTGACCTTACTATCAAAGAAGCAGGGGACTACATTAAGGGACTTACGGTAAACACCGAGACGGAAAAGGGCTGGACTCTTGTTACTGTCAACGGCTATTCCCTTGCCTGGGGAAAATCCGCCGGCGGAATCCTCAAGAACCACTACCCCAAGGGACTGAGAAAATAGATTCAAACACAAATAGAAAAGATAAGAGTAAATGAAACCAACAGATCTTGAAATCCTCTTTGAGGACGACAACGTAATAGTGGTCTTTAAACCTGCGGGCCTTGCAACCCAGACAAAGAAGGTGGGTGAAAAGGATCTGGTAAGTCTTTTAAAGAACTATTTAAAAGGCAGTTATGTAGGCGTTATCCATCGCCTTGACCAGCCCGTGTCCGGACTTCTTGTATTTGCAAAGAATCAAAAAGCCGCTGCGGAATTATCGAAGCAGGTTTCCCAAAAGGGAGAAACGGGCTTTACAAAGAAGTACGAGGCCATCGTGCTCGTTAACGAAAGCACCGAAATTGATCCGGACAAAACCACCGGTACGAAAGCAGCAACCATCGGTTCCAAGACTGTCCTCGAAAACTACATCACAAAAACAAAAGAAGGCACCGCGAAGATCGTTGCAGAAAGCGAAAGATCAAAATACCCCGATGCAAAGGAAGCCCTTCTGGAATATGAAGTTGAAAGCATTTGCGAATATGAAGGCGTTAAGCTTGCAAAGCTTGATGTTGATCTTAAGACAGGAAGATTCCACCAGATAAGAGCCCAGCTCTCAAACGCAGGAATGCCCATAATCGGGGATCTGAAATACGGAAGCGAAGCAAGCTGCAAACTCTCAAAGAAGATGGGGCTTCGACAGGTACTTCTTTGCGCAAAGGATCTTTCCTTTGAACACCCCGCAAGCCGTGAAAAACTTGAATTTACGGCAAAGCCTTTTCATGATATTATGAAAAAAATCCCGGAAAAATTACACTAAGGATACTTGTAATGAACGTTTTAAAAGCAATCAAAGTTGCGGAGATCAGAAAAAAACTTTCAATAATACCTGCAAAGCTCATTATTGCCGCGGTTCTTTCCGTGGCAATTTATTGGGATTGGGATAAAGGAATAGAAGCCGTTTGGCCCAACATCCAGGCTGATCCAAAAAAGTACGCCGTCATGTTTGCCATCTGCTACGGACTTGTTTCCTATGTCCGTTTCTTTATTGGTCTTATGCACCATTGGATCCTGGGCATCATCGTTGCGGCTATAGTAGCTGCCGTTACCGTGACCCAGGCTGCAAAGCTCGGACCTCAGCAGCTCCACATCGCTCTGATCATCATGCTTGTAGGCGGGCCCGTTTTTGATGTCATCAATTTTATTCGATACAAGGCCCTTAAGAGTGAAGTCATCCACGCAGAAGAAAGCCGCATGGAAGAGAGCTATGACGAAGGCTACGATGACGGATTTCTTAGCGGTATCAGGGCAAGCAGAAGAAACGAGAGAAGATACCTCGAAGAAGAGTATAGAAGAGAATACGAAGAAGAGCTTGAAGATTACAGAAGAGAGCGCCTCGGCCGCAGGGATCGTTATGACCGCTATGAAGAATATGAGGACTACGACGATAACTATGACGAGGGTTACGACGAAGACGGATACGAGGACTATGACGAGATAGAGGACGGAGGCTACGAGGAGCCCCGTTTTGAGAACGAGGGACGCCGGAAAGCCGCCATCCCCGGAAACAGCGAAAATGCCGCAGGATTCTTCGCAGATTGCAAGACTCCCGGCGAGATCAAGAGAAGATATCACGACCTTTGCAAGGTTTACCATCCCGACACCGGCAACGGATCCTCCGAAATCTTTTACCGGATCAAGGAAGAATATGACAAATTACGCGTATAGTGCTATAATATACTTTACGTTTTTATACTCAGAGGGATTTTTTAGCTTGTAAAAATGGCTTTTTGGTTTTTGCCGGGAGACATTCGAGATTTATGGGAAATGTTAACGAGACAAAACAGAAAAGGACCGGAAGAGTAGTGGGCGCTGTTTTTGGAAATAGCGCGCTTGTTTTGTTTACGACTTTTGCCATGTTTATTGTCTTTTTGGTAGCGGTAATACTGGTCCTTACCCACGGTCCCTCCTCAAGAGCCAAGTATATTTTCGTTAATTCATGCAACGAGACCAGTGCCCTTAAGTTCCTTCCCTACTGGTTCATGAACGACGATGAAGTAAGGGAACTTCTTGCACCCCTTCAGACAGCTGACGATTTCGAACCCCTTGATTACAGAGTGGGAGAGGAAGTTGTACCTGCATCGGAAAGTACCTCAAATGCCGAAGCAACAAACGCAACCGGCGATGTGGCCGATGACGGATTTGTTGACGGCATCAAGGTTGAAGACGTTACCGGCGATACTTTCCGCGGAAAGATCATGCTGATAAAAGATCCTTCAAGAATAACTGTTGGTGTTCTCGGAGGCTACAGCGAAGACGGCTACGGAAAATACCTCTACAAATTTATCGAGGACTACGGTGCCATCGGAGGAATAAACGGTGGCGGATTTGCCGATGTTGACGGAAAAGGTCACGGCGGATGCCCCGACGGATTTGTTATAAAGAACGGAAAGATCATTTACGGCGAAGATTTGGGAGTATGCAACAATTTCGTCGGATTTGATGCGGACCACAATCTCATGCTTAAAAGCTGCACCGCAAAGCAGGCGATCAATGCCGGAGCGGTGGAAGGCTTCACCTTTGAAATGGGTAGCGTTCTTGTAAGAGACGGAAAGCCCGCCAAGAAACTGGGCGGAGGCTACAATCCCCGTACTGCCATCGGACAGTGCGAGGACGGTACTGTTCTCTTACTTGTTATAGAAGGAAGACATGCAGCCAGCCTTGGTGCCACAAGGGACGACCTTGTGAAGATAATGACCGATTATGGTGCTGTCAATGCAACAATGCTTGACGGCGGTTCCTCAGCCGAGATGCGCCTTGACGGAGAGCAGCTCACCAGAGGTTCGGGCCTTATCGGAATGCGCGGCCTGCCAAATGCAATACTGATCATGCCGGAGGGAACAGAATGATGAAAAACCCGGTTTTCAGAGCATTATATTTGGTATACCTTGGCATCATATTTATAGGATGTCTGGTTTTACTCGGCCTTCTTTGGAAAAAACTCACCGTCTATCAGACTGAGTACGATGAAAAACAGCGCCTTGAAGCAGTAATGGAGCAGCTTGAGCAGGCTCCTCAAAAGGCTTTTGAACAGTACATGGACGGTTTCGATATCGAGACTCTTGCCACAGAGTGGATCGACACTCACGAAACCTACGACAGTTTGAACACCGCGAAGAAATACTTCGACGACAAGTATCGAATGTGCGACGAAGGGTTCACTTGCTTTAAAGCAGCGGACTATACCGATAAAGCACCTGCCTATGAGATATATCTCGGGGACGAGAAGGTGGCAAGGATCGGACTTACCGGAAGCGGACTTAAGTGGGACGCAGAGCTCACGGAAGTTTTTGCAAAGGGCGAGTACTCCGTCACCGAGGATGTACCCGATGGTTATAAAGTTATGTGCAACGGAAAAGAACTTTCCGAAGATTGCATGGAGAAGTCCGGGATCGTAAGATTTCCCTACGACAACGAAAGGGAAACTTCCGGCTACGACAGTTGCCTTACAGACGAGATCACCTGGAACCTCTACAAGGTTGAAGGACTCTTGACCGAGCCCGAGGTTGTTATTTACACTGCAGATGATGCAAAGGTAACCGATGGTGATTTCATTGCCGTGGACGGTTCCGATGAAGCATTCGTTGTGATCCACGCAGACAACAAGACGGCATCAAAGCTTCAGACAGATGCGCAGGGCTTTTTAAACGCTTATCTGACATATTATGTCTATGGCAGGAACCATATCGACGACCACATTGCGGCCGCTCAGAGCTATTGCTTTGCAAAGTCTCCGGCTGACAAGTCCCTTATCAACGCATATGAGGACAGCGTGGGATGGGCTTACGGCCACACCGACCTTCGCAACGAAGTTCTTGAAGTGGGCATGCCCGTCATGTGGGCGAAGAACTGCTGCAGCATCGATATAAAATATCACGCATATGCAAAGCGTGGCGGCGAGGAGCTGGATTACTCCCGCAAAGACGAAATGATAAGAATAGTATTTGTTGACAAGGGAAAGGGTTACAAGGTTTATGCCTTCGACGTTTCTCCCAAGAACAGCTATTTATAATATGAATAATCCTATCTGATATATTGGAGGAAAGAAATGCAGAATAAAGGACCTTATTATTTGACTACGGCTATTGCCTATACATCAGGCAAGCCCCATATAGGAAACAGTTACGAGATCGTACTTGCTGACGCTATCGCAAGATACAAGAGAAAAGAAGGATACGATGTATTCTTCCAGACCGGTACCGATGAGCACGGCCAGAAGATCGAGTTAAAGGCAGAGGAAGCAGGAGTTACCCCCAAGGAGTTCGTTGACAAGGTTGCCAGCGAGATCCGCGGAATCTGTGATTGCCTTAACTGCTCTTATGACAAGTTCATTCGTACAACTGATTCCGATCATGAGAAGCAGGTTCAGAAGATCTTTAAGAAGCTCTACGAGCAGGGCGATATCTACAAGGGAGCATATGAAGGAATGTACTGTACTCCCTGTGAGTCCTTCTGGACTGAGAGCCAGTTAAAGGACGGCAAGTGCCCCGACTGCGGACGTGAAGTTAAGCCCGCAAAGGAAGAAGCTTACTTCTTCAAGATGAGCAAATATGCAGATCGTCTCATCAAGCACATCAACGACCACCCCGAGTTCATCCAGCCCGTATCCAGAAAGAACGAGATGATGAACAACTTCCTCATCCCCGGACTTCAGGATCTTTGCGTATCAAGAACCTCATTTAAGTGGGGAATTCCTGTAGACTTTGATGACAAGCATGTCGTTTATGTATGGCTTGATGCTCTTACAAACTATATCACCGGAATCGGATACGATGCCGACGGCAACAGCACAGAGCAGTACAAGAAGCTTTGGCCCGCTGACCTTCACCTTATCGGAAAGGACATCGTAAGATTCCATACCATTTACTGGCCCATCTTCCTTATGGCTCTCGGCGAGCCCCTTCCCAAGCAGGTATTCGGCCATCCCTGGCTCCTTGCGGGAGACGGCAAGATGAGTAAGTCCCGTGGAAACGTTCTTTACGCAGATGACCTTGCAAAGTTCTTCGGCGTAGATGCGGTTAGATACTTCATGCTCCACGAGATGCCTTTCGAAAACGACGGATCCATTTCATGGGATCTTATGACCGAGCGTGTTAACACCGATCTTGCAAACGTTCTCGGAAACCTTGTAAACCGCACTGTTGCAATGAGCAACAAGTACTTCGGCGGTGTTGTTGAGAACAAGAAGGCAAGAGAGACTGTTGACGATGATTTCGAGGCAGTTGTTACCGGCACTTACAAGAAGGTTGCCGAGAAGATGGAGACCCTCCACGTAGCAGATGCCATCACCGAGATCTTCGGCGTATTCAAGAGATGCAACAAATATATCGACGAGACCGAGCCTTGGGTTCTTGCTAAAGACGAGGCTAAGAAGGATCGTCTTGCAACCGTTCTTTACAACCTTTGCGAAGGTATAACCGTTGGTGCAAGTCTCCTTTCCGCATTCTTACCCGAGACTGCAGACAAGATCGCAGCACAGCTTAATTGTAAGCTTCGCGACTTCGATACCCTTGATACCTTCGGAGCATATCCTTCAGGAAACAAGGTTGTTGAGAAGCCCGAGATCCTCTTCGCAAGACTCGACATCAAAGATGTATATGCAGAGGCTGAAAGAATTGCAGCTATCCAGAAGGCAGAAGCAGGTGTAGAAGGTGGCGCTGAGGAAGCAAAGGCTGACGAAGCAGTCATCGACATCGAGGACAAGGACATCATCACTTATGATGACTTTGCAAAGCTTCAGTTCCAGGTTGGTGAGATCATCTCCTGCGAGGAAGTTAAGAAGTCAAAGAAGCTTCTTTGCTCACAGGTTAAGATCGGAAGCAAGGTTCACCAGATCCTTTCCGGAATCAAGTCAAGCTACTCTCCCGAAGATATGGTCGGCAAGAAGGTAATGGTTCTTGTAAACCTTCAGCCCAAGGAGATCGCAGGCCTTAAGAGCGAAGGAATGATCCTTTGCGCAGAAGACGCTGACGGAAAGCTTTCCATCATGGTTCCCGACAGCAAGGATATGCCTGCAGGAGCGGAGATATGCTAATAACAGCAGATTGAAACAAACATTTTGAGTGCACTTGTGCAAGGAAAAATGTTTGTTTCAGAGATGCGCCACCACATGAGCAAAGAAGTGATTTTTCAAAGAAAAATCGCGATTTGCGAAGGTGGTGAGGATTGCGAGAATTGCGCAGCAATGAAGCAATCCGTTATTAAATAAAGGAGGGAACGCATGAAGAAAGAAGAATTTTTCTTTGACTCCAGAGACGGAGTCAGCAAGATCCATGCCGTAAGATACACCCCCGACAGCGGTGAGATCAAAGGCGTATACCAGATCATCCACGGCATGAGCGAATATATTGAAAGATATGAAGACCTTGCCGAGTTCCTTACATCAAAGGGCTTTGTGGTAACCGGTGACGATCACCTCGGACACGGCAAGACCGCAGCCGCCAATGGTATGAAGGGATATTTCTGTGATCAGGACCCCGCAACCGTTGTTGTAAGAGACGTTCACAGATTAAAGAAGATGACTCAGGAATTATATCCCGGAGTTCCCTACTTTATCATGGGCCACAGCATGGGCTCCTTCATTGCAAGGAATTATATATACCGTTACGGCACAGGAATAACCGGTGCAGTCATCATGGGAACAGGTCACCAGACCAAGGGCCTTATCGCAGTGAGCAAATTCATCGCGGGCTTCCAGAAGATCTTCCTTGGTGACAAGCACATTGCCGTATTTATCAACAAGATCGCCTTTGGCGGATACTTTAAGCACATCCCTAATCCCAGGACACTTTTTGACTGGCTAAGCGTAAACGAAGAGAACGTTGACAAATATATCGAAGATCCCGATTGCGGATTCCTCTTTACAGTCAACGGATTCAGAACCCTGTTTGAACTTATCGGAAGACTTCTTGATAAGAAGAATCTCGCCAAGGTTCCCGCAGACCTTCCCCTCTACTTTGTATCCGGTGAGGAGGACCCTGTTGGTGATTACGGAAAAGGCGTTAAGAAAGCTGCAGATTCACTTAAGGCAGCAGGCGTTAAAGACATTACACTTAAGCTCTACCCGGGACTTCGTCATGAGATCTTAAACGAGACGGAAAAAGAAACCGTCAAAGAGGGTATATACGATTGGCTTGCGCAAAGATTGTAAATTTACTTGAGACAACTCCCTACGATTACAGATGGGCAAGACCGGAGGAATGGAAGCCTGCCATGATGATGGTATGGAAGACTTTCCTTAGGTTTGAATCCAAGGATTACTCGCAGGAAGGAATTAAAGAATTCTTCGAATTCATTACCGACGACGACATCTACAAGGCCTTTTTGCAAGGCACTTACCGTATGATGGTGGCCCTTGATGAGGACCGTATCATAGGCGTCGGTACTATTCGAAACATGAATATTCTATCGCTCCTGTTTGTGGACGAAGAGTACCACAGACAGGGCGTGGGTTCAGTGCTCCTTGAGCTTCTCGGCGACTACGTCAAAGAGAAGAACGGAGAATTTATCTTCCATGTCAAGGCTGCACCCTATGCAGTTGAGTTCTATAAAAGTCTGGGCTTCCGTGCCACCGCTGCCGAACAGGAAAAAGCCGGAATACGCGTGACGCCCATGGAGAAAGTACTATGAAGTTGTTTGCTCCCGACAGTCCGGTAATAAACGTTCTTACAAAGATCGCGGATTTTATCATCATCAATATTTATACACTTTTGCTTTGCATCCCGGTTGTCACCGCAGGAGCAGCTATAACCGCCGGTTACTACGTTATGTTAAAGATAAGACGTGACGAAGACAGCGGCATTACAAAACTTTATTTCAGATCATTCAAAGAAAACTTTAGGCAGGCGACCATTATCTGGATCATCATGATCCTTGTTATTGGCGTGCCTGCATATCTCTTTGCGGCCTTTCAGGCAAACATGGGCGATCAGATGCCCATGGCGGTGAAGATCCTTTTGGGCGGAGCCGTTTTATTCTCAGTATTTATTTTCTCAATGACTTTCCCCGTCCTTAGCAGATTTTCAAACACTGTGGGAGGAACGATCAAATCGGGAATCTTTGTGGCCATCAGCAATCCGCCCAGATCATTCCTTATGATCATCATGGCAGTGGCACCCTTTTACCTTACCTACAATTTCCTTGTGCTCCTGCCCATAGTTTTAATGTTCGGTTTTTCTCTGCCGGCATTTTTGTCGGTATGCTTATACAACAAACAGTTTTTGAAGATGGAGGAAGACTCCAACCGCAGGGACGGAATATTGCCCGCAGGTTCGGATGATGAGCACATTTTCAGTGATGGCGCGGAGTAAGGTTATTGTACGTTGAATGGGGATTTGACGTGTGATATAATCAGTGTTGGGTACGGATTTATATCTGATTGGGGGATCGGATGAAAAAAAGCAATACAAAAAAAGTTCTTATAATTAGCGCAATTACGCTTTCTATCGTAATCGCATCAGGTTTCTTGTCCTTGGGGGTTTTTTCACAGAAGAACACTCAGAATTTTTATTCCCTGATTTCCAAAAACTTAACGGTTGAGATAAAGGACAGCGCGTATGAATTGTCGGAGGCTATCTGCGATACTTCCGAGTATGTTAACATGGCTGTTTTGATGACCGGCGACAAAGCCTGGATGATGAAAGACACTGAGTTCTTAAGCGACGTGGTCAAGAAAACATTCGGTTATAAAGCTGTTTACCTCGACGAGAAAAACATCGGCTATGATGAAGAAGGAAACAAGTACAACCTTGCCAAAGCCGATTATATTGACACGATAAGAAGAAACGACGTTGTATATTCCACCCGGAACGGCGTTGATGACAAAGAAGTCTTTGTTGTTACCGGCTCTCCCGTTGATTCCGGAAGACGCGTTCTCGTGTTTATAGATAAAGAAGTATTTACCAATGTTGTCAGCGATGACGAAAATTACAAGTACGCATTCTATGCGATCCTTGATGACAGAAAAGACCTCCTCTGCACAGAAGGAAGGACCGCAAACGTGCTTCTTCTTAGAGGAAACATCTGGAAGAGCCTTGAGGAGAACGCTGTTACTACAGCTCAGTGGAACAACTTCAGACAGAAGTACGTCGAAGGAAAACAGAGCGTCCTTGAAGTAAAGCAGAACAAGTCCCATCGCTATATTACATATTCAAAGATCGAGGGTACCCATTGGATACTCCTTGCGGGATACGACAAGAATGCCGTTAACGTCAGCCTTGAGCAGTACAGCAAGCCCGCTTTTTATATGAGGATCCAGATCTCTATCTGCCTCATCCTCCTCGGATTGATCTATGCTTACGGTATCTTTGTTATGAGAAAGAACTTTAAGTCCAACCGTAAGGAACTTATCGGAAAAGCTGAGACCGATCTTCTTACCGGCGCATACAATAAGTCGGCTACGGAGGATCACATCAGGGAATATATCCAAAACAATCCCGGCGGCCAGGGCGTGTTTATTCTTATTGATGTAGACAATTTCAAGAAGATCAATGACACCATGGGACATGCCTTTGGCGATGAGGTTCTCAGAAATCTCGGACTCAGGCTGCAGACCCTTTACCGCGCAACGGATATCATCGGAAGAGTGGGCGGCGATGAGTTCGTTGTCTTCCTTAAAGATATAAAGGATATGAAAGTTGCCCAAAAGGAAGCTAAAAAAATTGAGGTATTCTTTAAGGGCTTTGAAGTAGGAGAGTATACAAAGTATTCCGTTAATGCCAGCCTCGGAGCATCCATGTTCCCCATGGACGGATCTTCTTTTGAAACTTTGTACAAGAGTGCGGATGAAGCGCTCTACGGCGTAAAGCACACAGGAAAGAACAGGCTTGCCTTCTATAAAGAAGACGAGAAGTTCACCGGGGAGATAAACCTTTTTAAGAAGGCATAAATTATGTAATCCTACAAAATGAACACAAAAGCAATTACCCTTTGTTCAAATTGTCGTCACTTTTATAATTATTTAAGAAATAATGTCAATTTCGACAAAATGAAAAGGAATATTTGTTTATTTGAGTTATGGCTAAAATTGCTATATATGGTTATACTTAGCATTGTAGTTTTTAGTTCTATTTAAAACTGTAACTTTGAAAGGAGTCATTAAACATGGCAGGTTTGTCTTTAAAGAACATTTGCAAGGTTTATCCTAACGGCTTCGAAGCTGTTAAGAACTTCAACCTTGAGATCGCTGACCAGGAGTTCATCATTTTCGTTGGACCTTCAGGATGCGGTAAATCAACAACACTTCGTATGATCGCAGGACTTGAGGATATCTCCTCAGGTGAACTTAGAATCGGCGACAGACTCGTTAACGATGTAGAGCCTAAGGATCGTGATATCGCAATGGTATTCCAGAACTACGCTCTTTATCCTCATATGTCAGTTCGTGATAACATGGCATTCGGTCTTAAGCTTAGAAAAGTTCCCAAGGATCAGATCGAAAAGATGGTAAACGAGGCAGCTAAGATCCTCGACCTTACCGCTCTCCTTGATCGTAAGCCTAAGGCTCTTTCCGGTGGTCAGAGACAGCGTGTTGCCATGGGACGTGCAATCGTACGTAACCCCAAGGTATTCCTTATGGACGAGCCTCTTTCAAACCTTGATGCAAAGCTTCGTGTACAGATGAGAATCGAGATCGCTAAGCTTCATCAGAGACTTGGTACCACCATCATCTACGTTACCCACGACCAGACCGAGGCTATGACCCTTGGTGATCGTATCGTAGTTATGAAGGATGGTGTTATCCAGCAGGTTGACACTCCTCAGAACCTTTATGAGAAGCCCGCTAACCTCTTCGTAGCAGGATTCATGGGATCACCTCAGATGAACTTCCTTGATGCTACCGTTAAGGTTAATGGCGATGTTGCAAGCCTTGAGATCGCCGGCCATGCAATTCCCCTTCCTCCCGCAAAGAGCAAGAAGCTCATCGAGGGTGGTTATGACGGAAAGGTTGTTACCTTTGGTATCCGTCCTGAGGATGTATATGATTCCGAAATGTATATCGAGGCATCACCTCAGTCAGTATTCGAGTCAACCATTAAGGTTTACGAGCTCCTTGGTGCAGAAGTATATCTCTACTTCGATCTTGAAGAGTTCCCCATCACCGCAAGAGTTGATTCTCGTACAACCGCTAGACCCGGTGACACCATTAAGTTTGCTATCGACGTTGAGAAGATCCACGTATTCGATAAGGAAACTGAGAAGACTATCACCAACTAGTTTTCATTTAAAAACGATTAAAGAGCCCCGGCAAAACCTGCCGGGGCATTTTTAGAGGAAGAGAATGATATCAAATTCTGTTATTCAAAATTGTATAGATGATCTTTATTCCATTACAAAAATAGACATCGCAGCATTTGAGGGAGACGGAAGTTTAATCGCATCGGCGGGAGACAGCTCTATCAGCTCTGAATACGTCAGGGCCTTTTCTGCATCCCCTGCAGACAGCCAGGTCATCGGCGACAGCCACCTTCTTAAGGTAACCGAGGATGAGGAGACCGCCTACATCATTGTAACCAATGGTCAGGACGATACCGCGTACAATGTTGCCCGCATAGCCGTATCCCAGATAAAAGCCCTTCAGATCGCATACCAGGAAAAATACGATAAGAACAGCTTTTACCAGAACCTTATCTTGGACAATATGCTTCTTGTGGACATTTACAATCGCGCAAAGAAGCTTCATATAGACACAAAGGCTTGGAGAACAGTATTCCTTGTTGATGTTAAGCATGACGTAAAGAATATTGCTACCGAGCTTCTCAAGATGACCTACACCACCCAGACCGGAAACATCATCACTGCGGTGGATGAGGACAAGATCATCCTTGTAAAGAAATTTGAAAAGAAACCTGAGATCTCCGATCTTGAAGAGATCAGCGAGACCATCATCTCATTGATCAATACTGAGGCTATGACCAATGCGAAGGTTGCCTTCGGTAATCCCGTTGAAGAACTCAAGGACGTTTCAAAGTCATATAAGGAAGGAAAGCTTGCTCTTGAAGTAAGCAATATCTTCTATGAAGAAAAAGGAATCGCAGCCTACTCCGCTCTCGGAATCGGAAGACTTATCTACCAGCTTCCCGTTAACCTCTGCGAGATGTTCCTTGAAGAAGTATTCGGAGACGGACTTCCTCCCGAACTGGATGAAGAAACCATTACCATGATCGGAAAGTTCCTTGAGAACAACCTTAACGTATCCCAGACTTCCGAACAGCTTTACATGCACAGACACACCATCCTCTACAGATTGGACAAAGTGCAGAAAGCAACAGGCCTTAACCTTAGGGAATTCGAAGATGCTCTTACCTACCGCATCGCAATGATGGTACAGAGATATTTGGATTATCTTAAACAGCAGTAAAAAATATGCAATATAAAAGAGCGTGCCGCGTGGTACGCTCTTTTTAGATTCCCTCGTAGTCAAAAGCAGGAATAAAACTCTCTTTAGCGGTGTCACCCTCCTGGATAAATGCATTCTCGATGCCAAGCTTAAGTGCAAAATCAACTACACGGTCGTACTCCTCGTCAGTAACCTTCCGTGTAAGCTCCGGGTATTTAAGCTCACCATTATCGTTATATCCGTTGGTTATATGCTCCAAAGGAGTATACTGATTCATGATACTGATATAGATATTGTCGCCGTAGGTTTCATGAAGATAACGAAGGATCTTCTTACTATCTTTCGTACAACCTGGAAGAAGCAAGTGACGAACGATGACGCCCTTCTTCATAAGAGGGGGATTGTCGTAAGCAGTGCGGACTCTTTCCTCGGAACCACTGACAGCATCTTCAAAATGAACAGATTTAGCAGTTCCTTCCTCTTCATTGCTTCGTTCTTCCAATATTGGACTTCCTACCTGCCTGTACATCTCCGCTATTGCAGCAGCTGCTCTTTCAAAATAATCAGCGGCTTTTGAATATCTTAGTGAAAGTTCCGGCGAATAATACTTTAGATCCGGCAGATAAATATCTATTAATCCATCCAGCATCTTTAATGCATCCACATCTTCATATCCTCCGCAATTAAATACGAAAGGAAGATCGAAACCTTTATCCTTTGCCAGCTTTATCGCCTCGGCGATGTGAGGGATGTAGGGCGTACCTGTGACAAGATTGATATTGTGTGCGCCCTTTGTCTTAAGCTCAAAGAAGATCTCGCAGAGCCTCTCTACAGTGATCTCTTTTCCGACATCACCAATGGCTATATCATGATTCTGGCAGAATACGCACCGCAGGTTACATCCCGAGAAGAACACCGCCCCCGATCCGTACACGCCGGATATCACAGGCTCCTCCCACAAATGTAATGCGGCCCTCGCCGCCCGCATTTCGGCCCCCTGCCCGCAGACACCTCTCGCTCCACTCGTCCTATCGACTCGGCATCGGCGGGCGCAGAGGGTACATTCCGTGTAGGGCGCTAGGCTAGCTGCGATAGCACATTCCTCATTAGGGGATATATAGTTTTTGAATCTATTTATCTTATTCATCTTAGCTAAAAATTGTAAATAATTCTATTCTATAACTTATATATTAATTTAAGGAGTAGCTGCAGTGATTAATTTCTGAATGATAGATGTAGCACTTAGTGAGATGAATTTTGTGTAAATCGTCATTGCGATAATGTTTGAGCAGTTCACGCAAATATAGCGTGAACGTCGCGAGTTGTAGCAATGCGATTTTGCCTTTAACAAAATTTATCGAACTTAGTAGCGGAATCGTGTGAAGAAATTAATTACTGTAGTTACGACTGGAAGAGAATAAAAAACATCCCTTGTAAGGAATGCGCCTGCGCAGCTCGCCCAGCGCCCTCACGGCACATGGAGCATCTGCTTAGTGCTGCTTCGTTCCCGACCTGACACGGTTCACAGCGTCGCATTGCGCGAGACCAGACCAACGTGCCACAGACGAATTCCTTACAGGGGACATTTTTATTTGTGAACATAGTTTATAAGAATTACGCGCCCGTGTCAAGTACGGAAACTCACGATAACTTTGACCTTACTTTAAATATGTAGTATATTAAAGCATAAGTAGGAGGAATAAAACTATGGCAAATAACAATAATAACGATCTCGGAAACGAGTGGAAGAATACCGCATATAATCTCGGAGGAGCATTTGTTGATCTTGGAAGAACACTTCTTCATTCCGTAAAGAAAGGTGTAGATGTTGCTTACGATTACCTTAACGAAGAAGATGCAAAAAGACAGCAGGCAAACCGTCAGAGAACAAACGCGCAGCAGAAAACTTCAAGCGATGAATCAAAGCCTGAAAAAGTAGACGGCATTATCATAGAAGAATAATCATTAAATGGGAATAACCACCGGATAATCGGATAAAAGAGGAGAGAATCGTGGAAAAGAAACCCGGACTTACAGCAGCGACGATAAAACTCATCGCTGTTATCTGCATGTTTATCGATCATGCTACCGCATCTGTTTACCAGGCACTGCTCTATAGCGGACGCCTTGACTTCGGACAAAACGGACTGGACCCATCCGCCCTTGGCTTTATCGGAATGGGAGACATCTCTGAAAATGCAATGCTTATCTACGTTATCTTAAGAGCGATCGGAAGAATTAGCTTCCCCCTCTATTGCTTCTTTATAGTAGAAGGATTTAAGTACACAAGATGCAAATGGAAATATCTTTTAAGACTTATCATCTTTGCATTAATATCTGAGATACCCTTTGACATGGCGATCTTCGGATATATGATCTATCCTTTCTATCAGAACGTATTCTTTACCCTTGCCGCCGGCTTGGCTATGATCATGGGAATAGATGCGCTGAAAGACAAAGAGCTTAAGAAAACAGCAAGAGTCTGGCTCAGGATTGCAGCGATATTTCTTGCGCCCCATGCATTTACCGCACTGTTTATTAATTATGCATACGAAATATACTTAGCTTTATGTGGAAAGGGCTATTTGGAACAAAAGGACGTACTTATCATGATGCTTGCTTTGTATTTCATAGGCATGCTCATTGCCGGCGTTTCCATGATAATAGTAAGCAATGTCCGAAACGCAAAAGCGGGTATGAACTATACCATTATCCTTGCGTTCTTTGGTGCAGCTTGCGTTTTGACAGATCAGAAGGCGATGTTTGGATTAAGCTCAGACTACGGAGCAATGGGAATAGCGACCATCCTTATTATTTACCTCTTAAGGAATTATCGCTTACCTTCATTCCTTGCAGGATGCGGAACGCTCTCCGTCTTTTCTGTCAGCGAGATCCCCTGCTTTTTGGCAGTGCCTCTCATTAGCAATTACAACGGTGAAAGAGGAAAAGGAAATAAATATTTCTTTTATGCATTCTATCCCGCTCATTTGTTTATCCTGGGAGTCATAACCATATTTGTTTTAAGGCTGACTGTTTATGGAATGACCATTGATAATTTCCCGGAACAGATCATGTACTATGGTTTTTTTAAATAATTAATACAGAGGTAACAAAAATGCTCGTACAAAAATACAAGGACATGCTCTCGGGCAAGTCAGTCATCAGAGAACTCTCAGAGTTTGCAACAGCAAGAGGAAAAGAGATCGGATACGAGAACGTATTTGATTACAGCCTCGGAAACCCCAGTGTCCCCGTCCCTCAGGAATTTACGGATGCCATGATAAGGATGCTTCAGAACGAAGAAACAAATTACCTTCATGGCTATTCACCCAGCCTCGGTATAACATCGGTTAGGGAAAAAGTTGCCGCATCTCTTGAAAGAAGATTCGGACTACCTTATAGGAAGGAACACATTTTCATGACCAGCGGAGCAGCAGGAGCGATCGCACATGCAGTAAGACTTGTTACCGTGCCCGGCGATGAAGTTCTTACCTTTGCCCCCTTCTTCCCCGAGTATCATCCCTACGTTGATCTCAGCGGCGCGGTATTAAAAGTTGTTCCGCCCCAGCTTGATACATTCCAGATCAACTTTGAAAAAGCGGAAGAGATGATGACAGAAAAAGTCATGGCAGTTCTTGTGAACACACCCAACAATCCTACCGGTGTTGTTTACTCCGAAGAGACTATCAAAAAATTGGCGGCTCTCATGACTGAAAAATCAAAACAGTACGGACATCCGATCTACCTTATAACCGATGAGCCTTACAGAGAGATCGTATTCGGCGGAAAGACAGCGCCTTGCGTTTCAAAGTACTATGATAATTCCATCATGTGCTACTCTTTCTCCAAATCACTTTCCGTACCCGGAGAAAGAATCGGATACGTGGCAGTTAATCCCGCGTGTGAAGATGCAGAAACATTTATTTACATGTGCGGACAGATCTCAAGAGGAATCGGTCACAACTGTCCTTCTTCCATAATACAGCTCGCTGTTGCAGAGACGATAGATTTAACAGCTGACCTTAGTGTATACGAAACAAATATGAATCTGATCTACAATGAACTGGTAGATCTTGGAATAACCGTTGTCAAGCCTGACGGAACATTCTACATCTTCCCCAAGGCTCCGGAAGAGGATGCAAAAGCCTTTTCAAAGAAGGCATTAAAGTATGATCTCATCCTCGTTCCTGCCGATACTTTCGGCGCTCCGGGATATTTCAGAATGGCATATTGTATCGATACTGAAAAAGTTGAAAGATCCTTACCTGTACTTCGTAAGTTTATCAAAGAAAATTATTGACAGAAAAATGCTTTAAAATGGCGTTAAATTCGCTCAAAAAGTTGACAATGGTTCGAAAAAGCGTTACGATTTGAGCGTTAGATAATTAATTTGTAACCAATTAACTTATTTAAAAGTTTCAGAAGGGAGATGTCATCATGGCAGTTACCAAGAAAACTGTAGCTAAGGCTACAACCGCTAGCACTGAAGTGAAGGCTGCTGCACCTGCTGCAGAAGCTGCTAAGAAAGAAGCACCTAAGAAGGCCGCTGCAAAGAAGCCCGCTGCAAAGAAGGCAGCACCTGCGAAGAAAGAAGTAGCAAAGAAGGCACCTGCAAAGAAAGCTGCAGCACCTGCTAAGAAGGAAGCAGCAAAGAAGGCACCTGCAAAGAAGGCTGCTACCGCAAAGAAGGCAGCACCTGCTAAGAAGGAAGTAGCAAAGAAGGCTACAACCGCAAAGAAGGTAGCTACAAAGAAGCCCGCTAAGAAAGCTGCTAAGAAAACCGTTGTTAAGACCAATGCTGTATTTGCAGTTGATGGAAAGAACGTATCAGCTGATGCACTCTTAAAGCAGTATCTCAAGACTGCAAAGGATCGTGCTAAATTCGATCTTGGATTAAAGAGCGCTGATGTTAAGTCAATCGAGATCTACATCAACCTTGCAGAGCAGAAAGTATACAGTGTTATTAACGGTGAGATTCACGACTCCTTTGACATGTACTACAACTTCTGATCTATATATATAAGAAATAACAAGACCTGTGGTGATCATTCACTGCAGGTCTTTTTTTGCAAGAAATCCCGGGAACAAAATTGTTTTAGGTTTTTTAGAATTCTTTTAGAATTTATGAGTTGACATAGAATGGGGTTAGTGATAATTTAGTTTAAGAAGATATTAGCACTCTACTTTAATGAGTGCTAACAAATCTAAAAAGTAGCAATCAGGTGGCATAAAGCCTTCAATCATTAAAGGAGCGGAAGCAGATGGAGATGGATGAGCGCAAGACAAAAATCCTTCAGGCGATCATCAGAAATTATCTTGAGACCGGCGAACCCGTCGGCAGCAGGACGATCTCGAAATACACGGATCTTAATCTTAGTTCCGCAACAATAAGAAATGAGATGGCTGACCTTGAGGAGATGGGCTACATCGTACAGCCCCACACCTCAGCCGGCAGAATTCCTTCCGATAAAGGATATCGCTTCTATGTAGATACTCTTATGGAAGCAAAGGAAAGAGAAGTTGCCGACATGAAGGACATGCTCCTTGAGAGACAGGACAGACTTGAAGACATGCTTAAGTCGGTGGTCAAGATCCTTGCAAAGGATACCCAGTACGCAACAATGATCACCGCCCCCATGACTCACTTAAACAAGCTCAAGTTCATCCAGCTTTCAAGAGTTGATTCAAACCACTTACTTGCAGTCGTAGTCATCGAAGGAAACATGATCCGTAACAGGATGATCGAAGTGTCCGAAGAGATCGACGACGAGACAATGCTTAAGCTGAACATGCTTCTTAATACTCAGCTTAACGGACTTGCCATCGAGGAGATAAACTTAAGCATGGTGGCAAAGCTTAAACAGCAGGCAGGCATCCACAGCGGTGTCATCGGTGATGTGATCGACGAAGTTGTTGAAACACTTTCAGAGGACAAGGACCTTGAGGTTTACACCAGCGGTACCAACAACATCTTCAAATATCCCGAGCTTGCGGACAACGAAAGCGCAAGAAAGCTTATCACCGCTTTCGAAGAAAAAGAAGTTTTGGGAGACATCATCCAGAATTCAGAACCCGGCGAAGAGACAGGCATCCAGGTTTACATCGGCGGCGAGAACGCCAATACGAACATGCAGGATTGCAGCGTGGTTACTGCCACATATGATCTCGGCGACGGCATGAAGGGAACCATCGGAATCGTTGGTCCCAGAAGAATGGATTATGACAAGGTTGTCGGAACTCTTAAATCCATCAAGACAAAGCTGGACGACCTATACAGAAAAGAATAAAGATAGAAAGGTATTGAAATGGCAGACGAAGAGATCAAGAAAAAAAACGCCGAATGCCCTGAGAATGCAGATACTGAAAATGTAAACACCGAAGCTGCAGAGGAAACACAAGAAACAAAAGCAGAGACAGCAGAAGGCGCTGAAGAAAAAGAGACCGAAAAAGAAGGCTCCAAAAAGAGCAAGAAATTCGGCAAAGAAAAAGTTGATAAAGAAAAAGAAGCTCTCAAAGAACAGGTTGCGGCTCTTGACGATAAAGTAAAACGCCAGCTTGCAGAGTTCGAGAACTTCAGAAACCGTACCGAAAAAGAAAAGACAGCAAGCTTTGACAACGGAGCGGCATCAGTCTTAAAGAAGTTCCTTCCCATCCTCGACAACTTTGAAAGAGGAATGGCAACAGTTCCCGAAGACAAGAAGGACGATCCCTTCGTTCAGGGAATGGACAAGATCTACAGACAGTATATGACCGAACTTGAGAACCTTGGAGTTGAGCAGATCGAAGCTCTCGGAAAACCTCTCGATCCCAACCTTCACAATGCGGTTACCCAGCAGGAGAGTGACGAGTACGAACCCGGAACCATCTGCGCGGAACTTCAGAAAGGATACACCTACCACGGAATCGTGCTTCGTTACAGCATGGTAGCAGTCGTACCCGAATAAACCTGTAAACAATAACCAATGTTTAATTATAAAAAAATCAAAGAAATCTATTCATAATAGAGGAGGCAATAATTATGAGCAAAATAATCGGTATTGACCTTGGAACAACCAACAGCTGCGTAGCAGTTATGGAAGGTGGTAAGCCCACCGTTATCGCTAACGCAGAAGGAGCAAGAACGACACCTTCAATCGTAGCATTCACAAAGACCGGTGAGAGACTTGTCGGTGAGCCCGCAAAGCGTCAGGCTGTAACCAACGCAGACAAGACCATCTCATCTATCAAGAGAGATATGGGTACTGACAGAGGACGTAACATTGACGATAAGAAGTACAGCCCTCAGCAGATCTCAGCTATGATCCTTCAGAAGCTTAAGGCAGACGCAGAGAGCTACCTCGGCGAGAAGGTTACAGAGGCAGTTATCACAGTTCCCGCATACTTCAACGACGCACAGCGTCAGGCAACCAAGGACGCAGGTAAGATCGCAGGACTTGATGTAAAGAGAATCATCAACGAGCCCACCGCAGCAGCACTTGCTTACGGACTTGATAACGAGAAAGAGCAGAAGATCATGGTATACGACCTTGGTGGTGGTACATTCGATGTATCAATCATTGAGATCGGTGACGGCGTAATCGAAGTTCTTGCAACCAATGGTGATACACACCTTGGTGGTGATGACTTCGATAACAAGATCATCAATTGGATGCTCGAAGAGTTCAAGAAGGCTGAAGGCGTAGACCTTTCAGGCGATAAGATGGCAATGCAGAGACTTAAGGAAGCTGCAGAGAAGGCAAAGAAGGAGCTTTCAGCTTCTACTACCACCAACATCAACCTTCCTTTCATCACTGCTACCGCAGAAGGACCTAAGCACTTCGATATGGATCTTTCAAGAGCAAAGTTTGATGACCTTACCAGAGACCTTGTAGACAGGACCGCAATCCCCGTACAGAACGCTATGAGAGATGCAGGACTTACCAATGCAGACCTCGGCCAGGTACTCCTTGTCGGTGGATCAACCAGAATCCCCGCAGTACAGGATAAGGTTCGTCAGCTTACCGGAAAAGAGCCTTCAAAGAGCCTTAACCCCGATGAGTGCGTAGCCATTGGTGCTTCCATCCAGGGTGGTAAGCTTGCAGGTGATGCAGGTGCCGGTGACATCCTTCTTCTTGATGTTACCCCTCTTACTCTTTCAATCGAGACCATGGGCGGCGTAGCTACTCACCTCATCGAGAGAAACACCACCATCCCTACCAAGAAGAGCCAGGTATTCTCTACCGCAGCTGATAACCAGACTGCAGTTGATATTAACATCGTACAGGGTGAGAGACAGTTCGCAGCTGACAACAAGTCCCTCGGACAGTTCAGACTTGACGGAATCGCTCCCGCTCCCAGAGGAATCCCTCAGATCGAGGTTACCTTCGATATCGATGCAAACGGTATCGTAAACGTATCCGCTAAGGATCTTGGAACCGGTAAAGAGCAGCACATCACCATCACTGCAGGTTCTAACATGTCTGATGCAGATATCGAGAAGGCAGTTCGTGAGGCTCAGGAGTTTGAGGCTCAGGATAAGAAGAAGAAGGAAGCTGTTGAGACCGTTAACGAGGCAGAGAGCTTCGCACTTCAGACCGAGAAGGCACTTTCAGAAGTTGGCGACAAGATCTCCGATTCTGAGAAGTCTCAGGTACAGGCTGACGTAGATGAAGTTAAGTCAATCCTCGAGAGAGTAAAGGCTGATCCTGCAAACGCTACCGATTCAGACCTTGATGCTCTTAAGGCTGCAAAGGAAAAGCTCACCAACTCAGCACAGGGTGTATTCACCAAGATGTATGAGAACATTCAGCAGCAGCAGGCAGGCGCTCAGGGCGCAGCTCAGGGCAACCCCGAGCCCAACGCATACACAGAGGCACCCACCGGTAACGCAGGTGATGATGTAGTGGATGCTGACTTCAGAGAGGTATAAGCGATGAGCCTTGCGTACTTTGCAAGGCACATGAAAAAGTCTCGATGAATTTACGAGCTTTTTCACACGAAGCGGAGCGGAGTGTCGCGCAAGATGCGGTGTACTTTAGCGCATCTTGAATGAGCGTAGTGTTGCGCACGATGTCACGTATTCTGTGACATCGTGATAATTAGCGCATCTTGTATCAAATTACTACTAATATGTTATAATACGCGCAGGGGACATTCTTTGTCCCCTATACGCGCATAAATAAGGAAGACTAAAATGGCAGATCAAAAAAGGGACTATTACGAAGTCCTCGGCGTAGATAAAAACGCCGATGATGCTACACTTAAAAAAGCATACAGGGACTTGGCAAAGAAGTACCATCCGGATGCTAACCCCAACAATAAAGAAGAAGCGGAAGCCAAATTCAAAGAGGCTTCTGAAGCTTATGCAGTATTGTCGGATCCCGAGAAGAGACGTAAGTACGACCAGTTCGGACATTCAGCCTTTGACGGCGGTGCCGGCGGTGGTGGATTCGATTTCAGCGGAATGGACTTTTCAGATATCTTCGGTTCATTTGGTTTCGGAGATATTTTCAGCAATATATTCGGCGGTGGCCGTACATACGGCGGCAACAGCAACGGCCCCATGAAGGGTGCCAACATCCGTACCCGTGTAGACCTTGATTTCCTTGAGGCAGTATTCGGATGCGAGAAAGAGATCGAGCTCACCGTAAAGGAGACCTGTTCATCATGTGGCGGAACAGGAGCCAAGAAGGGAACCAAGCCTGAGACCTGTTCTACCTGTGGTGGTAAAGGTCAGGTAGTTCGCACAAGACAGTCAATGCTCGGCATGATGAGAAGCGTTGAAGCCTGCCCCGATTGTCAGGGAACAGGTAAGATCATTCGCGAGAAATGTCCCGACTGTCGCGGCAACGGATTCATTCCCATGAAGAAGAAATACTCCGTTAACATCCCCGCAGGTATCGACAACGGCCAGGCAGTTAACATGCCCGGACTCGGCGATCCCGGAAGAAACGGCGGCCCCAGAGGAGATGCGCGTGTTGAAGTCAGAGTACGTCCTCACGAGATCTTCCAGAGAGACGGATTCGATATCTTCTCCAACGTTCCTATCTCATTTGCGGTTGCTACCCTCGGCGGAGATATTCTTATTGATACCGTTGACGGAAAAGTTGCTTACACCGTTAAGCCCGGAACCCCTACCGACACACGTGTCAGACTTCGCGGAAAGGGAGTACCTTCCTGGAGAAGCAAGGGCGTCAGAGGCGATCACTACATCAACCTCATCATCAAGACTCCGGACAAGCTTTCAAAGGAAGCAAGAGAAGCTCTCATCGCGTTTGATAAGCTTACCGGTGACAGCTTAAACGCTGTAGCTAACGAGACATCAAAGGATCCCGACGACGGAAAAAAGAAAAAGCGTTTCGGTAAATAACACCAAACATCGGAGGCAGACATGGCCCAGGAAAACAAAGAGATCAAAGCTCTGACAAGCGAGATACTTAAGAACTATCAGAAGCCCAGCATCATCAATCCGGACAAGCTCTTTGAGCAGCCGGACAGAGAAGCTGTAAATGATATTCTTGATAAACTTGTAAAGATCGTGTTCCCAGCTTTCTACAGAGAAAAGGGATACCGCTTCTACAACATTGACAGCAGGCTTACCGTCCTTATTGAGGACGTATACTATAACCTCGTTAAACAGATTCCCATCGCTTTAAGACAGTCATCGGAGTACGAGAATGTCAGCGATGAGGATATCGCAAAAAAGGCTGAAGAGATCACTCATGAATTCTTAAGCCGTATCCCCAAGGTAAGAGACCTTGTGGAGACAGACGTGCAGGCTTCTTTTGAGGGGGATCCCGCAGCATACAACACCAACGAGATCATTCTTTGTTATCCCGGCCTTCGTGCAATTACCATAAGCCGAATTGCCCATGAGCTCTTTACACTTGGCGTTCCTCTCATCCCCAGGATGTGGACCGAGTACGCTCACTCAAGAACCGGAATCGACATTCATCCCGGTGCAACCATTGGCAAGTATTTCTTTATCGATCACGGTACAGGAATCGTTATCGGTGAGACCACCATTATCGGTGAGTACGTAAAGGTATATCAGGGTGTAACCATTGGTGCACTCTCCACAAGAGGAGGCCAGAGCCTTAAGGGAACAAAACGTCACCCCACCATCGAGGACAGAGTTACCATCTATGCCGGAGCATCTATCCTTGGCGGAGAGACCGTCATCGGCCACGACGCAGTCATCGGTTCCAACGCATTCATTACTTCATCTGTTGAACCCAATGAAAGAGTCAGCATGCAGTGCTGTCAGGAACAGAGAAGCAAATAGTTTTTATAAATAAATTTTTGAGGAAAATAAATTGGCGATCGTAAAAGAAGCATACGCTAAAATCAATTTATCCTTGGATGTAATAGGAAAGCTCGAGAACGGATATCACGAGGTCTGTATGATCATGCAGACCATCGGTTTACGCGACGAGCTTTCTTTTGATGTTATCGAAGTTAAAGAAGGCGAAGAGCGCATCATCTTTGACAGCGACATCACAGCGGATAATAAGGACAATCTTATCTACAAGGCAGCAGCCCTTTTATTGCCCAAGGTGGATTCAAGCAAGGGAGTACTGATCTCCTTAACAAAGAACATCCCCATGGCAGCAGGAATGGCGGGAGGAAGCACCGACGCGGCAGCGACCTTACACGGAATAAATGAGCTCTTCAACTTACAGCTAACCGATGATGAACTCTGCGAACTTGGAGTAAAGATCGGAGCAGACGTGCCTTATTGTATAAAAGGTGGTACAATGTTGGCAGAGGGTATCGGAGAAAAGTTGTCGCCTCTTAGAACCATTGGTTCTATCGACCTTGTTATAGCAAAGCCCGAAGCCGGCGTTTCAACCAAATACGTATACGAGCATCTGGACGCTCTTCCTAATCCCACTCATCCCGACGTTAAGGGAATGAAAGAGATCATCGAAAAGGGCGAAGGAAATATTGCAGAAAAGATCGCATCAAAGCTTGGAAACATTCTTGAGTGCGTAACTATTCCTGCCTGTCCCGAAGTTCAAAAGATCAAGGACATCCTTGATACAAACGGAAGCCTTGGAAGCTTAATGAGCGGAAGCGGCCCCACCGTATTTGGAGTATTCCCGGATAAGACTTCAGCCGAAAAGGCGGCAAAAGCCCTCAGGGAAACTGAAGGATGTCCCGCAAAGGACATTTTTGTTACTACCACCGTTTAGGAAGAAAGCATGAACAAAGACGTAAAGATCAAGATCACCGGAACTCACGGAAAAGGAAGCGATAAAGAAGTTTTAAAGACCCACACCGAGGGCCTGTACTACGAGAAGAACGGAAAGAATTACATCAGATACACCGAAGTCGATCCCGAGACCAATGCGAAGCGCAAGGCTATGATCAAGATCGAGGGGAAGACCGTAACCGTTGAGTACAGAGGTATCGCTGAAACTACTATGGTCTTTGATGTGGGAAACACAACAAGATCCATGTATGTAACAAGCCTTGGAAGCATGCTCCTTGAGATCGATACAGAGACCCTGACAATTGATGAGAAGGAAGAATCTCTGGAAATCTTTATCAGATACAGAATGGCTCTTGCCAATACAGACCCTGCGGATGCCACCATCCACATTCATGTGACGGAGTAGACTAAAAGTAACAACATAAATAAGCAAAATAAAACCCGGCATATAAGCCGGGTTTTGTGTTTCAATTACTTTTTAATTACTTAATGGGCTTAGCGCCTGCTTTTTCCTGAAGCTTTTCGATCCAAGCTGCAGGTCCCTTCTTTTTCTTCTTCTCGGGAGTAGCAAGCTTTCCGTGAGCACCCTTGAAATCAACGATATAAAGTCCGCTGATACCTGCCTTGATCTCCTTCTTAACGGGGAGATCTGCAAAGATCTTGTCATCGGCGATCATGGTAACCATCTGGGGTCCAACCTTTGCCTTAACAACGGGAAGCTTCTGCCAACGAAGATACTTGGGAGTCTGGTCGATAACGCTCTGGGGAAGACCTGACTTTGTAATGGTAAGCTTCTTCTTGTCAATAACAAGCATTGTAACGTACTGCTTGTTTGCCTGCATGATCTCCTGCTGCTCGTCCTGCTTTTTCTGAGCCTTCTTGCCGAGAAAATATAAAACGATGAAAAGTGCGATAAGTACCACAAGCACTACGATGGGTACGATGATCGCAGGTGTAAGTGTAAAAAGTAAAATACCGAATGTAGCCATAAATTGCTCCTTAGTCAAAAAATCTGTATATGATTTTAGCACATATGTGGTAAAATATCTATATCTGTGTGTTGATTTAATAGAGAGGGAAAGAGAAATGAACTGGCCGGTTGTTTGGGAAACTACAAAGACGGTTTGGCACTATGTTGTTTATGCTCTTATTGGGTTTGATATCATCTTCGCACTCATCGCTGTGTTCTTCGAGCGCAAGAATCCCAAGAGCGTCTGGGCATGGATTCTTCTCATGCTCGCCTTCCCCGTTATAGGCTTTGTCATCTACCTCCTTGCGGGAACGACTCTGAATAAAAGGAGAATGTTCCACGAAAAAGGCTTCGAGGAGATGATGCAGAACAGGATCCACGAGCAGAAGCTGGAGCTTGAAAAACTGAGTTCAAAGCAGGAACTGCCCCAGGAGCTCTACGACTTTAAACAACTGGTTTATTATAACCTCCACAATTCCTATGCTCCTTTGTCCGGCGGAAACGACGTGGAAGTATTTACCAGCGGCCAGACAAAGTTTGCGGCCCTTAAGGAAGACCTTAAAAAGGCAACCAAGTTCATTGACTTTCAATATTATATTATAAGAAACGACGAGCTCATGGACGAGATCGTGGAGATCCTCCGCCAAAAGGTGGAAGAGGGCGTTGAAGTCAGAGTCCTTTACGACGGCCTCGGCGCAAGATCCACCCCGAGAAGTTATTGGAAAAAGATCCAAAAGATGGGCATTAAGGTAGGCGGCTTCTGGCCCGCGTTGTTCGGCAAGATCCAGCTCCGCGTCAACTACCGTGACCACAGAAAGATCGTTGTTATTGACAACAGAGTTGCTTATATCGGCGGTTTCAACATCGGCCGTGAATACATCGATATGGAAGAAAAGTTCGGCCACTGGAGGGACACCCACCTTCGCATTACCGGCGAGGCGGCTTATCTTCTCCACGGACGATTTGCCCTTGACTGGGCTTACGTCACCGGCGAGAAGCTTTTCGACAGAGATGATATGTGGGAGGTAGGTTCCCACGAGATCGGAAAGGACAACTGTAATATCCAGATCGTCAGCTCCGGTCCCAACAGTGAGATGCAGCAGATAAGGGACAATTACGTTTATCTCATCTCCCACGCAAAGAAATCCGTTTATATTCAGTCTCCCTATTTGATCCCGGATGACTGCATATTAAATGCCCTTAAACTGGCGGCTCAATCGGGGGTTGACGTTCGTGTCATGATTCCCTGCAAGCCCGACCATCCCTTTGTTTACTGGGCGACTCACTGCTTTGCCGGTGAGCTTGTGGAAGCAGGCGCAACCTGCTACAAATACGAAGGCGGCTTCCTCCACGCCAAGGGCCTTATTGCGGACGAAGAGGTTTACACCTACGGAACCGCAAACATGGACATCCGCTCCTTTGCTCTCGACTTCGAAGTAAATGCAGTGGTCTATGACCGTGACAAGGCAAAGGAAATGACCGAGATCTTTATGAACGACGTAAAGGAATGCTCCGTCATGACCAAAGAGGAATACAGAAAGAGAAAGTATTTCATACGTTTCAAGGAGCAGATATCAAGACTCCTTGCGCCTGTATTGTGATACAAATATTTAGATTTAAGAGGAAAAAAATGAAAAAGAACATCAAAAAGTCACTCGTAGCAATGCTTGCTGCAGCTCTTTCCATCGCATGCATCGCAGGCTGCGGAAAAAAGAACAACGAGACCGAGAATACTCAGGGTGAGACCACCACGGCAACCGAGGGTACAGAAACAGATAACGAAGCAGGCACCGAGACTGAAACTTCAGAACAAACGCCCCTTGATCTTGCAAACTGGGACGGAACAAGAATGAACGTTACCGACCTTGAACTTGCAAAGTATGTTGAGGTGGGCGATTACAAGAGTATTGAAGTAAACCTTGTTGACCAGTACTTCGTCAGTGACGACGACCTTGATTACATCCTTAAGCAGCAGATCGGTACAACCGCGCCCACCGTTGCCGAGGAGAATTGCATTACTGACAGAGCTGTCGAAAATGGAGACGTTATCAGCCTCGACTTCGAAGGAAAGAAAGACGGCGTTGCATTCGACGGCGGAACCGCACAGGGCTACACCCTTTGGATCGGATCTCACTCTTTCATCGACGGATTTGAGGACGGACTTGTTGGCGTAAAGCCCGGCGAGACCGTTGACCTTGACCTTACCTTCCCCGAGAACTACGGAAATGCTGACCTTGCAGGTCAGGCAGTAGTATTTACCTGCACCGTTAACTACATTATCCCCGAGGAAGCTATCGTTGATGCATTCAATGCTACCACCGGTTCAGAACCTGTTGTAGGATACGACGGTATCAAGGGCTTCTGGAAGGAATACTATGATGCCCAGATCAAGCAGCAGTACGATGCGGATCTTGAGAATGCTATCGTACAGGAACTTGTCGGAATCGCTACTTATAAAGATGAATTCCCTGACAACCTCGTTTACAGCTATCAGCAGGATGCATCAGATCTTCTTGATCAGTATGCTCAGGTATACGGAACCGATGCAGATACTCTTGCAGCACAGCTTCTTGGAATCAGCAAAGAGCAGTTCATCTATCAGAACAGCTACGAGCAGCTCAAGATCGACGTTGTACTTGCTACCATCGCTGAGAAGGAAGGCTTCGTACTTGACGAGGAAGCTCTCAAGGCAAGACTTAACGAGTTCATTACAACTGCAGGTTACGATCCCGAGTCTGAGGAAGTTAAGGAACTCAATCCCGAAGATTACAGAATTACATTCCTTACCGAGGACGTTATGAACTACCTCAGAGAGAATGTAAAGGTAAACCTCAACTAGTCCGGAATATAAACACAAAACAAAAATATAAAAATATTTCACGTAAAGATTTTCAAAGCAGGAAATTACTTGATATACATATAACAAAATTGAGCGTATTATAAAGCCACAGTTCTTAAATACAATCACCTATTAGGAGGATTTCAAATGGGTTTTGAAAAAGAAAACGGAGCACTGGTTTGCTACCGAGGGGGAGAGAAACTTGTTATCGAGCCCTGGGGAAAAGATTCATTCAGAGTTAGAGCTACCAAGTTCGGGAAGTTTACCGGCAATGACTGGGCGCTGACCGAAAAGGTACCCGCAGTGGATGCAAAGATCGAGATCTTTGAGCGTGATCACTGGGTGGGAGACGGCACCATCGACAAGAGAACCTATGCCACAATAACCAATGGACGCCTTAAGGCTGAGGTTAACTTCGTCGGCATTATCTCATTTTTCAGAGACGACAAGCTTATCCTTAGAGAATATTACCGTTCATACGACGGAACAATCTCACAGGGAAGCCGCTGCTTGAAGATCGTTAACCGTGAATGGAAGGGCATCATCGGAGGAAGCGATTTCTCTCTTAACGTAAAGTTTGATGCCAACAAAGATGAAAAGATCTTCGGTATGGGCCAGTATCAGCAGCAGGACCTTGACTTAAAGGGCTGCGTACTTGAGCTCGCACAGAGAAACTCCCAGATCTCCGTTCCTTTCATGACCTCATCTCTCGGATACGGACTTCTTTGGAATAACCCCGCGGTTGGACGCGTAACCTTCGGTAAGAACTACACCGAATGGATCGCACGCTCCACCAAGGAAATGGACTATTGGATCACTGCAGCAGATGGTCCCAAGGAGATACTTGCCAACTACACCGCAGTTACCGGCCATGCTCCCAAGTTCCCCGAGAACCTTATGGGACTTTGGCAGTGCAAGCTCCGCTACAGAACTCAGGACGAAGTTCTTGAGGTGGCAAGAGCATATCAGAAGGAAGGCATCAAGATCGACCAGATCGTTATCGACTTCTTCCACTGGACCGTACAGGGTGACTGGAAATTTGATAAGAAATACTGGCCCGATCCCAAGGCAATGGTAGACGAACTCCACTCCATGGGCATCAAGGTCATCGTATCAGTATGGCCCTCTGTTGACAGAAAGAGCGAGAACTTCTATCCCATGATGGACAAGGGACTCCTCATCAGAACAGAGCGCGGAGCAGACCAGACCTACGACTATCAGGGCGACTGTGTAGAGATCGATCCTTTCAATCCCGAGTGCCGCGAGTATGTATGGAATGTCTGCAAGAAGAATTACTATGATTTCGGAATCGACGCTTTCTGGCTCGACAATTCAGAGCCCGACTACGGCGTATATGATTTCGAGAATTACCGCTACAGTGCAGGCCCTGCGCTCCAGGTAAGCAACATGTACCCCCAGATGTACAGCAGAGTCTTCTATGATAAGATGAAAGATTTAGGTGACGGTACTGTCGTAAATCTTCTCCGCTGCGCATGGGCAGGAAGCCAGAAGTACGGAAATGTAGTATGGTCCGGCGACGTTCCTTCTACATTCCAGGCATTTTATGAGCAGGTTCAGTGTGGACTTAACATGGGTCTTGCAGGTATTCCCTGGTGGACCACAGACATCGGTGGTTTCATGACTGATGACGTTAACGATCCCGACTTCAGACAGCTTCTGATCCGCTGGTACCAGTTCGCTGTATACTCCGCAGTTCTTCGTATGCACGGAGACCGTGGACCTTACAATATTCCACCTCTCGACGACAGAGATTGGGGAGGCGGATACCTCCACACCGGTCAGCCCAACGAGCTTTGGAGCTACGGCGAGGACAACTACAAGATCATGAAGAAGTATTATGACGTTCGCGTCAGCATGCATGATTACATCAAGAAGCTCTACGACGAGGCAAGCACCAATGGTGCACCTCTTATCCGTACCATGTTCTTCGAGTTCCCCGAGGACAAGAAGTGCTGGGAGCTTCAGGATCAGTACATGTTCGGTAGCGAGTACCTTGTAGCGCCCATCTTTGAGCTCAACTGCTTCAAGAGAGACGTATATCTCCCTGCAGGAAAGTGGACTTTAACCTCCACCGGCGAGACCTTCGAAGGCGGACAGACCGTAACTGTGGACGCTCCCATCGAGTACATGCCCGTATTCAAAAAAGCATAAAGTTTTCAAACTCCGGTCCGATATAAAATGTGACCGGAGTTTTTTTATGCCTTATATGGAAGAAAATGGAAAAATTTTAAAAAAAATCCAGATTTTCCCCTTAAGAAAAATAAAAAGTCTCCGATAAACTAACTGTAAAGATTAAACGGGCGCCGCGAGGCAACCGTAACCACCAAAACACTTATTACACGATTTTATTTACGGAGGGAGGCATCCTTATGCGAATAGAAGCTTACAATCAGGTACAGAGCGTATACCAGACACAGAAGACTCGCCAGGTACAGAAGACCAATGCGACTTCTCATGTTGCAGACCAGATTTCTATCAGCAGCTTCGGAAAAGACCTGCAGATAGCTAAGGCAGCACTTGCAAAGACTCCTGATATGAGAGAAGATCTCGTAGCAGAGGTTAAGAAGCAGGTACAGAACAACGAATATAATGTAAGTACCGAGAGCTTTGCAGACAAACTTCTTGCTAAGTTCCAGCAGGGCCTTGTATAGGAGCATAATTAATGGCAAGTTTGATGGAAAACTTGATCGATATCCTTAATAAGGAATCCGACAGCTATGATGGGCTTCTGGAAACATCCCGTAAGAAGACGGCAGTGATCGTCAAGGGTGATCTGGAAGCCTTAACGCTACTCACGGAAGAGGAGCAGGACAAAACAGGAATTATTGTCAATCTCGATAAAAAACGCAACGAGATAATGAAAGACATGGCCAACGTGTTGAACAAGGATGTTAACACTTTGAAGCTTACAGAGCTGGTGGAAATACTTTCCTCCAGACCCGAAGAGCAGAAGGCATTGGCAGCAGCCATCGACAGGATCAAAAAATCCGCCGAAGCGCTGCAGCAGGTAAACCGTCAGAACGGCGAACTTCTCAAGAACTCAATTGAGATGGTTGAATTTGAACTGAACTTACTTCAGGCAATGAAGACCGCACCGGAGACGGCGAACTACTCCCGCGGAGCATACAACACCGGAGAAACGATGGGTGTTAACCGCAAAGGATTCGATGCCAAACAGTAAATCCAATATGGAGGGTTAACATATGTCCTTGTGGAGCAGCTTATATGTGGGAACCTCCGGATTGCAGACGAGTCACAATGCGCTTAACACCGTTGCGCATAACCTCACCAATGCAGATACGGAAGGTTACACTCGTCAGCAGGTTGAACAGTCCGACAAATTATACATGACCATTTCCAAGACGGCCAGCGCGGTTTCTCCGCAGCAGTCCGGTCTTGGTGTATCATATTCTAATGTAAAGCAGATCAGAGATTATTTCCTCGACAGAACTTTCAGAAAAGAATCGGGAAGAAGTATGTTTTACGAGGTATCGAGAGATACCCTTCTTGAAGTTGAGGATCAGCTCGGAGAAATGAACGGCGAAGCCTTCCAGACCCAGCTTTCCGATCTCTGGACTGCAGTTCAGGAGTTATCTAAGGATCCTTGCAGCTCTGTTACCCAGAGCACACTTATCCAGGAGGCTTCTGAGTTTCTCACCAGAGCTCAGTCCGTATACGACGGGCTTTCGGGCTATCAGGACAACCTGAATCTCCAGGTAAAACAGCAAGTAGAAAAGATAAATGAATACGGACAAAAGATCCTTGACTTAAACGACCAGATCAGAGCTATCGAGATGGGCAAGATCGAGCATGCCAACGACCTTAAGGACCAGAGAAACCTGATCCTTGATGAATTGTCAAAGCTTGTTGACATTACCTACGATACCGACACCTTCGGAAACGTATACGTTCAGATCGAAGGCGAGGACTTCGTAAAGGGAAGCACCTGCTACCAGATCGGGCTCGACGTTAATTCCATTACCGGATTCTACACACCCTTCTGGCCCCAGAACGCAAACGTTCTTCCCGGAAGTGACGAGTTCCCCAATGGAAAGGGAATGCTGATCACCACCGACGGAGTATTAAAGAAAGACATCACCCAGAACGGTGTTACCACTTTAAAGACAAAGACATTTAACATTGAGAACGCACTTGTTTTCAATTTAAACAGAGAAGTATCTTCAGAGCTTGGAACCGATATCGGCGGAGTAAAGGCAATGCTCCTTGCAAGAGGCGACCACAGAGCCACCTATGCAGATATCGCAGGCGGAGAGTACGATAAAGTTTCCCAGTCAGTTCTTATGAATGTTCAGGCAGAATTTGACCAGCTCATTCATAACACAATGGTATCCATCAACGATGTACTTGCAGATGCAGCAGGCCGTACCACTTTCTCAACCGGAACAACTGCTACACCAATGGTTACCGCAACTGATGAGGACGGAAACGCTGTAAACCTTTCAGAATTTACCTACACCGATGACTCGGGAAACACTACTATCAAGGCTATCGCAGTAAATCCTGACGGATACCTTACCAACGAAGAAGGAATCCCCTATTCAATTTTTGAAAAGATCGGTGGAAAGGGATACACAAAGCTTCATCTCACCGGATTAACCGATGGCAATGGAAATTCACTTGACGGTGACTACTGGGTATACGAAAAAGAGAGTTACGCTCCCGAAGAGATCTACACTCTCTACTCACTTTCAAACACCCAGATGAATCAGGAACTGATGCAGGCACCTGCAAAACTTGGATTCAGACTTGAGGACGGATCCGAAGACCTTAACACCATGGCAAAGCTCAAGGCAGTCTTCACTGACGAGATCCACACCCTTAACCCCAACGTATTAAAGCAGGTAAGCGTTTTAGGATATTACGACGATCTTGTTTCTCAGGTTGCAAACTCATCTTACGTTTACAACGCCATCTATGAGAACCAGGAAAACACAGTAAGCGCAGCAGAGAGTGCAAGAGATCAGGTTCACGCCGTATCATCCGACGAAGAACTTTCAAACATGATCAAATTCCAGAGCGCTTACAACGCATCAAGCCGCTTTATAAACGTGGTGGACGAGATGCTGGAGCATCTTCTTACATCACTTGCTTAATAAGAAAGGAGGACGCATATGTCTTCAACATTTTTTGGACTTAACATAGCATATTCGGGATTGCTTGCAAGTAATGCGTCCCTCAATACAACCGCAAACAATATCTCAAACGTACAAACCAAAGGTTACAGCCGCCAGGAAGTAAAGACCCAGGCAGCAGAAGCTATCAGAACCTTCGCAACCTACGGATGCGCAGGTGCCGGCGTTGCTACCCTTGCAGTTGAAAGAATAAGGGACGAGTTCTACGATGCAAAATTCTGGAACAACAATGCAACCGTTGGTGAGTACCACATGAAGTCATACTACATGGAAGAGATGGAAGGTTACTTCTACGATTCCGGTAACAACGCAGGATTCTCACAGGTATTTGACCAGTTCGCCATCAAGGGACTGGAAGAGCTCATGAAGAACCCCTCAGACGCTTCAACCAAGTCACAGCTCGTCGGATATGCCGGCCAGCTTACCGACTACTTTAACGGAGTTTACGGAAACCTTCAGAAGATGCAGAAGGACATCAACTCCGAGATCAAGCTTCAGGTTGACCAGATCAACTCCTACGCAAGCGAGATCGCATCCTTAAACAAGCAGATCAATACCATCGAGCTTACCGGCCAGAAGGCAAACGAACTTCGTGACCAGAGAACAAAGCTCATCGATGAACTCTCAGAGATCGTAGACGTAACTACAGTTGAAACACCTATCACCGACGCCAACGATCCCACAAGAGAGACCGGCGCTAACCGCTACATCGTAAAGATCGCGGGAGGCCAGATCCTGGTTGATATGAGCGATTACCACAAGCTTGAAGTTGTGGCAAGAGCAAACACTGAGAAAGTAAACCAGACGGATATCGACGGACTCTACGATGTTTACTGGGTATCCTCTTCATTATATTCAACCTACCAGGCAGACGTTGTAACCAATGACACCATCCCCAACGATGAGAAGCAGAGCTGGAACGATTACGTAAAAGAGCGTGGTCAGAAGTTCCATCTGGACAACGCAGCAATGGGCGGAAAGCTCCGCGGACTTGTTGAATTAAGAGACGGTAACAACGGCGAGTACTTTACAGGAACTGTTACAACAACATCCAATGGTTACTACACTGAGAAGGATGCTGATGGAAATGATACAGGACGAATTGTTAAGAACCCCACTGATCTTTCAACAGTGATCCATCATGATAATGATCTTGCAACCGTAGAAGTTACCGCAGAGTGGCTCAAGGATCTTGATAAGAGCAACCTCTCAGATCAGGGCGGAATCATCAATATCGGAAACAAAGAGTTCGCTTACGATTCCTGGACTTTTAACTACGACGCAACTACCGGTAAATACACCTACGATATAGTCCTTTCCGAAGTTGGAAACGGCAACACCAGCCACATCACCAACGACCGCGAAGGCAAGACGTGTAAGATCGGTTCAAACATCAATTATCAGGGAATCCCTTACTACATGCGTCAGATGAACGAGTGGGTAAGAGTATTCGCAGCAGCTTACAACGATACCCTTTCAAAGGGCGACGGCGGAGCGACCAACACCGAGATGTTTACCGGTGACAAGGCCAGCTATCAGGAAGGTCTCGAGTCTTCACAGCTTCTCTTCAGCACGAAGTACGGAGCATATGCCGGAGATGCAGATAATGACGGTAAGCTTGATTCCTACTCAGTTAACGTAGCCGACGACAGCTACTACAGACTGACCGCAGGTAACTTTACAATTACCACCGCACTTTCAAACGATCCCTCACTTATGGCAAACAAGTTCAAGGCTGAGGACGGTGTTGAACAGAATGACCTTATCGAGCACTTAAGAGAGATCGCATTCAATAAAGAAGTCCTTTCCTTCAGAGGATCATCCGCAGACAAGTTCCTTCAGTCGGTACTTTCCGACGTAGCTCTTAACTCTGCAAGCGCAAGAACCTTTGAAGCAAGCTACGAAAATATTCAGAACAGCATCGACGTAAAGAGAACATCGATCTCCGGCGTTGATGAAGATGAAGAAGCAGTTAATCTCGTTAAATTCCAGAACGCATACAACCTCTCATCCAAGATGATCCAGGTGTTCCAGGAGATTTACGACAGACTTATCCTTCAGACAGGTGTATAACCTTTGGTTAGGAGAAACGGCCTATGAGAATCACTAACAAGATAATGCAGAGAAACTCTCTGAATAACATCAACTCAAATAAAGTCCTTCAGGACAATCTCACAACCCAGATGTCCACTCAGAAGAAGATCAACAGAGCATCAGACGATCCCGTTATCGCGATCAGAGCTCTTAGACTTCGCAGTAATGTTACAGAAGTTACTCAGTATTACAGCAAGAATATTCCCGATGCGGACAGCTGGCTTCAGGTAACTGAGGATGCTCTTAAGAACACCTCTTCAATCGTTACCAAGATGATCGAACAGGCCACCAGAGGATCCAATGGTGATCTTACCAGCGATGACAGAAAGATCATCATCGAACAGCTCAAGGCCCTTGGCGATGAAGTCTACAAGACCGGCGACGCAAGCTATGCGGGAAGATATGTCTTTACAGGCTACAGGACCGACACATCACTTTCTTTCCAGAAGGCAAGCAAGAACGTAACCTATCAGCTCACCGAGCAGCTTGACAAGACTGCTCTCGACAGCTTTACCTATGTTAATTCCTCAGCCATCGATGGATGGACCGCTGCGAATTTTAATACGGGAACAATGTCATCGGTTAACGAAAGCCAGATTGAGACTACAGAGTGCTATAGATTAAGACTCGCATATAACGATGTAGACGGAAAGGCTGACGGAAGCGGAACCTATCTTGATGCATTACAGGATATTACATATACAGACAATGAAGGAAAAACTCATACCATTAAGAAGACTCCTTCATTAAGTTATTATGAATACGATGAGGTAGATGCAGAATATAAAGAAAAGACCGTAGATGTAAAGAAGTCCGGTCTTTCAACAGACCCCACCATTTACCAAGTTGGTGACGATGAGATGAATCTTATCACCGATACCGGCGAACTTATCATTGGAAAAAACCTTTACGCAAAGCTTATGTCCACCAAGGACGATCCCACCACAGCAGGAATAACCGAAGGTGAGATCAAGGTCAACTACTCGAAGACCAATTTCGAGGCAACCGACCTTCGCCCCGAACACTATTACGCTTGCAAAGCAACCGAGTGGGAGACCGATGCAAGCGGAGCCAATACCGATACCGTTTACAAGGACATTATGTACAACGCTGACTACTTAAAGGGAATCGTTGACAAGCAGTCCATCGAGTATGACGTCGGATTCAACCAGACCATCCGAATCAACTCAACCGCAGACGAATCCTACAACCTTGGAATCGGCCGCGAAGTAGATGACCTTGTGGCAGCTCTTCAGAAAGTACAGAATCTTGAAGCGGTAAAGAGCAATATCGAGACCAAGATCGCTGAGACCTCAAATGAGCTTGCTCTCAATACTCTCCAGAACCAGCTCGTTGCAGCTGAGAAGGCACTGACCTACGAAAAGGATGTTTGCCAGAAGAGATTTGAGAAGGGAATCACCTCCTTCCAGAAGTATCTCGATGACACCTCCCTTGCAATAACCAATGTCGGTACCCGTTCAAGCAAACTGGAGCTTATCCAGAGCCGTATGCAGAACCAGAAGACCACCTTCGAAACTCTTAGGAGCGAGAACGAGGATATCGATATTACAGAAGTTGCCATCCAGCTTTCAAGCTCTGAGATGACCTACCAGGCAGCTCTTACCGCCACCGGCAAGATCATCCAGAATACACTTCTGAATTACATTTAATTAAATACAGATACCAAACAAAGAGTATAAAGTTCATAAAAAAATGAGCCGATATACTCTTTGTGTGATACAATGATGTTGTCACGAAAAAACTAGTTTTTGTGCATGAGGCACAGGCAGACATGACGTTTGCCGGAAAGGAGAATCATGAAGATTAACACCAGAATTTTCGGAGAGATCGATATTGCAGATGACAAGATCCTTACATTCGATAAGGGCATCATCGGATTTCCCGATCTTAGACGTTTCACGCTGATTCATGATGAAGAGCTTGGAACAAACGCAGGCATCAGATACTTACAGTCACTTGACGAGCCCGGATTTGCACTCCCCGTAATGGATCCCCTTATTGTTAAGAGCGATTACGATCCTGAGGTAAACGATGAGCTCCTCAGCGGACTGGGCGATTTAAACGAGAACAATATCCTTGTCCTTGTTACCGTAACGGTTCCTTCAGACCTTACCAAGATGTCTGTTAACCTTCAGGGACCCATCGTTATCAATGCTGAAGAGCGCAAGGCAGCTCAGATCATTGTTGACAGCTCAGAATATCCCGTAAAGTTTGCTATTTACGATATTCTCAAGAGCAGAAAGGATGGTGAGTGATATGCTAGCACTGTCCAGAAAAAAGAACGAGGCTCTTATTGTCAACAACAACGTTGAGATCACCATCCTTGAGATCAAGGGCGACCAGGTAAAGATCGGAATCAACGCACCCAAGGAGATCCCTGTTTACCGCAAGGAAGTATATCTCCAGATCCAGAATGCCAACAAGGAGTCAGCAGCAGAAGTGGGCGGACTCGAGGCACTCAAGAACATTTTCGGATAATAGATTTGAACATATCAGATACGCCGTTTTAAAAAGCGGCGTATTTTTTTGTCCCCGGCGGACAAACCACCCTACAGAAAACCGCGAAACTATTGACATATATGTCAAATGAAAGTAAAATATTGTGGCACGTTAGGCAAACTTAAATTCTCTTAACAGGAAGGGGTTTAAAAAAATCATGGAAAAGAAAAATATTCTTACTTACGAAGGACTCACCAAATACGAAGAGGAGCTTCACAACCTTAAAGTTGTAAGACGTCAGGAAGTAGCACAGAAGATCAAGGAAGCTCGTGAACAGGGAGACCTTTCAGAGAATGCTGAATATGATGCTGCAAAAGACGAGCAGCGCGACATCGAAGCTCGTATCGAGGAACTTGAGAAGATCCTTAAGAATGCAGAAGTTGTAGTCGAGGATGAGGTAGATCTCGACAAGATCAATGTCGGATGTAAAGTAAAACTTCTCGACCTTGAATATTCAGAGGAGCTTATCTACAAGATCGTCGGATCAACCGAGGCAAACAGCCTTGAGGGCAAGATCTCTAACGAGAGCCCTGTTGGTAAGGCACTCATCGGACACAAGGTAGGCGACGCAGTTGACGTTGAGACTCCCGTTGGCGTTGCAAGCTACAAGATCCTTGGTATCGAGAGAAGCGCACAGTAAGATTTAATAATAATAGAGGTATTAAAGTGGCAGACCAGAATAATCAGAACAATCAGCAGCCCCAGGATTTAAACCAGCTTCTGAAGGTTAGACGCGAGAAGCTCGCAAGCTTGCAGGAGGCCGGAAAGGATCCTTTTGTTATAACCAAATACGACCAGACTTATCACACCGATGAGGTTAAAGCAGAGTACGAAAAGCTTGAGAAAGAACTTCTTGGCGACTGGTCGGATCCCGACACTACCGGAATGGAAGAGGCCGAGGCTCGTGAAGCAAAGAAGAACGCATACAACGAACGCAGAGCCATTATGGATGCACATCCCATCGAGGTCAGCATCGCAGGACGTATGATGTTTAAGCGCGTTATGGGTAAAGCATCATTCTGCAACATCAGAGACCTTAAGGGCGATGTACAGGCATATGTTTCAAAGGACGGCGTTGGGGAAGAAGCTTACGCTGATTTCAAGAAGAGTGACATTGGTGATATCTACGGAATCAAGGGATACGCTTTCAGAACCATGACAGGCGAGATCTCAGTACATGCTCATGAGATAACACTTCTCTCAAAGAGCTTACAGATCCTTCCCGAGAAGTTCCACGGACTTACCGATACCGATACAAGATATCGTCAGAGATACGTTGACCTTATCATGAATCCCGAAAGCAAGGAAGTTTTCGTTAAGAGATCAAAGATCATCCGCGAGATCAGAAACTTCTTGGCAGGCAGAGACTTTATGGAAGTTGAGACTCCCACCCTCGTTCACAACGCAGGCGGAGCAGCTGCAAGACCTTTCGAGACTCACTACAATTCACTTGATGAGGATGTAAAGCTTCGTATTTCCCTTGAGCTCTATCTTAAGAGACTTATCGTCGGCGGACTTGAGAGAGTATTCGAGATAGGCCGTGTTTACAGAAACGAAGGTATCGATACCAGACACAATCCTGAGTTCACCCTCATGGAGCTTTACCAGGCTTACACCGATTACAACGGTATGATGGAGCTTACCGAGAGCATGTTTAAGTATCTTGCTCAGGAAGTTTGCGGTACAACCACCATCAACTACCAGGGAACCGAGATCGACCTCGGAAAGCCTTTTGAAAGACTTACAATGACCGACGCTGTTAAGAAGTACGCAGGCGTTGATTTTGATACAGTTAAGGATGACGCAGAAGCTAAGGCTCTTGCAAAAGAAAAGGGCGTTGAATTTGAAGAGCGTCACAAGAAGGGTGATATCCTTAACCTCTTCTTCGAAGAGTTCTGTGAAGAGAAGCTTATCCAGCCTACCTTCATCATGGACCACCCCATCGACATCTCTCCTCTTACCAAGAAGAAGCCCAGCGATCCTTCAAAGGTAGAGAGATTCGAGCTCTTTATCAACGGATGGGAGATGTGCAATGCGTACTCAGAGCTTAACGATCCCATCGACCAGAGAGAGCGTTTTGCAGCTCAGGATGCTAATGCGGCAGCAGGCGACGAAGAGGCAGAGCACACTGACGAGGACTTCCTCAATGCTCTCGAGATCGGTATGCCTCCCACAGGCGGCATCGGCTACGGCATCGACCGTCTCACAATGCTCCTTACCGATTCTGCAAGCATAAGAGACGTTTTGCTCTTCCCGACACTAAGGCAGCTGTAAGCCAGTAAAATCAAGGCTTTCAGGCACTTTTTGTTGTAAAAAACAACAGTACAAGACATACAAAACCGGCATTTTCCGTAGAGAATATGCCGGTTTTCTGCATTTTGTTGGTACACATATTTTGTCCCCCGGGGACGGGGTTAAGGGGCCAAAAATGTCCCCTCACCTCCGTCCCCGGGGGACTTATACTCATTTTTTTCTAACATCGACAGCGAATAAAACGGAATCATAAATTCCGCTGATGCGGACCAAATTTTAACCTGATTTTGACAGCGGGATAATTAATATATCAAAAATCCGCTGCCTATGAAGATATAGAAGGCTTTTTTGGAATATCCAACGGTTATAGTAATAGTCTCCGCTGGCCTTCTGAATTTTATCAGCTGGCTAAGCATCAGTTCTCGGTATCAAAGAGACTAGATATATGATAAAATAAAGCTGTTTCGTGGGGTACATTGAACAGCAGGAGGTATAGCATGAAGGAAGAAGATTTAGATGAGATCAGGGAATCTATATGGACGCTACCAGACTAATTACAGATATTAAAGACAATAATATAGATACAGTTAAGAGCGCGTTAATACAGGAACCTTCTCTTGTGAGTAAAGAAGCGCTTTTTTGTGCTGCTCAAAAGGGCAACCTGGAAATACTGAGGTTTCTTGTGGAGTATTCCAGGATCAGTCTTAACGAATATGATGATGACCACAGGAATGTACTGCACTATGGAGCTGAATCCGGGAATCTGGAAGTGTTCAGGTATCTCGTAGAAAAATGTGGAATGGATCCAGTTTGTGGAGATAAGCACCTTGTGACACCTTGGGATCTGGTACATGACAAATATCCTGCGATTGAGGATTACCTGTGCGAAAGATATGACCATAAATACGAGGACTTCTATCGTAATCCCATAAGGACAGGATTTTTTCCTGATCCATCAATTTGCAGGGTGGGAGATGATTACTACATGGTGAATTCTTCCTTTATCTTTTTTCCCTGCATCCCAATTTCCCATTCCAGGGATCTGATCCACTGGGAGATCATAGGTCATGCTATAACCAATCCTGATTGGGCGCATCTTGACGAACTCGAAGGCGGAAGAGGCTACTGGGCTCCCGATATCTCTTTTTACAAGGGGCGATACTATATAACAGCGACATATAGGCTCAACGATGTACCACCAACCTACAGAAGACAGATTGTTGTTTCTTCTGAAAAACCTGAAGGTCCATACACAGAGCCGGTATTTATAGATGAAGATGGAATTGATCCCAGTATCTTTAATGACGACGATGGGAAAAGATATATGCTCCTTAACAGGGGCGCCAGGATAATTGAACTGGATGAGTCCGGATCAAAACAGATTTCTGAAGCAAGACTATTGTTTTATGGAGACCATAAGAGAGCACCTGAAGGCCCACATCTGTATAAAAAGGACGGCTACTATTATCTTCTTGAAGCAGAGGGTGGAACCGGTCCCGGCCACAGGGTAACTGTTTCCAGGTCAAAAGAGCTTTTTGGCAACTATGAAACCTGTCCCTACAATCCAATAATGAGGCAGGATGATCCTGATGCAGCGATCCAGCGATGTGGACACGGAGATCTGGTAGAAACTCAGGATGGGCGCTGGTATATGGTGTATCTGTGTGGACGGATGATAGGAGATGGGTACAGTCTTTTAGGAAGAGAGACAGCACTCGATCCTGTAACATGGACACCGGACGGATGGCCGATTGTAAATAACCTCAAGGGTCCGTCAGCCATGCAGGTAAAGCCATTTGCTGATAGTGTTTCTGCCAGGGAACCGGGAATCTCACCCTGTGGACTTCCGATGGATTATATGACTCCCCGCCCATTTGCAGATGGAGATGTGAAGTACGACCCTTACGCAGGTCGTTTTGAGATTAAGGGAAGTAAGGCGCCACTTTCAAGTGTTGACAGCCGGAACATAGTTCTCAGAAGACAAACTTCTTTTGATTTTGAATATTCAGCCATACTGGAGATTCCTGAAATGAATGAGGGGCAGACTGCCGGCATCACCGGCTATTATGATGAGAATACTTTCTTTGAGTTCGGAATAATCTGCCGTAATGGAAAAATGTACTTATACTCCAATGAGCATGTGGGGGATAATGATGATTTATTGATTTCCAATGAGCCGGTTCACTCGGGAGCGAAGAAAATAAAGCTGATCATGAATACAAGTTATCTGGTGCGTAGACTGTCATATAGTTATATGGATGCAGACGATGGTAATACTGTGTTTGGAGTATTAGATAATGTCTATTACTTATGCGATGAAGGGCTAAAGAAAGGCAAGCGTTTTACCGGTGCCATGATGGGCATGTATGCATATTCCGGTGAGGGGGATTTGACGGCTGTGTTTTATGAAAACTGAGAAGAGGCGTGTTGTCAGAGGATGGCATTTATAACATGCTTGAAAGAAACAAGGAGATAATGAAGATACTGGATGGATTTGATAGTTAAACATTTTAATGAGCTCAGTACTACAGAGCTTTACGAGATATTAAAGACAAGATTTGAGATATTTGTCACAGAGCAGGAATGCATTTATCAGGATATGGATGATAAGGATCAGGATGCAATACATGTCTTTTGCTACAATGATTCCGGGAGAGTTGCAGGGTGCCTCAGGGTATTCTGGAAAGATCATGATGAAGCATCCGGAATAGCTCAGATAGGAAGAGTTGTTACCTTGGAACATGGTAAAGGCATCGGAGGAAGGATCCTTCATGAAGGCGTAAGGGTAGCTACTGAGCAGCTAAAGGCTAAGAAGATATACCTGGAGGCCCAGGAATATGCCATAGGCTATTATGCGAAAGAAGGCTTTGAAGTGGTATCAGAGCCATTTATGGAAGATGGGATTCCTCATGTGAAGATGGAGAGAAGCCTTGGATAATACGAATATATTTATCCTCTTCCAGCAAGAAGACTCCCACCTCTTAGGTAGGAGATGAATTGCGTTCCTTACTCACTTGACTTTCCGTTCTTTTCATGGTATAATATATTCAGTCGAATAATACAGAAAGGCTGAAACACTGTGAAATTAGATAATAATGCGCATTCAGTATTCTTGCTGCACTATCACCTTGTGCTTGTGGTCAAGTATCGCAGACAGGTATTTAATGATAATATTTCAAATAGGGCAAAAGAGATATTTGAGTATATTGCACCGAATTACAATATCACTCTTGAAGAATGGAATCACGATAAAGATCATGTACATATACTTTTCAAGGCACATCCGAACACGGAAATAAGCAAGTTCATAAATGCTTACAAGAGTGCAAGCAGCAGACTTTTGAAAAAGGAGTTTCCGCAAATAAGGCAGAAACTATGGAAAGAATATTTTTGGAGTCAGAGCTTTTGCTTGCTGACAACAGGCGGTGCGCCGATAGAAGTGATAAAGAAATATGTAGAAGGTCAAGGACAAAAAGACAGAAAAAGGAAGTGAATGATGTGGCAAACAAAGCATATAAATTCAGAATCTACCCAAATGACGAGCAGAAAGTTTTGTTTGCCAAGACTTTTGGGTGTGTCAGGTTGGTATATAACCACTGGCTTGACAGAAGAATATGCATTCTTGAAGGAAGTAGACAGCGTGTCATTACAGCAATCGCTTCGTCATCATGATACAGCGTTTCAAAACTTTTTCAAACAGCCGAAAGTGGGATTCCCGAAGTTTAAATCTAAAAAGCTTAACAAGAACAGCTATTCAACTGTATGTATCAATGGCAATATAGCTATATCCGATGGATATTTGAAATTGCCTAAAGCAGGACAGGTCAGATTGAAACAGCATAGGTCTATACCAAGTTGTTACAGCTTGAAATCGGTAACGATAAGTCAGACACCAAGCGGAAAGTATTATGCAAGTGTTTTGTTTGAGTATGAAAATCAAGTACAGGAAACAGAGCTACATAACTTTTTGGGATTGGATTTTTCCATGCACGAACTGTACAAGGACAGTAACGGTGACGAACCTGCTTATCCAAGATACTACAGACAAGCCGAAAAGAAGTTAAAAAGAGAGCAAAGGAAACTATCGCTTATGCAGAAAGGCTCAAAGAACCGTGATAAACAGCGTATCAAGGTCGCCAAGCTGCATGAGAAGGTCGCAAATCAACGCAAGGACTTTCTGCACAAACAGTCAAGACAGATAACCAATGCTTATGATTGCGTGTGTATAGAAGACCTTGACATGAAAGCAATGTCACAGGCTTTGAATTTCGGTAAATCCGTTTCAGATAACGGTTGGGGAATGTTTGTATCCTTTTTGAAGTACAAACTGGAAGAAGAGGGTAAAAAACTTGTAAAGGTGGACAAATTCTTTGCAAGTAGTCAAACCTGTTCTTGCTGTGGGTATGTAAACAAGGATATAAAGAATCTCGCTGTCAGAGCGTGGGATTGCCCACAGTGCACCACACATCATGACAGAGATGTAAATGCCGCAATAAATATCAGGAATGAGGGAATGCGCATAGCATTTGCATGACCTAAAAATAGAACCGTGGGACACACGGGGTTAGCTCGCTTATGCTTAGCCCGTTGGGACTATCGAACGAGAACTGAACTTACTGAAGAGGTTAGGGAAGCCCCTACCTCTATAGGTAGGGGAGGATGTCACAACATCATTATGGACATAGAGAATAAAACGGTTTTAAACAAAGGAAAAACTGTAGACATGGAAATAAGAGCATTTGATTCTGACAAAGATTTTAAAAGTATAAAAAATTGGGCTACCGACGAAAGAATCCATTCAATGTGGTGTGCTAACAGGTTTAAGTATCCTCTGGAAAAAGAAGATTTTACAGAGGCATTGAAAGGAGTCTATGAAAGATATGGGGACTTGGCATATGTGGCTGTGATAGACGATACTCCGGTTGGATTTTTTTGCTATTCGTTTAATTGTGATACTCGAGAGGGAATGCTAAAGTTTGTTATAGTGGATCCTTTTTATCGGGGAAAAGGTGTTGCCAGAGAAATGTTTGATCTTATACTTCAACATGCATTTAACGAAACGGATGCTGAAGCAGTGCAGTTAATGGTCTTTCCTCAGAATCCTAGAGCAAAAAGTTTTTATGAAAAAATAGGGTTTAAAGAAAGAAGAACAGTAACAGGTGCTTTTTCATTTAAAGATGAATCATGGGATAGATGCAATATGGTCGTTAAGAAAAAACACGTTGTTGTACATTCATATGAAAAAACATGGGCTGATGATTTCGCAGCGATCAGAGACGAATTGAATACTGTGCTTAAAGATATTGTGATACGGATAGAACATGTTGGAAGCACATCTGTGGAGGGTCTCTCAGCTAAACCTATTATTGATATTGATGTTGTAATTCAGGATAGGGCAGATCTTCCGGAAGTGATAGCAGCACTTCAAAAGCTTGGTTATTCACATGAAGGAGATCAAGGGATTCCAGGGCGAGAAGCTTTTAAGTATGAAGGGAAAGAACATCTTAGGAAACA
>JAEEGF010712312.1_pt1 | contig 65451 bp, 52 predicted proteins | sample 9134171 | NCBI WGS metagenome assembly JAEEGF01 (sample SAMN16246542, study PRJNA631951) | gut metagenome | biome: gut microbiome; feature: rumen; material: AP-attached | host: Bos | place: Iran: Karaj | collected 2018-10 | reverse complement strand
TGCCCACATTCACCAAGTACATCCAGAACGAGGAACATTACTCCGAGGTCATCGCGCGGATTGCGAAGGTTCGCGAGACGTTGTGGATCGGTACCGCCGACATCAAGGATGTCTACGTGAAGCAGGATGGCGAATCAATGCCATTGCTCGGGCAACTGGCCGCACTCCTGAAGCGCGGCGTTGGCGTGCGGCTCATTCACGCGAAGGAGCCCGGCCCGAACTTCCGCGAGGACTTTGACCGCTTCAAGATTTTGGCGACCGATCTCGAACGCGTCATGTGCCCGCGGGTGCATTTCAAGATGATGATTTTCGACTTGGAGACCGCCTACATCGGTTCCGCGAACTTGACGGGTGCGGGCATCGGCATGAAGAGCAGCTTGCGCCGCAACTTCGAGGCGGGTATCCTCACTAACGACCCCGAACTCGTGCAGCCCGCGATTGAACAGTTCGACACGCTCTGGATGGGCTCGCACTGCAAAAACTGTGGCCGCCAGGAATTCTGCGGCGACCGGATTAAGTAAATTTCATATATGTATTTGTGTATATTTAAGGAAAATTAAGGAGTACTTTATGCGTAAATTGTTTTTTCTGATGCTGATCATGCTTGTGTTCCAGCTGACGGGCTGCATGGGGTTCTTCTTCCGAATGAACCGGCTGGAACAAAAAACGTTCGCTCCTGAACTTTCGGATGCATATAAGAACAATGTCGGACTCGATACGACTTATGATGTTAGTGCCGGCAGTATGAGCTTGGAACAGATCAAAGAAAAAACGCATCCTGCCGTGCGGAAAATCCTAATGACATTTATTCTACAAGACGAATTTGATTATAGGAAGCATCTGAAGTTTAATTTGGTCAACGGTTATATCATGGACGCCGTCATGAAACGCGATGATGATGAAAACGCGACAGTTTACTTGGCGCATGTGAACTACGGTGGCGAAAAAGATGACGTTCTAAGAAACAAGCTAAAAGCCGTTTATGATGTGTGGCATATTAATGGCCGGGTCACGAGGATAATGCATCGGTTGGATGATCAGATCCTTTATGACATGGATGTCGAGAAAAAATATGAACTGCAATACTACGATAACGGTCAAATGATGGCCGATTACCGTGGTGATTTCCTAAATGATACTGAAGGCGCTGTTCGATATAACGGAATATGGACCATATATTCCGAAAGGGGCAAAAAGGTTGCTGAATGCGAAATTAGCGATGCCCGAGTGAACGAAAGTTCCTGCCAAAAATGGGATGAAAAGGCTGATTTAAGCAAGCTTGATCGCCATCTTTATTAATCTGTACTGCCTATGTCCTCCTCGCAATCCAAAATCCAAGAACTGGAACTGCTCTACAAGATCAGTTCCATTCTGAACCAGACGCTCGATTTCGAGAGTGTTGCACATCCGATTTTGGAGGTGGTGGAATCTACGATGGGCGTGGAGCATGCGACGCTTACGCTGTACAACCGCCACACTGGCGAAATCTCCATTGAAATTGCGGAAGGCTTGAGCAGTCGCCAGGCGCGCAAGGGCCGCTACAAGGTGGGCGAGGGCATTACCGGCCGCGTTGTGGAAACGGGCAAGCCGATTATCATTCCCTCGGTCGCAAAAGACCCGGACTTCCTCGACCGCACGGGGCGCGGCAAGACGGAGGACAAGGCGTTCCTCTGCGTGCCTGTGATTATGGAGCATCAGGTGATTGGCGCCTTCAGTGCCGACGTGCAGAATCCGGTCGAAGACGAACTTCCCGAAAAGCTCCGCCTGCTGGAAATTATCGCGCAGATGCTTGCGGCGGCAGTGAAGCTCCGTCGCGAAGCCCGCGAAGAAAATGAACTCCTGAAGGCCGAAAACGAGCGCTTGACATTGGAACTCAAGGACCGTTTCCAGCCCGACAACATCATTGGTCGCTCCAGCGAGATGCAGCGCGTGTATGCGCAGATTGACCAGGTCTCGAAGAGCCCCCTCCCCGCGCTCATCGTGGGCGAGGTCGGTACGGGCAAGGGGCTCGTTGCAGAAGCAATCCATTACCGTTCCGACCGCAACATGGGCCCGTTCGTCCGCGTCCATTGCGCCTCCATGCCCGAATCGGTTCTTGACCGCGAACTGTTCGGCAGCGTGCGTGGCGCCCTTGTGGGCGTGTTCGCCGAGACGCCCGGCCGCGTAGAACAGGCCGAAGGCGGCACGCTGTTCCTCGACGAAGTGGGCGAACTCTCGCCGAACCTTCAGGTGAAACTCTTGCGCCTGTTGCAGAACGGCGAAGTGGAACGCATTGGCGCCCGCATTCCCAAGAAGGTGAACGTGCGCGTGATTGCGGCCACCACCAAGAACCTGCAGCAGATGGTCGAAGAAGGAACCTTCCGCGAAGACCTCTATTACCAGTTGCACATCTTCCCGATTTACGTGCCGCCGCTCAGGAACCGCAAGACAGACATCGTGCTTTTGGCGGACCACTTTGTGGAGCATTACTGTCGCATCGTGGGCAAGAACGTGCGCCGCCTTGCCCGCACCACCATCAATATGCTCATGAGTTACCCGTGGCCCGGAAACGTGCGCGAACTGGAAAACGGAATCGAGCGCGCTGTCCTTGTGGCCGACGAAGACGTCATCTACCCGCACCATTTCCCGACTACGCTCCAGACCGCCGAAACCAGCGGTACTCCCGTAAACGGCAACCTGAAACTCATGGTGGAAGCTTACGAAAAGGACATCATCTGCGATGCCCTCAAGAGCTCTAAGGGAAAAGTCGCTGCCGCCGCCCGGAGCCTCTCTACGACTCCGCGTATTTTAACGTACAAGATCAACCAGCTTGGCATAGACCTCGCTGGTTTTGGAAAATAAAGAACTATATTTGATTAAAAAATGATGAATAATGTGTACAAGTTATTTTTCTCTTTTGTCTTTGCGGCATTCTTTGTCTCGGCTTGTTCCGACAATTCCTCGGACAGTTCTGATATTGATGCCCCTGATGTAGAGCAATCGTCGGCTTCAGAAATTCTCTCGTCTGAAACCGTTGCAGACACCTTCGTTGAATATGTCGAACCGCCGACGCTGTCTTGTGAGCCGGTCGAAAGCATCCAGTTTGAATCTTCGACTGAGCAGGATACGTCGTTTAATATCATAAGTTTTGGTTTTTATGGCGATGACCTGATTGCCATCCCCCGTCATTTCAATATGCGAGGGTTTTATGGTCATGAAGATGATCCTGCCATAGATACTTTTTACGTCAAAAAGAACGGGTCGTCCTCCTGGCAAAAGTATGCAGCCTTTGAACACTATTTATACAAGCAGGAAGGCCATAATCTTTGTATTGTAGGCGACAAACTGGCGTTAGTTCGCTCCGGTGGTTATGCTCCTAACGAGGGCCGCGAGTTATGCCATTCGGAAGATGCGAAAAATTGGACTTGCGATTCTGTCCAGGGTGATATTCATAGTGATTTTTGGTTGACCTGTGATGACAAGTATTTCTACAAAAGTGAAAATGACAAACTCTATTATTCCGAGGATGCTTCCGTTTGGAATCCGATTGCTTTTGATTTTACGGATGGGATTCACTCAGTTTATGATGCTTTCTCTAATGATACTGCTCACTTTGTTTTAGTTAACTACAATGAACCAATCCTGAATAATGCTGGTGAAGCGGTTGATGTGAGTTGGAGAACTGCGCTTCTTCATTCCAGGGATATGGTTACTTGGGATACGACTTACATGATGGAAGGTGTAGGGTGGTCTCTTGCGCGTATTGGGGATGTGTATGTATCGAGTGTAGGATGGGGAGGAAGTGGATTTCTGTATTATTCAAAAGACTTGAAGAACTGGACTCGCGTAAATTTGGTAAATGGAGATTACCGAGCCGAAACCGAAATGACAGATGCTTCAATGGTTGTGTCAAATGGAACTTTGGTTGCGGTTGGCAACAGGTATGTTTTTGCTTCGAGGAATGGAAAGGACTTCAAGGTTCAGGAAGCTTGCAGAACCAAGGACAGGTATGTTGACTTGATTGTGGATTCTCAGGGGGCTTTCTATGCCCTTTGGGGTGACATGTATGGCGGAAAATACAATATCCTCCGAGTCGTAGAATAGCACAAATACCGGCAATTCCAAAAGTCTCTCGTCTCTCATCTCTCGTCTGTTTCTATATTTACCCCGTATGATAATCCATTCCTTCTGCATGGACTTTTAACCACTGAGAAAATTATGCAATTCCGTCCTGTAAAAGAACAGCTTGATATTTTGATGCGCGGCGTTATCGATGTTGTGCCGCAAGAAGAACTCGAAAAGAAACTCCAGAAGTCCTACGATACCGGGGTCCCGCTCCGTATCAAGATGGGTGTTGACCCGACAGCCCCGGACGTGCACTTCGGCCATACGGTCGTGATGCGCAAACTCCGCCAGTTCCAGGACTTGGGACACACGGTTGTGCTCATCGTGGGTGACTACACCGCACAGATCGGTGACCCGAGCGGCCGCAACAAGGCCCGTCCGCGTTTAAGCCACGAGCAGGTGCTCGAGAACGCGAAGGAATACCAGGAACAGTTCTTCAAGGTCGTCCGCCGCGACCAGGTGGAAATCCACTACAACGGCGAATGGTTCTCCAAGCTCCCGTTCAGCAAGGTGACCGAACTCATGGGTCAGTTCACCGTGGCCCAGATGCTCGAACGCGAGGACTTCCACAACCGCTATACAGCTAACACGCCCATCAGCCTGCACGAGTTCATGTACCCGATGATGCAGGGCTACGATTCCGTGGCCATCAAGAGTGACGTGGAACTCGGTGGCACCGACCAGAAGTTCAACGTGCTCCGCGGTCGCGACTTGCAGCTTTTCGAAGGCATGGAACCGCAGATCGGCCTTTTCATGCCGATCCTCCTTGGTACCGACGGCAAGGTCAAGATGAGTAAGTCCATCGGCAACTACGTGGGCCTGAACGAGCCCGCCGACGTGATGTACCACAAGATTTACAGCCTCGCCGACAGCATCGTCGAGAACTGGTTCGAACTCCTCACCAACATCCCGCTTGCAGAAATCAAGCAGATGATGGCAGACATTGTCGCAGGCAAGATGAACCCGAACGATGCCAAGCACCGTCTCGCCATCGACATCGTCACTCAGTACTACGGCGCAGAAGCCGCTGAAGCCGCAGCCGCCAAGGAACGCGAAATCCACAGCGGTAACGCCATCCCGAGCGATGCCGCGGAATGCAGCGTGGCGGCCGGCACCTACGGTGCCCTGGACCTGCTCGTTGAAATCAAAGCCTTTGCAAGCAAAGGCGAAGCCCGCCGCATGGTCCAGAACGGCGGCGTGAAGATTGGCGGCGAAAAGCTTGCCGATCCGCAGTCCCAGATCGAAATCAAGGGCGCAGACCAGCTGGTGGTCCAGGTGGGCAAGCGCAAGTTCTTCAAGGTGAATTTCTAGTACCATGCCGCAAGAAACTCTGATTCTCGGGCTGAACCCCGCCTGGCAGCGTCTTTTTTTCCTCGACAAGTTTACGCCAGGGGAGGTGCATCGCGTCCCCAAGGTCGAGGAATACGCTTCGGGCAAGGGCATTAACTGCGGTCGTGTGCTGCAGCACCTGGGCGGGAACCCCTTGCTCATGCATTTTCTCGGTGCCGACTACGGCTCCCGCATTTTTGATGAGCTCTCGGCATGCGGCTTGAACCAGGCGCCGGTGTGGATCAAGGAACCGACCCGCATTTGCACGACCATCGCCTGTGAGGGTGATTCGACGGAACTCATTGAACCGTCCCCGATACTTACCGAGGCCGAGAACGAAGACTTTATCCAGACCCTCAACGAGTACTGGACCTCCACGCAGTGCGTGGCGCTTTGCGGTTCGTTCCCGCAGGGCTTTGACGTTAGCCGCATCAATGCGTTCGACTTTGCCGGCAAGCGCGTCTTTATCGATGCTATCGAAGACATTGACGCCTGGCTCGAGAAGGGCGTGGAACTCCTCAAGATCAACTTGAAGGAATACTGCAAGCTGCTCTCGCGCCTGGGAATCCCGCAGGTGACCTCGAGCCCGCAGTTCTGGAAGATGACCGCCACCGCTGTCCTCGAACGCCTCCCCATCAAGAATCTAGTGGTGACCGACGAGGATTCGCCGGTTCGCGCCTTCCGCCTGGTCGAAAAAAAGTTCCAGGGGATGCAGCTTCAGCCGCCCGCCATTACGGTGCAAAACGACATTGGTGCCGGCGATTCCTTCTTTGCCGGTTGGCTCTATGCCGATGGCGAGGGTCTAGGCTTCGAGGAGGCCTTGGTCAAGGCGACTGCTGTCGCCGTCGCCCGCTGCGAGGTCGAACGTCCGTGGAACCTGAGCCTGGAACGCGTCGCCGAACTCGAAGCCGAACTCCAGTCCCAAATCGAAAAACTGGAATAAGGTCCTCAGGAGGTCCGGGTGAACAAGACTCTCGTTGCATTTGCCTCCAAGCAGGAATTCAATACACTTTTCCCGCAAATCTCGGCGGTGGTCGCCGCGTCGACTCCTGTTTCCGTGGGTGCGCTCTACGATGTGACCGTCTGCGGTGTGGGCGTCCTTGATTTTTCTGTGAATCTTGCTTCCCAGTTGAGCAAGCACCGCTACGAGCGCGTAATCATGCTGGGTATTTGCGGTGCCTACGAAGGTCGCGATATCCAGGTCGGCGAGGTGGTCCGCGTCGATACCGAGGTGGTGGGCGACATGGGCGTGCAAAATGCCGAGGGCCACTTTATCCCGTGGGGCGAACTTATTGGGGAACCGGTCATTTACAAAGGCGATTCTCCCCGCTTGCTCCCGTTGAGCCTGGCTTCCGTTCGTTCGGTGGTGGGCGTCACGGTCAACACCTGCACGGGCACGCGCTACCTCTCGCTTCGCCGTTCGGGCATGTTCAACGCCGATGTAGAAACTATGGAAGGCGCCGCCTGTTTTGCCGTTTGCAAAAAGTTCGGTGCGTCCGTTTTCCAGTTCCGCGCCGTGAGCAACATCGCGACCGACCGCGACACCTCTGCCTGGAAAATTCCCGAAGCCCTCGCCGCCCTCAAGGAACGGGTCCTTGATGCGCTATAAACAATGTTGCTATTTCTAAGCTCTGCCAACTAAGCTCTGCCAACTAACATCAATCTCTCATCTCTTGTCTCTCGTCTAACCATGCGTCTTTCCCTCGGCATCTCCACCTGTCCAAACGACACCTTTATCTATGAAGCTTTAATCCACGGGCTAGAAAATTCGCCTTTCGAATGGGATGTGCACTTTGCCGACGTGCAGACCTTGAACGAGATGGTCATGCGTGGCGAACTGGACGTGGCGAAGGTGAGCGCACAGATTTATCCGCAGGTAAAGCGGAACTACCGGTGCCTTGATTGTGGCGGAGCCATTGGTTATGGCTGTGGTCCACTTCTGCTCTCGTCCAAAGAAAACGGGTTTGACCCCGCCGCCTTTACCACGCTCCCTGGACAAAACACCACGGCGGCGCTTCTGTTCAAGTTCTGGTACAAGAACGAATTTGGCGGGACTCCAAAACTCGACTACGCCCTTTTTAACGAAGTCTACCAAGGGCTCCTTTCGGGGCGGGTCGTGCAGGGGGTCACCATCCACGAGCACCGCTTTACTTGGAAGCGCGACGGACTGCATCTTTTGCAAGACCTGGGCGCCTACTGGGAAGCGAAAACGTCGGCTCCGATTCCCCTTGGCATTGCGGTTGCGCGGTGTGATGTTCCTCACAACGTTGTCGCGCAAATCGAATCCGAAATTCGCGAGAGTTTGCGCATCGCAAAAAAACGTGCCAATATTGTTTCTCCGTTTATCGCCCAAAAAGCACAAATTGACGATGAAAATGTCATCGTTTCGCACATCAAAATGTTTGTGAACGACTTCTCCGAGGACGTGGGCGAGGCGGGCAAGAGGGCTTTGGAGCGTCTTTGGGGCTTTTTTGGCTGTTAATAAGCTGTTGATAAGCCGAAAAACGTGTAATAATATCTAAATGTAAAAGTGTTTTTACAAAATCGCTGTTTTTTGCGAAAAACTTTATTTATTTTCCAAAAAGCATCTTTTTTTGGAGATATGCTTATGAGTTTAGTTAACGACCTCGATCAAGAAGTTGAAAACTTCAAGCGTGAGTACGAAAAGTTCGAACGCGGCAACAAGTCCGCTGGAACGCGTGCTCGCAAGGTTCTGCAGGACATCAAAAAGACCTGTCAGGAAATCCGTGTATCTATCCAAGGCGCCAAGAAGGAGGAGGAAAAGTCCAACATTCCCCCTGCAAATTGACGTCTAAAAACCTGATAGACGGCATGGATCACTCTTTTTTCCGCAAAAAACGGGCGTTTTTTGCGAAAAACGTTTGACTAATGCCGTTTTTGAAGGTATATTCCCACTTGGGTTTAGATTTGTCAATTTTGGCAAACTATAAGTTCAACGATTTTTATGTGTTCTATGATTGGAGAAACGTAGCAGTATGACCCTAAAGAAACTGGTCTTAATCACGGCCGGGGCTTTGCTTCTTTCTGGAACCGCCATGGCAAGAAATATCAGCGTGCCAGGCGATTTCTCGACGATTGCAGATGCTCTCGGTAATGCCGATGCTGGCGATACTATCAAGGTAGCGCGCGGCACTTATAACGAAAACATCACCCTCATCATGGGTGTCGTACTTAAGGGCGAGGATCCCTTGACTACCATCATCGATGGTGGCCGTCGAGGTCCGACCGTCATGGGTACATCGGGCGCCGAAATGTCGCACTTCACAGTGAGGAACGGTCTCGAAGGTATCCTTTGCGAGAACGCCGCTCCTTATATCCATCACTGCTATGTGATCGACAACCACTGCACGGGTATCGGCGCCTTCATCTCGCTGCCCTGGCTCCGCAACAACGTAGTGTACGGCAACCGCTGGTCCGGCATCCTCGCTTGGGGCGCCAAGTCGCTCGATGCGTACATCGAACATAACGTTGTTCTCCGCAACGGCTATTCGGGCCTTGCGTTGAAGGGACCGACCAACCTGGTCGCCCGTAACAACATCTTCATGGACAACCACTACTACGGTGTGTTCGCTGACCCCGCTGCTGGTCAGACGAAGGTGGAGTACAACAACATCTACAAGAACTACTATCCGTTCAACCAGTTCATCAAGGTGAACCGCACGAACGTTTCTCTCGATCCGAAGTTCATCAACTACTCTCTCTCCAAGCCGAACTTCTACCCGCAGTCCACCTCGCCGATGGTGAAGCGCGGCAAGGGCAAGCTCGACATTGGTCTTACCACTGCCGAAGTGGCAAAGGAAGAAGAAGTTGTTGAAGAAACCCGCAATCCCGATACCGATGCTGACGGTCTCTGCGATCCGTGGGTTTCCGAAGAAGGTGTTTCCGACAAGTACGCTTCTGTTTGCACGGGCGTTGACAACTGCCCCGAAGAAGCCGAAGACTTTGACGGCTACCAGGACGACGATGGTTGCCCGGATCCGGACAACGACCGCGATGGTCTTTGCGATCCGTGGGTCGAAGCCAAGGCCATGTTCGCCAACTTCGCTCACATTTGTAAGGGCGTTGACCTCTGCCCCGAACAGTCCGAAACTTTGAACGAATTCAAGGATGACGATGGATGCCCGGACGAAGTCCCGCAGCCGCCCAAGAAAGTGTTCGTCCTCGAAGGCGTGAACTTTGAATCCGGTAAGGCTACCATTACTCAAGACTCCTACATCTCCCTGATGAAGGTGGTCGACATCATGGAAACCTTCTCCGAAGCCACATTTGAAATTGTCGGCCATACAGACAACGTTGGTGACAAGGAAAAGAACATGCAGCTCTCCGCTGACCGCGCCGCTGCCGTGAAGAACTTCCTCGTCGAAAAAGGCATTGCCGAAAGCCGTATGGTCACGAGCGGTAAGGGTGATTCCAAGCCGGTCGCTTCTAACAAAACCCCCGAAGGGCGTGCGCAGAACCGTCGTATCGAGTTCATCCGCACGGACATTAAGTAAAGGAGTAGGTGATGATGCATACTAGTTTCATCAAGAAAGCAGCAGTCTTTGGACTCGCTTTAGCCAGCACTTCTTTGTTCGCTGAGGCTACCTATTCTCCGCACAAGTACCAGCAGAACGACTGGTTCGCAGAATTTGGCGGCAACACCGCCATGTACGTGAACCCGGCTGGAATTTCCGAGACGGAACAGCTTGAATTCAGCGCCGCGTTCTTTAGCTCCATCAGTGGCGAAGCCAGCCAGGAATACGTCAGCTTGACGTTCCCGATGGACTACAAGCATACGCTCGGCTTCTCGTTCTTCGAAAACGGCGCCTCCATTGACGACGGCCCGTCTTACGGCGAATATGCGTTCATGTTCGGTTATGCGTACAACTTAATGCAGTTCCTTGCGTTGGGTGTCGACATCTCCGTCCTTTACATCAACCAGTTCGACGAAGTCAAGCAGCTCACCATGGGTGCCGATATCGGTATCAACTGGAACCCGCTTGCCTCTTCCAAGTACGGCTACCTCCTTGTTGGTGTCGCCATGCAGAACGTTCTTCAGCCTGCGGTTAGCACCGCTGCCGAAGAAAGCGGCATGAAGTTCGTCCTCTTTACCGAGAGCGAAGCCTACAAGATTCCTTCCAACTTGAACGTTAGCTTGTTCTACCGCGGCCTCAACCGCAGCTTGGAAGCCAAGGCCGAAGTCTCCATCATCGACGTGATGCACGAAAGCTCCGAAGGTGGTGAAGGCATGAACCTCGAAACGAGCTTCACCTTGACCTACTACCTCTCCCCGCACCTCGGTGTGCGCGCCCGCTTCACCAAGGAATGCTACCCGGTGATCGGTGCCACGGTGAACGTCAAGGACGTGAGCATCTTCCGTTACCTCGCTCTTGATCTTGAACTCTCTCACGACGACCTGTGGGAAAAGAAGAACCGCGGCTTTATCTGGGCCGTGAAGCTGACCTCCCGCTTCGGTGACACCCGTGAAGAAAAGATTGGCGAAGAACGCTATCGCCGCTTGAAGATTGAACCTGAAAACGACTACCGTGCCGCTATGCGCTTGTACTTGAACCGTCAGTTCCTCGAAGCCGCCTATGCCTTCGGTAAGGTCCAGACCAAGTACCCCGCTTTCCACTTGGTTGACCAGGCTGCGTTCTACAAGGCAAAGTCCTTTGAAAACCTCCGTATGCACAAGGCTGCCAAGGCCGTGTACGAAGACGCTATCAAGCGCTATCCGCAGAGTGACCAGCGCGCCAAGTATCACTTCCAGTTGATGAACATCGACTATAAGGAAGGCAAGTACACCGAAGCTATGGCGAAGTACCAGAACATCGCCCAGAAGTTCGGTGAAAGCGACGTGAAGGCTGACGCCGACTACGTTGCCGGCCAGATCAAGTTCGAACAGGGCCTCTACCAGGAATCTGTCGACCTCCTCGCCGCCATCCTTCCGGGTAACGCCAACTACTTCTACGCCCGCTATACTATGGGTATCGCCTATAGCCGCATGGGCAAGTGGGAAGAAGCCGAAAACTGCTTCCGCGACATTACGGAACAGCCGGTTTCCAACCAGTCTGAACGCGATTTGCAGGATGCCGCCAAGGTGAAACTCGGCCACATCTATTTCTCTGGCGAAAAGCCGGACATTGCTACTGCTGCCCAGATGTATGGCCAGGTCGAAGCCGGTTCCCCGGTGTACGACGAAGCTATGCTCGGTATTGCATGGTCCTTCCTCAAGGTGAACAAGCCGGACGAGGCTATGAAGCCGGCGCAGTGGATCATCAACAACCTTCCGGAATCCTTCCTGATTTCTGAAGCCTACCTGGTGATTGGTTACTGCCACTTCATGAAGAAGGATTACAACGGTGCTGCCAAGGCCCTTGAACAGGCTGAAAAGCGTACCGAACAGCCGGTCGTGACTGTCGCCGCCCGCGATAGCGCCCGCCAGGCTTTCGATGCCATGCAGGACGAATTTGACTCTGTTCAGGTGCTGGCCTTGGATCTCGCTCGCCAACTCCCCACCCCGCGTGTGGAAAGCAAGCGTGAAGCCCTCCGTCCGACCTTCGATAAGGCCAACCAGTCTATCGAAGACTATGCAGCATTTACTCAAAAGTCCATCCAGAGTGACCGCTTCGAATCCAACCGCAAGCGCATTCAGGAAGACGCCGGCTTTACCTTGGCTACTGTGAAGACCAAGATGAGCCAGGGTTCTACAGGTTCGTCTGAAGCTGCACAAGAACTCGAAGATTTGGAGGACCTGGAATAATTCCGGGGCCTCCCCTTTTATGAAACTATAGGTGGATAGAGAACGATGAAAAAAATCATTCTGGCTATGGCGATGATTTGCACCCTAGTGGGTACTTCATTTGCCGCCGATCCTTGCAAGGAAAAAACAAACGAAGCAAAGAAATTGCTTGCCAAGTGCAAGTCCATGGAGAAAGGCTCCGCCAAGTACAAAGAATGCGCCAACTCCTATAAGGTGGCCAAGAACGCAGCTGCACAGGCTTGCCGTTCGGGTGGCCTCGACGAGAAGGGCATGCAGGATGCCATTGCCCAGTGGGAAAAACAGGTAAACAACTGTAAGGGCAAGCAGAACAAGCGCTGCGCCTCCGCCCTCCAGCAGCTGGGTCATTACCAGTTCCAGTTGGAAGAAAAGCTGTTCCTCGATAAGCAGGCTCAGTACGAAGAAGATGTCGCTTGGTGCGCCGACCGCGATAACAAGCCCGAAAAGTGCGCCAACATCGACCAGTTCCCGAAGGCTGACCACCAGAAGTCCCTCGGTTACTTCCTCGAATACATCGATAAGTATCCTAAGGAAGACAAGACTCCTGTGGTGCTCTACCAGGCTGCAGCCGTGCAAGAAGCTAGCGGCGAAGACGACAAGGCCTTCCACCTCCGCGACCGCCTCGTCCGTAACTTCCCGGATAACGGCCTTGTCCCGAAGGCTTGGCTCCGTATTGCAGAATACCACTTCATGAATCGCAAGTTCCGTGACGCTATCTCTGCTTACAAGAAGGTGACTGGCTTCGAAAACCTCACCGGTAAAGAAGCCGCTCTCGCCATGTATCACTTGGCCGAATCCTACTACAATATTGCCGAATACGAAACCGCTGCCGTCAAGTACTACGATTACATCATCGGTGCCGACAAGGGTAAATACCCGAACGACTTGCGCGCAGAAGCTATGGACTTCATGGCAGCCTCCTTCTCTGACCTCGAAGGTGGTGGTGTTGCCGAAGCTGAAGCTTTCTTGAAAGACAAGAAAGTCCCGTTCAAGGATTCCGTGTACTACCGTATCGGTATGAAGAACAAGGACCACGACCGTAACGAAGAAGCCGTCCAGTCCTTCAAGCGTTTGATGTCCATCAACCCGGACTACATCGACGCTCCGCTTGCTGATATTGCGATGATCGAAATCCTCATCATCCAGCAGAAGTTCGAAGAAGCCCAGCAGCACCGTTATGTTGTTGTGAAGCGCTATGACCGTAGCTCCTCCTGGTACAAGAAAAACCAGAAGTATCCGGAATCTGTGAAGAACGCCGAAACGGCTATCCGTGGCGCTATGCTCGACATCCCGCAGTACCACCATGCTCGTGCGGCCAAGCTCACCAAGGAAGGCGACTTGGAAGCCGGCAAGAAGCAGTATGCCGAAGCCATCAAGGCCTACGAAGCGTTCCTCAAGCGCTATGCCAAGGAACCGACTTGGGACGAATACAAGGTGCACATCAACTTGGCACTCGTTTACCAAGAAATGGGCCAGCATGCTAACGCCGCCAAAATGTTCAACTGGATTGTCGATACCGACACCACCCGTTATGGCCGTCGTCCGATGGGCTCCGAAGCTCTCCTCAAGAAGGAAGAAGCTGCCTACAACGCTGTTCTCATGATGGACCAGGCTCGTGAAGACGCCAAGAAGAAGAAGGCTGGCGACGATGCCGTTAAGGCTTACAACCTCCCCGAGACCAAGGCTTACTTCGCCCAGGTCGACAAGTACATGAAGAAGTACGGCGAGAACAAGGAAGCAGCAGAACTTGCCTACAACGCCGCCATCGTCCATTACGATGCCAAGCAGTACAAGACCGCTGTGACCGTGCTTCGCGAACTTCGCCAGAAGTATCCGAACCACCAGTACATTTTGCTCATCAGCCGTATGCTTGCCCAGTCCCTCCTCGAATCCGACCAGCTCGACGAAGCCTTGACCGAATTCGAATGGCTCTACAAGCAGTACCACGATGTCAAGGCTACCAAGAACGACTCCATGGCCAAGGAAATCGAGAAGGCTATCGCAGCCGTGCTCTTCCAGAAGGCTGAAAAGGCTGTCAAGAACCAGCGCTACGAAGAAGGTGCCGTGGCTTACTTGGCTCTCGTCAAGCGCTACCCGCTCGTCTCCTTCGCCGACAAGGCCGTGTTCGAAGCCGGTGTCGCTTACGAAAATGCTAAGCAGCACGACAAGGCTGCCGAAACCTTCATGATCTTGCCGAAGTCCTACGCATCTTCCTCCTTGACCATCAAGGGTATCTTGCGTGCGGCCAGCAACTACAAGAAGGGTGGCAAGCCGCAGCAGGCTGCGACCACGTTCCTCTTCATTACGAACAATTTCCCGCAGGATTCCATGGCCTTCCAGGCTATCGGCTTCGCTGCCCAGACTTACGATTCCATTCCGGACAAGAAGAACGCCGCTGTGACCTTTGAACTCGCCTACAAGCGCTACCCGAAGCACGAAAAGACTCCGGCCTTCCTCTATAGCGCCTGCTTGAGCTACGACGAAGCCAAGATGACCGACGAAGCCATCCGCTGCTCCAAGGACCTCGTTCGCGACTACCCGAAGAGCACTTACGCTCTCGACGCCGCGTTCAGCATCCCGGTTGCTTACGGCAACGCCAAGAAATGGGATCTCGCTGCTCAGGAATACCACTTCTTCATCAAGAACTACGGCAACGACGACAAGGAAAAGCTCATCGCTGCCTATATCGGTGCCGCTCGCGCCTATATGGAATTGAAGGAAGAAGAAAAGGCTGTTGAAGATTACCGCAAGACTCTCGAAGCCTACGACAAGTACGGTCTTCAGATCAAGAATGCTGACCCGGGCGTCCCGGCTGAAGCTGCCTTCTTCCTCGGTGAATACGAGTACCACAAGATGGAACCGATCGTCATCAAGGGCAAGGAAAAGGACAAGGCCAAGGTTATCAAGCAGTTGGTCGAAATCCTCCAGAAGGCTATGAGCCAGTACTCCAAGTCTGCAACCTACGCCTCTGAAAAGTGGACCTTCCGTGCCACCAACAAGATGGGTATGCTCTTTGTGACCATGGCTGCCAAGATCCGTGAACAGGAACTCAACGGCAAGAAGGAAGAAGAAAAGTTCGCAGAACGCATCGGTATTGTGCAACAGCTGCCGAGCTACTACGAACAGGCTCGTCCGATTTTCCAGAAGAACATTGACCTTGCTCGTGACCAGGGCTTCTACAACAAGGACGTGGTCGAGGCCGAAGAAGGTTACATTGAAATGTACTATCAGGGCTGCGCCGTGTTCGTTGAAGTTGCCGATGCATTCGCCAACTCCCCGCTCCCCGACTCCGCCGCCATTGTGAAGGAGTATGTGGAATACGAAGGCGCCGTCAAGGAAGACGCTATCGAAATGGCCCACGAAGACTTGGAAGCCTACCGTGAAGAGTTGAACACTCGTTCCGAAGGAGCCAAGCAGCTTGCCATTCCGCAGTGTGCTACGGGTATCAAGGCTTCTGCTCACTACGGCATTGACAACCAGTGGACCGCTAAGTTGTTCGAACTCCTCAAGAGCTTGGACGAAAATAACGAAACGCTGAACACCAAGATCGAAAAGTTTGACCCGTCTACTTTGTTCGCAGACCCGTCTTACTTCAAGACGAAGGCTCGTTTGGAACAGATCTCCAAGTCCGAAGTCATGACTCCGGAAGAACAGATCAACACCTACCGCGACATTATCAAGGACGCGAAGGCTGAAAACGAAAAGTTGAAGGCTGAACTCGCTGAATTGAAGAAGCAGATGGAACCGGCTCCGTCCACCTCCATGGGTGGTATGGATGACGCCTCCATGGATGCTTCCGAACCGGCTCCTGCCCCTGCTGCCCCCGCCAAGAAGGCTTCGGGCAAGAAGAAAGGCAAGAAAAGGTAGCGGTAAAAACAATTTTACTGGGGAACCTAGTTCATAGGGTTCCCCTTGATTGTAGGGTTTTAGGACGGTTTTAGAGGCGGTAAAGAAAGTTTTACAGCCTCCTACCCTCCCAAAATGCTCTAAAAAAAATAAATATGAACGAAGAATTTCAAAAAACAAACCAAAAACAACACTCGAAAGGAGTACTCTAATGTCTAAAATGCTTCAATCTTTCAGCCCCGAATCCGATGGTTGGCAGTTCATGTGGATCATCTTGGCCGTGTTCATCATCGGTCTCGGTTTCTCCATTGAACGTATTGTCTACATCATGGTGAAGAGCTCTAAGGGCCGTGCTAAGTTCCTCGCTGACTTCGGTAAGCTGATCAGCTCTCAGAACTTCGACCAGGCTTTGAGCCTGGCTAATGCAACGAACCTCCCGGTCGCTCGCATTATGTCTGCCATTGTCAGCAACCGTGCCGGTGGCCGCGAACAGATGCAGGCCGCTTGCGACGCTGTGTTCCTGACTGAAGCTCCGCGTCTGACTCGTTACGTTAGCATTGTCCAGGTTATGGCTTCCATCTCTACGTTGCTCGGACTTATGGGTACGATTTACGGTCTGATCTTCACATTCGACGCTGTGGCTAACAAACCGGCTTCTGAACGTGCTAAGGCTCTTGCCGACGGTATCGCTATCGCTATGGGTACGACGCTCCTCGGACTTCTCTCCGCTGTGCCTCTCCTGGTCATCGTGGGTATCCTCAACATGAACTCCGAACGCCTTATCCAGGAAATGGAAGAAAAGGGCCTCAAGATTATCAACTCCCTCTCCTAATCATTAACCGAGAGTAATTTTAACTGGAGTTATAAAACATGGCAAAACAATTAAAGAAATCAGCTAAGCCTGAAGAACCGGATTTGCTCCCGGCGATGGGCTTGTTCACTATTCTGATTCCTATGCTTTTGACCATGACGGCTTTCTCTAAGCTTGCTATTGTCGAAGTCAATCTGCCTGAACGTAGTATGATGCAGATGGACAACGAAACGCCTCCGGAACCGGACCAGCAAGCATTGAACTTGTCCCTCGCTATCACCAGCGATTACCTTGTGATTGGTGCTCGCGGTGGTTTCCAGCCGAACGTCTATTTCAAGGAAATGTGGACGTTCCGCTGCAAGTCCGATGCCAAGCTCATTACGCATTCCATGGAAGACGTGAAGTCAGTAGTAGAAAGCGGTCACGGCCCCAAGTGCAAAGATGGCTCTGAGATGGATAAAGAGAAGTATCTCTATGAAATCGAAAACATCGAGCTCTGGGCTATCCAAAAGGAATCTGAAGAAGATCCCGGCAAGGTTATTTGGGCTGTCTACTCCAATGGTGGTAGTGCCGAAGAACCCATTGCCGACAGTGCCTACGTAGATGGCAACAACAACTTCATCGCATTGCCGGGTGAAGGTGCCATGGGCCTTACTCCGCCGCCGGCTCTTAAGAAGCCTGCTGCCGGTGTTGCCCTCGCTACCCTTACTCCGAACTCTGCTCGTACGCTCAAACCGGATGTCGCTGCGAAGAACATGATCTATCCGCTTTCCGCTTACGACCTGATTGCGAAGGACCTCATTGCTATCCACACGCAGTTTATTGACCTCGAAGACGTTGATAACATTATTATCGTGGCAAACGATGATACTCAATTTGACAAGATCATCCAGCTCATGGACCGTTCCAAGGAAGCTGGGTTCACCAAGATCAATCTTGCTAAGTTGGGAGGTTAATCATGGCTAGAAGAACTCGTAAATATAGCGAAGACGTACCTTTTTCATTGACCTCCATGATGGACATGATGACCATCATTCTGGTGTTCATGATTAAGAACATGGATGCTGAAGGTCAGCTCTTGACTCAGGCCGAAAACTTGATTCTTCCGATTTCTACGTCGAAGATCCAGCCGAAGACCGTGTCGCTGACTGTCGTGGTCGATGCGAACTATGTTATTGCCGATAATGAACAAGTCGTGCCGACGCCCGACGTTCTTGCTCAGGAAGACCTGCTTGTGACCAAGCTGGACGAAATCCTGAAGGACCGTCGCGCCATTGAACAGGAACACGCTCTTAAGATGGGCCTTCCTGCCGATGAAGCCGGTAACATCATTGTCCAGATCGACAAGAATATCCCGTACGATGTAATGTATAAGGTGATGGCCACTTGCGGCTTCTCCGGTTACACGAACATCGCGTTCGCCGTGATGCAAAAGAACGGCGGGGAGGAATAACTATGGCTAAGAAAAAAGAACAAGTAGATCCGTTAGTAGCGTCTCTAATGCCGGAATCCGACAAGAAGATGGGCGCCATCGCCGGTATCTCCTTGCTTGTCGCTCTTGCAATTTCTCTGTGGGCTTCCATGTACGAAGCTGTGGTCGACGAAGTGATCTTCGAAGAATCTGCAGCTGAAGACCTCTCCGCTTCCATGATGATGGAAGAGAAGAAGGAAGAGAAGAAAGAAGAGAAGAAGAAAGAAGAGCCCAAGAAGCCTCGTAAAAAGGCCGGTGGCGGTGGTAAGCCGCGTGGTAAGGGCCAGCCGAACGCTCCGCAGACTCGCGGCGTGCTCAAGCTCCTTACTGCCCAGACCAAGAACGCCAGTGCCGGTGCTTACGATTTGATGAAGAACCAGAAGTTCTCCAAGGACATCGACAAGGTGCTCAAGGACGTGGCGGGCCTCCAGACTACGGGTAAGACCGTGCTCGGCGGTCGTCGCGGTAAGGCTGACGGTGGCTTCAACGAAGGTTACGCAGAAGGCGGTTCCGGTGGTATCGGTGACGGCTTGGCCGGCCTCCTCGGCGGTGGTGGCGGTGGTATCGCTACCAAGGCTAAGGGTTCCATCAAGACTCCGTCTGAACGCGATATCGACATGGGTGCCGGTGGTGGATCTCGTTCCGCTGCAGACATCATGAAGGTCGTGCGTCAGCGTACTCCGGGTCTGCGCCACATCTATAACAAGTTCCTGAAGAAGAAACCGGGATTCCAGGGTAAGGTTACCTTGAAGTTCACGATTGCTCCGGGTGGCGAAGTTATCAGCATTTCCATTGCTTCTTCTACAACTGGTTACGGCGAATTTGACGGCGAAGTCAAAAACGCTGTGAGCCGCTGGAAGTTCAGCAAGGTGAAATCCGGTAACACGACGGTTACGATTCCGTTCACGTTCTCCGAATAATTCTCAAGAACTACACGCTTTTAGTGTAAAAAGAGAGACCAGGCCTAAAAGCCTGGTCTTTTTTGCATTTTTTTGTTGCGTTTTTGCAAGAATAAAACTAACTTTATGGTAGAATTTTCAATAGGAGTCATCCAATGAACTTAAGATCTGCTGCTGCAGTTGGTGTTGCTTTCGGCATCCTCGGTGTGGGGTCCGCCTTCGCAACTTTCGCTCGCATTGAATCTATGGGCAAGAATACGACTTACATTATGGACGATGTGAGTATCTTCGATAACCCTGCGAATATCAACCTTTATCCGAACTACTTGATTGGTGGCTTCGGTCCTTACACGCAGAACGTCCCTGTTGGCGAAAACCAGGATCCGCAGCATCCGGATTTCGGAGGCATCTTCAGCATCTCCATGGGTGACGAAAACAATCCGGATCCGCGCCTCTCCATCGGTGGCTTGTTCGGTCGTTTCTCTGAACTTACCATGTACATCCCCGATGTTGTCATTGGTGAAGGCAATACCGCTACCGTTACTCCCGAAACCGTGACGAACTTCGATGGCTTCTTGGGTGGCACGCTTACGAACGGCGACGCATGGGGCTTGCACGTTTACATCGCTCATCAGGATGGTGGCTACAAAACTCCGAGCGGCACCTACCAGGTCGACAAGAATGCATACGCCTCCATCGTCCAGGCTGATGGTGGTTTGAACCTCCAGTTCGGTGGCAACATCGACTTCGAGTTCAGCTTTGGTTTGGCTCGTATCCAGTATGGGCCGGAACACCAGGACTTCTTTGATGATGGCGATTTCTCCTTCTTGGCCAAGTCTCGTGCCTTCTTCACTCTCGAAGCTCTTGATGGTGAATTGGTCCCGGCTTTCAGCATGAAGTTGATCCAGGCTCCTGGCATCGAGGATGACCGTGCCATGGCCGGCCTCGGCATTAACGTCGCTTTGGATCGCGGCTTCTTCTGGTTGGGCGCCGACTTCATTTGGAACAAGATGAAGGCTCACGACTGGATGATTGACGATATCACTGGTGTTGCTACTTACAACGCCAACAACGATGAGGATCCTGCTTGGGATGAACGCAAGGATATCGGCGGCATGATCAGCTTCGGTATCGAACGCAACATTTGGTGGGATTGGTTCGTGATCCGCGTTGGCGGCAAGAAGTCCATCCTTTACACGCAGTGCGATGTGGATGACAAGAACCAGGGCAAGAATGGCATTTGCAACGATACTGGTAACTTCTTCTCGACGAACCCGCTTGCCGATGGTTCCTCTGAAGACCACGTTGGCTTTGGCTTCGGTATCAACATCGAAGAAAAACTCAAGATTGACGTGACCGTTGCCGAAGACATGCTGTTCCGCAACCCGTTCCAGGGTGAAGGCCGCATCTTCTCCAGAATCGACGCCACCTATAGTTTCTAATAGCAGATTGAATTTTTGAAAAGAAGACGTGCTCTCGGGCACGCCTTTTTTTTGTGGAATGCATTTTCTATTTTTAGGCTATGAGAAAAATTGTATTGCTGCTTTCGGCGCTTGTCCTTTTGGGTTGCACAGAGCCTTCGGAACGCATAGAGAAAAAACTGGAGGCATACCTGCAGGAGGACCTCAAGTTTATGGTCGCCGAGACGATGCATGCCTCGGGCAAGGTGGCGTTGCTGGACGAGCCGTATTACCGTGTAAAGGACTTTCGTTTGTTCGAAGGTGCGTCGGCAGAGATCTACTCGGCCTACGCCGAGGTGGACTTCTTTATTTACAAGGACATTGCCATGCACGAGAAGCGCAAGTACCGCTACGACGCCGCCTCGCGCCACTGGGACCGCTATTTGAAGACGCTGCTATTTGGCAAGGATTCAGTCCAATAGCCTATACATTTTGTTGTGAAATGCTATATTTTTTTAAAAGTTCCACTTTAAAAAAAGGGCACTATTTTGTTCGGTCTTTTTTCTTGCGATATCGGTATTGATCTTGGCACGGCGAACACTTTGGTCCACGTAGCCGGCCAGGGCATTGTCATTAACGAACCTACGGTGATTGCTGTGGACAGCAAGAACAACCGTGTTTCTGCCATTGGCTTTGAAGCCAAGAAGATGCTTGGCCGTACGCCCGGCGAAGTCCGTGCCGTGCGCCCCATGCGCGATGGCGTGATTGCCGATTTTGAATTGGTGGAAACCCTCCTCCAGACATTTATCAAGCGCGTGCAAAAATACCCGCTGTGGATGGTGAAACCTCGTGTGGTGGTTGGCGTGCCCAGCGGCATTACCGAAGTCGAAAAGCGTGCCGTGATTGACGCGGCCCGCCAGGCCGGTGCGAAGGAAGTTCACCTAGTACATGAACCGATGGCTGCTGCCGTTGGTATGGGCATCCCTGTCGAAGACCCCGTGGGTAACATGATTGTCGACATCGGTGGCGGCACTTCCGATATCGCCGTGATTGCATTGAACGGTACGGTCTGCAACGCTTCAGTTCGTGTAGGTGGCGACGAGATGGACGACGCGATTGTGCGTTACCTCCGTACGATGTACAACCTCCAGGTGGGCGAGAGCACTGCCGAACAGATCAAGATCCAGATTGGTTCTGCTAGCCCGCTCGACGAAGAATTGACGATGGAAGTGAAGGGCCACGACTTTATTGCGGGAATGCCTCGCACGATGACCATCAAGAGCGAAGAAATTCGCGAAGCCCTGAACGAACCTGTAACGGCGATTATCGAGGCTGTGAAACAGGCTCTCAGCATGACTCCGGCCGAACTCTCTGCCGATATTTACGACAAGGGTATCATCATGACCGGTGGAGCTTCGCAGTTGCGCGGTTTTGATGAACGCATCCGCAAGGAGACGGGTCTTTCGGTGAACGTGATTGACGACGCCCTGGTTTGTGTTTGCAAGGGTGCAGCTCGCATTCTCGAAGACCTTGACAAGTATCGTCCTGTTTTGATCGCTTCTTCTAACTAGCACAAACACCATACCGCAGTTCGATGCTTAGGGCTTTCCGCTTTATTGTCGACTTGTTTACGCAAAGGCACGGTATTGTTGCCTTTGTGTTCTTCTTGCTGGTCGGTCTTTTGATGAGGCAGGCTCCCGACATCGTGAAAAACAGCATTGTCTCTACGGTATTGGGAACCGTGTTTTACCCTGCGCAAATGGTGATTTCGTCGGTGGACGCCTTCCGTTCTGTGGCTGCCGAAAACGAACACCTTAAAGAAGAAAACGCAAGGCTCCGCCAAGAGACTTACTATGCGAGCGAGGGATTGCAAGAATTGGCCCGACTCCACACCTTGGTCCGTTTTGACGACAAGTGGGATTACCCGATTGTGACGGCACGTGTGGTAGGGCACAATGCGGGGCGTTTTTTGACGACGCTTGTGATTAACCGTGGTACGCGGCATGGCGTTAAAGAGAATATGCCGGTTTTCTCGATGAATGGCCTTGTTGGCAAAATCACCAAGGCGTCGTATGCGCATTCACGAGTGCAGCTGCTGGTGGACCCGAACCTTAAGTTGTCTGTACTTGAACGCAGGACGCGTGTGGTTGGCTTCTTGGAATCGGTGGATGGCCATTTGCTTACGGCGATGGTCCCGACGCATGCAGGCGTCAAGGAAGGCGATACGCTCATCACCTCTGGCCTGGGCGGCATTTTTCCCAAGGGTATCCCTGTGGGTACGGTAAAGGCGGTTCGCGAATCGGACCTCGATGTGATGCGCCTTATGGATGTGTCTCCGTTCCAAGAGTTTTCGACGCTTGAAGAAGTCTTTGTGATGGAAAAGGATCCCGAGTGGATTATCCAGGAGTTGTTGGATGAATAACCTCAAGTGGATCAAGACTTTTTTGTTGCTGTTGGTCTGTTTTATTTTGCAGACGACCGTGGTGGACTGGCTCCAGATTTTTGGAATAGGCCCGGACCTCATGATTATTTTGATTGTCTCTATCTCGATTAAGTACGGCCCTGCTGCAGGGTGCTTTTGGGGATTTTTTGCAGGTTTCTCGCAAGACATATATGCGCCCGTGGAGTGGCTCGGTGCCAACACAATTTCCATGACTGTTCTTGGATTTGTGGTGGGACAACTCGAAGAGAGATTCTTGACTTTAAACTTGCCCGCCAAGGTGGCCGTTCTCGCCATTGGGTTCTTTGTTTGCGACATGTTGTACTTTATGCTGACGGGTCTCGAAAAAGATGTGGTAACCAACCTGTTTTTCTCGAAGACTATCCCGGAATGCATTTATACAGTGGTCGTTGGCGCCGTGGTGTTTTACTTGTCGAGCGGGAAAAAGAAGCGCAATGTTTAGGGAAACGGACAACGAATATGTCCAGACCAGAAACTGGAACGTGCTCGTGTTCATGGGAGTCGTGTTCATTATGTTCACGATTCTTTTGATTCGCCTTTATTCTTTGCAGTACACCCATTACGACGAAAACCTCCAGCGCTCCGAGAACAACCGCATTCGCAAAGTGGAACTCATTGCCGAGCGCGGTTACATTTACGACCGCAACGGCGAAGTGTTGGTGCGCAACAGGCCCTCGTACCAAATTGCACTGCAGGCGATGAACCTGCCCCGCAAATCAAGCGAACGTGATTCGGTGTTCCAGCGCTTGCTGCGCATAAAAGACAAAAACGGGGAGCGGGTTTTTGATTCCGCCTCTGTGGATACCGCGTTCCAGCGAAGCCGTTGGATAAAGAACAAGCCAATCCGTTTTTTTGAGGATGCTTCTCCAGAGCAGGTTGCCATCATTGAAGAACATTCCGCGGAATTGCCGGGTGTCGTGACCCTCATTGAATCTCGCAGGGAGTATCCGTATGGCACGCTTGCCTCCCACGTTTTGGGTTATACCGGTGAGATCTCGGAAGACCAGTTGAAACTGCCCGAGTTCAAGAATTACTCGCAGGGCGACCGCATTGGGCAAAAGGGTTTGGAGCAAGGTTACGACCAGGAGTTCCGCGGCAAGAACGGTCTCAAGCTTGTAGAAGTGAACGCCTCTGGCAGGGAGATTGGCTTGGTGAAAGGCGTCGAGAGCCAGGCGCCGGTTCCGGGACTGCACTTGGTCTCTACAATCGACTTGAAATTGCAGAAGGTCGCCGAAGAGGCAATTCCCGATAGCGCAAGGGGAGCCTTGGTGGCAATAGACCCGCGCAACGGGGAAATCCTTGCGATGGTGAGTTCGCCCCGTTTGGACCCGAACATCTTTTCGCTTAAGCGTCGTGAACGTAACAAGGGCTGGGCGCATGTTGCCCTCGATTCCATGCGTCCGCTTACCAACCGAGCCATTTCGGGAACTTATACGCCGGCCTCCGTCTTTAAGCTTGTCACCGCCGGTGCGGGCCTCGAGAACGGCGTGCTCTCAGAAACCAAGTATTACCCCAAGCCGTGTACGGGCGGCTACCAGTACGGCGCCCGCTACCAAAAGTGCTGGGGAACTCACGGAAGCCTGAATGTGGTGAATGCGATTCGCTTGAGTTGTGACGTGTTCTTTTACCAGGCGGGTCTTGATATAGACATGGCTCGCATCAACGAGTTCGCTCGCCGTTTTGGTTTGGGCGAGAATCCGCTTGGCGTCGACATCCCTGGCGAGAAAGGCGGCTGGCTTCCGGATTCCGCTTCGTTCAATGCGAAGAACAAGCGCTTGGGCTGGCGTTGGGCGCGAGGCCTTATTCTGAACCTCTCCATAGGGCAGGGACAGCTGGTGACTCCGTTACAGCAGGCGGTGCTTGTGGGCTCGCTTGCGACGAACAAGGGCGTCTACCGTCCGCATTTTATGAAGGAACTTCGCGATTCCGAAGGGAACGTGGTCAAGCGTTTTGAACCCGAGATCATTCGCCCGGGGAACATGAAGCCTGAGACACATCGCGTGCTGATGGCCGCCATGGATTCGGTGGTGAACCACCCCGGTGGAACGGGCAAGCGCGGCGCCGTGCCGGGAATCCGCGTGGGTGCCAAGACGGGTTCGGGCGAATGGAAGAAGGGCGCCAAGACGCACGCCTGGTATGCGGCGGTCGCTCCGCTCGACAACCCCGAAATCGCCGTCGCCGTGATTATGGAAGCCGCCGGTGGTGGTGGCGCCGTGTCGGGCCCTATTGCGCGCAAAGTGATGATGGCCTACTTTGGCAAGGAAGATGAGGTGAAAAAATGAGTTCGGGACGCTTCCTTGACAAATCGCTCAAGTTCGACTGGCTCTTTATGCTGACGACGCTTGCCCTGATGGCATGCGGAATCATATTGGTGTACTCGGCGACCGTGAGCGAGGAACTGCCGTTTTACGAGACTTTTTGGTTTAAACAGATTGTGTACTTTTTGGGTGGCTGCCTTTTGGCGACAGGCATCGTCTTTTTGAGGATTGACTGGATCAAGCGCATGGCGGTGCCGCTCTATGTTTTGGCGTTGATTCTCCTTTGCGTTGTGCTCTTTTTTGCGGGCGACGTGGTGAAGGGCGCCGGCCGTTGGATAGATCTCGGCTTCATCAAGTTGCAACCCTCCGAGTTCGCCAAGATTGCTTACCTGCTGATTATATCGTACTGGCTCTCTCGCCACCCGGTGGACCTTGCCAAGGTCAAGACTTTTTTGGTGCCGTTCCTTTTGTTCATTGTCCCGTTTGGCCTGGTGCTGAAGCAGCCAGACTTGAGTACGGCGCTCGTCTTTATTTCGGTGACGTATGTCGGGTTCTTTTTTGCGGGGCTTAGCCTTACCGACATGTTCCTGCTCACGAGCCCGTTGCTCTCGGTGCTGTTCTCGCATTCGCAGACGGTTGTGTTCCAGTTGCTGTGGGGACTGTTGATTTGCGCGGTGGTGTTTGCACTGGTTCGCCGTCGCCTTCCCAAGGTGCTGACTGGATTTTTCCTTGTGGCGAACATCTTTGCGGGCTATGCGAGTTCCATGGCGTGGAACATGCTGGAACCGCACCAGCAAAAGCGCGTGAACACCTTCTTGGACCCCATGAGCGATCCGCTGGGCGACGGTTACCAGGTGCTGCAGTCGCTCACGGCTATTGGCTCGGGCGGCCTCACCGGCAAGGGTTTTGGCAATGGAACGCAGACCAACCTCGCGTTTTTGCCCGAGGAACATACCGACTTCATTTTTAGCGTGCTGGGCGAGCAGTTCGGCTTTGTCGGTTGTATGTTCATCTTGGTTTTGTACGCGCTCTTTTTGTGGCGCGCCACTTCGACGAGCAAACTCTACTCGGATCCTTTCATTACTTTGATCGTAATGGGGGCGAGCACCATATTCCTGTTCCACATCCTGGTGAACATCGCCATGACCATCGGCCTCATGCCGGTGACGGGCCTTCCTCTGCCGTTCCTCTCTTATGGAGGTTCCTTCGCCATGACCTGCATGGTGCTGGTGGGAGGGATTATCTGCATGCGTTACCAGGGACAGCGTCGCTAATTTTTTACAAAATCGTTTAGCACAAAATCTTCCAAAAATCCGTTTATAGGGTAGGGGCTCTTTAAGGGAAACCCTAAAGGCGGACGATATGGACTTGGCAAGACGATTTTCGAATTTTGTTTTTGGCATGGAATGCTTGGGGTGCGGTTCCACGTCTGAGGTCCTGGACCCGTGGCTGTGCCCTGCCTGCAGGCAGGCCTTGGCAAACGAATCCAAGGAGACGCGCTTCCCTAACGACGATGTGGTTTGCCTGTTCCCGATGCGTACGTTGTCGCGGAGGCTCATCCATGCGCTCAAGTACAAGAGCATCCCCGGCGTGGCCTCGTACCTGGTGCGCCGTTCTTCATTGTGCAACCGGGGCTTGGCGTCCCAGTTCTTGGCGCAGTTCCCGGAGCCGTATTTTTTTGTCCCTGTTCCGCTCCATAGGGCGAGGTACAGGGAGCGGGGGTATAACCAGGCCGAAAAAATCGCAGCCGCACTGGCGTGGGCGGTTCACGGGTGTGTTTGCAAGTGGCTTTACCGCAAAACATTCCATGTGTCGCAAACGAAACTCTCTAGGGAAGAGCGGGAATGGAATGTGGCAGGGGCCTTTGGAACTATGCTTCCCGAAAAAATGCCGACGAGGGGGACTGTTTTTATTGTGGACGATGTTTTTACCACGGGGGCGACAACGGGAGCCTGTATGGCGGCGTTTGGGAAGGACTTCCCGTTGAACGTCAAAATATGCACGTTGCTTTACGAGGAACCCGCCACGGCGGTAATGGATTTTGTTGCCGACAACTCGGTGGAATGGAATCCGTAGGGTGGCTTCAAATGCAAAAAAGCACCGTTTTGCGGTGCTTTTGAGCGGAGGAAGAGGGACTCGAACCCCCAAGCCTTACGGCGGCGGTTTTCAAGACCGCTGACTTACCAATTAGCCTATTCCTCCATGGTAGCAGCTAAGATAAAAAAAGATGGGTTGTTTCGTCAATTGATTTTGAAATGTTCACAAATATTAACTAATTTTGTAGTGCTATGGAATCAATGAATGACGCCAATATTACGAAAGCCATTGCCTCGGGTGAGTCCTCGGATTCCGAGAGAATTCTTGGTTTGCTTTTCTCTTATATGCCCAAGATTGCGGCTGAACGTAAGATGGACAACCTCTTGGTGCTTATGGCTGACCTTGGCCGCTTGCTGGTGCAGGCGGATCGCTGCTCCTTGTGGCTCATTGATTCCGAGAAGAACGAGCTGTGGACCAAGGTTGCGCACGGCGTGAGTGAATTGCGTATCCCGCTTAATGCCGGTTTTGTTGGCTATGCCGCCAAAACGGGCGAGGCGTTGTTGATTGACGATGCGTACAAGGATGACCGTTTTGATCGCCGCAGCGACGAGAAAACTCATTACCGCACCACTTCGGTGATGGCGGTGCCCTTGATGAACGGCGCGGGTCAGGTGATTGGTGTTTACCAGGCCATCAACAAGCAGGGGGAGACGCCTGTTTTCTCCCGCCAGGATTTGGAACGCTTGGCGCTCACTGCTGTGTATTCTGCCAAGACAATCGAGTCGGCGCGCTTGACTGCGGAACTGGAAGCGTCCAAGGTCGAACTCGAGGCGACTCAAGAAGAACTAATCCATATCTTGGGCGATGTCTCTGAATCCAGGAGCCGCGAGACCGGCGACCACATTCAGCGCGTGGCCGAAATTTCTTACAAGCTGGCTCTCTACTACGGACTTTCCGAAGAAGAGGCGGAACGCATTCGCTTGGCGGCGCCCATGCACGACCTGGGCAAGGTCAGCATCCCCGACGCCATCTTGAACAAGCCGGGACGCTTTACCGACGATGAATTTGCCATCATGAAGTCCCATGCCATTAATGGCGAAATGGTCTTGATGAAGTCCAAGCGCGACCTCCTCCGCTTTGCGGCGACGTTGGCGGGTTCCCACCACGAGCGTTGGGACGGCAAGGGGTACCCGCGTGGACTCAGGGGCGAGGAAATCCCCTTGGCTGGACGTATTTGTGCCGTTGCCGACGTTTTGGACGCTCTCTCGAGCCCGCGCTGCTATAAGCCCGCCTGGCCCGAAGAAAAGGTGCGTGAAGAGTTTATTAGGCAGCGTGGCGGCCAGTTCCAGCCGGAACTCATTGACGTGCTCGTGGAGCACTGGGACGATGTGTTCGGTTGCTTCCGCAAGGCTCGTGCCGAAATGGAAGCCGCCCAGGCTGCCGCGGCCGCTGCTCAAGCTGCTGCCCAGAATCGTGCTGGCTAGTCGAAATCGCCAATTTAAGGCAATCAAGACAATCTGTGTAAAAAAAAGAAAACCCTCGACTTTCGTCGAGGGTCTTCGTGGTTCCGATTGGAATTGAACCAACGACACGCGGATTTTCAGTCCACTGCTCTACCAACTGAGCTACAGAACCATTAGTAGAGCCAAAGATAGCAGAATGTGTGATTCTTGTCAAGGGTAAATAGAATATTACCTTACTTTTTTTGCTTTTTTCCCATAATCTTCTAAATTTAGGGGTAGGGTTGTAAGATTGGGTTCTGCAGGGCGAGGCTTTGCAACAAACCATTTTTTTGAGGTGTCAGCGTGCGCCATTTGACGAAAATTAAATTATCTGTGATGTTGGGATGCGGACTATGGTTCGGCGCCCTCGTTGCCTGTTCTAGCGAGGATTCTTCCTCGGATCCGTACGAAAGTTTGGCTGATGTTGTGAAGGTGGATCCTGTTACGGGCGATACCATTGTACTGCACAGGGATATCGATACCGTGATGCATGTTACCGAGACAGGTGAAACGACTTGGGTCGCTGACACGATTTTAATCCCCGAGGACACCACCCTTCACTGGGTCGGCGAGTCCGCATTGCGCATTACCGAGATTTCTCCGCTGAACCTGAACTGGAATGACTCCGAAGGCGACGACGGATCTTGGGTCGAAATTTACAACGCGGGAACCGAACCCGCCAACCTCAAGGGATACTCCCTCGTCGAGAACCTGAAGGCCGCGCGCAAGTGGGTTTTCGGAAATGAAGTTATTCAGCCTAAAAAGTTCAGGATCGTTTTTTGCGATAAGAAGGACATTCCCGAGGTTCAGGGCGCCGGCGCTGATTCGGACACCTCCCATGCGCGCACGCACACGAACTGGAAAATGGACAAAGACAGCGGGACCGTTTACTTGATTGACCCGTACTATGGTATCCGCGACTCGGTAAAGTACCCGACAATCCAGAGCGGCATGAGCTACGGTATTACCGACGGCAGCATTTGGAAGTTCTTCGACAAGCCGACTCCGGAGGCTGTAAATACGAATTCTACGGCTTATGAGGGAATGGCTCCGAAAGTCGATATGAGTGCCATCAAGTCCGGCTTCTACAAAGAAGTTTTAACTTTGAACCCGCCCAAGAGTCTTCCCGAAGGCGTAAAACTCCGCTGTACGCAGAACGGCTCTGTTCCGACGTCATCTTCGTCCGAATTCAATAACCCCATTACCATTTCTACGAACACGGTCTTCCGTTGCGCAGCCTTTAAGGAAGGGACGGTTACCAAGGATGTGATCACCAAGACCTTCTTCATTGGCGAGACGGTGAATATGCCTGTGGTCGCTGTGACCGTAGATCCTTCGTTCTTTGAAAAGCACTACGTGAAAGCCAGCACGAGCGGCTGTGGCCCCGACTGCGCCCCGGCAGGCCTTTACGAAGATGTTGAATTCCCTGTGCATGTGGAATACTTTGACAAGGGCAGTTCTTCCAAGGAACTTGCTTGGGAAATCGAAGCCGGAATTTCTCTGATGGGTGGCTGGAGCCGTCTCGAAGACAAAAAGTCTGTCGCCATTGTGATGCGCGAAGAATACCAGGAAGGTTGGCTCCATTACCCGCTGTTTGAAACGCGCAAGAGCGAGAACGACAAGTACAAGGGATTCAACCTGCGCAACAACGGCAACCGCTTTGTGAGCGACTACTTTGCCGATGCCATGGGCGGCGCCTTGCTCGAGGGCAGCGGTGTTGACTACCAGCGTAGCCGCCAGGTGGTGGTGTTCTACAATGGAAAGTATTATGGAATTCACGATATGCGTGAACGCTTCAACAAGAACTTCGTTGAGTCGAACTATGGAATTGACGCATCTACGGTGAATATGATTAAGCACCTGGGTAAAGAAATTACGGCTAGCAATGGCACGACGGCTGATTACGAAGCGCTCCTTGCTTTTGTTGCCGCCAATGATTTTAGCGGAGCGAACAATGCTTCGTATGCCACGGTGAAGGGTCTTATGGATGTGGGCAACTTTGCCGATTACATGGCTGCTGAAATCTATTACCATAATGGCGACTGGCCAAACAACAATGTCCGCGCCTGGAAGGCTCCGGATCGTTTGTGGAAGTTTATGGTCTATGACTTGGACCACGGATTTGACTGGCAATGGACCGTGAGCGGCTTTAGCTCCAGCACGAACATGTTCAGCTGGATTAAGAAGGGTGGAAACAGTGGCTGCACAGCGGATGTCTGCTTCCCCACCTTCTACAACAAGCTGATCCTGAACCCGGATTTCAAGCGTTTGTTCATTAACCATTCTGCCGTAATGCTGCAGAACTACCTGACTGGCGCGCGCGCCGAGTCCATTGTGAAGACGATGGCTGCTTCGATGAACGCAAACGACATTGAACGTGACAAGGAAAAGTATGAAGGCCGTCGTAGCGATTATGGCCATTTTGACACGGACGGCTCTAAGATGGCCGCCTGGGCAAAGGAACGCGATCCCGTGGTTTGGCAACAGTACGAATCCGAATTCGGCACGTCTGGCTCGGCTACGGTAACGATCTCATCGACGGGCGGCATCGTGCTTATGGAAGGCATGAACCTTCCGGGCAATACCGCCAACTCGACGAACTATTCTGGCAAGTTCTTTGGCGGTGTGCAAATGGAACTGACCGCGATGCCTGTTGGCGGAACGATATTCTCTGGATGGTCCGACGGTTCTACGGAAAACCCGCATTTGGTGACGGTGACCGATGGGCTCACGATTTCGGCGACCTTCAAGTAAGGATTGCTGCTGATGTTTAGGCTTGCGGCGGGCTTGGCCCCGCCGCTTTTCTATATTGTGCTTTGATGATGAGCCCTGTACGAAAGATGTTTGACGGCATTGCCAGCCGTTACGACTTTTTGAACCACTTTTTGAGCTGTGGTCAAGATGTGCTTTGGCGCCGGGCGTGCTGCCGCGAACTCCGACGGATGAATCCAGGAAAGCGCTTGCTGGACCTGTGCGGCGGTACGGGTGACTTTGCCGTGACTTACGAAAAGTTCAATGGCAAGCAGGACGTGTCGATTCTCGGTGACTTTTCGTATGAGATGCTGAAGGGCTCCGCCGGCAAAAAGACCGCGGCAAAGCCTGTGCAGCTGGATGCGATGAATATGCCTTTTGCCGATGGTGCGTTTGACGTGGTGTTGAACGGCTTTGGTATGCGGAACCTGCCCGACGCAAACAAGGGACTCAAGGAATCGGCGCGCGTGCTCTCGGCTGGGGGCTACTTGCAGATTCTCGAGTTTTTCTCCCCGCGGAACGCGTTCAACAAGTTCTTTTACAAGTGCCTGGCACCGTTGTTTATCCCGGTGCTTGGCGCCTTTTTTAGCAAGCGCGAAGCCTACGAATACCTGGTGAATTCAGTCATCCGTTTTTTGCCGGTGCAGGATTTTGTGAAGCTCGCCGAAGAGAACGGTTTTGAACTGGTGCATGTAAAGTCCTGCTTTTGGGGGGTCGCCTACCGCGTTTTGCTGCGCAAGGGGGCTGCTAAGTGAACCGCTTTATTGTGGGCGTCACGGGTGCAAGCGGTGCCATTTACGCAACGCGTGTCGCCATGCATTTGAAAAGGCTTGGGCATGCTGTGACGGCAATCGTGACGGCGCCTGGCCGCGAAGTGATGGAATACGAGGGTGAACTCCGTTTTTTTGATTATTGCGAAAAGGTATGCGACGTGCAGGACTACTTTGCAGAATGTGCGAGCGGCAGTGCCGATTACGCAGGCATGGCTGTGGTGCCCTGCTCCATGGGGACGCTTGGCCGTATTGCCTCCGGTACGTCGGACAACCTGTTGGTCCGTACAGCGGACGTCTGCCTCAAGGAGCGCCGCAAATTGGTAATTGTGCCGCGGGAAATGCCTTATAACCTGATCCACATCGAGAACATGGAACGCGTGACCCGCGCGGGCGCAGTGGTGATTCCTGCCTCGCCGCAGTTCTACAACAAGCCCTCGAGCATTGAGGAACTGGTCGATACGGTGGTGGCGAAGGTCCTCAAGCATCTTGGCGTTGAAGACGGAATTGTGCCGGCGTGGACCGGCGACGAAAATAGAGGCGTTGCAAAATAATGCTGAACAAGATTCTGGAATTTGGTCACCTGGTTCGCTTTAGCCACTCGCTTTTTGCGCTGCCGTTCGCCCTTGGCTCTATGTGGGTGGCGGCCAACGGATTTCGCGGGATGGAACCTGCCGAGATAGCCAAGATGGTCCTTTTGATTTTGGGCTGCATGGTGACGGCACGCAACAGCGCCATGAGTTTCAACCGCCTTGCCGATGCCGAGATAGACGCAAAGAACCCGCGCACGGCGGGACGCCATCTGCCTGCCGGTCGCATGAGCAAAAAGGCGGTGGTGACGTTCATTGCCTTTAACGGGGCGCTTTTCGTGGCGTTCGCCTACATGCTGCAACCGCTCGCCGGAGCCCTCGCGCTCCCGGTGTGGCTGCTGTTGCTCTCATATTCTTACTGGAAACGCTTTAGCTGGCTTTGCCACTGGTTCTTGGGATTTGCCATCGGTATGAGCCCGCTGGGTGCCTGGATTGCAGTGCGTGGCGAATTCGCGGTGTTCCCGATTTTTCTCATGTTCATTTTGATGCTTTGGATGGGTGGCTTCGACATCATTTACGCGACGCAGGACGAGGAAATTGACCGCGAGATGGGTCTCCATTCGGTGCCCGCCCGCTTTGGCCGCAAACGTGCCTTGCAAATCGCCTTTTGGAGCCACGTGGCGATGCTCGCCCTGTGCGTGACGTTCGGTTTTGTATGGCACATGGGAATCGCCTGGTGGGCGGTGACCGCCCTCATGATTGCCGCTATTACCTATATCCATTTGTTCCGCAAGTCCGATGACCTCGACAAAATGAATCGCGACTTTTTCCTTGCGAACGTCGCTGTGAGCGTCTTGGTGATGATTGGCCTTGTGGTATGGATTTGCCTTGGAGGAGACGTCAATGCCCTTTACTGATAAGAATTTTTCTACCCAGGACAAGGTCAAGTTGTTCCAGCGGTTGGGCTCTGCCGCTGCTGTGCTGGCCGTGGCGCTCATCATATTGATAGAGTCCGGTTATGCGGGCTCCTACTTTGAAATGGCGAACATCGGCCTTACCGCGATGATCGTGGTGCTTGCCGTTTCGCTCGTGGGCAGCGTTTACTTTAAACGCAAACTTTAAGGCTATACTCTTTTTTAGATTTCGAGGTCGGCAGAGTAGACTGTTTGCACTTCGCCGTCGTCGCATTTAAACAACAGGCTCCCGTCGTCGTTCATGTCTTGGATGACGCCTGTTTTTTTTGTGACACCTTCGCCGCCGTCGCGGTTCTGGTCGGTGCAGTGGTTGTTGACCACAATGGTCCCGCGCGCTCCAATGAAACGGTCCATCTTGCGCCATGCTTTGACCCACGGGCCTATGCCGAATGCCTTGAATTGCCCGAGGGCGCGCTCTAAACTTGCAACGAGTGCCTGCAACAGTTTTTCGCGGTTGATGGGCTTGCCGGCAATCTCCTTGAGCGTGGTGACCTCGCGATTCAATAATGCGTAGTCGGCGGGGTCGCTGTTGACGTTGATGCCAATTCCCATGCAGAGGGCGGGCTTTGCGCCAGGCATGAATACGACTTCGGCGAGGATGCCGCAGAACTTGCTTTTGCCGTAGAGGATGTCGTTTGGCCATTTTACGGTAATGGGCGTATTGGCGGCGTTGTCCCCTGCATCTTTTTGCAGTGCACTGAACACTTCGGCGAATGTCAATGCCGTTACTTGCGTGATTTGACTGTAGCGATTGGCGGGGACGCCCTCGAGAGGGACCAACAGGTTGAAATAGAGGTTCTTATGGGCGGGGGATGCCCAGGTGCGATCGTGCCGCCCGTGCCCGCTTGTTTGCGCGTCGGCGACAAACAGAGTCCCCGGTGCAATTTTGCCTGCCAAGGCGAGCGCCTTCATTGTGGCGTGTGTGCTTTCTATTTGTGCAAACAGTTTGGCTGGCGCTCCGCTGAAACCGCTCAGTTCCCAATCGCCAAAATCACGTTCCAAAGAAAACATGGCAGCAGACCTAGTTCTCTTCGTCCTGCTTTTCTTGCAGTTCCTTGAGGGCTTCCTCGGGGAAAATCATAAAGTACTGACGCTTTTTGTCTTCGAACAGCTGCAGCAGGCGCTCCTGCTCGAACTGCTCGCGGTCAATATTCTGCATAAAGAATTCGTCTCGCGCAAAGTCGCGGGTCGTCATCAGTTTCTTCATGTCTTCGGAGAGGTCGACGTCGTCCCACAGAATGTAGTACGACTGCACGTCGAGGCTTCCAAAGATGTCCACGTTCAAAAGGATGGAGTTCTGCTTGCTGGAGTCTACGAGCTGCACGTTGGCTTCGCGCTTTTCGGGGCGAAAAACGTCCACGTCGTTGACGGGCTTTGTCAGGTCCTGGGCAAAACCCCAAACCGCCATGGCGGCAACCGCCATGGCAGACCTTAATGCCTTATGTGAAACTCCGGAACTCATACTTACAATATAGATTCAAGTGGGCAAAAAAAGTAGGGGTATGCAAAAGCGTGTGAGCAAAAACTCGCTAAACTGCCAAAGGCATCCAGGGTTTGACCACGTCAATGGACGTGAGTTTGTTCTGCCTGACCCTGCGGATGGCAGCGGCGGCAATCATGGCGCCGTTGTCGGTGCTGAGGCTCCTGTCGGGGACGCAAAAACGGATGCCGTGCTTGCTGCAATAGTCCTGCAGGCGTGTGCGCAGCCAGGCATTGGCGCTAACGCCGCCTCCCATCACAAGAGTCTTCATCTTGGTCTTTTTAAGGGCGTTGACCGTCTTGGAGACGAGGCTCCCCACGATGGCGTCCTCGAGGCTGGCGCAAATGTCGCCCAGGTTCCTTTGGATGTACTCGGGGTCGTGCGTTTCGGTATAGCGCAGCACAGCTGTTTTTAAACCGCTGAACGAAAACTCGCAGCTGTCGTGCGTGTTGAGGGCTCGCGGGAATTCCACGAACTTGCGGTTGCCATTGGCGCCGAGCTTGCTGATGGTGGCTCCTGCAGGGTACTTGAGCCCGAGCAGTTTTCCGCATTTGTCAAAGGCTTCGCCGGCGGCGTCGTCGCGGGTACGGCCGATGCTTGTGTATTTAAACCCGGGTTCTTCCATCACGAGTTCAGTATGCCCGCCCGAAACGGTAAGAGTCAAAAAGGGCGGTTCAATGTCGGGGTTGCTGAGCCATGCGGCCGCGAGGTGCCCTTCGAGGTGGTTGATGCCGTAGGCGGGAATCTGCAAATCGCGTGCGAGTCCCTTGGCAAAGCTCGCTCCTACGAGGAGCGGTCCCATGAGGCCGGGACCCGTGGTAAAAGCGATGGCGTCAATGTCGGTGAGTTGAACGCCTGCCTCCTTGACGGCGGCTTCGGCAATGGGCGCAATCTTTTGCAGGTGGGCGCGCGCGGCAATCTCGGGAACTACGCCGCCATACAGGGCGTGTTCGTCGATTTGGCTGTAGAGCGGGTTCGAGAGAACCGTAAGGGGATCGTCCTTCAAAACGGCGCAGGCGGTCTCGTCGCAACTGGATTCAATGCCAAGCCAAATCATGGTTACTCTCCCTCGTCCTCTTCTTCGCCGTATTCCTCGTTGGTCTTGTAGACAAAGGGTTTGACTTCTTTTTTGACGAGGGCGATTTTGTCGGGTATAATTTCGGCTGCCTTGATGGACATGTCGCGGTTGACCTTGGGGTCAAGCATGAGCTTTAAGGTCGGAGGCAAACTGTCGACGTCTTCGATGGCGAATCGGTTGAACTCGATGAACATCTCTAGGTTCTCTTTGTTGATGGAATCCAGCACGTGCTCGGCGCCAGTGATTTTGACGGTGGCGGAATCCGGGACCAGCTTGTAAATGCTTTTGTCGAAATGACCAATAAGTTGTACCGGGATTTTTTTGAATTCTTTGCTGGCCACCTTTTGCACATCCACGTTGATGGTGACGTTCGAGTCGCTCGGTGTCACGTAGGCGGGGAACGAATCAAACTTGAGAGGCACAGAGATCTTCTTGCTTTGCTTGAGAGTGTCCATGTGGAGGGAGTCCGTTTGGATTTCAAAAATACGGGCGATAGCGTTGCGGGCTCCCGAAACGGTGACAAAGCTAGGCGACAGGGTCGCTTCCTCAGTTTGTGTGTAACCGGCGGCTGTATTGAATGTAACGTTGGAGTGGATGGGGATGTCGCGCTGAATGCGAGTGTCCAGTTCCAGGTCAATGAATAGGAGCTGGTTGTCGGGTTCCACGAACTTGATGTTCGGGAAATTGGGGGCCTGGAAGTTTTTGGCGGTCAAGTGGACGCGCGAGCTGCCGAGTTCGGCGTTTTGCAGGTCAATGACCACGGAGGCCACCATCGTATCGCCTTGGGCAATGCGGGCGCGCATGCGCATTAAGTCGAAGGTCTCGCCCTCGACGGTGATGTCGATAGTCTGGGGAGGCTTGGAGGCAATGGCGAGCTTCTCGGGCAGCCTGGCCAGGCGAACAGGCACTTCCATGGTGAGCTGGAACGAGTTCAGGGACACTACATAAAGCCATAGAGCGATGGCAAAGATAAATGCGGTAATCTTTAATCCGATGTGTTTCATAAATGCCCCGTTAAGAACAAGTACAAAAATAATTATATTCCAGGCGTGTTCGGACAATTAGGTTACTTAATACTGGAATCTTTCCGTGGCTGGAAGCAGCAGCGGACGGTCATTTTGCCGTCGCTCATCACGATTTTTTTGTGTTCCCTGCTTTTGGCCGCTTCTTTGGCCGCGTTTGGCGGTGTGATGCGGGTACTTGCTGCCGAAAAGACTTTGTACACCATCGAGGCTTTTTTGCCCGGGGAGCTCCCGCAGGACTCCATCAAGGTCATACAGGACCGCCTCTTGCATTCCAAGCATGTGGGCGCCGTGGAGTTCGTGAGCGCCGACTCCGCCTTGGCGGATTTCCGCCGCCATTTTGACGGAGAGATGCTGGAACTGGTCGAGGGGAACCCGATCCCCCCGTTTTTCAGGGTAAAGCTGGATGACGAAAGCCGCAAGCCCTCGGAACTCGTCAAGCTGAAGAACGAACTGATGCGAAGCGGGACGTTCGAGGAGGTCCAGGCTCCTGTGGAGTGGGTCGAAAAAATTTCGGCATGGAAATTCAAACTGATCTTTTGGCCCATTTGCCTGAGCATCCTTTTGCTGGTGACGCTCTCGCTCATCATTTGCAACTCTGTAAAGCTTTCGCTTTTGAATCGCAAGCTCCTGGTCGAGAACATGAAGTTCGCGGGTGGGAGTTACCTGTTCATTGAATTCCCGTTTGTGCTCGAAGGCCTTATGCAGGGTTTTGTTGGGAGCGGCATGGCGGTGAGCCTGCTTGTGGTTCTTGTGAATTCCCTTTCGGAGGCAGTCCCGATGTTCGGGGTCTACCTGGGTGGCTTTGGCCTCATGTTTGCAATGGTGGTCGTTTTGGTGACTGCGCTTTCGGCGTACTTTAGCTTCCGCACGGTGCGCGGTTTCTTGCTTGCCAAGCGGAACGAACAGGATTAAAAATGCGCCCGCTTGCCCTCCGTCTATTGGCTGTTATTCTTTGCTGTTTTGTGGGGGTCTCTGTGGGCGCCCCCAAAAAGACGGACGCGCAAATCAAGGAACAGAAGACTGCCCTCAAAAAACTCGAGACCGACTTGGCGAAAAAACGCAAGGAGATTGCGCAACTCGAAAACGAAGAGAAGGGCGTGCTCAATACCATCTCGCTTTTGGACCAGAACCTGAACCAGACGCGAACCTACATTAACGAGCTCTCCAAGAGCGAAGTCATGGTGCAGCGAGCCCTAGAGCAGCTGGCTCACGACATCGATTCCCTGGATTCGAAGATTGCCGTGCGCAAGGAGGTCATGAAACGCCGCATTCGCACACTGTATGTGAGCGGACGCAGCACCGAGGCCAAGGCTTTGTACAGTCTGCTCACGCAAGAGGGTAACCCCGAGCGCCAGGCGTACTGGGTCCACCACATTCTGTACCAAGACAAAGAAGAAGTCGAAACGCTCACCCGCATGGTTCGGGAACGTGACGAAATGAAACAGCAGCAGTCCGAACACCTTGTTGACCTTGTCAGCATGCGTACCAAAAAGGCCGCCGAAGAAAAGGGACTGTTGAACCAGATGAGCGGGCAAGAGCAAATGCTCATGAGCTTAAAGCACGACAAGGCCATGCAGCGCAAGGCACTCGAGGAATTCGAGCGCAACCAAAAGACGATGCTCGCCTTGATCAAGAAACTCGAAGAAAAACGCAAAAAAGAGATTGAGGCTGCCAAGAAGGCTGAGGCCGAGCGCAAGAAGGCGAAGGGCAAGAAAAAGGAGAAGGTCATTACCAAACCCAAAAAGACCATCGCCGCGAGCGTCAAGGGCCCCAAGTGCATGCCGTTGGAGGGTGAAATCATTAGCCAGTATGGTTTGCAGGAACACCCGGTTTTGCACATTGCCACCCGCAACCTGGGTGTCGAGATTCGCGGCAAGAGGGGAGGCGCCGTTCGTGCAGCGGCACCGGGCACGGTGGTCATGGTTTCCGAGATTGATGGTCGTGGTCCTTCGGTGATTATTGAGCACGAGGGCGGAACTTATTCTGTGTACGGGCACTTGCGTTCCATTCGCGTGCAAGAGGGCAAGGAGGTCCGTAATTGCGAAGAAATTGGCGAAGTGGGCGATATCGCGAGCCTAAATGGAATTAAATTGTACTTTCAAGTTAGCGAAGGGACCCAGACCGTGGATCCCCTCCAGTGGTTGAAGACAAAATGATCGAGTATAGACTAAATGGCCCTGTTTCCCAGGAACGTCAGCGGATCCGCCTGATGTCGGCGCTCCGTGAAAACCGGTTCCCGCAGGCCATTCTCATTGACGGCCCGGTGGGCATTGGCAAAAAGGCGCTCGCCATTGAGCTCGCCAAGGCGCTGCAGTGCTCCGACCCCAACGTGCGCCCGTGTGGTCATTGCTTTGGTTGCAAAATGGCGGCCGACGTGGGCGTGACTGACAGCTGGGTTGTGCCCATGGAAGCCAAGGAAGCCGGGGCCCGAAACGCCAGTGACGTCTCTGCCGGCAGCACCGCCAAGACGGTCCAGGATTTTAAGCAGGCCTACATCGAAGAGATTTTTAAAAACCCCTATCGCATTGACATCTTTAGTGCCGCCGCCGGGATTTCGGTTGAACTGATTCGCACCATGACGAACTCCTTTGTCCTCAAAGGGGACCGCGTGCGTGTGGTCATCGTTGCCGAGGCCGACCGCATGAACGAATCGGCGGCGAACGCCTTTTTAAAGACCTTGGAAGAAGTCCCGCCCGACACGTACTTTATTTTGACGACCTCGTCCCGTGAAAAAATGCTGCAGACCATCCGCAGCCGCTGCCTTGCGCTTCACTTGTTGCCGCTCAGTGACGACGAAGTTAAAAGCGAAACGCTCAGACTGTTGGGCGAAGATGCCGACCCAAGCGACGTGACCGACGATGTGGTGGGCTTGGCTGTGGGATCCCCCGGTAAAGCGCTCTATTACGTGGAGCATGGCAAGGCGTGGTGCGAACTGGCGGCAAAGTACCTCAAGCACTCCCTCAACAACGAGTACTACGAGGCGTTCAAGGAGCTGGGCGAGGCGGGCGTTGAGGAAGCTTCCGATGCAATGCGCTTTTTAGAAGTCCTTTCGTTCCTCATCTCGGATTTGTTGCGTCAGCAGTCGGGAGCCAAACTGCGCATCCCGGCGACGACGGCGCTTGTGAACATCGATGCCTACCCGCGTGTGGATGCGTCGGCGTTGGACCGCGCCCTAGAAACGGTGCAAGAGACTCTGTCGCGCGTGGCGAGCCGCAGGACTGTCCCCACGATGCTGTTGCAGTCCCTTTCTATCAAGCTTTTTGAGGGCTCCAAATAATGGAAGATCTGGTTGCATCCACGCTCTCGCAGGAACTCAAGATTCCGCACCTGGTGGCGCGATTCCTGGTTTCTCGCGGCATCAAGAATGTGGTGGATGCGAACCGTCTTTTGCACGGCTCCGAAGACGACGTGCTGGACCCGATGGGAATCCTTGGGATGGACAAGGCCATTGACTGGGTCTTGAATGTGCGCGACCTGCACCAGAAGGTCTTTATTTTTGGCGACTACGATTTGGACGGCATGACCTCGGTGACGTTGTTGACTCGAGGTCTCAAGCACATTGGCATTGAATCGGAGTGGCGTCTCCCGAACCGCTTTGGCGACGGTTACGGACTTTCGCGTTCGGCTGTCGACGAGATGTACGAGGCGGGGGCGCGCTACGTGATTACTGTCGATACCGGCATTACCGCCAACGACGAGATTGCCCATGCCAAGGAGCTGGGCATGGCCGTGATGGTCATGGACCACCACCAGCCCAGCGGCGACGGGCTCCCGGTTAGCGATGTGTTGCTGGATCCGCACCAAGATGGCGACTCGTACGGGAATCCCGAACTTTGCGGTGTGGGAGTCTCTTACAAGTTCATGTGTGCGCTTTACGCGAGGCTCGGTCTCCCTACGCCCACGCAGTACCTCGACCTAGTGGCTCTCGGTACTTTGGCCGACTTGGTTCAAATGACCCCCGAGAACCGTTACTTTACCAAGTCGGGCCTGCGCCGCCTCCAAAAAAGCGAGTGGCCCGGAGTCCAGGCCATGTACGCGAGCCTCATGAAGCCCGGCAGCGCCGTGGGCGGTATTGACGTCATGTATAAAATCGCCCCGCTCCTTAACGCGCCCGGCCGCATGGAACGCCCCGACCCGGCGCTCAAGCTGCTCCTTTGCGACAACAAGAGTGAAGCTCCGGCCCTGCTTGCCGAGCTCAAGAACTGGAACGCGAGCCGCAAGCAAAAAGAGGCCGAGATTACCGATATGGCCATGGAGCAGGTCAAAAAAGTTTACGGTGACAGGATTCCGACTGTGCTTGTGGTCGCCGGCGAAAAGTGGCATGTGGGCGTCATCGGTATTGTGTCGGCGAAGCTCGCCCAGGTGTTTGACCGCCCGGCGGCAGTGCTCTCGGTGGAAGACGGCATGGCGCACGCGAGCGCCCGCGCCGTTCCCGGCTTCAACTGGCACAAGGCCTTGTTCGAGAGCCGAGAACTGTTCGACCGCTGGGGCGGCCACCAAAACGCCGCGGGCTTCTCCCTCAGTGAAGACAAAATAACGGAGCTCCGCGAACGGCTCGAAAAGTCCGCCGCCGAGCAGGGCTACACAGGCGAGGCGCAACCCAGCGACGAGTCCCATTCCTTCGACATCCAGGTGGCACTCCGCGAACTGACGGTGGACGGATTCCCCGAGCGCACCGTGCTCGACTACTTTGACCTGATGGAACCCTTTGGAGGAAATTTCCCGTACCCCACGTTCCGCGCCGAGAACGTGAAGGTCCACCGCATGCGCGAGCTCCGCGGCGGGCACCTGCAAATGGAAATTTCGCAGGGCGGGAGCCGCGTGTTCCCGGCAATCGGTTTTGGACTCCGCAAAAGCAAGTCCCACATTGGCGCCGACCACAAGGTCACCGTAATTTTTGAGCCTACCTGGAATTACTACAACGGCCGCAAGTCCATGCAGCTTTGCATCAAGGCCATCGAGTAACGGGTCCCTATGTTAAAACGGAATTTTCCCGTCATCCTGTTGCTGCTGGTGTTTGTCGCCCTGCTCGACGTCATATATACCATCCCGCGAAACGCCTTCCCCACGCCAGAAATTTCAATAGCCCCCGAGCCCGAAGAGAATTTGCAGAGCTTTACCGGCCGCGTGGTGATGCCCGGCCTCGACGACATGTACGTGCTCGAGAATACATCGGGCCGCGATATTGAACAGGTCGAGAAGTTTTTGCAGGGGAGGGCCGCCGGCCTCCACTACCTCGCCACCGAGCATTTCAAAAATCTACGCAAAAGCAAAAAATCCTCCAAGCATGGCTTTAAGGGCGGTGATCATGGTAGCAAAAGTGACGACCTCCTTGTGGGGGTCCGCCTCTCCCTCGATTCGTTGGGCCAGTTTGAACTCAAGGAGTACGTGTTCTCCAATACCGAGGACGAAGATTTCAAGAACCGCCTTGCCGAGCACATCAAGTACTACTGGCGCTACACCAAGTGCGCTTCTGGCAAACTTGAATTTTGGGTTCCCATCCGCTGGCTGGCGGAGTATTCTAAAAACTAGCCCTTGAGAATCTTGAGCAGCTGCGCTGCACGCTTCTCAATCAAAATAAAGGCCTCGAACATGCGGGCCTCGCGCCACTTGGTGAGGTACTTGGCTCGCCACTCGGCGGCGACCATGTCGGGCGCTTCTGGGCCGTTCTCGTTGCGGTACCACACTTCCTTGGTGATTTCCTTGATCATGTCGCCCATCTCGGCGGCGGGCTGCAACGAGCCTTTGCAAAGCAGCAGGGCGCGCAGGTTGTCCAAAAGGATCTCGTCGGTGGGTTCGTCGGCGTCGTCGCGGGCGCAGTCCCAGATTTCGCCGCGGTGGCGTTCTGTCCAGCCCATAAGGTGCTCTTCCGTTTTGGCGAGTTCGCCCTTGGCGAGCTTCTCTTCGACCGCTTCGCGCGGGTAATAAATGCTGTTCGGGTAGAATTCGATCATAAAGCCTCGAAATTAATGCCCGGGGCGGGACTTGAACCCGCACGAGGTTGCCCCCAAGGGATTTTAAGTCCCCAGTGTCTACCATTCCACCACCTGGGCAGGTTGTGCGCCCCCAATATAGCAAAATGGTGGTTCCCGGGAATCGATTTTTGCTAAATTACCCCGTATGAAACACTATATTGCCTCTTTTGCCTTTGTGGCCGCCATGGCTTCTGCCGCCCTCGCTTACGACGGCGACATGGACACCTACCACCAGTTTAAAGAAGAACTGGCGCTTGTGCGCGACAGCTATGTGTCTAGCCTCAACATGGCGATGAGCGACGCCAACGAGGCTGAACCCGAGGGCTGGTTCAAGGCCCGCGACAACGGCGAGGCGGAGGACTGGGACGATATCGAGTACGAACCGCCCCTGCCGGGCAATATCCCGCACTTGGTGCTCGAGGAAATCCCCTACGGTTTCCACCTCACGGGCAAGCACGGTCCCTACAAGTTCGACGCCAAGATCCGCGTGGTCACCCGTGACAACGACATTTTTTACGACATCACGTACAACAAGGGCTCGAACGCGGCTGCCAAGGAGGTCGTGAACGAGGTCTTCCACAACGACCGCGTGGTTTTTTACGACAACAATACACCCTGCAAGCGGGCCTCGGTGACCTGCATCCACGAGTACGCCAAGGGCACGCTCGGCAAGTCCCGTAACAAATAGTTCCAAAAAACGGCGAAATTCGCAAAAATTCTTACGAATTTCATATTTGTAAACAAAAGTTAACCGCTTTTGGGAAAATCAGTATATATTTATTAGGTGGCGCCCTATCTAGGGGTGGCGGTTTGTTCTAACTTTATGCTTAGCAACAGGTTGGAACGTTCTGGAGGAAAGAAATGAAAAAAAATGGCACCCTGAAGGCGGGGTACACCCTTGTGGAAATGCTCACGGTCGTCGCGATCATGGGGATTCTTGCTGGTGTTGGGGTGTCGGGCTTTCAGACGGCTGTACAAAACGCGCGCATCAAGGACGCGGGCATCAACGTGACCGCCTTTATGGAGCGCGCCGCCAACACGGCAACGCGGATGAATACAACGTTGTGCGTGAAGGTCGAATCGGACAACAGGACGCTGAAGGCCTACAAGGGGGATTGTACCGGATCTGGGGACGAAGTCGTCGAGCAGATGTCGATGGATCCGCCGAACAAGTTCCTCCCGTCGAGCGAGGGGACGTGCCCCGGAGACGTGGACCGCTATGCACAGAACAAGGTCGAGCTTGTTCCGAAAATAGGCGTGTCGCCGATTCCGGAGGGGTGCTTCATGGTGCGGTACGGAGGGACGGACCGTTTGATGGCTTCGGTAAAGGAGCAGACAAAGTTTTCGATGTCCTATAAGTTAAGTTACAATTCCGGCTCCAGCTGGGAAATTCGTTAGGCGGTGCTATGGAAAAGCTCTTGAAAAACAAGAAGGGATTCGGGATAACGGAAGTGCTCATTTCCGCTCTTGTCCTCGGCTTTTTGTATCTCGCGCTGTTGCACATGCAGGTTGGCAACCGCGAGGCGCTTTTGCGTATCCGCGGACGCGACGGCGCCATCGAGGTCGCCCAGCAGGTGCTCGATTCGCTGAACCGCATCGGCATTGAATCGATTCCTTCGGCCCCGACTTCGTCGACGAGTTTCGAACTCGACAAGATTTCCCGTTCCTGGGAGAGGGGGACCAAGGTGGGCGGAGGAACGTCGACCATCGAGTACACCCCAACCGTGACCGTGTCCCCGACAAATGACTACAAGGCGACGAGCGAGTCTAATTACGAGACGGTGAGCCACGTGTATGCGAAACAGGTGAACGTGCAGGTTTCGTGGCAGTTCAAGGGTTCCACGCAGTCCATCAACGTGTCTTCCGTAATTCGGTAGACCGTTTTTGGGGCGTAAAAGCGTTCTAAATCACGTTTTTGCTGAAAAAAAATGCAAAAATTTGCGTGATTTGAGCCGTTTTGAAAAAAAAAGTTTATTTTTCTAGATACGGAATGTGTAGGTATGCATCCCGTGTTTTTTCGCTATGCGCAACGTATATGAGGAAACGATGAATCTGGCTGGTCGCAAACATATGTCGGGCTCCCGCAAGGCGGGCTTTACCCTCATAGAGCTCCTGGTGTATATCGCCATCATGGGGATTGTCGTCATTGTGGCGGGGCAGGCGTTCAGCGATTCCACCAAGATGCGCATCCGTACGCAGAGCATGCTCAAGGCATCCGAAGTCGCCGAGAACGTGGCTGCAATAATGAAGGATGATCTTGCTCAGATGGGAGCGAAGAGCGCGATGAATTCCGCGAATGAATTCAGCGCTGTGTACAATGATGTCTATATGGACCCCGCAAATACCGAGGCGGATAAAGTTGATAAGTCGTCCTTCAAGCTGAACTCGGCGAGTGATTTGTCATTCCGACGAGTTCGGTATAGCGACAATGGAGTCTTTGTTTCCGTTGAAGAGGTCCGGTGGTGGCTGGATGGAAAAAAATTGAAAAGATCTTGCCGTACGGTGACTACCGAGACTACGATTGCCACAGATGACCCCTGCTCTGCCACCGACGTGGCTGGTGCAACGAAAAAAGCCGTCACCTATGCGGAAAACGTGGATTCCCTTTTATTTGTCATGGCGAAACCTTCTGTTACAGAGGATGCCGTTCAGTTGTTCCCACCTTCCAACGGTGACGAATTCATGCTTTTGCAGAGGGTAGATGAGCCAGCTCACTACCATATGATGAATGTAGAAAACAATGACAATATATCCACTTTATCTGGATTCGCGTACAACTATGAGGACAATGCGGCAACAAATGTAAATACCCCAGAAACTGCGGAACGAAATCAAGTCTATGTTGCCGAAAACAATAGTGACATTCTTCCGTGGAATACCGCCTGCACCAAGAAAAAAAACAAGTTCACGTTAAAGCCTCATGTGGTGTATGAACTTTCGTTCAGTTTGCCTTATACGGGTGCCGATAACCAAGCCGATCCCGTACAAATGTTTGCTCCCGGTAGAGACCATATGTCAATCGGTTTCAGAAATAGCGATGGTACGATTCCTGCAGGCTGGAATGACTTCCTGTTTTACCCGTCTGTATCCTCAAATGCCAGCGAGAAAAGGACCATGCGCTTTAGTGTGGCGAACACCATTGAGGATGTCTGCATGGCATTTACATTCGTTAACTATCTCTCGGCAATCCATGACGGCAAGATTAAGATAAAGTCGCTGAAATTAAGACAACTTGCGACAGCAAACTACACTTTTGATGATTGGTCGCCAGAATCGAGCATTCCCCAAAAAAAGAACGTAAAGGCGATGAAATTTATTTTGAAAACTAGCCAGAACGGCGAATCTGGCAGGGTGGAAACTTTTGTCGCATTGCCTAGCAATGGACCCGAAGACTAACGGAGGCTTTATGAATATGTGGAACAAAAATGGTGTTTCACTTGTCACAGTGCTGCTATTCATGCTAGTGGCAACCATTGCGGCCACAGCAACGTTCAAGTGGCTCACATCTGAAGGCCGTAGTTCTAGTTCGCGAATGCTGCAGCGAGAGGCGTACCAAAGTGCTATAGCCGGTATTGAGTCGGCGCGTTCTTGGATGACTTACCATGGCAATGATGTCGGGTCACTTATTAAGCAGTTCGAAGATAAACAGCTCAAAGAGGGGCATAGTGTACCTATTCTCTTGAATTCGCAGTTGACGGACCTCATTCGCCCGGGGCAGAACTTTAAGGTTTGGCTTGTTGGCGTGAACACATCCAAATCTACGTACAAGTTAAAGTTGCTTTCAAAGGGCGAATCTAGAAATGGTTCGGCAAAACACAATGAACTTGCGATACTTAACGTCGATGGCCTATACCGAGTGAATATCCCGAAGGAAAAGGTTGTTAAAACGATTCCGTTTGAATACAACTATTATGGCGGATCCGTCGATGAAACTGCGGGTGGTATTAATGCGACTTCTATGGTAGTCAATGGAAACTGGACTGGAAACCCGACAGGTGTTAATAAAAATTTCATTGTTACCGGTAACGCGACATTGACCGGTAACACCATTACCGTCGGATCCGAAAACAACTGCATTGGCGGAGATTTTAAAGCGGAAAACGCCGGTGCCACGGGCGGCAACATATATGTGGGTGGTGATGGTCTTGCGTTTAGCGGGAATTTTACGGGTAATGCCTACTTTGAAAACGAAGTCCAAATTGGTACTGGCGGAAATGGCCTTACTGTTACCAAAGATATGTACCTGGGCGACAAACTGACAATGAGGTCGCAAAAGGATGTTAAAATCGATGGAAACCTTTGCCTTGGTGAAAATGCAACTGTGCAACTACATGACCAACTCGCGAATGCAACGGAATTCAAGGTCAAAGGGAATCTTTGGATACCTCCTTCAAATAGGGATTGGCTGCTCCCGACATCGACAAACAAGGTTAATTTCAGCGATTACGATATTGACAATGCCCCTAAGAGCGGGTTCAAGTTGAAATTGGGCGAAAAAGTGGGGGCTGCTGCGGCACCTAAAATCTATATGCCCAATGGGGTAAATTGTAGTTACGATTACAAATATTTTAAAGTGTTCAAATCAACTGATGGCTCAGAACACAACATTGATATGGCGGACTATAATTTCGATTATGCATTCCAAGGTTGTGGTACATGGGTAGGACAAAAAGAAATCGGGTTCCAGGCTTGGGACAAAGGTGAGTATAATTCGGGTGAAAATTATTGTGTTGCTCCAGGAATTATGGGAATGGGGTGTAGCTGGTCTGTCGAAAAAAAATGGAATGTCTACAGCGACCATTGGATGATTTTTAGAACGACTGGTAATGTTGTCGGTTCATATACGGAAGACAAGTTGGATTTCTCTTGCGGGGAATCTGCCAAGACCGCATGCAGCGACCTTTGGGAAGAAGGAACTGGTTGTGGCAATTCTAGTTATGTCGTTCCCGATATATTGAAGGCTGTGGATACAACGCTCCTTAAGCAGAGGGCGAACAGTGCTCAATGCATTGTTGATTTGTTGACCGGAGATGAAAACAACTTGAACAACATGGACGTGACGGTTTTGAACAATTGCCATTCTTCTTCTGCTGCGGATGAACTTTTCAATGGTTATCTAGTGATTAGCGATGACCAAGGGAAAATCGCAAAAATGTTGAGCAACCCGAGTGGGACGCTTAGTGGTAAATTCGTTTTTTATCCTAGGTATAAACCAGGTTCGACTATTAAGCTTCCACCGACGACAGCCGATGCTTCTGTCTTGGTCTACCTCCCCGATGGAGCTTCAACAATCCAGCAATCGGGTTCCGGAGAACATTATAATTATTTCGTTTATTCTCTAAAAGACGTAGGCTCGCTTATGGGAAGCAACAAATGGACGGGCTCGTTCTATTTCCCGGTGAGCACCTGCGCACGTATTTCCAATATGCAAACGGCAGGAATGACGTTTGAGTTCAATTCAGACCTCATTGCGGATCTGACAAACGCCAGTCTCATTTGCGACGTGAGTGTGGCTAAGTGCGGCTCGGGTTCGGGGTCGGGCAGCAGTAGTTCCTCAAGTGACCCGAGCAGTTCAGAAAGCTCAATAGATTTTGGCGGAGTAGACAGCTACTATATTTCGAATGCGCCTCAGCTTTCTGTCTCGATAGAGTCCCAATACAAGAATAACGAGTCCGAGCCTTCTGGCAATGCAGAAAATAACGTGCAGGGTGACTTTATCGTTTTACCGAGGGTTATTTTTCTGCCGGCCGATGCTCCGGGGCATCTCGATGATTACTACAACATTTTGCGGCTTAACAAGTATCCGGCATTCGAAAAAAGTGAAGGAGACGTCAGCTGTGATGCGGGTCTGCCTACTTCGGGCCTTTTGTCGGACCCCGCTAATCTTGCAACCGGCCAGTATCGCTGTACATACAGCTACAACAACAAGAATGTTAAGTTCTACGTTATCGTGAGCGGCCCCCAGGGCACGGACCCGCCCATCGGATTTAAAGAATCGTTCCATGAACTTGAAGCGACTGATTCCTATACTGTCAAACTGCACGTCCCTGCACATGCAACTACCTTGACGGTCAATTTCCAAAAACCGGATGATATCGATGATTGGACTATTCAGCCTGCATCGACTGCAGTTAATTGTGCAATGTCGCTATGCAATGTTTCGATACCTTCTAACGCTTCTGAGCAAGACATCGACTTGTTCAATGTTACGACTTCGGGAGCCGAATCAGGCACGGCGATATTTACTCTCCGCCCAGGTGTCGGCTATAATGTTGGTGTTCCCGGCACGCTCACGCTCCAAATTCAGTCCAATCTGACGGTATACAGAGAAGAGGCAACTGCGGAACAATTGCAAGCGTATTGCGACGAGCACGACGGCTGCCCGGAAGATGTTTCCAAATGGCCTGAATGTCAGGATGTTGTAGAGCCCTGGGTGTTGATTTCGGGGTCGATGTGCGTAACGAAGGACGTCAACAATAGGTGGGTTTGCGCGACGGCGAGCGATATTAGCTTGAACGCCTCGGACAATGTTCCTGACGGTTGTATTTCGATTGTACCCGATGAAGTCTTGCTGCAGAGTACATTGGTCAAAGGTGATGACCGCTACCTGCACGCAAGTTTAAAGGCTCAACAAATTCCATTCAGGTTTGGATTTGCCGGCAAGGATGTCCCTAATGGCACAAAGATTTGGGCTACAGTCTCGCATTCTTCGTTGGCTAGTAGGAATGGCCTACATAAGGTGTGTACTTTCGGCACGGATGTTAAGGAGATTGGTGCAACTTGCACGCTAGATGTCTTCTCTGGTGAACGTGTGCGCCTTTCCTTTGATGATGATGATAACGACGAAAATGATGCAAAGCCTACTGGTTTCCATTATTGGAGTTGTACCGGTGACAATTGTCCCGTGAATAGTACTGACGCTCCCCGCTTTGCTCCGTTTGCCATTAGTGCAGCCAACAATGCGGTATATGCGCACTTTAACGAGCTTGACAAGCATTGCTTCTTTGATGAGTTCAAAAAGGGAATGGGCTGTACGGACGACGGATATTGCATAGGCTATTCCGGAGAAAACGCAAAGTGGAACGTGATTGCGGAAAGCGGGTCCGATACCCCGCTTGACCGTCTTGAATATGGTGATGGCTACATTGCTCTCAATTCCGATGCTGCAAGGGGCGCCAACAAGCAAAATGTGACCCTTATGAGCACGGCTGTTGCAGGAACTAGGGGGTATCTCAAAGCTCAGTTCCGCCCATCTCGATTGCTCACTGTTAATCAGGCAAGTCTACCGTCAACTGTCACGAATTCTGGATTCTTTATCCATGCCGATGAATCTGCCGGCAACGGCTTGTTCCTTACCATATATATCGATAAGGATTCTAAGGTGGTGGCTCGTTTACTTGACAACGCTGAACCGAAAAATGTATATGAAAAATTCTTGAAAAAAGATGGCAACTCGCTGGTTATGCCTCAATCGGAGCCATTGATCACGTTGACGGTTGATGTGGTTGAAAATCGGCTAACAGTTTCTGTAATAAAGGAAAGGTACTATGGTGCCCTGCCGGAAAACTACACGGCCGTTTTCGAATTGGAAAATTACTCGCCGACTGGGGAATACGTTGGGTTGCGCTTGGCGGACCCGAGCATCAAGCTCTATGACATCGGCTGGAAAAGCGACACCTATTTTGCAGAATGTTGGGATACCTACCCGACTCTGAGCTGTTCTTTCAAGGGAACGTTCCCCGGGGCCGTAGTTCCCAAAGGCAAGGATGTTCTGCCTTGGGTTGGGCTTTCAAGCTGGTTCGACGCCAAGGGGTGCTATCGCAAATACTATTATCAAGGCGACGATGCCTGCAGTGCAGGAAACAGCGATTATAGTGAATGTTCGCCCTCCTATAATTTCTCGGAGACGGGAGCTCACGGATATACCCAGGATGGGGCCGAAAAGAGAACTGCTCGAGCCGGAGTCGGCGACTGCTTCAACCTGGGCGATGAGAAGGACAAGTTCCTTGCTCAGTCGGAATGGGCTCATTGTGGAGCCTTCTGGGTTGGCGAACAGAAAGTGTGCAAAAAAACTGTAGATTTTTTGGGTGATATTGCATCTAGTGTTAGTTCCGCTGTTACCAACTTTAATTTAGTGACGGGGGTTGCGAATGTCCGTTCTTCTGACATCGTTGTTGAGCTAGAAGATAACAATGGACGTCGCCGCGTCGAAATTTACCTGTTGAGCCAAGAAGACATTGGCGCTCCTGTACACTATAGCAAATCGGGCTATCTAACTTTTGAAGCGGGTGGCTCTAAGACAGCAAGCATCAAGGCCGAGGAACTATTTGATGCGGATGGATTCAATCCTGAAAAGGTATACGGCATTGCGTTGCTGGTTCTGGAAGGGAGTGCTGTAAATGTCGACAAGCTCTATTCTTATTGCCCGAAAGCGCCCGTTTGCAAGGATAGTAAGGTGGAGTATATAGGAGACCATTGGCTTGTAACAACAAATTTGACAAATTATGTTAATACTGTCGGGACCTTTGTTGTGCAAGAGAATAACAACTACATAACTCCTGACTATACGTGCACGAATGATGGGTGCGATTATGAGGAACTTGCTACTCCTAGTAATACTGCAAAATACAAATTCGAAATCAAGGATAATCCATATGATGGACATATGGGTGATAAGTATAAGTTTACGGTGACGTTGACAACAAAGGATAGAGATGTGCTGGATTGTGGCCAAACTAACGAGAAGGAAATAAAGCCGGTAACCCCAAGTTGTATTGGCCTTTCTAACAACCCTGATAAGTTTGTCGGTGGTGGCCTTCCTCAGTTTAAGTACAAGATGAGCGATTGCCCTCCGACAGGGTGCCCGTGGAAGATTACTCTCGAAAGGGGTGGAAACTGGGTGGCTGATATTACGAGCGGGACTGCAGCTACTATTGGTGATGCTGGTGTGAATACGGATTCTGACGCAGCAAATACGGAAGAATATCCTTTGACGGCAGGGACTGGGTACTACTTTAAGCTTCAACCGGGGTCGGGCGACAATGCAATCGACTTTACCCCCTGTGTGTCTGAGCAGCAATTTGAAATCAAGGAAGTTGTCTCCAGTAGCAGTGAGCAGAGTAGCAGTTCTAGTGAAGAGAGTAGCAGCTCTGTCGCTTCGAGCAGTAGTGCGGTGGGAATTTCAGCGGCGTGTGAGATATATGACAATAATGGCTCTAGCACTTCATCTGCCTTTACGGAAACTGGCAATATGAAATTGAAGGTAACCCATAACGCCACAACAAATACAGAAGCTCGTTTTGCCGGAACTGTGGCGGAATGGAATGGAAGTGCAAATGCCAACGTCGAAAAAACCAACGAAAGCATCTGGTTAAATGCGAACCAGGTTGCCGAAAGACAGTTTACAGCCCCCACCACTGCAGGTACATATACCTACACAATATCCTTAAGTGGCAACCCCCTTTGCTCTGCCACCTTGGACGTTTCTCAGGCATTGACCTGTAGTGCTCCCGCACAGGTCGGATCAGGTGCATCGTTTACGCTTACGGGAACATACACTGGTTCAAATTGCACTGGCGGTTATACACACAACATGTCTGGTTCTGGTACAGAATGGCCCGGTAACTTGGCTTGCAACAACCTGTCTCAGTCATTTACTGCGCCTACAACTCCAGGCAGTTATAACTATATGATAGGTGTTAACGGCTCACCAAACGCCACTTGTACCCGGACAGTCCAGGTTGTTCGTGTTGCGCCAACATTTGATTGCAAAACTGGCTTGAATGCAGTCATAGGTCAATCGAATAACGTGACTATTGGCTTGCAAAATGTCTTGGGCTGTGACGAAGGTGGCAATTACTGCTACTATGGAATTACGGGAACAGGTAGTATCAACAGGTCGGGCAACGGCTACACCTCTGGCAATCTTCCTGCGTTCACCGATGGGACTGTTACTACCGATGGTACTAAGAGCTATACTGTCCGACTCACGAATTCTGTAGGATACGATGAGCACGACTGTAGTGTGGAGTTTACCGCAACTCCCAGTTTCCCCTGTAATGATGCAAACTCTACCGCAATAGCAAAAGAGTATGAACGCGAAGACAATGCTAATTCGTGTACCAAATATACGATGGATGGAGCGTCAACCCTTCAGGTTGGATGTTGGTGGGCCCCGGAAACTCCGGTCACAGTCAATATTATGAAATGTGACGGAACGACTACATCTATTTCCCATAGTTGTGGAGGATGGCAAGGAGTTAATGTTGGCGGTCCGTGCACCGTATATCTACAACCAGAAAAGAAGATAAAGTGGAAATTTAACAACTGGTAAATACACTAGGCTCCCCCACCGGGGAGCCTTCTTTTACCCCCTAAACAATCAAAGCCCCAGGACGCACCGTCCGGGTTTTTCTTTTTCTATCTTTACCCCCGTATGAACGCAAAGATTTTTTATACCCTCACTGACGAGTCGCCCTTCCTTGCGACCCAATCCCTGCTCCCGATTGTAACCGCCTTCGCGAAGACTGCGGATATCGACGTGGAGACCAAGAACATCTCGCTCCCGGCGCGTATCCTCGCGGCTTTCGCCGATACGCTCCCCGCGGGCACGACATTTGCCGGCAAGCCCGTGACCGACGATCTCGCTTTCCTCGGCGCGCTTACGCTCAAGCCAGAGGCGAACATCATCAAGCTCCCGAATATTTCGGCTTCCGTGCCGCAGCTCAAGGCAGCCATTGCCGAGCTTCAGAAGAACGGCTATGCGTTGCCCGATTATCCGGATGCCCCCGCGAACGACGAGGAGAAGGCTATCCGCGCCCGTTACGACAAGGTAAAGGGGAGTGCCGTGAACCCGGTGCTCCGCCAGGGCAACTCCGACCGTCGTGCCCCGAATGCGGTGAAGAACTTTGCCCGTAACAATCCGCATAGCAACGGCACGTGGAATGCCTCCGTGAAGACGCACGTCGCGAGCATGCAGGCCGATGATTTCTACGGAAATGAAAAGTCCATCACGCTTGCCGATGCCGATACGTTCAAGATTGAATTCGTGGATGCTGCTGGCGCCGTTACCGAACTCCGTGCCGCTAAGCCGCTCCTGAAGGGAGAAATCCTCGACGCGACGGTGATGCGCATGGCTTCTCTCGAAAAGTTCATTGCCGATGCGATGGCCGAAGCCAAGGCCAAGGGACTCCTCTTCTCGGTGCACCTGAAGGCCACCATGATGAAGGTCTCTGACCCGGTGCTCTTCGGTGCCTTTGTGCGCGTGTTCTTCAAGGATGTTTTCGCGAAGTACGCCGACCTGTTCAAGGAACTCGGGATTGACGCGAATAACGGCCTGGGCGACTTGTACAAGCGTCTCGAAGGCAATGCCAAGGAAACCGAAGTCAAGGCCGCCATCGATGCCGCACTCGCTAACGGCCCGGACCTCGCCATGGTCGATTCCGCGAAGGGCGTTACGAATTTGCACGTGCCGAGCGACGTCATCATCGACGCGAGCATGCCCGCGATGATTCGCAACTCGGGCTGCATGTGGAACAAGGATGGCAAGCTGCAAGAGACGATTGCCTGCATTCCGGACCGCTGCTACGCTGGCATCTACGACGAGACTATCGAGTTCTGCAAGAAGAACGGCGCGTTCGACCCGAAGACGATGGGAACCGTGCCGAACGTGGGCCTCATGGCGCAGGGTGCCGAAGAATACGGCAGCCACGACAAGACCTTCATTGCCAAGGCAAAGGGCGTCATCCGCGCCGTGAACGGCAAGGGCGAAGTGCTTCTGCAGCAGGACGTGGAAGCCGGCGATATCTTCCGCATGTGCCAGGCGAAGGACGCTCCGGTGCGCGACTGGGTGAAGCTCGCAGTGACGCGCGCCCGCGTCAGCAACACTCCGGCGATTTTCTGGCTCGACCCGAACCGCGCGCATGACCGCGAAATACAGAAAAAGGTGGAACTCTACCTGAAGGAACACGACCTTGCCGGACTCGATATCAAGATTATGAGCCCGCGTGAAGCGATTGTGGCGACGATGACCCGCGCGAAGGCCGGCCTCGATACCATCGGCGTTACCGGCAACGTGATGCGCGACTACCTCACGGACCTCTTCCCGATTCTTGAAGTCGGAACGTCTGCCAAGATGCTTTCCATTGTGCCCTTGATGGCCGGTGGTGGCCTCTTCGAGACGGGCGCGGGCGGTTCCGCTCCCAAGCAGGTGCAGCAGTTCCTCGCCGAGAACTACCTTCGCTGGGATTCTTTGGGCGAATACTTCGCGCTGGTGCCTTCGTTCGAGCAGGTCGCTTCGCAGACCGGCAACAAGAAGGCGAAAGTCCTCGCCGACACGCTTGACGAGGCGAACGGCAAGATTCTCGAATTCAACCGCACGCCTGCACGTAAGATTGGCGAACTCGACAACCGCGGAAGTCACTTTTACCTGGCGATGTACTGGGCACGCGCCCTCGCAAACCAAAAGGACGATGCGGAACTTGCGCAGAAGTTCGCGCCGGTCGCCGATGCGCTTGAAGCCCGCGAATCGGAAATCGTCTCGGCGTTTGCCACGGCTCAGGGGCAGCCGGTTGATATCGGCGGCTATTACCTGCCCAAGGCGGAACTCTTGAAGAAGTGGCTGCGTCCGGTTGCGGTATTCAACGAAGTTATCGACGCCGTCTAATCCGGTTTGCGCCGAAAAATATATGTTTAGAAGCAGAAAAAGGAGAACTGTTATGAACAAGCTGCTTCAAAAATCGTTTGTGGCTCTCGCCGCGTCGGTGTTCCTGATGGCATGTGGTGACGATTCGTCGGATAGCTTTGGCGGCGGGGCGAAAGAGGATTACTGCAAGGTCGTCCAGAAAGACCCGCTTGTCATCGAAGCTGTCGAGGACGGTTTTTTCAGCAAGACAACGTTTGAATATGACGATGGTGAAATTACCGAGACAATTGAATTTAAAAACCACGATGCGGTGGAGCTGGCCTGCTCGGAATATGCGAAAGATTCCGATTACAGAAGCGTGGAGTGTAGCGACAAGTCCATCGTGGCGGTTGGGAAGAAAACCTTCACGGCTAGCGAATACAAGCGAATGATGGATGCGTTCGCGTCTGCGTGTGAAGAAGTGAACGAAGCCATGAGTTCTTCGAGTTCTACGAAGTCATCGAGTTCGACAAAGTCATCGAGTTCCGTAGCCTCGTCCTCGAGTTCTGCGAAATCGTCGAGTTCTGTTGCCCCGTCCTCGAGTTCGGTGAATTCTTCTTCGAGTAGCGTTGGCAACGATAATGTTATGTCTGCCATGTATGTCCAGTATTGGAATGACAAAGTCGTCGCGCAGAATGCCGATGACCTTGAGGGCTGTGAAGATGGCGCCCTTCCCGATGATATGGATCAGTACGAAATCGCGTATGAGTTCAATGACCCGTACGACCTGGGTGCCGACTATATCGGTGAAAAAACAAATGCGTACCAGGATGTCAAGGTGCCGGGTGTATTTGCCGAGTGCGGAAGCATCGTCCTTGACGGGACTAATGGACTGATTGTCCCGAAGAATGATATCTTTAGGACCAAGGGCTTCGTTGTCGAGGTGCGCTTTATGCCGACGGACGAAGGTGACCTTGCGAACCTCTTTGTCGCGGACCCTCCCGGCAGTGGCGTCGACGGCTGGCAGGTCCGCTTTGATGGTTCTGAGGCCCGCTTCCATATTCGCGACGGAAGTGAGGGTGGTTGGAACATCTATAATGCGGGTGAAGTTTCCCTGAACGAATGGCACGTGTTCCGCGTGAAGCTTTTCCCGACCAAGTCTGATGACGGTATCATTTCTTATACCCTGAGTCTCTCTTTGGACGGAGTGAGTTTCGAGGGAACTCCGTTCAAAGGTGATGTTTCCGATTATGAGTTCGATATGGGAATCGGCTATGATGCCGTGTACCAGGGAGAGCATGAACGTAGAACGTTCAAGGGTAAGATTGACTATATCCGTTATGGGAGAATTACGGAAGACGGCCTGTAATGCAGATTGAACCGATTGGAATATTTCACGGCGATGCCGTTTATAAGTATGACGTCCCTCGCCAGGGGCGTCTTTTTGCGGGACATCCGGGGCGCATTGAACTTGCGAAGGGGCAAAACTTCGAGACGGCGCTTCGCGACCTCAATGGCTTTGAACGCATCTGGGTGATTTTCCAGTTTCACGAGAACGAAGGCTGGCGTCCGACAACGCGCCCGCCAGTACCTGCCCCGGGACGAGACCGCATTGGCACCTTCGCGAGTCGCAGCCCTTACCGCCCGAACCCCATCGGTCTCAGCTGTGTGCGGCTCCTCCGGGTGGATGGCCTTACGTTGTACGTGGACGAGGCTGATCTTTTGAACGGGACTCCGGTCCTAGACATCAAGCCGTACATCCCCATGGCCGACGCCTTCCCCGGGGCGCGTGCGGGCTGGGTCGACGAGCAGGCCCTGGATCTGTGGACAATCGAAACGTCTCCCGAGTTTGAGGCGCAGAATCGCTGGCTGTTGGAAAACGCCGGTTTTGACCTCAAGAGCTTTGCACAGGTGCAGTTGGCTTGTGGCCCGTTTGACGTGACGCGTAAACGCATTGCACTTAACGAGTGTGCCTGCACGGGCGAACTTTCTTACAGGACGTTCCGTATAGATTTTGAGTATGGGGAATCGGAAAGACGGATTTCCCTCAAAAAAATTCGTTCTGGATATTCCGAGCTGGAGCTGGACGAAGTTGCCGATATTTACAAGGATAAGGCAATTCATAGGGGCTTCCTGGCTTGTTTCGGTGTGACTTGACTCGCAACAAACACCCTAGGGTAGAATGCTTCGAAAAGACCGAAATGGAGTTTAACGAGGAATCGCTATTAGAAAAGCCGGCTTTTGTTGTAAAACGGTCTTTTATTTTCATAAATTCGTGTATATATTAAAAGCGTAAACTTTTTGTAAGTGGTTTGGGCATGGATTATACTGTCTTGAATACTTATGTGGCTGTTTCGTTCGTCATTGTTATGGCGATGGCGTGGGCGATTTACAGGCTGATTCCCATTGACAAGCCGGCGAGGATTCTGGCGGCTTCCGGTTTCTTTTCGATAGTCTGCGTTGTCAGCTACTTTGTTCGCGTAACGACGGACGTTATTGGCGTTTTTGCCTGGATGACGACCGTGCACTTGATTTGCGTGGATTTCACTCTGCTCCTCTTTTTGATGTTTGTTGTCCACTATACGCAATACCACACAACAAAATCCTTTATTGCTTTTGCACGGATTTCTGGCGTCTTTGTTTTAGTTGATGTCGTTTGCCTTTTGATCAACCCGTTCAAGCGAATTGTCTTGGACTTTGGCATGCGTTCGCCGGAGCCGTTGTATTCAAAGGTGATTTATGCGGCCCAGTATCCGCTTTACTACTTTCACATGGGCTTAGCCTATGTTTTGATTTTTGCTATCCTCACGGTTCTGGTAAAGCGAATGCTTTCGGTGCCTGCCGAGTTCGCTAGGCAGTACAAGTTCACAATTGTCGGGCTTTTTGTAGTGTTCCTCTTTAATGTGGCGTCTGTCTTCATTCTTGGCAACAAGAGTTTTTTGAATTTCTCTGTAGGTGTTTATGCCTTGATGGGTTACGTCACTTACCTGTTCGCCTACAAGTTCGAGAACTACATTATGCTCAATTACTTTAAAGAGAGCGTATTCGAGAACGTGTCGCAGGGGATTGTGCTGTTTGATTTTGAAGGCGACATGCTGATGCGCAACACCAAGGCGGTCCGCATGCTTCCGACGGTGCTGTTCGACGACCACTTGAGCAAGAAGGAGTTTGAGCAGGCGTGCAACATTGTGGTTGATGAGGAGCGGAACCTGGATGTGGTCCCGCTCCAGTGTACCATGAACTTGAAGACCGGCCCCGTGATGCTGCGTTGCGACTACCGCAAAATGCGCAACAGTTCGGGAACCCTCCTGGGTTACCTTTATGTGTTTGCCGACTTGGGCATGGAGGCGGACTTGCTGACGGGCTACCACAAGTGGGAGAGCTTCAAGAACTTTACGCTCGAAAACGCAAGCACCTTTGCGTTGCCCATGACGGTGATTCTCGCCGACATCAACAACCTGTCTGTGGTGAACAGCGTGGGCGGCAAGGAACGCGGTGACCAAATGCTCAGGGAGTTCGCCAGGATCCTTCGTGAAGAATTCCCCAAGGATGCCTACTACGTCCGTGCCACGGGCGCAACATTGGCGCTGTTCTGCTACAACATGCCGCGCGATGTGGTTGCCGAAAAAATGGAAGCCGTTCGAAAAAAATTCGGGGCCGGGTTCCTCTATGCGCTGGAGCGCGCCACCGAAGACAAACCGAATATTTTGAATGCGGTGGAGACGGCCTACAAGGCGTTGTACCAAAAGAAACTGGTAGACCGTGACAGCAAGCATTCCGATTTGCTGAATTCCCTTTTAAAAACCTTGCGTGAGCGCGACCCCCATGCCGACGCCCATATGGAACAACTTAAAAAGTGGAGTGCTGGTTTGGGTCCGCGCTTGAACCTGACCGACAAGCAACAGAGTGATTTGGAATTGCTGTGCATGCTGCACAACATTGGAAAAATCGCCGTGCCTACAGAGATTCTCAATAAACCTTCGGCGCTCACTGCAGATGAATGGCGCTTGGTACAGGGGCATGTGGAGAAGGGAGCGCAGATTGCCAAGAGCGCGAAGGACTTTGCGGGCGTAGCCGACCTGATCCTTCACCAGCACGAACGCTGGGATGGCAAGGGCTATCCCGATGGTCTGAGCCGCGAAAGCATCCCTCTCCTTTGCCGCATTGTGAGTGTGCTGAATGCCTACGACGCCATGCTGAGCGAACGTCCGTACCGCAAGGCGCTCACGAAGTCGGTTGCCATCAAGGAACTGCGTGCCTGTGCGGGAACGCAGTTTGACCCTGCGGTCGTGGCAGAATTTTTGCAGGTGCTGAATGAGTCCGGCGAGAACATTGCGGTCGCGGCGACTGCCGGCGAGGACCCCGATCGCGCCCGTCTGCATGTGCCCTCGGTCGATGCCATGGCCTCGATGAAGGCGATGGTGCAGGAACTGGACGAACACGTCCCTCACGTACACACCATCCGTTACAGTCGCTACATTCTGGATTCCAAGAACAAGATTATCTCGGTGGATGACAACTTCGAGGTAATGACGGGCTATACCCGCGAAGACATCCGAGAAAAGAAACTGTCGCAAGACGACTTGATCCCGCCTGAGGACTTGACGGAATACCTGTGCTTGACTTCTGAAGTTCTCGCCAACAACCAGATTGCGTATTTTGAACATCGCATCCGCTGCAAGAACGGTTCCATGATTTACGTGTTCTGCATGGGGAGGGTCTATTACGACTCTGCCACCCGTGAATTTTGCAGCGAAATCATCATCCACGACAGTTCCAACACTTTTGCCATGCGTATGATGAAGCACGACGAAAACGAAAAATCGCAGCGTCAGTTGCGTCAATGGGAAGACACGTACCGCAAGGACTCCTTGACGGGCGTGTTGAACCGCTCCGCCTTCCAGAGCGATGTCGAAGAAAAACTGCTCGACGAAGAGACCAAGGTGATGCTCCTGATGATTGACGTCGACAACTTCAAAGGCTACAACGATACGTACGGGCACCGCGCCGGCGACGAGTACCTGATCCAGGTGGCCCGCGCTATCCAAGGCGCACTTCGTGGCAGCGACTTGGCATGCCGTATGGGGGGCGATGAGTTTGCAGCGGCACTATTCTTTAAAAGGAGCTGCGAAACTTCGTTTATGCACGTGCGCGCCGGACAAATTTACGAGAGGATTATGAATGTGCTCCAAAAGGAGGAACACTTTACGGGACTCTCGATGGGTGTGGTGGTCGCCGAAAAGGAGGGCACAACGTTCAAGGACCTATACGAAGCGAGCGATAAGGCGCTTTACAACTCCAAGGAAAGCGGCCGCGGGCGAATGTCAGTGGGCTAAACTACTTTTGGCTTAAAACCCACCGGTAGTATCCGGCAATTTGTAGCGGATGGTTGAACGAACCGTCCGTTATTTTTTTGTGCAGGTCTTCGTCAGAGATAGTCGAGGTCTCTATATCCTCGTTGTCGTCAAAATGGGTGTCTCCGTTACGGGAAACGCCATCAATAAAGACTACATGGAATTTTCCACGGTGACGGTCGGGGTTGACCGAGAATTCGCCGAGGTACGAAACCGACGGGGACGCAGCGGCAAAACCGGTTTCTTCTTGAAGTTCGCGGATGGCCGCCTGCTCGGGCGATTCAGCGTTGTTGATGATGCCTGCGGGAAATTCGAGCGCGATGGTTCCGGAACCGTGACGGTATTGGTGCGTCATGACCCACTTGCCTTCTGCAGTGCGGGCGAGAATCAGCACCCAGTCGGGTTGCCATAGCGTGTAGAAGTCGTCGATGACTTTGCCGTTCGGGAGTTCGCATGTTTCCTTCGCGACCTTGAGCCAGGGGGTGTCTACCAGGTATTCCTTGTCAAGCAGTTTCCAGAGTTTCATATCGTGATGCTTTCCGCCGGGGTTATCCTTCCAGTTTGTTCTTCAGGTAATGCCTTGCGGTCCATGTGAAATATAAAATGTCTGCGACTACAAGCGCGATGGCGCAGGTAAAAAATACCTGCTGGTGCATGCCGAAGTGTTCCGCCATCGAGCCTCCCGCGAGAATGCCGATACCGATTCCGATATCCCAGCCGCTGAGGTATGTGCTGTTTGCGGTGCCGCGCTGGTCGTGGCGGGCGAGGTTCACGCACATCGTCTGGTAACCTGGGAAAATGAGCCCGAGGCTTGTGCCGATGAGGAATGCCGATGCGAAGAACGTGACAGGCGAATGGCTGAAAGCGAGCAGGAAGTAGGCGATGATGTTGAGCGTCATGCCCGTGCCCACGAGGTGCACGAGGTAGCCCTTGTCAATGAGGCGGCCGGTCATAACGCGATTGAGGATGAGCCCTGCCGCGATGAGCGCATAGAACCAGCCGGAACCGGAGATGCCGAGTTCCTTGGCGTAAAGCGCGATGTAGTTGGTGACAGGGCCGTAGGCGAACCCTACGAAGATGAAGTTTGCGAATTGCGGGACGGCACGCGTGAGGAAGAACCTGTCGAGCGAAAGCGGAGCGTGCGGTTTCTTTTCTTTGCGCGGGACGTTCAGTGTTTGCACGAGAATCAGTCCGATGACGCAGAGCGCGATGGAAATGATAAACACGATGGTGTCGCCGAAAGCCTCGTACAGGAACATGCCTGTCATGGGGCCCGTGGCAAACGCGAGATTCACGCTGATGCCGAAGTAGCCGATGCCTTCACCGCGGCGGCTTGCGGGGAGAGCGTCGATGGCGACCGTGTTACTTGCGGTCGTTGAAATCCCGAAACATAGCCCGTGGGCAAAACGCACGGCGGCAAGAATCGGCAGGAATGCTACCGTCTTGTAGCCCAAGAAACAGGCGGTAAACGCGAAGAAGGTCCAAAAGTACAGGGGCTTGCGGCTAAGCGAATCCACCAAGAAGCCTGCGAACGGTCGGCAGGCGAGCGCGCCGATGGTATACAGTGAAATGATGATGCCCGCCGTCGCATTGTCCGTCTGGAACTTCTCGATGATGAACATCGGGAGGATGGGCAACAGCTGGTAAAAGCTGAAGAACAGCAAGAAGTTTGCCGCTGCGCAAGTTGTGAAGTTCCGCGTCCAGAGAGCTGGCTTTTTTTCCTCCACGTTTACTTCCTCTCGAGCATCACGATGGTTTCGAGGTGCGGGGTGCCGGGGAACAGGTCGAGCGGCTGTACTTCGCGCACGCGGTAGCCGTAACGTTCCCATTCCTTGAGCGAGGCGGGAATCTCGTCGGTGCCACAGAACACGTGGGCCACGCGGACAGGCTTGCGCATGGCGAGCGCGTGGATGACTCCGGGTTCGCAGCCCTTGCGGGGCGGGTCCAGCAATATCTTCTCGGGCTCGCCGGGGATGGGCCGCGGGAGTCTCGTCTGTACGAACATCTCGTCGATTTTGCCGGCGACAAAGCGGTAGTTTTTCTTGAGGAACTTGGCGCTCGCCTTCGCGCTTTCGATGGAGGCGCCTTCCCATTCCACGCCGAGTACGGATTTGGCGGCTTCGCCGAGCGCAAAGCTGAAGAGCCCGTAGCCGCAGTACAGGTCCAGGAAGTGGTCTTCCTTGCCGAGGCTGAGCATGCGGCTTGCGGCCTTGATAAGATTGTGGATCTGGCTCTCGTTGATCTGGCTGAACCCGGTGACCGGGTATTTGAGGCGGAAATGCCCGAGGTCGAGCGTGAGGTCGCGCGGGCCAAAGAGCTGTTTGAAGGCGAGTCCCTCGGTGGGGCGGCGGCTCTCGAGGTAGTAGTCGGAACCGGTCGGGTCAATGTAGGCGTGCGCGGCGGTCACGTGGTAGGGGCATGCCGCGAGCACTTCCGAAATGGCCTTGAGCTTGCGGACAATGCTGGCGTCCAGTTTTTTGACGTTGAAAACGACTACTCGGTACTTGTAGGTGCCGCGGATAATGATCCAGTTGAGGGCGTACGCCAGGGGCTTGTAGGCGGGCGTGATGAGCTTGTCGAACAGCAGGCGGTAGATGGCGTTGTGCTCCTCGGGCTCGAGGATGCTGTCGTATTCGTTGAACCTGAGGTCGCCGGGCTGCATGTCCACACGGCGCTTGCTGGTGGTGCGGTAGTGGCGGGGCATGGGGCTTGCGACCACCGGCTGCGGACCGCAGGGGAGACGGTTCACTTCCCAAAATTCGCGGATGGCGGCGTTTTTTACCCGGAGCTCGTCCTTGTAGTCGAGGGGGGCGAGGGTCTCGCCGTAGGCGGAATCCGATTCCTTGGTGTAGCCAGGGAGGTTGTGCGCGATGGCCTGTTCAAAAAACATGGTAGCCTCGGGTCGTGGTTAAAAGAAAAGCCCCGCCTAAATAACCCGTTTTGGGCTGTTAGGCGGGGTTCTGAGAGCGGCGGACCGGGATCGAACCGGCAACCATTAGCTTGGAAGGCTAAGGCTCTACCATTGAGCTACCGCCGCTAGCTAGCCCAAATGTATAAAAAAAGCCCATTTTTATAAAGGGGTCCCCTTGAAACTTGTTGGAATTTTTTAGAAATCTTGCTAAATTTTGCCTCACAAAATAAACATCATACCTAGGAGCATACTTGTACCCTAATCCGCGCGATCGCCGCATGCCTAACCGTCCCAGTGACGGAACTCGTACCAACGAGGATATCCATATTTCCCCGATTCGTCTCGTGAAGGAAGACGGCGAAGCCGTTATCATCGAGACCGCTAAGGCTTTGCAGATGGCTAAGGACGCCGGACTGGACCTGGTGGAAGTGTCTCCGAATGCAAAACCGCCCGTTTGCCGCATCATCAACTACGGCAAGTACAAGTTCGAGCAGCTCAAGAAGGCGAAGGCAGCCAAGGCGAAGCAGCACGTGGTGAAGCTGAAAGAAATCAAGATGCACCCGAAGACTGCCGAGAACGACTACCTGTACCGCATCAAGCAGGCTGCCGCGTTTTTGCAGGATGGCATGAAGGTGAAGCTTATTATGCAGTTCCGTGGCCGCGAAATGGCCCACATGGACTACGGTAAGCGCCTGATGGAGCGCGCCAAGGAAGACTTGCTCCAGTACGGCGATTTGGAAATGGACTCACGGGTCGAGGGCAACACGATGCTCTCTATCTATGGTCCTAAACGTGGTGCGGGTTCCGCCAAAAAGCAGGACCAGGCACCGAAGCCCGCAACCGAGCCAAAGGCAGCAGGTGAGGCTTAACAATAAACCTAAGAGGTAAAAATGCCTAAAATGAAAACACATAGCGGTGCTAAGAAGCGCTTCCGCGTGACGGGTTCCGGCCACGTCAAGTTCAAGCGCGCTGGTATGCGCCACATTCAAGCCAAAATGACCACTAAGCGTAAGCGCAACCTTCGTAAGGGTGCACTCGTCAAGATGGTCGATACCTATCACGTCAAGCGTCTGCTTGTAGTA
>JAEEGF012290432.1_pt1 | contig 65463 bp, 62 predicted proteins | sample 9134171 | NCBI WGS metagenome assembly JAEEGF01 (sample SAMN16246542, study PRJNA631951) | gut metagenome | biome: gut microbiome; feature: rumen; material: AP-attached | host: Bos | place: Iran: Karaj | collected 2018-10 | reverse complement strand
AATTTCTGGATAAGTAACTGCTAAACGGCATCCTCTGTGACCCATCATTGGGTTAAATTCATGTAATGAAGCAATTATTTCTTTAATTCTTTCAACTGATTTACCTTGAGCTTCAGCTAATTTTTGAATATCAGCTTCTTCGGTTGGAACGAATTCATGTAGAGGTGGGTCTAAGTATCTAACTACCATTGAATCACCTTCTAATGCTTCATACATATTTTCAAAGTCTGATTGTTGATAAGGTAAAATCTTATCTAATGCAGCTTCTCTTTCTTCAACAGTATCAGCACAGATCATTTCTCTAAATGCAGCAATTCTGTCTTCTTCAAAGAACATGTGTTCTGTTCTACATAAACCAATACCTTCAGCTCCTAATTCATGTGCTTTTTTAGCATCTCTTGGAGTATCAGCGTTAGTTCTAACTTTTAATGTTCTGAATTTATCAGCCCATTCCATAACTCTACCAAATTCACCAGAAATAGTAGCGTCTACTGTAGGAATTAAACCATCATAGATAGCACCTGTTGTACCATCAATAGAGATTTCATCTCCTTCATGGAATGTTTTTCCAGCTAATGTGAATTGTTTATTAGCTTCATCCATAGCGATATCACCACATCCTGAAACACAGCAAGTACCCATACCACGAGCAACTACTGCAGCATGTGAAGTCATACCACCACGTACAGTTAAGATACCTTGAGCAGCTTTCATACCAGTAATATCTTCTGGAGAAGTTTCAAGTCTAACTAATACAACTTTTTCTTTTCTTGCAGCCCATTCAACTGCATCTTCAGCAGTAAATACAATCTTACCACAAGCAGCACCTGGAGATGCTCCTAATCCTTTACCAATTGGAGTTGCTGTCTTAATAGCTTCAGCATCAAATTGTGGATGTAATAATGTATCTAAGTTTCTTGGATCGATCATTTCAACTGCTTCTTCTTCAGTACGCATTCCTTCATCAACTAAGTCACATGCGATCTTTAATGCAGCTTTAGCAGTTCTCTTTCCATTTCTAGTTTGTAACATGTATAATTTACCATGTTCAACAGTAAATTCCATATCTTGCATATCTCTATAATGAGATTCAAGTGTAGCACATACTTCTTTAAATTGAGCAAATGCTTCTGGGAATTTTTCTTCCATTTCAGTTATATGCATTGGAGTTCTAACACCAGCAACAACGTCTTCACCTTGTGCATTTGTTAAGAATTCACCAAATAATCCTTTTTCACCAGTAGCTGGATCTCTAGTAAATGCAACACCAGTACCACAGTCATCTCCCATATTACCGAAGGCCATAGATTGTACATTTACAGCAGTTCCCCATGAATAAGGAATATCATTATCTCTTCTATATACATTAGCTCTTGGGTTATCCCATGATCTAAATACAGCTTTGATAGCTCCCATTAATTGTTCTTTTGGATCTGATGGGAAATCAGTTCCTATTTTAGCTTTATATTCAGCTTTGAATTGATTAGCTAATTCTTTTAAATCTTCAGCAGTAAGTTCAACGTCTTGTTTAACTCCTCTATCTGCTTTCATCTTATCGATTAATTCTTCAAAGTATTTCTTACCTACTTCCATTACTACATCAGAATACATTTGAATGAATCTTCTGTAGCAATCCCAAGCCCATCTTGGATTATTAGACTTTTCAGCTAATACTTCTACTACTTCTTCATTTAAACCTAAGTTAAGGATTGTATCCATCATACCAGGCATTGAAGCTCTAGCTCCAGATCTTACTGAAACTAATAAAGGATTTTCTTTATCCCCAAATTTCTTTCCAGTAATTTCTTCCATCTTAACTATATATTCGTTAATTTGTTCTTGGATTTCTTCATTAATTTCTCTACCATCTTCATAGTACTTAGTACATGCTTCAGTAGTGATAGTAAATCCTTGTGGTACAGGTAAACCAATGTTAGTCATTTCAGCTAAGTTAGCACCTTTACCACCTAGAAGATCACGCATGTTTGCATTACCTTCTGTAAATAAATATACATACTTTTGCATTTTATTGTCTTCCTTTCATTTTGTACCACATTATTATATCATACATAAAATAAAAAAAGGCATAATTTTACGCCTTTATACTTATAAACATGACATATTTGTCATCTTCTTTTTTATATAAGCTTATATCTTCATTTTGATATCTAAATAATATAAATTCTTTATTAGAATCATATTCTATTTTTACTCCATTAGATATTAATTTATATAAATTATCTGATGTATTAACTATATCTAAATCTAATACATCTTCTATATTTAAAATCTTATATTTACCTTCTCTTATTTCGTCTATAGTATATGTATCTTCTATATTAAATTTACCTTGTTTAGTTCTAATAAGATCTGTCATGGTAGCATGACACCCCAATTCTTCTCCTATATCTCTTATTAGACTTCTAATATACGTTCCTTTGGACACTAACGCTCTAAATTTAATTGTATATCCATTTACTTCTAATATATCTATTTCTTTTATATCTACTTCTTTAATAGGAAGTTCAACTGTTTCTCCAGCTCTAGCATAATCATATAGTTTTCTACCATTTACTTTAACAGATGAATAAATAGGAACTTCTTGCATATATTTCTTTTGATATGAATATATTACTTCTCTAATTCTATCTTCATTAGGTATATCATCTGATTTAGAAAGAATAGTACCTGTATTATCCAAAGTATCAGTTAAATAACCTAATTCCATTGTTGCTATATATTCTTTATATTTAGATGTTAATACATCATTTAATTTAGTATATTTACCAATTGTACAAACTAATACACCAGATGCTATAGGATCTAACGTACCAGTATGTCCTATTTTTTTAGTATTAAATATATGTACTAAATCATTAACAATATCTCTAGATGTAACATTTTTATTTTTATTAACTAATATTACTCCATTCATATATTTCACCTCATTTTATAGCTGAACATGTGTTCGCTAAATGATATAATTTTATTAGGGAATACTTAACAGTTGAGTGCTTACCTCCGAAAGGAGGTGATGATATGAACAAGAAAGATTTTCTAATCTTTGCATTAATCATTATCATCATTCTACTTATACTATTATTATACATAAGATAATGATTTTATAAAAGAAAAAGCACTCAATCCAATGGATTAAGTGCATCACCAAATATGAGGTGAGTACTCAACATTGCGCCGTTAAGTATTCCCTTTTTCTATAAATATTATAATATATTACATAAAATTATTCAAGATTATCAAATCTTGTTTTTTTATTATAGAAAAAGAGATTAATCTTCATTAATCTCTTCATCATCTTCATGAATTTTTTCTATGATATTTTCAATATGTTTACCATATTCAACTGAATTATCATAGATAAATCTTAATTCAGGCATTTTTCTTAAATCAGTAATTTTAGATGCAAGTACTGTTCTTAAATAAGGAGCAGCTACTTTTAAATTCTTAATTACTTCTTTAATATCTTCTTCACCCATATAAGTATAATAGATTCTTGCAACAGATAAATCATTTGTAACTTCACATCCTGTGATAGTAACATGTTTTAAAGTTTCATCTCTTGCTTCTAATAACATTATATTTGAAAGTTCTCTCATTAATTGAGAACTGATTCTACCTTGTTTAATGCTATTCATAGTTATACCCTCTTCTTTTCAACCATTTCATATGCTTGGAAGATATCTCCTTCTTTAATGTCATTATAACCTTCAATAGTTATACCACATTCATATCCGTTCTTAACTTCCTTAACTGAATCTTTTTCTCTTTGTAATGATCCAATCTTACCATCATAGATGATAACACCATCTCTAATAACTCTAACTTGAGCATTAGATTTCATAATACCATCTTGAACATATGAACCAGCAATAGTACCAACTTTAGAGAATTTAAATAATTGTCTAACTTCAGCATTACCTAATACATTTTCTTCAAATTCAGGATCTAACATACCCTTCATTGCTTGTTCCATTTCTTCTACTACTTTATAGATAATAGTATATAATCTTAATTCAACACCAACTTGTTTAGCTGAATCTTTAATTGCATTTGATGGAACAACATTGAATCCAATGATAATTGCATTTGATGCTTGAGCAAGTGAAATATCAGATTCAGTTATAGTACCAATTCCTGATCTTATAACTTTAATCTTAACACCTTCAACATCAATCTTTTCTAATGAATTCTTAACAGCTTCTTCTGAACCACGTACATCACATTTTAATACTACGTTGATTTCTTTAACACCTGATTGAATAGATGCAAATAAATCATCTAATGAAACTGTTTTAGTTACATTTCTTTGATTCTTAGCTTCAATAGCTCTCTTTTCAGCTATTTCTCTAGCTTCTTTTTCTGATTCGAATGCCATGAATCTATCTCCAGCTCCAGGATTTCCCGATAAACCAGAAATTTCTACAGGCATAGATGGACCAGCTTCAACTATATCTTTTCCTAAATCAGATTTCATTGTTCTAACTCTACCATGAACAGTACCTACTACAATTGGATCACCAATTCTTAAAGTACCATTTTGGATTAAAATAGAAGCAACTCCACCCATTGATTTATCTAATCTAGATTCAATAACTGTACCAGTTGCATATCTAGATGGGTTAGCTTTTAATTCATTAACTTCAGCTATAGCAATTAATGTATCCATTAATTCTGGAATGCCTTGTCCAGTTTTAGCAGAAATTCTAACGAATGGATATTCTCCACCCCATTCTTCTGGGTTGATTCCTTCCATTGCCATTTCTTGCATAATTCTATCTGGATTAGCATCTGGTTTATCAATCTTGTTGATTGCAACAACGATTGGACATCCAGCAGCTTTAGCATGATCAATTGCTTCTTTAGTTTGAGGCATTACACCATCTTCTGCAGAAACAATAATAATAACTATATCTGTAACAGATGCTCCTCTTGCTCTCATTTCAGTAAATGCAGCGTGTCCTGGAGTATCTATGAATGTTAATTTTTCTCCATTGTAATCAATTTGGTAAGCACCAATTGATTGAGTAATTCCACCAGCTTCTCCTTCAGCTATATTAGAATTTCTAATATAGTCTAATAGAGTTGTTTTACCATGGTCTACATGTCCCATGATAGTAATAACTGGAGGTCTTTTAACTAAGTCTTCTTCTTTATCAATAATTTCAAAATTTTCAAAATTAGAAATATCTTGAGTTTCGGCTCTCTTTAATGTTTTATTATAATCAACTACTAATAATTCAGCAGTTTCAAAATCAATTGATTGAGGTAATGAAATCATCATTCCTAATCCAATTAATTTCTTAACTAATTCAACTCCTGGAACTTTTAATTCATCAGCAAGTTCTTGAACAGTCATCGCTTCTTTATAAAGAACAACTGAATCATCTACATTGTTTTCAGTGTTAGATGTTAGTTTTTCTTTATTTTTATACATTTGTTTTTTCTTCTTTAAAAAATCTTTATTATTTGTATTTGTAGAAGTGTTTTCTTGTTTATTAGCCTTCTTAACTTTTTCAGTAGAAAGTCTTTCGTCTTTATAAGAATTAGCAACATTAGAAGAAGCCATAATATCTTCTACATATTCATCTAATGTATCATTTTCTTCTAAAGATAATTCTTCATCAGTATCCATTAAATTCATAGTGTTATCTAACATGATAATTCCATCATCGTCTAATAGATCATCTTTAGAATCTGCTTTAATACCTAATTCTTTACATTTATTTAATACGTCTTGAACAGTAAAGTTCATTTCTTCAGCATATTCTTGTACTGTCATATATTTCCACCTCTTATCTTTATATTATTTTATTTTTTCTATTAATTCATCATATATATTGTCAGGAACTTTTACTTCTAAAGCTCTATCTAATATTTTTTTCTTCTTAGCATCTAAGATAACTGTTTCATCTTTTTTTAGATATACTCCATGTCCATTTACTTTACCAGTAAGATCAACAACAATACCATTTTCAGTGTTAACTACTCTTATAAGTTCATTCTTAGGTAATTTTTCACGAGTAACAACACATGTTCTCATTGGTATTTTCTTCATTAATTTTGATTTCCTTCTTCTTGAACTTGAGTCATTGTTTTAACGTTAATCTTAAACTTAGTAAGTCTAGCAGCTAATCTAATATTGATACCTTTCTTACCATAAGCCATAGGTAATTCATCATCTGGTACTATAGCTAATGCTTCATTAGTTTTTTCTTGATCAATTATAGAAACAATAACATTCTTTGCAGGTGATAATGCATTTTGAATAAATTCAGCAGGATCTTCTGAATATAATACTAAGTCTACTTTTTCACCATTTAATTCTTTTAATATAGAAGCAATTCTTGATCCTCTTTCACCAATACAAGTACCAATTGCATCTACTTTTTCATTTGTAGAAGAAACAGCTACTTTAGATCTTACACCAGCTTCTCTTGCAACAGCATGTAAAATTAATGTTCCATCTTGGAATTCAGGAATTTCAGTTTCAAATAATCTCTTAACAAATCCATAGAATTTTCTTGATAAAAGAATTAAAGGTCCTTTATTTCCAATTTCAACTTTTTGAACATAAACTTTAATTGAAGAACCCATTTCAACTTTTTCACCAGGAATCATTTCTGTTTTAGGTAAAATACCTCTTGTTCTTCCTAAATCAACATAATAATTCTTTGCATCTTCCATTGCTAAGATACCAACCATTAATTCATCTTGCTTATCTTCATATTCAGCTACTATTGAATTCTTTTCAGCTTCTCTAATTTTTTGAGTAACTACTTGTTTACAAGTAGATGCTGCAACTCTACCAAAGTCTGCAGGAGTAACTTCTTCTTCATATGTTTCTCCAACTTTAGCATCAGCCCATTTTTCTTTAGCTTCTTCTAAAAGTAATTGAGCATCTTCATTGATTTCAGGATCTGTATAAGTTACATTTCCTTCTTCATCTACAACTTCTTCACCTTCTAGATATTCGTCTACTACAACATAATATCTAACTACTTTAAATTCACCAGTTTTTCTGTCGATGTCTACTCTAACGTTTGAACTTCCACCATAATTTTTCTTATAAGCAGCAGTTAAACCTTGTTCCATTGCTTCATAAACAACGTCTTCAGAAATACCTTTTTCTTTAATAATATTATCTAATGCTTTAATAAATTCTTTACCGTTCATTTTATTCTCCTCTTTCCTTACTTGATACATCTAAAATGTATTCTTCTTGAATTAAATCTAATTTGTCTACAATAGGATTAATAATATTAGTTGCTTCTACTATAGTATCTAAATCAATACCATTAACCTTATCTAATACAATTTTTAAGTAATAATAGTTATTTTCAAGTTCCCATGTAACTGAGTCTACGAAAATATCCATTTCTTTCAAAGGTGCTTCAATACTTTCTTTAATTTTTGCAAGAATGCTATCCATATTTCCTCCTAACAATAAAACAAGTAGGCATTGCTGCCCACTTCTCTTGTCAAAAAGATTATAACATTTTATTGTTTTAAAGTAAACACTTTATTGTTTTATTTAGTTTTCTTACTATTCTTTCTACTAAAGTTAATTCTCTCTTCTTCTATTACTAATGGTCTATTAATTATTCTTTGATTCATATTAATAATATATTCTCCAATTAAAGATATTAAGAATATTTGTATACCACCTAAAAAGAATATACCTATTACAATTGGTGCTACACCTGCATCAAATGTATACCAATGTAATAATTTATATAAGAAATATATAAATGCTATAAAAATAGATAAAAATGAAATACCTAATCCAAATAAAGCTGCTATATGCATTTCTTTCTTTGCATATGTAGTTAGTCCTATCATACCTGCATCTAATATACTCATAACATTATTAGATGATATTCCATGTTTTCTTCTTTTTTGTTTAAATTCTACAGTCTTTATATTATATCCTAATTCAGCTACCATACCTCTAAAATATGGAAGTGGTTCTTTAAGATCTTTTAATATATTTATAAATTCTTTATCATATAAACCAAATCCAGTAAAGTTTTCTATATGATCTACTTCAGATAGTTTTCTTATAACTTTATATCCTAGTTTTCTTAATTCATATATAATTTCAGGTTCTTCACTTTTAGATTTTACTCCACATACTATTTTATATCCTTGTTCCCAATATTTAACAAATTCAGGAATAAGTTCAACTGGTTCTTGAAAATCAGCAGCAATTGAAATAGTACAATCTCCTGATGTTTGTAATAAAGCATAATATGGTGAATTAAATTGACCAAAGTTTTTTATATTAAAAATAGCTAATACATTTTTATCTTTTTTACATATTTGTCTTATTTCATATCTAGTATTATCTTTAGATTTATTATCTATAAATAATATTTCATATTTATATTTTTTTAATTCATTTTTAAAAAGATTAACTATAGCTTCATACATTAAAGAAACATTTGCTTCTTCATTATAACAAGGTACTACTATACTGATTTTCTTCATATCAACCACCAAAGTAATTATAACATAAAAAAACTTAGGTATTAACCTAAGTTTATTTGAACACTATTTCATATGAAATATTTTCATTTTTAACAATAATAGTTGATACTACTTTATTTTCTACTTTAGTATTTATTTCATAAGCAATATTATTAATAGTAATATCATACTTATAATTAACAATATTATTATCTACAGTTTTTAATGATTGATTATTTTGTAATGTTTTAATTAGATTAATAACATCTAATACTCCAACATTATAAACTAAATCATTTACTAAAGTTTCTTCATCTAATTTAACTGAATAATAATTACCTTCTTTAATAGTAAATTTACCAGTATTAACATTATCTTCTACTATACCAGTAATTTTATCTTCTTTAATAGTAGCTTCGTATCTAACTTTAGTTCCATTGTATTCTACATTAACAATATAATTAGTTCCTACTTCCATTCTTTTATTTAATAGTTCTTTATAACTATATGCATTTGCAGGTAATGTTGTAGGTTGAGTAGATACTATTTTGATTGGAGTTCTTCCATATATAGCTACTAATAAAAGTACAACAAAAATAAATATCATCCATAATACTAATTTATAAAAAGAATCAAATCCAGGTACATTCTTTCTTTTATCTTTTATATCATCATAGAATTTTTTTGCCTTATCTAATTCTCCATTACTTTTTTTCTTTGCCATATTATTCACCTACTTTAGTATTTAATAAACTATCTTTATTATAACCATTGAATAAGTCTTTAACAAGCATTTCATTTTTACCAGGTCTTTTTACTTTAGTTATTAATAAAACATTATCTTTCGTATTAATACCAAATGAATCTTTATTAACTTCAGATATAACTCCTACTTCTCCATTAGATTCATTTCCAACCTTAGTTTCTAATACTTTCCATTCTTCTCCATTTATTATTACATTTGCAAGTGGAGATGGATTTAATGCTCTTACTTTATCATGTAAGTGTTTAGCTGTATCATTGAAATCTAATCTTTCTTCTTCTCTTGTAATCTTCTTACAATATGTAGCATCTTCATCTCTTTGAGGTATATCAAAGTTTTCACCTTCTAATATTTTAGGCATTTCTTTTTCAAGAATACTTACAGCTAATTCTGATAACTTATTATTTAATGTTCCATATGTATCTTCAGGATCAATTGCTATTTCTTTAGCTTGAATAATAGCTCCTGTATCCATTGTTTCTTCCATATACATTAAAGTAATACCAGTTGTTTCATCTCCATTCATAATAGCTGATTGAATTGGAGAAGCACCTCTATATTTAGGTAAAATAGATCCATGAACATTTATACATCCATATGATGGATAATCTATCATTTGTTTAGGAACTATTTGACCATATGCAGCTGTTATTATTACATCAGGATGTTGATTTAATATATATTCATATTCTTGTTTTACTTTAACTGGTGTATATACTTCTAAACCTAATTCTAAAGCTTTAGCTTTAACAGGAGAAGGAGTTAATATTCTCTTTCTTCCTACTTCTTTATCAGGTTGGCTAACAACTAATACTACATCAGTTAATTCATTTAATTTTTCTAATATAGGTACTGAAAATTCAGGAGTACCCATGAATACTACTTTCATATCTTTTAAAGTCTTTGGCATTTCTTTCACCTCTTACGTATTATAACACTTTAGTACCGTATTTTTTAAGATAATATTCTCTCATTTCTTCAATTATATTAGAATTACCTACTTCTAATACTTTATCTCTATCAAACATTAACTCATCTAAACCTTTTATTCCTCTAGTTTCATATATATACTTAACAATAAAATAACTAGTTAAATATCCATCAAATACACCTTGTCTTTTAAAAATAAGATTATCTGGTACATCTTTTGTTCCTTGAATTCTATCATTCAAATTATCTATAGGAATATAATGATGTTCCCAATGTTTAAAAAATCTTACTTGTTCCTCAGGAGTTAAAAATTCATATTCACCTGATAGATTTTGAGCCATTCCTTCATCAAACCATATTACTCTATTTTTAGAATCTTTATATATATACTTTTGGTAATAGTAATGAAATGCTTCATGAGAATTACTACATAACATCTTATGTAGTTTAAATCTATCATTTCTTATTTCAGAATCTATTACTACTAAAGATAAACTAGCTGAAGGAATAAACAATCCTCGAGAATATTCAGGATTCTTATAACCATAATTAACTAAATTATAATTTCTAAATTCTTCTAAATCATCAAACATTATATAATTTATCTTATCTAATTTATCAACATGAAATACTTTCTTATAAAGGAATAATCTTTCTCTTAAGTTATTAATTATTACCTTTTGGTATTCCATTAAAGATTCTCCTATAGAAACCTTCATTTCTTCTTCATCACATATTAATTTAAGCTCACTCATACTATCACCATACATAAATTATAACATAAAAAAAGAGAATTTTATTTATTCTCTTTACATACATCATCTAAAGCTTTGAATAAAGCTTTAACTTCGTCTAAAGTTTGTAATCTGGCACCACTTGCGAATTTGTGACCTCCACCATTAAACTTTTCAGCTACTTCATTAATTTGAGTTCCTCTACTTCTAATATTTACTTTAAAAATATTGTTTCTTTCATCCCATGAAGCAAATGCCCATACTTTTAATTCTTTAATAAAATTAAAATCATTTACCATATTAGATGCTGTTGCTGAATCTACGTTAAATAATTTAAATATTTTATTATCTAATATAATAGATCCAAATCCATTTTCAGTTATATCAATATTATTAATAATATATGATTCAAACTTTCTTTCATCTAATGGTCTTTCATATAAATTATTATATAAAGGCATTAATTCAAATTTATAATCTTCTAATAATTTAGAAACTAACATTAAAGTTTTAGGAGTTGTATAACTAAGTAAGAATCTATCTGAATCAGATACTATTCCACAGAATAAGTTTTCAGCTATATTCTTATTTATTTTCAACTTAGTTTCATATATAAACTCAGTAATTAATTGAGTAGTACTTGCTGAGGTATCATCTACTAATTCTAAATCGCATACTTGTTCTTCACATGGATGATGATCAATTTTGATAGTATATGCAAAACCTTCTTTTTTCATATAATCTACTCTATCCCATCTTGGAACATCAAGTATAATCATTAAAGTATTATTAGATAGTTCAGATGAAGATATTTTATCTAAGTTGCCGAAATATCTAAATCTAGAAACTTCATTACCTACAGCATAAACTTTCTTTTTAGGAAAGTTTAATCTAATAATATCTCTAAGAGCAATTTCAGATGAAATAGCATCTGGATCTGGACCAATATGTCTAGCGATTACTATTTCATCATACTCTTTAATTTTCTTTAAAATTTGTTTATGTATATTTTTCTTTATCATATACATACCACAACCTAACTATTTATTATTTATTTACAATTTCATATGTATCTAATGCAATCATTAATTCTTCATTAGTTGGAACTACATATACTGGAATTGATGAATCATCAGTCGAGATTTCTCTGAATTCTCCACGGAAATCATTCTTTTCAGCATCAATCTTAACACCTAAAGATTTAATAGCTTCACCAATTTCTAATCTAGTACTTTTAGAGTTTTCTCCAACACCTGCAGTTAATACGATAACATCAGCACCATTAAGTTCATTATTGTACATAGCAATGTAGTTAGCAATTCTTTGAACATACATTTTTTGAGCTAAAGCACATTTTTCGTCTCCAGCATTAATACCAGCTTCAACATCTCTTGAATCTGATTTTCCACAAACACCTTCATATCCTGAATGTTTGTTTAATTGAGTCATAACTTCATCTAAAGTCATTCCTGCTTCATCCATCATATATGGAACGATTGAAGGATCAACGTCACCTGGACGAGTTCCCATCATGATACCTGTCATTGGTGAGAATCCCATTGAAGTATCAACTACTTTACCACCATTAATTGCACAAATAGATGCACCTGATCCGATATGACATGAAATAACTTTTAAATCATCTCTACCAAATTTAGCAGTAATTTCTCTATTAATAAATTTATGAGAAGTTCCATGGAAACCATATTTTCTTACTCCATATTTTTCATACCATTCATATGGTACTGGATATAAGTAATTATATGCTTCCATTGATTGATGGAATGATGTATCAAATACAGCAACCATTGGAGTACCAGGGAATGCTTCTTTAGATGCTTCAATACAAGCAAGCATTGCTGGATTATGTAATGGAGCTAATTTAGTAAACTTCTTACATGCTTCAATTACTTCATCAGTAATTAATGTAGAGTTTTTGAATTCTTCTCCACCATGAACTAATCTGTGTCCAACTGCATCGATTTCATCTAATGATGCAACAACATTTAATTCAACTAATTCTTTCTTAACACATTCAAGTGCTTCTAAATGATTTGTTAAAACTACATCTCTATGTAATTTTTCACCATTGATTTTAACGTCATAGAAAGATCCGTCTAAACCAATTCTTTGAAAATATCCATTAACTAATTCTTTATTTTCTGGAATTTCCATTACAGAAAACTTCATTGATGAAGATCCTGCGTTGATTGTTAAAATTTTCATTATTCCTTTTCACCTCGTATTTAATTATATCAAATAAAATAGGCATATTAAATAAAAAAAGATGCAAAAAACGCATCTTTTATGAACAAGCTAAATTTTTAATATCATCTGCATATGTTTTACTTAAATCTAGAATATATGTATCGTAATCAAGTACCTTTTCAAGTAATATATCCATAGATACTAAATTAGTACTTATAGCTGATTCAGCACCAGTATAAGCTAACATATCAACATTCATTGTTAAAGTAAAATTATCTGTTTGTCCTTTATGTTCTGAACTAACTCCAGTAACTTGAGTATCTCCTATAGCTTTAGAAAATTTAAATCTATCTGGATCAACTTTATTTGTTTTATAAGTAATAACCATTCTACCTATATTTTTATTATTTTCACCTACTATAAAGTTATATGTAATATTAGCTTTTTGAGTATTATATGTACATTTTCTTAAACGTTCATCACTACCTAAAAATATTTGTCCACCTGCTCCATCTTCAACCAATCTATCTACATTAGATAAACCATATATACCAATTAAGATGAAAGCAACTATAACACTCGACCACACAATAACCAACTTTTTATTCATATATCTTCACCTATTATAATTATATTAAATATTGCTTAATATTACAATATACTTGAGTATTCTTCACTTATCTTGTTTTCAATCTTTATTACAGTTTCTTCTTCAATACATTTTTTAATCATATCTTGCCAATTGAAATTGTTTTCATATTCTTCACATAATTCAGGCTCTGGATTAATAACAGGATGATCTGGAACAAATATAGTACAACAATCTTCATATGGTTCAATAGATATATCATATGTATCAATTTGATTTGCTATTTCAATAATATCTAATTTATCTAAACATGCAACTGGTCTGATAACCGGAAGTTTTACAACCCTACCAATTGCAGACATACTTGTTAATGTTTGAGATGCAACTTGACCAATTGATTCTCCATTTACTAAACACTTACAATTATTTCTAATTGCAATAGTTTCACTTATTCTATACATCATTCTTCTCATGATAGTAATCAAATAATCTCTTGGACAATTCTTTAAAATATTTTCTTCTACTTCAGTAAAGTTAATAACATGTAATTTAACATATCCTGAATAACCAGCTAATTTTTTAGCTAAATTAATAACTTTATTTTTAGCAGCTTCAGAAGTATGAGGAGGTGCATCAAAATAAATAGCTTCTAATCTTACTCCTCTTTTTAATGCCATATATCCTGCAACTGGTGAATCTATTCCACCTGATAACATTAATAAACCTTTACCTAAAGTTCCTACTGGATATCCACCTAATCCTTTTTCTTTTTCAAAGTAAATAAATGCTGCATCAAATCTTATTTCAACATTTATTAATACTTCAGGATTATGAACATCTACTTTAACACCTTGTTTATTTTTTAGAACTACTCCACCAAGTTTTCTAGATATTTCCATACTATCCATTGGATAATTTTTATTACTTCTTTTAGTTTCAACTTTAAAAGTATTAAACTCTTTATCTTCAATTAATGTTAATAAAGATGAAGCTATATTATCAAAGTTAGTATTATCTAATTTATAAGCAATATTTATTTCATGAATACCAAATGTATTTTTTACTTTATCTTTAATGATTTCTAAATCATCATCAGATTCAATAAACATTCTACCTTTGTCATATGATATATCACATTTATAATTAGATAATGTTTCTTCTAAATTAGCTTTTAAAGTTTTAATAAAGAAATTAATATTATCTTTTTTAGTAGTTAATTCTCCATATTTTATAATTATAAGCTTTTTCATGCTTATCACCTCGGTCAATATATATTATCAAATAAAAAAGGTATTTTAAAGTACCTTTTTATTTATTCTTTGAACTAAATGAAATAGTCTTATTTACTATAGATTTAGCTGCATCTATACCAAATGGTTTTTGTAGCATATCAATAATATTATAATTTTCTGTTACATTTGCTATAGCATTAGAATCTTCTTCACCAGATATGATACTAACTGGTATATCTTTAAATAAATTATTTTCTTTAAAATAATCTAATGCATAATAACCATCAGTACCTGGCATTTGTAAGTCAAAGAAACAACCAACTAATTGTTTATCTTTATATTTCTTAACTAAATCAATTGCTTCTTTACCATTTGTTGCAACAAATACATTATAATCTTGATCAAAAATTTTATTAAAGAATTTTGTTATTACAGGCGAATCATCAGCAATAATTAGAATTTGACGATCATCTAATTCTACTGTTTCCTCTTCTTCATTCTTTTCTTCCTTTACTTCTTCAGTTTCTACTGTAGTTACAAATATAATTTTATAATCTTCATCTGTTACTACACTATAAAACTTATCTTTTATTACCCTTTTTCCTTCTTTAGTTAATATGTCTTTATCAACATATTTTTCAACTTCATTGAAATTATACTTTTTACTAACATTTATTTCATTTCCATTGTATTTAACATCATAAAATTCATTTTTACTTTCAGAAACAATATAAATATTATCAACTAAACTAGAAACATATTCAGGTAACTTTTCAACTACGGAATTAAAATCCATATTATTCACCTACATTCCTAAATATTGTTTAACTACTCCAATGATTCTATTTGCTTCAGTTAGTAATTCTCTTACATGTTCATCAGCAAAAGCTTTGTTATTACTTTTTCCTGCCATTTCGTGATCATAAGACATTTCAGCTAATTTAGTAAAACCTAAATACTTAGAATCACTTTTCATTGCATGTGCAAGTATACCATAATTTTCCATATCCCCTTGATTATAATAATTAATAAGATTAGGAAGTCTTGTTTCAGACTCTGTTAAAAAGTCTCTCAAAGTATCGTTGTACATGTCCATATCACCAAGTAGCTCTAACCCCTTATTTATATCTACTCCAGCAGATGTTAATATTTCAGTATTCATCTTCTCATACTCCTATTCTTACCTATATTATAATATAAAACTATATTATTAAATTAAAAAAGAACCTTTTTAAGGTTCTACTTTACACTTATATAAAAGATTATTCTTCTTCAATTTTATAATCTTCTAATTCTCCATTTTCTTTTAATATTTTATTTACTGCTTCTGTAGCAGTTTCTAATTTTTCATTACACATTTTAACTATTTTCATAGCTTCAGTATACTTTTTAATAGATTCTTCTAAATCAGAATTACCACTTTCTAAGTCTTTAACAATTTCATCTAATTCATTCATTAATTCTTCGAATTTCTTTTCTTCAGTTTTTGCCATTTTATTTCACTCCTTCTACGATAGCGTCTATTTCACCATCTATAATTTTAATATTTAATTTATCTTTTTCTTTAACATCCTTAATACTCTTTAAAGGTTTATCATTAACTTTAGTTACTGAATAACCTTTTTTTAATACATTTAATGGATTTAATAATTCTAGTTTATTAATTACTAATTCCATTGAATTATTATATTTAACTAATATATCTTCTGGATGTAATAATACTCTCTTAGTTTTAATACTATCAAATCTATTCTTTGATACATCTAATTTATGTATTAAATTAGTATTTAATCTATTAACTAATTCATCTAACTTTTGCTCTCTTATTTCAAAAGTCGCAAGTGGATTAGATAAAACATAACTTGTACTTAGTTTCTTTAATATATCTTTTAAATAAGAAATATTACCGGTTATATTATTATTTAATCTTATCTTATATTGATTAATTGTATTTAATAAATCTGCTAAATTAGGTACTGCTATTTCAGCTGCTGCTGTAGGAGTAGCTGCTCTTATATCTGCAACAAAGTCTGCAATAGTAAAATCTATTTCATGACCAACTGCTGATATAATAGGTACTCTAGAATCATAAATAGCTCTTGCAACTATTTCTTCATTGAATGCCCATAAATCTTCAATTGATCCTCCACCTCTACCTACAATTAATGTATCAAGATTGTATTTAGGATCATTTGCTTCTTCTATTTGTTTAACTATACTATCTTTAGCTAAATCACCTTGTACTAAAGCTGGAAATAAAATAGTTTCACATAAAGGATATCTTCTCTTAATAGTACTTAAGATATCTTTAATAGCAGCTTTATTAGGAGCAGTTACTATACCAATTCTTTCAGGATACTTAGGAATTGGTTTCTTATGTGCTTCATCAAATAATCCTTCAGCTTGTAACTTCTTTTTTAATTCTTCTAATTTTTTAAGAAGATCTCCATTTCCTGCAAGAGTCATTTTGTCAGCATATACTTGATAACCACCATTAGCTTCATATACTGTTATTCTACCATCTATTAAAACTTCATCGCCATCTTTAGGAGTAAAGTCTAATCTTCCTTCTGCATTAAACATTACTACACTTATTCTTGAAGTTTCATCTTTTAATGTGAAGTATAAATGTCCTCTTGTAGCTCCACGGTAATTACTTATTTCACCCTTGATATGAACATCACGTAATGCATCAATTTCATCAAGATAATTTTTAATTGCTTTGTTGTATTGTGTTACTGAATAATACTTTACTTCTTGTTCATTCATATAATTACCTCCTTTAATAATTATAGCATATTATCTAGGTAAATATATAACATCATTTTCTATCTTTATTTCTAATGCTGATGGATTTTTGGATAATCCAGGCATTGTAATAATATCACCTAAATATATAACTATAAATTTAGAACCATTGTTTACTTTTATATCTCTTATGGTTACTTCATAATCTTTTGGATATCCTAATTTTTTAGGATCATCTGAAATACTATATTGTGTTTTAGCAACACATATTGGATATTTATATTTATTAAATTCATTAATCTTTTCCTTAACTTCATCTGATGCATTATATTTAATACAACCTATATTAGAAAGATACTTATTAATTTTATCTTCTAACTTATCATTTAAATCATATAAATAATTAATCTTACTATTATTTTCTATTTCTAATATTTTATTAGCTAAATCTATACCACCTATAGATCCTTTTAAATATACTTCATTTATAGCAAATTTTATATTTTGTTTTTCAACATATTCTTGTACAAATTTAATTTCATCATCTGTATCATCTTCAAATTTATTAAGTGTTACAACAACATTAACATTAAATGCTTTTAATATATCAATATGAGCTTGAAGATTACTTATACCTTTTTCTAATTCTCCATCTCCATTTAGTTTTAATGCTCTTATAGTTGTAATTAATACAGTTGCATATATTTCATCAAAATTATTTCTTGATAATATATCTAAAAACTTTGTTGCTCCTGCATCTGATCCAAATCCTGCTTCAGTAATAACATAGTCTGAAATTGATCTTGCAGTATTTAAAGATATAAGTGATGAACATCCATGAGCAATATTAGCAAATGGACCTCCATGAACTAATACCAAATTATCTTCTAAAGATTTAACTGCATTAGGTTTCATTGCATCTAATAATAAAGCAATAACAGCTTCTACACATTTTAAATCTTTAACATATATTTCTTCATTTTTAGAATTATATCCTATTATAATATCACTTATTCTACTTCTTAAATCATCCATATCTTTAGCTAAACAAAATACTCCCATGATTTCAGAAGCAGCAGTTATATTAAATATTTCTTCTCTTTCATATCTTTTATCTTTAATAGTAATATTTCTTAATGCACGATCATTCATATCCAAGCATCTATTAAATGTTACTTTTTGTATATCTAATTCATTACCTTGATATATATGATTATCAATAAGTGCACATATTAAATTATTAGCAGATGTTATAGCATGAAAATCACCTGTGAAATGTAAATTGATTTTATCTTCAGGTACTATTACAGCTTTACCTCCACCTGTAGCACCACCCTTAACACCAAATACAGGTCCCATAGATGGTTCTCTTAAAGATGCTATAGAATTATAACCTAACTTTTTAAAAGCATCATTTAATCCAATGGCTACTGTTGTTTTTCCTTCACCATATTTAGTAGGATTTGTAGCTGTTACTAATATTATTTTACCTTTTGGTTTATTCATAATATCTACTTTAGCCATATCATTTCCATACATACTATAGTTTATTTTATATTGATCTAATATATTTTTTAATTCCATATATATATCACCTCTTATTTATATAATAATAAAAAGTAGATATAAAATCTACTTTTTAAAATCATCTTCTAATGTGAAATCAACATTTTCATTTATCCATTCTTTTCTAGGTTCAACTGAGTCACCCATTAGAACAGATACTCTTCTTTCTGCTAATGCAGCATCGTTGATATTTACCTTAATTAAATTACGAGTTTCTGGAGACATTGTTGTTACTCTTAATGGTTCTGGATTCATTTCACCAAGACCTTTGTATCTTTGTACTGTATAACTTGTCTTACCAGCAGTAATTTCTTTAAGTTCTTCATTAGTATAACAATAATTATCTTTCTTACTATTTGGGAAATTAACCTTATATAAAGGAGGCATTGCTATATATAAATGTCCTTCTTCAATTAATGGTCTCATAAATCTATAGAAGAAAGTTAATAATAAACATTGAATATGACATCCATCATCATCGGCATCGGTCATGATTATAACTTTATCATAGTTAATATCTTTGCAATTAAATTCAGCACCTACACCTCCACCTATACAATGGATTAATGTATTTAATTCTTCATTCTTATATGCATCTGCTAATGATGCTTTTTCTGTATTTAATACTTTACCTCTTAAAGGAAGTACACCTTGGAATTTTCTATCTCTACCTTGTTTAGCAGAACCACCGGCAGATGTACCTTCGACTATAAATAATTCATTAATCTTTGAATTATGTCCTTGAGGTGGAGTTAACTTATCAGAAAGACTAGCTTGTTCTTTCTTCTTAGTTTTTCCAAGTCTTGCTTCTTCTCTAGCTTTTCTAGCTGCTTCTCTAGCAAATTTAGAATTACCCATCTTTGTTAATATAGCAGTAGCTTCAGCTTTATTTTCATTTAAATAATATTTTAATGTATCATATACAATTTGTTCTGTAGCAGGTCTTGCTTCAGGAGTACCTAACTTACCTTTAGTTTGTCCTTCAAATTGTAATAATTTTTCAGGAACTTTTAAGTTAATAACTGCAGTTAAACCTTCTCTTACATCTGATCCATCAAAGTTAGAATCTTTTGCTTTTAAGATTCCTTGTTCTTTAGCATAATCATTGAAGATTTTAGTAATACCTGTTTTAAAACCAACTTCATGAGAACCACCATCTGGCGTTTTAACGTTATTAACAAATGAAAGAATAGTTTCATTGTATGAATCTGTATATTGTAATGCTATATCAATACCAATTCCTTTGCTTTCTCCATGAATAGGAACAATTTTATTTAAAGCAGTTTTATCTTCATTTAAATATTCAACAAATGAATTTAAACCATTGTCATAATGATAACTTACTTTTCTAACTTCTTCTCCTCTTCTATCTTCAACATCAATAGTGATGTTATCTAGAAGGAATGCACTTTCTTGCATTCTTTCACATATTGTTGAATAAGAGAATTCACAGTTTTTAAATATATTATAATTAGGCATGAAAGTAACAACTGTACCAGTGTTTTTAGATGTACCAACTTGAGTAAGTGGTTTATCTACCTTTCCACCTTCTTTAAACTTAATTTCAGATATTTTACCATCTGTATAAATAATTACATCCATCCAATCAGATAATGCATTAACTACTGATGCACCTACACCATGTAATCCACCTGAAACTTTATAGTTTCCTTCTTCGAATTTACCACCTGCATGTAGTATTGTATATACTACTTCAGGAGTAGATTTACCTGATGAGTGTTTTCCAATTGGTACACCACGTCCATTATCTGCTATTGTTATAGATTTATCTTTATTTAATATAATTTTAATTTGATTACCATATCCATTGATAATTTCATCGATACCATTATCAATTATTTCCCATGCTAAATGATGTAATCCTTTTTTATCGGTTGATCCAATATACATACCAGGTCTTTTACGTACTGCTTCTAAACCCTCTAAAATCTTAATTGAATCAGCATCATACTTTTTTGTTGCCATAAAGTCTCACCTTAAATTAAAATATCACATTGTAAAAAAAAAGACAACCTCTGTTGTCCTATAAATGTAAAGATTGAGTTTCTTCTAGACGTCTTTGTAATTCTTCCTTACTTAATCTAGTAGTCTTAGAAATAATTCTTTGATTTTCTTCTTCTCTAAATTCTTCTAATTCTTTTTTCTTTTCTTCTTCAGTTTTAACTTTTTTTGCTTCATTAGGAAATTCTAAGTAAACATTTTTAAATTCTTTTCCGTTCATATATTATTTCTCCTTATTTAATTCATTAACTATATCAGTTATATCTAATACTTCAGTTTTAACTCCTGTATATTCTTTAGGTGGTTCATACTTAATATCTTCATTTATATTTGTATTACCATCTGTTTTGATTTCAAATGCATTAGGTTGTTTAATTTCAACCCTTTTAATTACATCTTCTTCTTTTGCTAATTTAGGAAGTTCAATAACTTGAGTTCCTTCATCTTCAATTTGTATTGCTTTTTCAGGTGCTTCCATTTCTTCACCTTCTTCTTCAATTTGTTTAATAGCATCAGGTACTATTAATTCATCATCTAAATTTTCTTCTTCCTTTATTTGAATAACTTGAGTAGCTTCTAACGACTCATCACTTGATGTATCAGCAATCTTTAAATCAACCACTGGTGCATCTTCTGCTATTTCAGTTCTTTCAACGACCTTAGGTTTAACTTCCATTTCTTTTAAAATGGTTGGAGCAACTGTTTTAGTTAAATCTAATTCATTAGATTCTTTTGTTTCTTCAATTGGTTCTTCAACTCGAACTGGTTCTTCCTTATTTGAAATAACTACTTGTTCTTGAACAGGTTCAACTTGTTTCTTAACAACAACTTGTTTAACAACAGGTATTTGAATAGTCTGAGTTAAAGAATCAGATCCTAATTCCTCTCTTAATTCTTGTATATATTTCTTTTCTCTTTTTCTATCTAAAATTAAAATTACTACAAATACAATAATAAGAAGTAACAGTAAACCTATTAGTACTGGAAAAAACAAATCGCTTTCGATAAATTTTTCAAAAGCACCCATTTTCAACACCTCTTATTCTATATAAGTATTTTACCATATTTATTTACAAAATAAAAGAAGCCTATTTATTAAATAGGCTCCAAATATCATGTCCTGTAACAATTATCATTAATAAGAAAATAATTATAAATCCAATCATATGGAAAATATTTTCTACATTAGGACTAACTTTCTTTTTAGTAATAGCTTCAATTGCTAAGAATACTACATGACCTCCATCAAATGCTGGGAATGGTAATATATTAATTACTCCTAAGTTAATTGAAAGATATGCAGTTAAATAAATAACATTAGCAATACCAAACTTAGCAACTTCTCCTACTACTTTATACATACCAACAGGTCCACTTAAAGCAGATAGTCCAAGTTTACCGGTAAATAAATATCCTAAAGTTAATAATAATAATTTTGTTAATGACCAAAATTTAGTAAATGCATATTTTAAAGCATTAACAAATCCAGTATATCTTTTATTTGATTGACTAATACCAATTATTTTGGCATCTTCTAATTGATCAACAGAAACATTTAATTCTTCTGCAATTTGTTCTTTTGTATTATCAGTTGTTACTCTATAATACTTATTTTCATATACAACATAATCAGCTGGAGTAATTTTGAATTCTTGTTCACTTCCATCTTCATGTTGAACTTTATATGTATTATATTCAACATCTTTCTTTAAAGCACCAATAATAGTTATTTCATCCCAAGTAGATACTTTCTTACCATTGTATTCAATGATCTTATCTCCTGCAACTATTCCTGCTTCTGCAGCTGGTGAATTAGATTCTATTTCACCAACATAACTATTTTGTTCAGTATATCCCCATCCAAATGCAATAATGAATAAGAATACTATAGCTGTAACAAAATTCATAAAAACACCAGCACAAAGAATTAATAGTCTTTGATATTTTGGTTTATTACATAAGAACTTATCTTTAGCTAACTTTTCATCATCTTCATCTGTTTCACCTGCAAGTTGATTATAACCACCTATAGGTAAAGCTCTGATTGTATATAATGTTGGATCATTTTTTCTTCTAAATGCTAAAATCTTTGGTCCCATACCTATAGCAAATTCATATACATGAACACCAAATTTCTTAGACATTATAAAATGTCCCCATTCATGAACAGTTATTAATACAGTTAACATTAATAGTAATGTTACTATATTACAAATAACTGAACCTTGAAAAAATACTTCTATAATAATAATTGCAATTATTATAGCTATAAATTCAGCTATAGCTAAAGGAGTAGCTTTTTCTTCTTCTACTCTTTTAACTTCTTCTTTTATTTCTTTTTCTTTTTTAGTTACTTTAGTTGCTTTAGTCTTTTTTACTTCATCTTCTTTTTTCTTTGTTGCCATATATTAACCTCCTATAAGAATCTAGATAGTACTATATAAAATAATAATATAAATACTGTACTATCAATTCTATCTAAAATACCACCATGTCCTGGAATTAAATGGCTATAATCTTTTACTTCATTTTCTCTCTTAATAAGTGAGAAGAATAAATCTCCCATTTGACCAGCACATGAAAGTACTGCAGTAACTAACATAATAACTGGAATACTAACTTCTTTATTAATAAATATTAAATAGAAGAATGTTCCAACTATAACTGCTACTATTAATCCAGTTATACTTCCTTCAATAGTTTTCTTTGGGCTAATTGGAGTAAGCTTATGTTTACCAATTAACATACCACCAAATAATGCAAAAATATCAGTTGAACAAGCAATTAATATTAACCAAACTAATATAACTTTATTTAAATTAAATGTTTGCACTAATAGATTAAATGTAACACCTAAGAATAATGAAGTTGAAGCTAAATAGAAAGCTTCTTTAGTATTATATTTTTTAGGCATAAATAATGTTGGAATAAACATTATAATAAATCCAATTGTTAAAGATGTATAATCTATACCAAATGAATAAGATATAGTATCAATATTCATATACATTATTAACATTAAAAATATAAAACCAATATATTTCATTATATTAGGAATTGTTAAATCTTTTCTTACTTTAGTTAATTCATAATAAGCACCAGCAGCAAGTATACCTACTGCTATATCAAATACTATAGGTGGACATACATATATAATAACCAATAATATAGCCATTATTACTCCACTTATAATTCTTTTTTTCATATTCTTACCTCCTAATATCTAGATGACCATGAAGTTGGTAATTTCATTACATCTTTTGCAGATAATAAATTACTTCTCCATGTACTATATGATGTATAAGTTTGTCCATACCATCCTGTACCAATACCTAAGTGTAAATGTGCACCAGTGGAACAGTTTTCCCATCCACGAGTACCTCTTCCACCACCTACTGTACCAACTACAGTATTAGGAGTTACTTTAGCACCTAAGCCAACATTTATTGTTAATAAATGCATGTAGCATGTAGTATATCTCTTACCATTAATTGTATGCCATACATATACTTGGTTACCACCACATGAAGCTTTATATATTATTTTACCCACAGTACCATTGGCAGCTGCATAAACATTAGTACCTTCACTATTTCCACCAATATCAGTACCACTATGGAAACTTTGAGCTCTTCCCGTAATAGGATCTGTTCTATAACCAAAATATGAAGTTATTTTACCTTTATATAATGGTCTAGTCCATCCTGTATCACCTTTAACTGATACACAAGCATCTAGATCTTCAGTTTCAGAACATCCAATACTAACATAATAATTAATTAAATCTTGTGTAGATTGAATTTCATCATTAATATCCATTGTTAATTCATCTAATTCAGCAAGTTTATCTCCTAAATCATCAATATTTTTATTCAAACTACTAATTTGATTATTAAGTTCAACTTCCCTGTTAGCAAGTTCAACTTTTAATTCTTCATCTTTTTTAACCTTATCAGACCAATTTTCTATTTTTTCATTTTGAGCATTTAATATTTGCTCCATGATAGCATATCTATATACTAAATCTTCATAAGATGAAGCTTCAAATATATATTCAAGATAAATATTATCTCCGTTTGCTACTTGATAAGTTTCAATTAAGTTTGATAATTCTTCTTTACCATTTTTAATTTCTTCTTCTAATACTGCTATTTCATTTGTAGCATCAATAGCTTTTTGTTGATTATCTATGATTTCATTTTGATTATTAGCTATATTATTTTTAGCTGAAGAAATTTGATTTTTAGTTTGTTGTTTTTTATTAGCTGTGCTAGTCTTTTTATTTTTTAATTGTTGTAATTCTGATCTTAATTCTTTTAAAGTTCTAGCCTTGGAACCAGCACTAATTGGAGTAACAGGAAGAATTAATAAACATATAATTAAAATTGTTATTAATACTTTCTTTTTCATATTACACCTTTAAGAACTTTCTTACAGCTCTAACAGAACCGAACATTCCAACAACTCCACCTACTATTAATAGTACAAGTGAAGAACTATATACTATTTCAGCTGGTTTAACTAATACTACTAATTCAGTAAATAAGTTTCCACCTGAATAATCATATAAGAATGTATATCCATATATAGTTAAAAGGATTGGAATAATTGATCCAATTACACCTAATACAAAACCTTCAATTAAGAAAGGTAATTTAATAACTGTATTACTTGTACCAACTAATCTCATAATTCCTATTTCAGTTCTTCTTGAGAATATTGTTATTTTAATTGTATTAGCTATTAAGAATGCTGTAACAAGTATTAAAGCAACTACAGCTACTACACATCCATTTCTTATAATACTAAATACTCTTAATAATTTATTAACTAATGATTCACCATATTTAACATTAGCTACTTTATCATATGTTTTAAATTTTTCTGCTGTTTCAGTTAAATGTTTAACATCTGTAACTTTAACAACAAATGTAGCTTGTAAAGGATTTTCATCTACAGTATCTAATAATACTTTCATCTTTTCATCTTGTGATAAATCTTCCTTTAACTTTTCTTTTGAATTATATACTGTGTTATCTTTATCAACATTATCTGTTGCATAAATCTTATTACTTAATTCTTTTATTTCATCTTCAGTAGCTTTCTTATCTACAAATACTACTATTGTTAATACATCTTCTATCTCCTTAGTAATACTATTAACATTGTATGTTGCAAGTAATGCTATCGCTACAATTATCAATGTAATTGTAGTACATGATATAGATGCAACTGATAATGAGAAATTTCTAAATATTGATTTAAAAGCTTCTCTTATACTTTTACCTAATATTCTAAATACTTTCATTTTCTACGTAACCTCCTTTTTCTTTATCAGAGACTACTACACCTTGATGTATACAAATAACTCTTTTTTTCATTCTATTAACTATTTCTTTATCATGAGTAGCCATGATAATAGTTGAACCTAATTCTTTATTAATCTTTTCAATTACATCCATGACTTCTCTTGATAACTTAGGATCTAGGTCTCCAGTAGGTTCATCGCATATTATTAATTTAGGATCATTTACTATAGCTCTAGCTATACAAACTCTTTGTTGTTCTCCACCTGATAATTGATTTGGAAAACTTCTAAGTTTATCTTTTAATCCAACTCTTTCAATTGCATTGATAACTTTATCATGAATCTCAGCTTTGGATAAACCAAATGATTCTAATGGATATGCAACGTTTTCATATACAGTTAATTTAGGTAATAATTTGAAATCTTGGAATACTACACCAATCTTTCTTCTTAATTTATAAACATTACCATTTCTTAATCTAGCAACGTTTATACCTCCTACTATAACTGAACCACGATTTGGTTTTTCTTCTCTATATAATAACTTAGTAAGTGTTGATTTACCTGATCCAGATTCACCTATAAAAAAGACAAATTCACCTTTCTCAATAGATAAATTAACATCAGCTAAAGCAGATACACCATTGTTATAAACTTTATAAACATTATTTAATTCAATAAATGCCATTAGATATCACCCTACTTATATATAAAGTATAACATAAAATCAAGTCCAATTATATAGGATTGAATATATTTTTACATATAAAAAGGTCTATTTACTAGACCTTTACTCTTCCTCAGTATATCCAAGTTCTTTAATATCAACACTTGAAATAGACTCGAATTTCTTAGATATTTTATCAGTTGTTGTATGAATATCTTTAACTTCTGTAGATACAGAATCAATAGATTTAGATAACTTATCCCATCTATCTTTATATCTTCTAAATTCAACACCTAATTTATTTAATTCTTCATGAATTACTTTAGTATATTTATCTCTTTCAATGTTCTTTAATATCATACTTATTGTTGATAATGTAGACATTAAAGTTGTTGGACCACATATCCAAACTTTTTTAGAATAAGCATATCTCAATAAGTCTTCATGATATGCATTTAATTCAGCAAATACTGCTTCAGCTGGTATAAACATGATAGCTTGATCAGCTGTTTCACCTTCAATAATATATTTAGATGCTATATCATCAATATGTTTTTTAACATCTGTTTTAAATAGTTTAAATGCTTGTTCTCTAACAGATGCTTCTAACTTCTTATTAAGCATTCTTTCATAGTTTTCTAATGGGAATTTAGAATCTATACAAATTGTACCTAAAGGTTCAGGTGCAAATATAATAGAATCAGCTATATTACCATTAGACATCTTATGTTGAATATCATATACTGTTCTTTTTTCTCCAAATACTGAAGTTAAAATATAGTTTAAGTTAACTTCACCAAATGTACCTCTTGTTTTTTTATCAGTTAAAACAGATTGTAAGTTAACTATATCTTTTGATAATTCATCAATATTCTTTTGAGCTTCATCTATCTTAGTAATACGTTCTAATACATCATTAAATGTTTTATTAGTTTTCTCAAAGTTCTTATCAATCTTTTCATTAACTTTATCATTTAACATATTTATACGGTCTTCCATTAACTTATTAAGTTTTTCAAAATCTTCTTTTAAGTCTTTAGCCATATCATATTTAAATGCACTCATATTCTTACTAAAACTAGTATTATTATTACCTAATTCTTTATTAATGTTTGCATAAAACTCTCCTAAGTTTTTAACAACATTTTCATTTATAGAGCCTTGTTCTTTAATTAAATCTTGTTTTAATTCATTTAACTCTTTTGTATTATTATTCTTTTTAAATAAATTAGCAATTAATAAAAGAATAGTAACAACTAATAAACCAATTATTATATAATCCATCATATTAACACCTCTTAATCTACTTTCACATATTTATTAACTATCTTACCTAAAACATAAGCAAGTAATACCATGATAATTATTTTTACTAAATATATTGGATGAGTAAAACACTCAATTAAATTAACTCCGACATATCCCCAAAAGTAAACCATAAATGACTTACCTATTATTATAGCTAATGTATATTTTTTATAAGACATATCTGATAATCCAGCAGCTATATTTACAACAAAAGCTGGTGTAAAAGGAACTGCTACTAACATAGCCAAACTAGCTACACTCATATCTCCTATATAAGTCATCATCTCATCTACTTTTTTATGATATTTACTTTTCTTTATATGTCTATGCATCCAATCTTTAAGCTTTTTACATATAGTAAATGATAATAAACAACCTATAACTGTTGCTCCCCAACATATAAAGAATCCTATTAAATTACCAAATGTTAAAAATACTAAAGTAATAAAAACACATAAAGGAAGACATGGTAAAATAGATTCTACAATTATTAATAGAATACCTAATAATCCTCCCCATATACCAATACTTAGTAGGAAGTTTTGTAAATAAAAACTTAAATCACTTATACTACTTAACATATTTAATCACATTAATATTATATAAAATAATAACAATAAAAAAAAGGAAAATATACTTTTCCTTTTTTATTCATCAAAGAAATCATCGAAGAAATCTTCATCGTCTTTAGGTTGTGAAACAACTTGAGATTGAGTATCAACCTTAATATTATTAATACCAGTATCAACTTGTACTTGAGTTTGAATTGGTTTCTTAACTGTTGTATTAATAACAACTTGTTGTTGTGGTTGATGAATAACGGGTGTAACAACTGTATCTTGATTAACAACTTGAGTTGGTACATCAGGAGCAATTGGTTCTGTAGGTGTTTCAAATGAAGAAACACTTGAAGCTTCATTAATATTAATGTTATTTGGAACATTATTATTAACTGGAATATTTGCTCCATTACTATTCATAAATGACTCAAATGTCATATTAGTTGGATCTACAATACCAGATAAACTACTTGAATCAACATCTTTGATTGGTGTTGGATCAGTATCAAATACTGGTGTACTTGGAACTTCTTCAATTGGATTATTAATCATTACACTTGGTTTAGGTTCTTCCTTCTTTGTATCAGGAATATTAGCATTAGTTTGTTTAATAATATCTTCAAATGTCTTAATACCTGTATTATTTTCAGGAGGAATTGGAACTTCTTCATCCAAGATTGGATCAACAAATGTTTTCTTTTCAACAAATGGTTGAGAAACTTCTTTCTTTTCTTCTATAGGTTTAGAAGGAATAAATGGAGTTTCAGGAGTTGATGCAACAGGTGCACCACCAAGTTTTCTTGCTTGTTCCTCTTCTTCTTTTCTTTGTTCTTCTTCTAATTCTGCTATCTTAGCATCAATTCTCTTAACTAAATCATCAATATCAAAGTTAGGTTTTGGTACTGCAGGTTTATTTTGTTCCATCTTAGCTCTTTCAGCCTTTTCTTTATTTCTTTGAGCCATGAATTCTTCAAATGATGGAATTCTTGCGCCTCCACCCGAATTATCTCCAAATGGACTTGATCCACCAAATGGACTTGAACCTCCTCCAAAAGGACTACTTCCTCCAAATGGACTTCCGCCTCCGAATGGTGATTTAGATTGAGTTATATCTTCACCTTTACTACGTTTTCTAACAGTAACAAAGTTCTTAATATCAAAGTATTTAATTTCTACTTTATCTCTTTCAGTAAATGATGCATGTTTATCAAATTCTGCATCACCCCAGTCTGTATTAAATCCTTGTTTTAATACAGTCTTAAAAGGATGTAATCTATTTCTTAAAATAATAACCTCATTCATCTTTAATTTTTGTAAATCAGATACAGTAATTAATGGATGAGATTCAGTCTTATCATCTTTCTTACTCTTAACTTCACCACATAACTTAGATATTTCTTCTAGAGCTGATAACTCAGTTGTTAAGATATATATTAAGTTCTGACAGTTAGATCTAATTGTTTCAGCATCTTCTTTACCATATACTTCATTTAATTGTGAGAAGTTTTGGATGATGAATGTGAATCTTATTTGTCTTGAACGAGCTGCAGTTACCATTGTTGTAACGTCTTTTAACGCTGGCATGTTCGCAAACTCATCAAGAATGAAATTTGTTCTAACTGGTAGTGGTCCACCATTAGCTTGTGCAACAGCAATTAATGTTTCATAACATTGTTTAACAAAGATTGTTGCTAAAGCATGGTATGTTGTCTTTTCATCATGTATAACAATAAATACAGCTGTTGGTTCTTTACCAATCATTTCCATATCGAAATCTGAATGTGATAACATTTCAGATAATTGTTCACGTGATGCAAATAATCTTATCTTTGATCTAAATACTGCTAAAATACCACCTTTAGTTTCATTAGGTGAATTAATAGTATTAGATGCAAATACATAAGCATTTGAATTTTCACCTTTCATAGTGAAATATTCTTGAATAAATGTTTTACTACCTATTTTTTCTTCACCAACTGTAGTCATATAGTTGATTGAATTAATATTACATTCTTCTTCTGATCCATCTTCCATTAATCCAAGAGCACAACCTGCAAAGTAGTCTGCAGATGAATTTTCCCAGAATGGATCTTGAGATTTTTTATCTTTAATAATATTTGATGCAACGTCATCAATTAATTCTGATGCTTTATCAACATTACCTTCTTTATATAATCTATATGGTAATGTTAAAGGATTCCACGCATTACCTAAATTTGGATTACGGAAGTTTAATACAACTATCTTATATCCTCTATCTTTAAGTAAATTTGCAAATCCTGCATGAATTTCACCTTTAGGGTCTGTTATAACCATTGATTCTCTATGTTTAATTAAAGAATAAATCAAAGGATTAACAACAGCTGATGTTTTACCAGATCCAGTAGTACCAATTACTAATGTATGGTTTTCAGAATCATCAACCCACATATCCTTACCATCATTGATAAATACTACACCTGCTTGTTCAGCATCTTTATCTTTAACACCTACTTTATAAATCTTATAGGCTTTTTTCATTTCTTTTTCAGTAAACCATCTAGAATATCCTTTAGATTCTTTTTCTCCAATTGAGAAACCAATACCATCAGACATATCAAAGATAGTATCTTTTACGCTTAAAATTATACCTATTTCAACAGAAAAGAATATTACTAAAGTAAATAATAAATATGGAGGTAATAATGCAGGAAATGGATTTAAACCAGCGAATTCGCCTTCATTTACCATAGACATAATATTAAGTACAGTTATTGAACATACATAAAATAATATTACAGAAAATATGATAAAAACAGTTAAATCTTTTGAAGTAACTTTAATATTCAATTTCATTATTATCCCCTCACTTTCTTTTAGTATCCTCTATTAAAAATTATAGTATAAATATACACATTTTGCTACATTAAGTTAGAAGTTCTTATTGCCTTTACAATTATCATAAATATTACTACTGCTAATAATAAGCCAACTGCTAATAATACAATTCTATATATAGTCTTACGATTTTGCGCAGCTTCGCTTATTGAAGCGGATGATGATGTAATAACAACTGTTTCATAAGGATTAGTTCCTTCAGTTGTATTTACATTCCCATTATCATCAATAATAATGATATCATCATCTCCAACTAACTTAGATGTTTGAACTTTTGTTGTTGTAGTTGTTGTAGTTGTTGTATAAACTGAAACCATTATTTCTAATGTAGCTGTACTGCCTGATTTATTTAATCTACCAGTTATTGTAAAATCTCCACCTCTATCACCTTTAACATATGCACTATCAAATTCTGCATTAGTTGGCATATCAGTGGTTTCATAATTAAATAAATTTGTATTTGTTAATTCTATTTCTCTAAAATCTTCTTCTCCAGGCACAGATATTAATGCTACAACTGATTGTATAGCTGAAACATTAATATTATTTGAAAAGTTAGATCTAGCAGTAAATTTTGTGAAATTTTCTGCTTTAACTGTTGGAATAAAAATAAAAGATAATAGAATAATTACTAATATATTAATCTTTTTCATATTAATTTTCTGGCACCCCTTTATATCTTAAACATATTTTAAAATTACTATATGTACCCATTACTATACCTGTCTTTTTAGATGCAGCATGAAACCATAATCCATTTCCTGCATATACACCTGTATGGTTAGTAGAACCTTCTGTACTACCACCTCTACGTTTTAATCCAATATCACCAGGTTTAGCATGAATACAATCTATTTCAATAAAATCAGTTCCAATCTTACTACTAATTGTACCAGTAGTTAAATATCCAGGTGATGATCCAGTTCCAGTCCACAATGAATATTGAACAAATCCAGCACAGTCTAAACCTGTAGAAGGAACTCCACTTAATCCAGGACCAGATGGATGGCCACCCCAATTATATGGATATCCTGCAGCTACTACTTCAGCAGCAGCATTTAATATTGACTTTCTTGTTGAACTTAATGAATCATAATTAGGTACTTTAGCTAATAATCCATTAACATCATATTCTTTGGCAGTATAGTTTGTTTCTCCAACTTGTTCAACATCTTCAACAACATTACTAACCCATTCTTGTATTTTATCAGTTACTTCCATGAAGCCACCAACAACTGTAAAAATAGGTATAAGTACCATCATAAGGATTATAAATAAGCAAATTACTCCAAAAATAATTGGACCCAAAAATTTTAATGTTAATCTCTTCTCTATAAAATTTTTGAATTTTTCTTTTCTTTCTACTTTCTTTTGTTGTTTTTGTTGTTTTTGTTGTTCTGGTGTTTGTGGTTGATCCGCTTGTTCTTGTTCTTCATCTTGATCATCGGATTCTTCACTATCACTAGTTTGTTGTCCGTTTCTAATACCTTCTTGTCTTTGATTTGTTCTTCTTTGAGTTCTTGTTTGATTGTTATTTCTTTCATATGGCTTTCTGCCATTTGAAGATTGAGATTTACTTGGAGATGTATCTTCTTCTACTTGTTCTTGTTCTTCATCTTCTTTATTTAATTCATCTTGAACTCTATCTTTTATCTCGTCTTTAAGATTTTCACGTTGTTCTTCTTCTGCTTTTTTCTTTGCTTCATCTTGAACACGTTTCTTAGCTTCATCTTCTATTTTTTGTTGAGCTTCATTCTTTATTTGATTTTGTGCTTGTTGTGCAACTTGTTGAGAACCTTGAGTTCCTGCATTTGCAGCTTGAGTACCAGCATTAGCACCTTGTGTTAATCCTTGACCTGCAGCTTGAGTACCAACGTTAGCTCCAGCAGTTGTTCCAGCAGTTCCTCCGGCAGTAGCAGTAGATCCAGCGGCAGCGGTTGATCCAGCAGCAGTTGATCCAGCAGCAGCAGTTGTTCCAGCAGCAGCGGTTGTTCCAGCAGCAGCGGTTGTTCCAGCAGCAGCGGTTCCAGCAGCGGCAGTTCCAGCAGCGGCAGTTCCAGCAGCAGCAGTTCCAGCAGCGGCAGTTCCAGCAGCGGCAGTTCCAGCAGCAGTTCCAGCAGCAGCAACTCCGGCAGCAACGACAGGTAATGGCATAAGATACACCTCCTTTCAGTTTATTTTGTTATACAACTAGTGTTTCTTTGTCACGATAGTTGTTTTATCTGTTTTTCTTTCTTGTCCTATAATTTCAACTTTATAATTCCAAACAGAATATTCATAAAAACGATATCTCATATTTTCACTTGATGATACAAGTATTTCATTATGTTCACCATTTTGTTTGAATGAATAACCTGTTAAAGTATTATCTTTTGTTTTAACAGTTTTATATCTATCAACCCATTCTTTAAACTTTTCATATGTATCATATTTCTTTAAAGATTTTTTTGATAATTTTTGATAAGCTTCTTCTGGCTTATTAACAACTAAATATATCCAGTCTTTGTAATAAGCTATAGCTATATCTTGATCTTCTACTGATATGATTTTATATTCATTTGCATTATGTTTTTTTATTTCATATGCAACGTCACCTTCTATAGGTTCAAATTTTAAATTATTTTTATTATTTATTCTAACTACGACTAATATGGTAAATATAATGATTACTACTACTATTAGTCCTACAAATAAATAATTCTTTTTAACATAGTCTTTAAATTTATTCATGACATTCACCTCCAAATGTTTTTTCATCTATTGGTTGAACACTGAATAAATAATTATTATCATCTAATACTACTTCATAATAAGCAACATTTAATCTTCCAGATACATTTGGATTTGATTCAAATCCAGATACATAAAAACTGTATACACCTTTTTTTATTTTCTTTTGACACATTAATCTAGAATTAAATGTTAAATTAGTTTGATCTTCTTTAAATTTAATATCTGATGAAGAATTAATATTATTATTCTTTTTATAATTATCATTTAATATATCAAATACAGCTTGCGAATCTTTATTGCTAGAATATTCATAATACTTAATTAATGAATTAGATACAGTATAATAACGTGTTCTATCTTGAACTAATTTATACTTTTTATCATATTCTCCAAGTTTAAATAATCTATCAAATGAATCAGGAGCTACTAATTTAAAAATTAGTAGTCCCGAAATAATTAATACACCTAAGATAGCCCAGAAGGTTAATACTTTTTTTTCTGAATCACTTAATTTTTTTAAATTCATATTATCCTCCTATAATCCCCATATATTAGATCTAATTGGACCCATTTTATTAGCAACTTGCCATGTAGCATATGCTGTTTGGTCTTCATCAGTTGTAGAAGTACATACACCACCACTTGTATCGCAATGACTACTACTATTACATACACTATTAACAGTTGATTGTCTTCCAGTACTCATATATTGTCTAATATAGTTGAAATAAATACATCCACCTGTAGACCATGATCCTGGATTATACCAATATTTTCCAATATATGCATATTTTTTCATCATATCACTTGCTGTATTATATTTAGCTACTACAGAAGCAAATCCTTGAATACCAGCAGCTAAACTTCCGTATGAACGACAGTCTCTTCCACCACCAGTATTAGAACATCCAATACCCCAGTAGTTATTAGTAGAACCACCAGGTGAGAAACCTTCACACATAGCTCTTGCTACAACTAATTCAGGGTTAACATTTGAACTAATTGAAGTATCATATACTGTCTCACAATTTACTGAGAATACTCCACAGCTATGACTATTACAATAACTTCTTAATCCAGAACAAAATTGATCTTTTGTTAATGAAGTTTCATGTACTGAGAAATCTCCAGATGGAATTGTTGGTCTAGGATTACTTGGATCTGTATTATCAGTTGGATTAACTGTATTATCTACTGAGTTTCCACCTACTCTTAATTCATAATGAAGAGCAGCTTGATTAGTATCACCAGTAGAACCAACTTTACCAATTACTTCACCTTTAACAACATCATATCCAGGTCCTATATTAGAAGGAATAGTTGCTAAATGACCATATACAGTAAAATCACCATTTGGATGTGAAATAATAACTGTATTTCCATATCCATCATTACATGAATAATTACCTTTTGTACAAGAATTGTATACTGATAATACTGTACCTGAATAAACAGCAATAACATTAGTAGAACCTTCAACACCTTGAATATCTATACCATAATGTTTTTGTATTTCTCCAGTTCTTGGATTAGCATTTTCACCATATTCTCTAACAATAGTAGTACTTGCTGGTTCTTTATCAGCAAATGTTCTACCATTTCTTTCTTCAGTTTCATCACTACCAATTGGCCAATAGAAACTCTTTCTTTGTTGAGAATTACTTATTTCAGTTAATTCCGATTCAAAATCATCCATATAAGAAATTTCAATTCCATATGATCTTAAATTTGAAATAATATATTTAATGATTTCTAATCTATCTTCTACTATATTTCCATAAAATTCTTCATATCCACCTTCAATTGAATCAAGTGAATTATCACATACGTCACTTGTTAAACAATCTACTTTTTGACCATATTTTTCTGTAGCCTTATCTAAAACATCTTCTTTAAAATATCTTTGTAAATGAGCTTTTTTATCAAAATAGTTATTATCTTTTAAGAAATCAAAATATCTATCAGTACTTACATATCTATCATCTGTAAATTCATAATATGTACCATTTTCATATCCTTGAGCATTTTTACAATCTTCATAAGCTTGATCAACAATTAATTTATCTAAGAAGAATACTTGAGATATTAATCTGTTTAATGCAACATCATGCATTAATTTAGATCCAAAATATTCCCAGAATCCTAATTCATTATCACTTAATTTATCAGTACATTTCCATCCCCAAGCTTGACCTATTAAATAAACTTCTTTAGGAATATGTCCATCTTCACATGTATAATATGTACCACCTTCAGAATCAGTTACAGCAGTAGCATCTCCAACAATACCCCAACAAATAGTTTCATATGCAATCATATTATCAACTAATGTTTCAATTGAGTCTGTTTCTTTTTCAAAGTAATGTTCATCAACAGTATTGTAATCAATATCAGCTGCTGCTGAACCATCACTTGTTTCATCTACGGTATAACCTGGTGATTTAGATTTTAAACTGTCTTGATAACCTGTTCCACTATCTTCAAAAACTTCATGAGTAAGTTCAAAGAATATTGTTTCTAAAATGATATTATCATTTATATGTAATCTTTGACCATCCTTACCTATTTTTCTATCATATGCAGCTAATGCTTTATATAGTTTTGTATAAAATTTCTTTTGTGATTCTAGAACAGAATTCTTACATTCTGTATCACCATCACTACATTCCCCATCCCAGAAATAATTTCTTTTGGCTTGGAATTGATCCCAATCAAAATCTTTATACTCAAAACCGGCTCCATATACTTTATTTGGAACATATACTATAACTGAAAAAAGTGTTATTGCTAACAATACTTTTCCTATATTCTTTAGCAATAACATCTTATTCATTTTTTTATTTTTCATAAGCTCACCTCACAGATATTATAGTCCTCCGCCTGAGCCAAAGGAATCTAACTCATCTTGAGTTAATACAACATTAATACGCATTCTTCTAGATCCACATACAAATAATGCTTCACCTTGAGTATACGTTTTAATACTTTCTTTTTCATTTTCATTTAAGTCAATTAATTTACTTAAATCTTCTACAGCTTGTTTCTTTAATCCCATTACTAAATAGTAAGCAGCATTATCGAAAATTGCTTTACCATGCATAATAACTTTATCAGCAGCAAAGTCTGTAGGTTGTTGAGTAATAATGATAGTACCAGTGTTATACTTACGAGCACGTCTTTGCATTTGTGCTAAGTATTCAGCACCCAATTCATTACTTCCTTGTAATAAGATATGTGCTTCATCTACCATCATTACAGTATTTTTACTTCTATCTAAGCATAAACTCCATGCATATTTTAATATGTTGAAGAATAATGCATTTCTAATATTTTCATCACTGTTCATAACATTCTTAATACTAAATACAATAAAGTTTGTATTAGGATTAATTGTTGTATGTCCATTGAAATAATATCTTAATTCATTAACGAATGGTCTAACTCTTAATTCAAGTCTTTCCATTACATCTCTTTCTCTAGTAGCTTCAGGCATTGATAATAGTTTACCTTTAATAGTAGCATAAACATCATCAAATACTGGGAAACTTTCAGGAACGAAAGTATTGAAATTAGTACTAAAATCAATACCAAATCTCTTATAAGTTTCTTGAACTACTTCACTAAACATTTGTAAAACATCATCTTCAATTTCTGGAGAATAATATTTCATAAATGCTTTTAATGATTGTAATGCACTTGCAAGTACAGCTGTACCACTTGTTGCATTTGGATCATCTTCATCTGTATCTGTAACAATTTCTAATGGATTAATCATACCATATGATCCACCTTTACCTAAATCGATGAATGATCCTTCATTCTTTTGAGCCATGAATTCTAATTCACCTTCAGGGTCGATACAAACAATTTGATATCCATTTCTAATATGTCCTCTAAGTAATAACTTAGCAGCAGTAGATTTACCACTACCAGATGTACCTAAAATAATCATATTAGCATTATGTCTATTTTCAACACTTCTTTGTTGATAAGCAAATTGGTTAAATAGAACAACACCACCAGAGAAATCAATTCCTAATAAACTTGATAATCCTGGGTCTTTGATACTATCGAAAACAAATGGATACATAGCTGCAACTGTTGGTGCAGGAACAGGTATACCAATTCTATCTTCAACATCTTGTTTTGGGAAGATAGGTACCATACTCTTTAGTACTTTTTCTTGTTCAAACATCATAGGTATTGCACGAAGTCCAATACCAGTTAAATAATTCTTTATTTCTACTTTTCTAGAATCTAATTCATCTTGAGTATCAGCAGTGATCATAACATGCAATTGGAAGTCGAATATTTTTGATCCTGTTGCTGCTAACATTTGAATGAATTGTTCCATTGATTCATAGTCTAGTCTTAATCTCTCTTTTAATGTTAAATCATTTTCTTTTTGATATTCTTGTTTTAATTCAGCAATTTCTTTATTGATAGTTTTTGACATTGTTCCAAAGTCAATTGGAGTATGTTTTACAACAACTTTAACTCCAGGAATTGAAGTTAAATTACTTAAATATCCTGGACCTATTTCTTTAGGAAATTCTAACACTGTAAGGATAGTAGCGTATTTACCACTAATATCAAATTCTCTAATTTTAAAATTTAACCCCTTAGGTGCGATTTCACTTTTTAATGTACTCTTAGACATTACTCATCACCGTTCCAAATTCTACTCTTTCACTATCATTAAACATACTATCTAATAAAACTCTAATATCTTCTTCAGTTATTTGTCTACAATTTAATCCAGCACTTGCTAAACCAGATATCATATTTGATACTCTCTTTTGAATTAATTCAGTTTGTTTAACAGAAGTTTTAAACAATATATAAAATTCTGTATCAACTGCATTAATTTCTGGTCCAATAAACTTATCAACTTTTCTTAAATCTTCAGCAATTAACTTTCTTTGTTGTTGACTTGTTGCATCAGCATACATAATTTCAAGTTGAGATTTATATAAGTTAATATCTACTGGTCTATCGCAACACATTAACCAGAATTCAAAATCTAGTGTGTTGTAAAAATTAGTTAAACCACGAATTGTTTGAGATTGAACTAATTCATCTTGAATGAATATATTTTTAGGCTCAACTCTAACTCCTGTAACATATTGATTGCCTTCTAGTGCATTAGCACCTTTTACTTCGATATAACTACCTTTAATATCAATTATTGGTAACCAATCTTCACAACTTTTAGCTTGATTATTGTTCTCCTTCTTCGCCATGTAGCATACACCAACCTCTCCATCTATATTTTCTTTGATTTGTAAAATAGTACAAAATGTTAGCAGTTAATTGCCAAACATTTCTATGATTTGGCACCGGTATAATCATAGCAGCGCTAATCAACGCCGGTGTCAAAACTATTAAAATATCAGTGGTAGTTTCAACGCTTATTATAAAGAATAAGATCATTGAAATAAATGCACCTACGCCACCAATAATCAAATCAATTGGTGCAAACATACTCAAGATCAACATTGATCTTTTTGAGTTCGCAGGAATTAAATATCGATTCATATTATCATCTTCCTTTTTATTCTATTACTTCTTACTATCTCCAGAACTTTCTTCAGCAGGAGCACTATAAACTTCAAAGTCAGTTAATATATCCATATTTGCAGCTTTGTTCATATTAGTAACCATTTCCCTGACATCTCTTAAAACTTCTGCTCTTTCTTTGCGGAAAGCTTCAGCTTCTGTTTCACTCATAGATGATGGAGCTGTAAAGAAACTTTCAGGGTCACTATTAATTGTAGCAAGCAATCTATTAGCATCTTCTAAACTCATATAAGTTGATGCCTTCTCATCTAATAAATCTTTTATCTCACTAGTATTATTAGCAATTTCACTCTTTTTAGCAGCTATTTGAGATTGAATATTTTTAATTTCAGCGTTAACAGCCTTATCTACTTCTTCATTAAGAATTTCAGGTGCATATGTGCCAACAAGTTCATCTGTAAATCTTTTTTCTAGAGCCTTACGATCCATTGATTTTTGTAAAGCATCTATTTCGCTTTCAAGAGTAGAATTTTTCAACTGACATTCTCTATTCTTTGTTTCTCTTTCAAGATTAGTACTCTTTATAGAATCAAGTGCCATAGAAGTATCATAATTAGTATTCAATACTTCATTTGCAACTTTAAAGAATGATGAAGACAATTTATTAGAAATTGCTTTTGCATATTTGTCCTTAACATCATCTGATTGATCCATATTTAATACATCAGTTGCATATTTGCTACCACTTGCTGTTATATCTTCAACCATTTTGTCAAAGTTATGATCAGTAATACCATCAGTAATTTTTTTCTCGAATTTTCCTTTAAGAGCATCTTGTTTAGCTCGATCATAATATTCAATAATTTGTTTAGCACTTGTAAATGATTCAGTATCTTCTCCACGTTTACCTGTATTCATATTAACAGTATAACCTGTTGCAGTACCATCCGCTGATTGAGCCAAATTATCTAGTGCTTGATTTTTCAAGTCTTCGATATTTGATATCATATCTTTTACACCTGTTTTTTCATCAAAATAGTCAGTATGAGCTTTATTATTGTTGCTTGCATCTCTAACTACTTTTCTACGAGTACTCATTGTTTCTTCAGCTTCCAATTCAATTGAACGATCCTTAATCATTTGAGCAAGATTTTTAATTTTCAATGAGCCACCAGCACTTGAAGCAGCATCATGCATTAATTTTTGCGCTTGATCCGGTGTAGCCTTAGAACTAATATGTTGTGATGCATTATAAGCAGATATTCCACCTTTTACGCTACCAGCAATATTACCAATAGCTTTACTAATTCCTGTAGCAGCTGGATTAGCATTATTCCATGAGTTTCTTCCTGTTTTTGCTCCACCAATAATACCGCCAACACCTCTAGTGAATTTTTTAACTTTACCAGGAAGTGAAATTGCTCCATCAACTTTCTTCTTAGTCCAAGCAGCGGCTTTCTTTCCATATCCAATAAGTTCTTGTCCACCGGCTCTCATTCTTCTTCTGAATCCTGGTTTCCAATCAATACCATCAAGTAATCCACTACCATTACTGAACATATCTTTAACTAGTTTTGGTAATTCTTTACCAAACTTCATAATACCAAAGATCATTGCAACTACACCAAATCCAATGTAGAATTTGCTCATTAATAAAGTTGAAAATAATCCTTTAATTACAGTTGGTATTACTTGAATAATAACTATTTGGAAAGCAATAATTGCAACTCTAACAAATATTTCCATATAAGTCACAAACATTTGATGTCTCCACTTTTTATATGCACCATCAGTTTTAGGGAAAATTCTCATTACTAAAGGTGCAGGGCTTATAATTTGTAAGAATCCCAATTTAATAGTTCTGTAACCCAAATCTATTGCATAAGATATATAATACCAAGCTAATACGAATCCACAAACAAATGTGATGATTATCATGTATTCGCTACCGCCCTCTTCAAACACAGTGTGTGTCAAATCAAGATTTAAAGTAAACGCTGTAATACCTCCAAAAATTCCTATGCTAGATTTAGCTGATTTATTTTTAAAATCTGTAACAGCATCAACCCACTTTTGACATGTATCGAGGCTTGCTCCCTCGCCACCATCTGCATGAATATCATCATAGCATTCTTGTGCAGTTTTAACGCTTATATTTCCATTTTCATCCATCGAATCAGAATCAACCAGAGATTGATATCCTCCACCTGCAGGATGGTACATAGATAGATAAACAATCAGTGCTGTATTTCTACCCATCGAATCAGAATCACCGCCAGAAGCAGTTCCTGTAACAATACCAAATATAGTTCCTTCAGTTAGTACATGTTCTTGGAACACCGCCATGTAATGGTAAAGTGTTGGGAAGAACGCAATCATTATAACTGAAGTGATAAGTTTTTTTACTAATGCAGATGAAGTTTTAGAATCTCCATCCGGATTTATAACAAGCATTATCAATTGATAAGTGAAAAAGAAAATCATAATAATACCAATAATGCCATAAATTCTATTAGTTATATCAGTATAAATTGCAGCTCCTGCTTTAGTCGAGAAGAAATCCATACGTGCTAAACCGTTAAAAATAGAAATTGCTACTATGGCTAAACCGTATGCAGTAGTATCAAAAAATATCATTATTAATTCAAGGAGTAAAGTTGCTCCCCAAGACAAAACACCGCTTATTAGCATATCTATTCACTTCCAATTGCTTTTATATTTATAGTAATCCCTATAATACACTATAATAATTATAATATAAAATACACTTTATTATCAACCAAAATGTATGAAAAATGTTAAGTAAAATCAAAAAAATTGGCTATTATTTAGCCAATTATTTTTCATCCATTTTTTTCTTTACAATTTCATACAATTCTTCGTTAATTTCTTCTTTAGTTTTAATGTTTTCTAACGACACAGGACCATCCATATTTCTAACACATTCAATAGTAATAAATCCATATAAATTAGCCACTTCTACATATGCATTTTCTGCTCTCTTTAGATATTCTCCGTTTTGTTCATGCTCATCTAATTTTTCTTCTCTTAAAGCTTTTAAAAGTGCAGCATATTCAGTAGGCATATGTAAGAATATTTTAATATCAGGTTCATTTAATTCCATCTTATTAAATTCTAAATCATATAACCATTCATACATATCATGTCTATCTTGATCATTTTCCAATTTTCCACCTTGATGTGCAAAGTTAGAATATACATATCTATCAAGAATAACATTATCACCTGTAGAAACAATTTCATCTATCTTATGTTTATTGTATGCACGATCTGCTGTGTAATATAAAGATGCAATCTTACCAGGTACTTGAGGTGCTCCTTCTGGGAACCAACCATGTCCTAATTCAGCTGATACAGATTCTAAAACCGAATCAACTACATCATCTGAAATTTCTTTATTCTTTTCATGTAATCTTTCTATTACTTTTTCTCTTGTTGCTCTAACAAAATCTTCAGCAATATAAGATTTACCTAAATATGGTAATCCAATTATTTTACCTGTTGGAGTATCATAATCTGGATAACATAAATAATGTGTTTTTTCTCCATTTCTAGATAATTTAGTTATCAACATTTTACTTTGTGTTTCTTTACCACTACAATCTGTTCCTTCAATAACAATAACTTTTCCTAAACTCATTATTTCTTTTTTCCTTTCAACATATGTTTTTTTAAACATCTTTGACATAAAGATATATATCCTTCATCTCCTACTAATACATCTTCTTTCTTTTTAGCTTCATAATATGTAAAAGTTGAAGGTTTATTACATTCTTGGCAAAAACCAGTTATAGTATGTACTGTATCAGATACAGCTAATATTTCAGGCATAATACCGAATGGTTTTTGTTCACTTGTCATATTTAAGCCAGCAATATAGAAATCAATTTCATCTACTACTGATAATTTGACTAATTCTTTAACATCACCTGTTAAAAATTGAGCTTCATCAATAAAAATAGTATGTATATTTTTACCCTTTATATGTTTCTTAATTTCTTTTAAATCTTTAATATAAATAGCTGGTATTTCAACATCATAATTCTTAGATTTTATTGATGCTCCATCTCTAGAATCACATTTAGGTTTAAAAGCTAAAACAAGCTTTTTGTTCCATATTTTGTTGTAAATTGTAATCAATGAGTCTGACTTTCCACTGAACATTGGACCCACATATGTTCTAATCATTAATATCACCTAATTTATTATATAAAATATAAAAATATTAATACATATAATTACATGAATTTTACAACAAAAAAAGGGTATATTTTTTATACCCTTTTTATTACTTATTTAAAGCTTCTACTAATTCAGCTTTTTTCATTGAAGCAGCGCCTTCAATACCATTAGCTGTAGCCATTTCTCTTAATTCAGCAACAGATAATTTAGAAATATCAGTGTTTTCAACTGAAGATTCTTTTTCAGCTTTAGCTACTTCTTTGTTTGCTTTTTCAGCTTTAGCAGCAACTGATTTACCAGCTAATGCATCTTTAGCAATATTTACATAAGAAGTAAATAATGTAGCGTTATCGATAGCGATTTCAGCTAACATCTTTCTATTGATTTCTACACCAGCTTTTGATAATCCTGAGATAAATCTTGAATAAGAAATATCATTCATTCTACAAGCAGCATTGATTCTTGTAATCCATAATTTTCTGAAGTTTCTCTTGTTTGCTTTTCTATCTCTATAAGCATAAACTCCTGAATGGAATAATTGTTCTTGAGCTGTTTTATATAATCTATGTTTAGATCCAAAATATCCTTTTGCAGCTTTTAATACTTTTCTTCTTCTATTTTTAGCTACGTTTCCGCCTTTAACTCTTGTCATCTTACATCACCTTATAACTAGATAACTTTTTTAAGTCTATCTGCTATTCCTTTCGCTAATTGTCCTTTTCTTCTTCTTTGTCTTATTTGCTTAGATGAATCTCCAGCAGTTTGGTGGTTACCACCTGATTTTTTGTAAGTGATTAATCCACTTTTATGTTTGTTTAAAACTTTTGCAGTTGCTTTATGTGTTTTTTGTTTTGGCATATTAATTTCCTCCTACTTCTTTCTCTTTTTTAGGTGCTAATATCATTGTCATTGTTCTACCTTCTAATGATGGATTGCTTTCGATAGTACATACTTCTTCTAATGCTTCAAAGAATCTTTGCATTACATCTTTACCTTGATCAGTAAAAGCCATTTCTCTACCTCTAAATCTGATAGTAACTTTTATCTTATGACCTTTTTCAAGATATTCTCTTGCATTTTTTCTTCTAGTTTCAAAATCATGAACATCAATCTTTAATGATAATTGATATTCTTTCATATCTTTGTTGTTTTCTCTTTGTCTCTTTAATGCATCTTTAGCTTTTTTGTTCTTTTCATATTTGAACTTATTATAGTCCATGATCTTTCCAACTGGTCTATCTGCTCCAGGATTCATAAGAACTAAGTCTAAACCAGCAGCTGTTGCAATTTGCATTGCGAATGCTAAAGGTTTTGTACCCATTTGTTCTCCATTAGGTCCTATAAGCATAAGTTCAGGAACTCTTATTCTATCATTAATAGGTAAATCATCATTTTTCTTATTGTTAAAATTTGCTATGGTAAGCACCTCCAATATTTTTCAATTAAAAAGTGAATACTTACGTATCCACCTTTGAAACCTCTTATAAAATAACTCTAATTAATACTTTAATTATATTTATTTTCTATTTGGCTCTTTACCCAGTACTATCTGATCTCGGGTGGATGTGGATACATCGCTTTCCTTTTTAAAACAATATGATTATATCAAATATAAATTATTTGTCAATATATTTTATATATTATTTCATTTGTTTTCCACTAGTTTTATTTAATACTTCTCCTAAGAAATTATCTATATCTTTCTTTATTTCCTCTTTGTTGTCAAATACTGTATGATGATCACCAGGATATTTTTTGCACATAACATTTAAACCTAATTCTTTTAACTGATTAGATTGATTAACAAATCTATCTTGTGTTTCAGCACCAAATACCTTACATATAGCATTTACTTCTGAATCAGTAAATAAAGAATATTTTGCTGTATAATTACCATTTTCGTCTAATTTAAATACTTGTCTACCATATTCATCAACTGCTGGTATATGGTTACCATTTACATCACATAAGATTCTATCTTCTCCATTTTCATCTATATAATGAACATCATCAAAATATGGAGCAGCTGAATCTGTTACATCTTTATCTCCCATATAATAGAAGAAAGCTATCTTTCTATATTCTTCTTCATCAAAATAAGGTAAATCAGCTATACCAGTTGGATATATAAATTCATATCCATTTTTTTCTTTTATAGGCATAGACATTGCTCCACCTGTTCCACCTGCTACTACTGCTTCAATTGTTTCCGGATGCAAAAGTGCAAAATGAGATGCACATTTAGCACCTTCAGAATAACCAGTTATAATTGCCTTATTATGAATAATTGGTTTCATATCATTTAATATTTCTAATCCATATTGAATCATATTCTTAATTTGTTCAGGCAAACCTACATATTTATCTTTATCAAGAATATCATCTCTTTCATCTATAAAATTTATTCCATGTATAAAATCTTTACCTAAAAAATTAGGTCTCCACTCATATCCTCTTGGAATAGCTGGAACTAAAAGTGGAAAATCCAATTCACATAAAAAATGTTTATCTATTGGATCAATATTTCCTTTATCTTCTAAAGTCTTTTTTTGTATTTCTTCTAAACTATTACTCCCCTTAATATAATTCTTAGGTAAATTACATTTATATATCATATAATAATCATCACATAAATCTACTGGTACTAATAAAGTAAAAGGAAAATTAAAACCTCTTTCAGGATTAGCTCCAATTATTATTTCTTGAATATCTTTTCCATTCAATTTTCTGATTTCCATATAATCACCTATATTAATTATAATATACATAAATAATATATAACACTTAATTACCTTTTAATTTACATAAAAAAACATGGATAATATCCATGTTTTAATCTTCAAATAAACCTATTAAAACAGGTTTTAATAACTCATATATAAAGAATACTACTAAATTAGCAACTATTATTAATAACATTAAAGGAATTGATACACTTACTACTCCAATAAATTGTCTTAAAGGAGTTAAGAAGAATATTCCTTCTATTATTAATATAATTAATATTCCTATATTAAATTGTTTATTTGAGAAGAAACCTTGTTTAAATACAAATTGTTTTAGATTTCTACATGTTATTGCATATATTATTTCTTGCATTACCAATGTTAATAAAGCACATGACATTGCTATTTCAGTATTATAATTCTTTAATACTAAGAAGAATGTTAAACACACTGCTACTGTTTCAACAATTGCTGATGTTGTAATATTAGCAATTGCAAATGGTGTAAACATTGGTTTATCTAATCCTCTAGGTGGTTTATCCATAATACCTTTTTCAGAAGGTTCAAATGATAAACAAATACTAGGAATAGAATCTGTTACTAAATCTATAAATAATATATGAATTGGCAATAATATAGTAGTTCCAGTAAACATCGCAATTAATATAGTAAATAATTCACCAAAATTAGATGATAAAGAATAAATAACATTATTTCTAATATTAGCAAATATTCTTCTACCTTCTTCAATTGCAGTTACAATTGTACTAAATGAATCATCTAATAATATAATATCTGCCACATTTTTAGTAACTTCAGTACCTGTTATACCCATACCAATACCAACATGAGCATCTTTAATTGCTGGTGCATCATTTACTCCATCACCTGTCATGGCAACTACTTTACCTTGAGCTTGTAATGCTTTAACAATTCTTTCTTTATGTATAGGACTAACTCTTGCATATACAGAGTACTTATTAACAATATCAATTAATTCTTCATCTGTATATTCATCTAATTTAGAACCTAATAAACATTCATCTCTAGAATCTACTATACCTACACGTTTAGCTATAGCTCCTGCTGTTATTAAAGAATCTCCTGTTATCATTATTGTTCTAACACCAGCTTTTTGAGCAAGTGCAACTGATTCTTTAACACCAACTCTAGGTGGATCTATCATACCTGTTAATCCAACTAATATTAGATTCTCTTCTTCTTTTATTAAATCAGTATTCTTTTTAGGAACACCTTTTAATTCTTTATATGCAAAAGAAATAACTCTCAATGCATTTTCAGCCATATGAGCTTCTTCTTCATTTATAATTCTTTGCATTTCTTTAGTTAATTTAACTTTCTTATTGTCTTTATACATATATGAACATTTTTTCATTAAACTATCTAAAGATCCTTTAACTAATAAATATGTCTTACCATTTATAACATTTACAGTAGACATCATTTTTCTATCAGAATCAAATGGAATATCCATTATTCTAGGACAATCATTTGCAACAGTTGATACCTTCTTATATCCTAATTCTTCTAACATACAAGTTTCAGTTGGATCTCCAACAAAACTTCCCTTAGAATACATAGCGTCATTACATAGAATTTTAACATAGTCTAACCAATCTTGGTTTAAAACTACATTCTTTTGAACATTCATTTTATTTTGAGTAATAGTTCCTGTTTTATCAGAACAAATTACATCAGTTGAACCTAATGTTTCTACAGCAGTCATTTGTCTAACTATAGTTTTCTTTTTAGCAAGTGCACCTGCCCCATTAGATAAACTAATAGTAATAACTGCAGGTAATCCTTCTGGAATAACAGCTACTGCAAGAGATGCGCATAGCATAATTATTTCCATTACTTCATATTTTTGAATAAAACTATATATAAATATAAAAATTAATATTAAAAATACTAAGAAAGTTAATTTCTTACTTATTTCTTCAATTCTTAATTCTAAAGGAGTCTTTATTTCATATGGTGTATTTAAAGATACAGCTATTTTACCTAATTCAGTATACATACCTGTTGAAGTAACAATTGCTTCAACTCTACCATTAGTGATATTTGTACCACTGAATAACATATTATATTGATCTTGTATTTGTAATTTAGTACCAGCTACTTTTTCACTTCTTTTACTAACAGGATTTGATTCACCTGTTAAAGGTGATTCATCTACTAATAAATTAGATAAAGATACTATTCTTGCATCAGCTGGTACTTTTTCACCAGCTTCCAAAATAATATAATCTCCAGGAACTAATAGCTTAGTATCAATTACTTCAACTTTACCATTTCTTTTTACCTTACAAGTAGAAGAAACATACTTCTTCAAACCTTCAAGTGTTACTTCTGCTTTTTCTTCTTGTATAAATCCCATGATAGCATTTATTAATACAACTACAGCAATAACAATAGAATCTGTATAATCATGTGAATATAATAAACCATATATTAACATTAATATTGCTACTATTATTAAAATGATAATCATCATATCGTTAAATTGACTTAAAAATTTAACAATCTTTGATTTCTTTTTTCCTTCTACTATTTCATTAGGACCCACTTCTACATATAAAGACTCAGCTTGTTTTAAAGTTAAACCATCTTCACTAGTATTCAACTCTTTATATATTTCTTTTATATTCTTATTAAAAAACATATAAACCAACTCCTTAAGCTACATAATAAAAAAGAAGAATTAATCTTCAAGCTTAATAACTTTGATTAATCCTTTTTCAGTTTCTTCTAAAGCTCTACCAATTTCTCTTTTACAAACATAATCTTTTTCATTCATTTGGTAGTGTTTAGTTTCTAACATTTGTTTACTTCTCATAGATGCTACATGAACTAAAACATACTTAGAACCTACTTTATTTAATATTTTATCTATTGATGGATAAATCATAATATCACTCTCCTACTATTAATAGTCTACAATATTTACTGTAAAAGATAAAATAAAAAGCGTAAACTATTTACGCTTTTTTACATTTTTCTTTTTATTGTCATTTTTACCATATTTTCCTAAATTAATATAGTAATTATTATAATCCTTTTTATCTACACATACTTCTACAGTTTTTAATTTGTATTCTTCTATAACTTTATTAACATCAAACCATAGTTCTTGATGGATAAATTTATATTCTTTACCATTTTCAGTATAGCTTAATTCAATTTGATATGGATTTTTACCTTTAAAATGAATAGCATTATTAACAGATACTCTATCAATATTAGCTTCTATCTTTTTACCTTTCTTTAATAAATATTTTTTTCTTTTATTATAAGAACGTAAAATCATATATGATATAAAACCAATCATTGAGAATACTACACCAACTATTGTTAATGATAAAGCCGTAATAGCTTGATTCTTAATAAAACTCTTATTTGGATTATCTTTATCATATATAACTGTAATATATCCATTTTCATACCAACTTGAATCAATCATTCTTAATTTTCTATTATATGATTGTTCATTTGTTGTATATCTTACTATGGTATATCCTTCTCTATGATTTATTTCCATTACTTTAGCATATGCTATATCTCTATTATTATATACTAAGAAATATCTAAAACCTATAATTCCAAATACTAACGTAACTAATATACCAATAACACCAAATAGTAATGCAAAAACTCTTAAAGTTTTCTTACTTCTTTTCATGTAACCACCCTGTAATTAATTTAATGTGAAATGAATAGCGACTACGCCATTTTTAATTTGATCTTCTTCTGAATAGTAAACACTCATATCATCAGGACAAGCTACTTCATCTTCTTTATATCCCATAGATATTTTATCTTCATGTTTATATAATTCCTCAAATGATGTATATATATTTAATTCAGTAATAGTAGCGTCTATCTTACTCTTATCGCTTCTATTTTCAAATTCAATTTTATCTCCTACTTTGAATTCTCTTCTTTTCTTATCATTTAGTCTTATTTCAACAGTCTTATTTCCTGCTTTTACATTTTCAAAATGTTCCTTATCTAAATGCATTCTATACATATAAATCACCTCATGCTTTAATTATACAATAAAAAAAAGAAATATTAAATATTTCCCTTAATTTATTTTATTATAATACCTAAGTATATTTTCTTTAATTAAACCATCTAACATTCCATCCAACACCCTTGGCATTTTTAGAGATAGTATGTCCAAAGATAGATGTTTCAACATAATCTATTGAATACTCACCATCTTCCATTTGACCTCTCGTATAAAAATTATATCCTAGACCAGTATAATTTTTTTCATAATAGTTTGCATCTTCAGTATGTACATGACTATTAAATGAATTCATAACAAAAATTGGTTTAACAAAATATTGATTAACCATATAAATATTAGTTATAAAAATAGCAATAAATATAATTAAAACAGAAACAACTATTTTAATAATTGTAATTTTTCTTCTTTTCTTTTTATCAAATTCATTTTTAAAATCAATTGCTTTTTTTACATTTATATTAATATCTTTATTTGTAATTGTAGTTTTTTCTTCTAATTTTCCATCCATTAATTCTCTTACTGATATACCAAATAAATCAGCAAGTGGAATCAACAATGAAACGTCTGGCAAACCTTTTCCACATTCCCATTTACTAATTGTTTTATCAGAAACAAATAATTTGTCTCCTAATTCCTTTTGAGTCATTTTATGTTTAATTCTTAAGTCATATACAAGTTTACCAAACTTTTTTGAATCCATTTTCATCACCACACACTTATTATAACACCTATAAACAATTTTAATACTCTACTCTTAATAGAATATAAAAAAAGGAAATATTAAATATTTCCTTATTCATCAATTAGTTTTTTTATTTCTTCAATGAAATGTTTTTTATTACTTACAAACTTCTTAGGTTTGAATTTCTTTAACTCTTTTATTTTATCTTCTATATTATCTTTTTCTTTAATATCTAAAATATATCCTTCTTTAACATATTCAGATACTATTTCAGTTTGATGATCATTTATATGTTCACCATATTTAGATAATCTAGGAATTGCTAAAACTTTTTTATCTTTTTTTATAGCAGATAATATAGATCCAGATCCTCCATGAGTAATAACTATATCAGCTTTATCTAATAATTCATCCATTTCACTCATCGAAACAAATTTAAATATTTTCATTTTATCTGATTTATAATCAGATGATCCTCCTGCTTGTACAATTATTTCATCTTTAATATTACTATGTTCTAACATATCTAATAATCTATACATTTTTTGGTCTTGAGTACCAAGTGTAACTAATATCATTAATTAATACCTCCAAAGTATAAAGCATTTGGATATTCTTTCTTTAAAGATTCCCATTGTACAACAAAATGATCAGCAAATTTATATACTATTCTACCTGATTTTGTAGAATTAGTAACATTAGCATATGTTTCTATGAATATTACTTTCTTTTTAAACATATGTGCTAATTGACATAGATAAACACCTGTATTAGGTCCTGTTGTTACTACAACATCAGGTCTTATTTTTATATAAGTATATATACTATTTAATAAATTAAATCCATTTACAAATAAGTATTTAATGAAATTCTTTTTATTATTATATATAAAATATCTAACATTATATTTATCTTTTAAATCTTTAGTAACTTCAGTTTTTTCAGTTACTAAAGTATAATCATAATCTTTAAAGATTGAATCTAATTGAAGTAATTCAGTTAGATGTCCTCCTACTCCAGCAACAAATATTACTTTTTTCTTCTTCATGAAAAACTCCTAAAGTTCATTTATCTTTTCAATAATATCATTATTATATTTCTTTAAATCATCAAAATCTCTTTTTTCATGTTTACATAATTGAAGAATACCTTCTTTAACTGATTCACATCCTTCAATATCATCAATATATTTTTCTAGATGTTTAGGAATAACTATATCTAATCCTAAAGCTTTAGCTTCTAAGATTGCCATACCTTGACCTTCATATCTAGACATCAATGTAAATGCATCACATTTATTCATTACATTAAATGGATTATTAAATTTACCTGTTAAAGTAATATATTCTTCCATCTTTAATTCTTCAATTAAATGTTTAAGATTTTGTCTTTCTCTACCATCACCAATTATATATAAATGATATCCAGTATCTTCTTCTATTACTTTAGCAAATTCTCTTATAAGTAGGTCAAAACCTTTTTGATGTACTAATCTACCTGTTGAACAAATATTTACTACATCATCATTAACTTTAAATTTAGTTTCAACATCTTTTAATTCTTTTATTTTCTTAGTATCAATTACATTTGGTATAACTTTATATTCTTTATCTATATGTGTAACTTTTTCAAATGCATCTTTTGCTCCTTGAGATACACATACGAAAGTATCAAAATAATTATATTTAGCTTTAAAAGCTCTATAAAGTATTCTATATTTAAATTCTTCTTTTAATTTAATATCTATATCATTATGAACCCATATAACTCTTTTCTTAGCAGGACATAATATTGCATTTAATGCACAATCTACAGAATAAGAATTATAATCTATTGCTATATCATATTCTTTATTAATTTTACATCTATAAAAAGCTTTAACAAGATTAAAACTTATTACTTTTGTAAATTGAGGTAGTCTATCTAAATAATAGATATTAACATTTTCATTAACATCTTTAATAAATACATTTTCACGATGAAATAAGTATAAATCCACTTCATACTTAGTATAATCTATACAATTTAATAGATTAATTAATGATCTTTCAATACCACCTATGTTTAAATTTCTTTGAAATATAGCAACTTTTTTCATACATTACCACCTATACATATAATATCATATTTTCTAAATAATAAATATATTAAATAAAAAGAGATAATAATATTATCTCTTTAATAGTTTTTCATAAGCTTTTCTATATTCACCACTTTGAATATCTTCTATCCAGTCTTGATGATTAACATACCAATCAACTGTTTCTTCAATACCATCTTCAAACGTATGAGATAAGCTCCATCCCAATTCATTTTCTATTTTACTAGAATCAATAGCATATCTTAAATCGTGTCCAGGTCTATCATCTACAAAAGATATAAGTGATTCATCTTTCTTTAGTATATTTAATATAGTTTTAACTACTTCTAAATTTTTCTTTTCAGAATGTCCACCTATATTATATATTTCACCTATTTTACCTTTGTGTAATATTAAATCTATAGCATTATTGTGATCATCTACATGAACCCAGTCTCTTATATTTTCACCTTTACCATATATAGGAATAGGTTCATTTTTTAATGCTTTACTTACTACAACTGGAATAAGCTTTTCAGGGAATTGATAAGCACCATAGTTATTAGAACATCTTGAAATAGTAATTGGTAATCCATATGTTCTTTGATATGCCATTAATTGCATATCAGCTCCAGCTTTAGCAGCTGAATATGGGTTTGATGGTCTAATTGGTGTATCTTCTTTAAACTTTAAGTCAGGTCTATCTAAAGGTAAATCTCCATATACTTCATCAGTAGATATTTGATGAAATCTTACATTTCCATGTTTTCTACATGCATTCATAACTGTCATAGTTCCTAATATATTAGTTTCACTAAATAAATTAGGATTTTTTATAGAATTATCTACATGTGATTCTGCAGCAAAGTTAATAACACAGTCAGGTCTTTCTTTTGCAAATAATGTATCTATAGCTTCTGCATTTCTAATATCTATTTTATAAAATTTAAAATTAGGTTTATCCACCAAAGAAACTATATTATTAAAATTACCTGCATAAGTAAGCATGTCTACACATATAAATTGATCTTCCGGATATTTATTAACAACATAATGTAAGTAATTTGAACCTACAAATCCTGATCCACCTGTAACTAAATATTTCATATAAACCTTCTTCCTCAACCCTCAAAGTTATTCCATCAATTAAATTATAACATATATAAATAAAAAATTAATAATAAAAATAAACAGCCTATATAATAATAACCATTATCAATTCCTCCATTCTTAGAAACACTACTAATATCACTCACTTTTAATACATAATTTTCTTCCATTTTATCCCCTCTCTCATATTGAATATATTAATCAAATAATATATATTTTTTTAGAGGAAGCATTAATAAACTGATGCTACCTTATTATGGTTTGCATCTAGTTAATGCGTCCAAAAAGTAAAATAACATACTAAAAAGTACAAAAAAGTACATTTTAGTATATTTTACAAAAAAAAGAGAACATTTATTGATGTTCTCTTTTATATTTATCAGCTTTTTTCTTTATCTTATACATTTGTTTATCCAATTCTTTGATTTCTTTAGAACAGTTATACATTTCTTCTCTTAATTCATCAGGCATATCATCTAATTTATAACCTATCTTATGGTCTAATGAAGCCCAGAAATCCATTGCGATTGTTCTTACTTGAACTTCTGCTTCAATTTCAACTTCTTCACCATCTAAGAATATAGGCATCTTTAATATAATATGATATGAAATATATCCTGTATTTTTAGGATTAGATATATAATCTTTTTCTTCTCTTATAGTATATTTAGTATTTTGTTTAATTAAATCAATGATATCATATACATCATTGATAAAAGAACATACTATTCTTATACCTATAATATCATGTACATGTTTAACAATATTTTCAGTTGTAATTGGATATTTTTTTCTTTCAAGTTTTTTAATTATGCTTTCCTTAGATTTAAGACGAGATTTAACATGATCAACTGGATTACAATTATTTGTATATTCATAGTTTTGAATCATGATCTTTAATTCTGTCTCTAACATCTTTAAGGCCAAGCTGTGTTTAAGCATGATATCATCAAATGCTTTATCATTTAACTTTAACTCAGTTATATTCATGTTTTTCCCCTTTCTCTTTAATGGACTATCATGATAACACTTTTTAACCCTTATTGCAAATTAAAAAGAAGAAGTTTTACTTCTTCTTTGCTTTTATTTTATATGGTATTAAGTTAATTAAATAAAACAATTTAAATAATAACATACTTAATCTAGCTTTATTATATTTAGATTCATAATAGAATTTAGAATTAGCATGTATTTTATATTTATTTAAATTTGAAACATTACTACCTATAGTAGCATTGTGCATATGTTTAACTTGTATATTACAATTACATTTAGATAATAAGTTCTTATTCTTTAACTTTTTAGCTAATATATCTTCTTCATAATATAAGAATACATTTTCATCAAAGTAATCTATACTTTCTAATGTTTTACCATCTATCATAAAGAAACATCCATATACACATTCTACATTAACAATATCTTTATAATAATCTTTTTTATAGTAAATAAGTTTATCTCTATAAAGTCTATTTATAAATGGAATATTAACTAATAAATCTATATATTTATTTCTATTTCTCCATCCATATTTAATAACACCATTTTCATTTATAGCAGGCATTACTACTTTAGTATTATCATCAATCATTTTATTTAATTCATTTATAATACTTTCTTTACCTATTAATATATCTGCATTTGATTCAATAATATTAATATCTTTATATTTATCAACTAAATATTTACTACCTACATTTAAAGCATGTGAATATCCTTTATTTTTTGTAGGTAATACAGTTATACCTTTTATTTTTTTTATTTTTTCTAAAGAATCATCAGTAGATCCAGAATCTACTACAACTATTTCATCAATATTATTAAAAGTATATATATCATCTATTATAGTAGATGTATTTTTATAATCATTATAATTAACAATTACTATACCTGTTTTTTTCATTCTTTAACACCTACTTTCTTATATAAGTAGACTAATAAATAAGCTAAATATATTGAAACTGCTGGTTGTAATAATACATGTCCTGCAAACCATAAAACTAATAAGAATACAAATAATGTCATTCCTGGTAAAGCAACATCAGAATCAAATAATAAATCCATCTTTTTAATTAATCCAATGATTATTTTAACTATTAAAAATAATGGAACTATTAAATCTAATATTACAGCAAATATTCCATGGAATATTAAAATATCAAATAAATCCATTTCAGTTAAATGTTCATATTCTTTATGTTGATTAGTTATACCAAAGAACTTATCAAATAAAGAAGATTTTTTATATAAATCTTTATTATATGCTAAGAATTCATCTCTTCCATTGAAAGCTACTGTTTTAACTTGACTATCTTTTATTTCACCTTGATTATCTACTATAATTTCTTGATAATTATTATTTAATTCTTCTGTAGATATATGTACATCTATTTTTTCTTCTGTTTTATTATCTACAACTTTTTCTATTCCATCTTGAGCTCTTAAATCTATATTATATTTAAGAGGAGTCATAGGAAAGAATACAATAGCAGCTATTCCCATGATTAAGAATAATATATTAAATTTATAATATTTTTTTATTCTTTTCTTATCTATAAAACAAGAAACTATATAAAATAATACATAACCTATATTAATAAATAACATTGCAATATAAGTAGTCTTAGTACCTATTAAAATCATAAATGCATTAGTTAATAAATAAGATATAACAGGTAATACAGATTTACTTTTCATCATATATGTCATGGATATACTTAATAAGAATACAAGTATAATTCCATATTCATTTGCTGAATTAAACCAACCTGTAGTTCCATGCATAATACATTTTTCATATGAACATAAATTAGTTTTAGTAGCCATACTTAATACTAATGATAATCCTATTATAAGAGCATTTAATATAAAGGTTTTATTATCTAATAATTTACCTTTTATATTAGTAAAATATTTATAAAAGAATAATAATAAAACTGGAAAATATGTTAAATGAATTAAACTATTCATTTGAGTACCAACACTAAAACCATCTATAGTATGAGCATGTACAATTAAGTTAGTTAAAAGATATATACTAGATATAGCTAAATATATATAAGTAATTTTATTTCCTTTAATAAAACAATATATAAGTGCATATAAAACAAAAGCACCTCTAAATAAAATACCAATTGATGCAGGTATATTAAGTAAACTAGTTAATATATCTAGAATTGGTTGAATAAGAAAAAAGATTGTTATAATTTTATTATTATATATTTTTTCCATATCTATCACATAACAATTATAACATAAAAAAAGAATAAGATTATTTTTTCTTATTCTTTTTTGTTTTCTTATCGGTTGGTGCTAACCAATACTTACCATCTACTATTCTTGCAACTAACATACTTGATGCTGAATCACCTACTACATTTAACATAGTTGCAGGTGGATCAATTATAGTAGCAATAATTGTTAGAACTGGTAAACAAGCTGGTGAGAATCCCATAAGTGTAATAATCATCATTTCAGAGATTGTTCCACCACCAATTGGTACAGCACTTATAAGTAAGTTAGCAACAAATGCTATTCCAAATACTTTTGCTATTTCTCCAACACTTGTTAATGGAGTTCCAAATAAACAAACTAAGAACATTATTTTAAATAATGATCCAATTATACTTCCATCTTTATGGAAGCTAGTTCCTAAAGGTATCATAGTATCTGCTATATCTTCAGATACACCTATATTCTTTGCACATTTTGAATTAACTGGAATTGATGCAGCTGATGAACATGTTGCAAGTGATGTAACAGTTGCAGGAATAATATTAGACCAATACTTTTTAACACCAGCAAATCCACCTGCAATATATGCATATATTGAATAAACAATAATGTAATATAAAACAGATACTACTGTATATAGAATAAATACTTTTAAGAATCCAACTGCTATTTCACTTCCAAATGTCCCAACTAATGCAGCAAAATAACAACCTAATCCTATAGGTGCATAATACATAATTATTTTAATGAAGTTCATTAAAACATCATTTGCACTTTCAAGTACTTCTCTAAACTTTTCACCTTTCTCTTTGCTCATTCTAATTGCAAATCCTGTTATTAAAGATACTACTAATAAAGCAATTAAATTACTCTTAGATAAAAGTAAGCTAAAATCACTTACTGTTAATGTTTTAACGGTTCTTTCTAAAATAGTTAATTCTTCAGTCACTTCTTCAGGTTCTACAAAACTTGCTCTGATTGCTTCAGTATCATTTGGAGAAACTAAGTTAGTTTTAAATGTTGTTAAAAATCCTACTACTAATGCTACTAAACTTGTAACAAAGAATATTACAAATATAGTAACTAATACTTTGCCTAATCTCTTACCAGATTTCATCTTAGCAATAGATGTTGTAATAGTTAAGAATATTAAAGGTACTATTACAACAAACATCATATTGATAAAAATATCACCAAATGGACTAAGTACAGCAGTCTTTTCTTTAAATATTAAACCAACTATAGCACCTACTATAATACTTGCTAATAAAATAATAGTTTGTTTGTAATTTTTAAGAAAATTCTTCATAATTACTCCTTTCATAGCTACATTATAGAACTGAAGGTTTACACTTTTAATACACATATAACCACACTTTTTATTATTTTATTTGCAGAAATCCACACTTGATGTATAATACGTCATAAGTGAGGGATTATTATGAAAAAAAAGTTTATAAAATTAAATATAGATGATAATCATTTATCATTTGGTAATCTATGTAGATTAATCAAAACTCAAGCAAAAAATAAATCTTCAGCAATGCAATCTGAAATATTCTGTACTCTATTTAATGTTGATAGTATAAATGACACAACTATAAACAACTACTGTGTTGGAGTACGTGGAATAAATGATGATTATAAACAAACATATATTAATTATCAAAAGAAATATATAAATGATAAAAATATATTAAAAGATATTATTATAAATTTAGTATCAATTATAGATGGTAGATTACACGATGATAAATATGATATTAACCAATCAGAATCATTAAAGAGTTTATGTTTAAAGTTATATAACATTTCTAAAAATGATCATGATTGTAAAGAAGAATTTACAAGAGAATTATTATCATTAATAAATCATAATAATCTTATAGAAGCTATGAGTACTATTCTATTCTTTGTAATACTAGATAAAAAACAACCTTTATATGAAGAAGAAGTTAAAGTTGAAATCATGGAAAATATATTAAGTGATACTAATATATCTGCTAATGATTTAAAAGAATACTTAAATATTAAACTTGCAGAAGAAATAAACTTTAATATGAATTTAAAAAAATTAGCTAATAAAGGTAACGCATATGCATGCTATGAATTAGGATTAGAAGAAATGAATGGTTTATATGAAGGATATCCAAGATATAATATTGCTCTTCAATATTTTAAAGAAGCTGCTAATTCTAATCATGCAGGTTCATATTATGTTATATCTAAATTATATTTACAAGGATTAGTTGGAACTAATTCAAAAGAAGATTATGAATATGCATATAAAAATGCAACTAAAGCAATGGAACTAGGTTCTATAGCTGCTATAAATGAAATTGGATTATTTTATTTAAACGGATATACTCCAGTAAAAAAAGATATTAATAAAGCTATTGAATACTTTGAAGAAGCTGCTTCTAAAAATTATTCATATGCATATAATAACTTAGGGAAAATATATGAAGATAGAAATGATTTAGATAAAGCATATGAATATTATCAAAAATCATATGAATTAGATAATTCATGGGCTGCTAATAAACTTGGAGAAAGAGAAAGAAAACTAGGTAACTATAAAGAAGCATTTAAATATTATTCAGATTCAATAAATGTACCTATTAATAATGTTTGTAACTACGCTTATTATAATTTAGCTAAATATTATTATTTAAATGGAAATCCATATGCATACATAGATAAAGATATTAATAAAGCTATTGAATATTTTGAAAATGCTGCTGAATTTAATATACTTGACGCTGAATTAGAGTTATTAAATATATATGCTCATAAATATGTTAAAAATAAACAAGAAGATGTTTATTTTAAATTAAAAAGAATTGTTAATTTAATTGAAAATAATAAAAAATATAATAATGAATTAAAAGATAAAATAAACAAAATATTAAAAGATATAAAAGATAATAAAAATATAGATTTAAGCATAATAAAATAGGAAGTAACCTTCCTATTTTTTCTTTTTTAATTCTATATAATCTTTTGCTATTTCTTTATCATCCATATGATATTTAACAGTACCTATTATTTGATAATTCTCATGGCCTTTTCCTAATATCAATAATGTATCTTCAGGATGTAACATATCTATACCTTTTTGAATAGCTTTTATTCTATCTGGTATAACAATAAAATTCTTTCTTTTAATACCAGTTAATATATCTTCAATAATCTTTTCAGGATCTTCTGTTCTAGGATTATCTGAAGTAATAATAGCATAGTCAGAGTTTGTAGTAGCTATATCACCCATAATAGGTCTTTTAGTTGAATCTCTATCTCCACCACATCCTATTATAGTTATTATTCTACCATTACTATTTTCTTGAAATGATGTGATTATTTTTTCAACAGCATCTGGAGTATGTGCATAATCAACAATAATATTACCTTGATCATATGGAACAATATCACATCTACCTGAAGGTGGATCTATTTCCATTGAATGAGATAATACTTCATCTAAATCATATCCTAAATTATTAACAAGTATTGCACTCATAATATAGTTATAAACATTAAATTTATTTTTTAATTTAGTATCTACATAATAAAATTTATCTTTATACTTAAATACTATATGTGTTCCATATTCTTTATTTTGATATTCAAATATTTTTAAATCCTTACCATTAAATCCATATGAAATACCATCTTGTAGTTTTTCTTCTTTTCCTAAATAAGAATCATCTTGATTATATATAACTTTACTCTTATCTTTAACATGATTTAATAGTAATAATTTTGCATTCAAATAATTTTCCATTGTTTTATGAAAATCTAAATGATCTTGAGTAATGTTAGTATAACCAACTGTATCATATTGAAGACCTGCTACTCTCTTTTCAACAAGTGAATGAGAAGAAACTTCCATTACTACTGTTTCTATACCAGATTCATATGCATTATTTAATATCTCATATAAATCAATCATACTTGGTGTTGTATTAGGCAATTCATAATGTGTATTCTTATCATAATAACCTATAGTACCAATATAACAAGCATTTATTCCCATACTTAATAATGTTTCATATGTTAAAAAACATGTAGTAGTTTTTCCATTAGTACCTGTTACACCTACAAACTTCATATTCTTAAATTTATCTTTATATATTTCTAATAAATATGCATTTAACCATTTTTGAGTATCATCAGTTTTAATTATCTTAACCCCATCTATATCAGGAATACTTTCTGATACTACAACAACACTTGCTCCTCTTTTAACTGCATCATCTATGTATTTATGTCCATCTACAGTATGTCCTTTTATAGCAACAAATATATCCCCAGGTTCTACTCTTCTTGAATTTGCTTTAATATTAAACATTCTTTTCACCTCATGAAAATAATTATATTAAAAGAATATCCACATATTAATATTTATAAATCCACATATAAAAAAAGAATTACACATGTAATTCTTCTATTCATATAAACTATTTAATTTTTCTATTACTTCAGCTTCTTTTAATATATTAGGATCATATTCCACTTTAATAGTAACCTCTTCTTTCTGACTCATAAAGAAATCAGTAAAATTAGATTCAGCTTTAGTAATACCTTCCATATCATATAAATCTTCTATGAATCCCATATAACAGTAATCACAGCAAACAGATTTCTTTGATACTTCGCACTTCTTCATATTCTTCTCATGTTTATCAAAAGAATACATATTAGGTGTCTTAGATATTTCTAGAAATATATATATTTCTGTTTTTATAACTATTGGATTTGTTTCTTTAGAATCATATTTAATATCTATTTTTAACTTTTCTTCATTAGTTACTTTAACTTCTTTAATACCTTTTACAGTTAATAAATATTCTTCTAATTCTTTATGTCCTAATGTATCAAATACAATTGTTAATTCTTTCATAGTACCACCTAGTTATACATATAATATAATTAATAAATACCTTTTTATCTTCAAAATTAAAACTAGTCATCAAATTTATCCATAAAAACATATCCCTCCATACTTTTATTATATTAGAAGGTATACTTAGAGTCAAACAAAAAGAATTAGATTTTATCTAATTCTTTTTTGGTCCAGTTACATTTATATTTTTATTATCTTCAGGTGGCATAAATGAATACCAACTAGATAACATTTTAAATACTTCATCAAATAATTCTGTTTCTTCAAATAAAGCTAGTATTTCTTCAGGTGTTTTTCTATATCTAAGCACAAAAGATTTATATGAACAAATATTACTTTCTTTTAATGAAGAATATATTTTTATTAATCTCTTATTTTGATTATTTGCATTCATTATTAAACTGAATAACTCTGGATTTTCAGTTTTTAATTTTCCAAATATATGTTTAAAGTATTTAACATCTATATCATTTTCTTTTAATATTACATTTAAATCTTTACCTGCCTCTTCAGATTCTTGAATCATTTCAAGAACATCATATAAAGATACATATTCTGTTTGATAATGTGATGCAAGTATTAATAATAAACTTTCTTTCATTTTTTTATCTAAGAATTTTCTTTCTCTTATATATTTAGAAAAGTTTTCTTTTTTAATATTCATAGATTTTAAGAATATTTCTAATTCTTCATCATTATTTTTTAATGACACTATAGTATTAAATAAATGATTTTCTTTTTTTCTCAAATTAAGTTTTATTTTTTCAATTCTTTGTCTAATAAGTTTAGTATCAAATTGACCACTGAAATCGTATTCATTTAATATAGAGTTTAAAGTATCAATATCTTCATTTGTATAAAAAGGATCACTATAGAATTTTTCTAATACATTTGAATTTATAATTATATAGAAAAATTCATCTTCGTCATCTAAACTTTTATTTGTTTTTTCTACATAAGATTTACCATATCTAGCTTTTAATCTTTCTAGTAAATCACTATTTCTTTTTTGCATTATTAATGATATATGGCTTAACATTTCTTCTTCGCTAGAATCTTTACCTTCATTATTCATTTTTGCAATTCGTTTTACATATTCATATTCTTCATCAGTTAATAATCCATTACAACGTGCAATTATTTCATTATAAAATCTTTGGAAAATTGCATTTTTATTATTATCATCAAAAAGAGAAAAAAATGGTCTTATATGTTCAGGTGCTACTTCAATTATTTTAATTAAAGTATCAGGTGATTTTAATTCTTCAGCAGTATACAATAATTTTGCCATTCTAGCTAAACCGGCACCATCAAATTTATCAACAACACTTTTATAATAATTAAATCTATCTTCATCTGTCTTGATTTTAAACAATACATTTTCAAAAATATCAAAATATTTATTCATTTTATATTTAAAACCACAATAACAATTAGATCTATTTTCAAAATATCTTCTTAATAGTAAAAATCTTTTATAATCGTCTTTAAATCCAAGATCAATAAATTGTTTTTCAGTTACTTTACTTATTTTACGTTTTTTTAAATTATCATAAAATTTATATATATATTCCTTAGATATATCTTTTTTACCTATTAATGTTCTAAATAAATCATAATTGATTCTTCCTTCATAATCTAATTCATCAGCTAACACATATTCATTATTGTCAACATAAATAATTACACCAGTATTTTTTAATACCCTTAAAACATATTTCTTATCATCATTAGTTAATTCATCAAATCTACATTCATAAAAATCTTTAGCATATTTTTTTAACAATTTCTTTTTTATTTTTTTATTAACACATTTATATAAAACAAATGGTAAAGTTTCATCATATTTTAATATTTCATCAATAAAATCTTCTCTTTTTCTTTCATCTTTATTAAATGTTCTACAAAATAAATCTTTAATATCACTTGTTTTATTAAGATTTCTACAAAAAAATTTAGCTTTCTCCTCTAAACTATTATCTGAGAAAAACAAATAAAAATAATAGTTTCTATTTAATGTTATATCTCTATTCTTTACATTTAAATACTTCATTAAACGTTCATATGCTCTGATACTATTATTAATTCCTAATTTTTCGAACTTTTTTTCAAGACCAGGTTTAATAACATCCCCTCTTAAAGAATCAATAAAATCTATCATAAATTCTGTTAATTTTTCATAGCTAATATCTTTTGGATTAATATCAAAAGTA
>JAEEGF011538194.1_pt1 | contig 65479 bp, 69 predicted proteins | sample 9134171 | NCBI WGS metagenome assembly JAEEGF01 (sample SAMN16246542, study PRJNA631951) | gut metagenome | biome: gut microbiome; feature: rumen; material: AP-attached | host: Bos | place: Iran: Karaj | collected 2018-10 | reverse complement strand
TGCTGCAGGAAAGGTCCGCCGCCATGCTGAAGGCTTTCTTCGAAAAACGCCGCAATCAAAGCACGGGGCCGGATCCCCTGAAAAAAAACGAAAAAGACCGGATGGAAGGCCGATAAAACCGAAGAAAACGCTTGACAAGCGGCGCAGGGATGGAGTATAATATCGTCTGTTCGAAGCAGAAGCTGCCCGCTTCTCCCCGACACGGATCTTGTTCTGTGCGGGTAAAGGCCTTTCCCTGGAGGATTGCGTTTATCGGCGGGTGGTTTCCACCCGCTGTTTTACTTATTTATGGAGGTGTATCGACATCAACACGGAATGGATGATCAATGAAGAGATCAGGGACAGGGAAGTCCGCCTGATCGGCCCGGACGGCGCGCAGCTCGGCGTTATGCCGACGGCGAAGGCGCTTGAAATGGCCGAACAGCAGGGCTTGGACCTTGTCAAGATCGTACCCGGCGTTGTTCCCCCTGTATGTAAGCTGCTGGACTATGACAAGCATCGTTTTGAACAGGCCAAGCGCGAAAAGGAAGCCAGAAAAAACCAACATGTGATCGAGATCAAGGAAATCCGACTTTCCCTGAACATCGACAAGCACGACTTTGAAACCAAGGTCAATCACGCGAAGCGCTTTTTGACCGACGGCAACAAGGTCAAGGTGTCCATCCGTTTCCGCGGCAGAGAAATGGCGCATCCCGAAAACGGGCTTGTGACCATGAGCAATTTTGCCGAGGCTTGTCAGGACTTCTGCACGATCGAAAAGAGCGCGAAGCTCGAAGGCAGATCTATGATGATGTTCTTGGCGCCGAAAACCAAAAAGTAAAGACAGGGAGGAATTCACATGCCTAAAATTAAGACCCACAGCGGTGCAAAGAAGCGCTTCAAGCTTTCCAAAAACGGTAAGCCCATCCGCGCCCATGCGTACAAATCGCACATTCTGACCAAGAAGAGCACCAAGCGCAAGAGAAATCTGCGCAAAACAGAAGTTGCCGACGTGACGAATCAGAAGCAGATCAAGCGTCTTGTTCCTTATAAATAAGAACGGCTCTCTTCTGAAACATCTATTTAATGAATCAACGGAGGTAATGACTCATGGCTCGTATTAAAGGCGCAATGATGACGCGCAAGAGAAGAAATAAGGTTCTGAAGCTCGCGAAGGGCTATTACGGTTCCAAGCACAGCCTGTTCAAAACTGCGAAGCAGGCCGTGATGAAATCCGGCAACTACGCATACATCGGCAGAAAGCAGAAAAAGCGTGACTTCCGCCGTCTGTGGATCACCCGCATTTCCGCCGCCTGCAAGATGAACGGCATCAATTATTCCACGTTCATGAACGGTCTCAAGAAGGCCGGCGTGACGCTGAACAGAAAGATGCTTTCCGAAATCGCGATCGCCGATCCGGCTGCGTTCACCAAGTTGGTGGAGCAGGCCAAGGCCGCGCTGTAAGGCAGAAAGTCATACGTCAGAGTGCTTCGCTCTGACGTATTTGTCATTTTTTAGTTTCAATGAAGGATTCCGCATTATGATGCTGAAAATCGAAAGTTTGCAAAACGAGAGTGTGAAGCTGGCCTGCAGACTGGCCGCTTCCGCCAAAGCGCGGCAGGAGGAAAACGCCTTTTTTCTGGAGGGCCTGCGTCTGTGCGGCGACGCCGTACAAAGCGGCGTCCGCGTTCTGCAGTGCTTTGTGACCGAAGCGGCGCTGGAGCGCGGGGAAGCCCGGCTTTTCGCGCTTGTTTCCGCCGCGGAACGCACGGCGCTGGTTTCGCCCGCCGTGGCGCAGAAGCTTTCGCAGACGCGGAGCCCCCAGGGCGTTTTCTGCGTGTGCGAAATGCCCCGGCAGACGGCTGACGTTGACCCGAACGGCGTATATATTGCGCTCGATCACGTGCAGGACCCCGCAAACCTCGGCGCCGTCATCCGCACGGCGGAGGCGCTCGGGCTTTCGGGCGCCGTTCTGTGCGGCTGCTGCGACGTCTATAATCCCAAAGCGCAGCGCGCCGCCATGGGGTCGCTGCTGCGCCTGCCGCTGACGCAAACGGACGATCTGACCGCATTTTTGCCGCCTCTGCGCACTCGCGGCATGCGGCTGCTCGCCACCACGCCCGACGCTTCCGCCCAGCCGCTGCCTGCGCTTTCGGTCCGGGGCGGCGTCATCGCCGTGATCGGCAACGAGGCCAACGGCGTGTCGCCCGCGGTGCTTGCGTTGTGCGAACGGGTCACGATCCCGATGAATGGCCGCGCGGAATCGCTCAACGCCTCCATGGCGGCGGCAATCACCATGTGGGAGCTGGTGCGTGCAAGATGACGGACAGGAACGAACAAGCCGTCTGGTGGCTGTGGCTGCAGCGCACGTTCGGCTGCGGCGCAAGGATTGCGGACGTGCTGGAATACTTCGGCAGTCCCAAGGCCGTCTGGCAGGCTAGGGAGAACGACTACCGGATCAGCGACTGCTTTGGCAGAACCCGCTCGTTCAGCGAAAAGCGTTTGCCGCAGCTGCTCGACAAGTCGCTGGACGACTGCCGCGAGATGCTCGCGCTTTGTCAGAAGCGGCATATTGCAGTGCTGACGCCCGACGATCCGCGCTATCCGCAGCGTCTGCTGGCGCTGCGCGACCTGCCCGCCGTGCTCTATATCCGCGGCGACGCCGACTGCCTGAATCCGCTTCGTTCGTTCGCCGTGATCGGCGCGCGCAGACCGACGCAGTACGCGAAGGACGCTGCCGCCGAGATCACGACCGTGCTGGCGCAGCAGGGCTGCACCGTCGTCAGCGGCGGCGCCGTCGGCATCGACGCAATCGCGCATGAAAGCGCGCTGGCCGCCGGCGCAAAAACGCTGCTCGTTATGGGCTGCGGTCACGGCGCCGGTTATCTGCCGACGAACGCCGATCTGCGAAAGCGCGTGTCGTATTGCGGAGCGCTTGTCACGGAGTATCCGCCCCTGACGGCGCCCGCCGCCGGGTCGTTTCCGATGCGCAACCGGCTGATCTCCGCGCTGTCCGACGCGCTGGTGATCGTGCAGGCCGGCGAAGCCAGCGGCACGCTGAACACGGCGGGGCACGCCCGGGCGCAGGGCAAAACCCTCTTCGTGCTGCCCGGCTCGCGCGACAGTCTTGCGTTTGCCGGTTCCAACCGGCTGCTGCAGGAGGGCGCGCTCGTGGTACAGCAGGGCGAAGATCTGCTGCGCCGCTTCGGGCTGACCGTTGCCGCAAAGGCGGCGCTGCATCCGCAGCCCGGCGAACCGTTCGCCGCCCTGACGCAGGAGGAAGCGTCGATGGAGGAGCCGCCGAAGAAACAACCGTCCGCCGCAAAGAAAGCGCGAAAAGCCGCTTCTGCACCGCCGGACGCCGCGCCCGAGAAAAAAGTTTTTGTTTTTGTGCCGGAAAGTGTTTCTAAAAACGCGCAAATCGTGTATAATATACTGCAAACGCGGCCGCTGTCGTTCGACGACGTGGTGCGGCAAAGCGCGCTGCCTGTGCCGCAGGCGCTCTCCGCGCTGACGGAGCTGGAGCTTTGCGGCGCCGTTTCGCGTGACGAACGCGCCGTTTACACCTGTCTGTAACCCGGTGCGATACTGATAAATCAAAGGAACAAAGGTGAATTATGTCTGATCTGATTATTGTGGAGTCGCCGTCCAAGGCGAAAACGTTAAAGAATTATCTCGGCAAGGGCTATGACGTGATCGCGTCCAAGGGCCATGTGCGCGACCTGCCCGCCGCGCGTCTGAGCGTGGATATCCAACACGATTTCGCGCCGAAATACGCCGTTGTGAAGGGCAAGGAAAAGCTGGTCAGGGAGCTGCAGGACGCCGTGCGCAAAAGCGACAAGGTCTATCTTGCCACCGACCCGGACCGCGAGGGCGAAGCGATTTCCTGGCACCTTGCCACGCTGCTCGGCCTTGATCTGAACGAGGCGAACCGCGTCACGTTCAACGAGATCACCAAAACCGGCGTCAAAAACGGCATGGCCGCGCCGCGCAAGGTCGATCTTGACCTTGTCAACGCGCAGCAGGCAAGACGCATTCTGGACCGTCTGGTGGGCTATAAGCTTTCGCCGTTCGTCTCGCAGAAGATCCGCCGCGGGCTTTCCGCGGGGCGCGTGCAAAGCGTTGCCGTGCGCATGATCTGCGACCGCGAGGAGGAGATCCGCGCGTTCGAGCCGCAGGAATACTGGACGATTGAAGGCAAGTTCGCCGAGGGCAGACGCGTGATCAACGCGCAGTTCCACGGCGACGAAACAGGCAAAATCGAGCTTTCAAACGAAGCCGAGGCCGACGCGGTCCTGCGCCGCATGGAGCCGTATTCGTTCTTTGTCAACTCTGTGAAAAAGGGCACGAAGAAGATCAATCCGCTGCCGCCTTTCATCACGTCCACCATGCAGCAGGAGGGCGCCAAAAAGCTCGGCCTGCGCACGGAGCGCACGATGCAGATTGCGCAGCAGCTCTATGAAGGCATCGAGCTCGGCAAACGCGGCTCCGTCGGTCTCATCACCTACATGCGTACTGATTCCATGCGTGTTTCCGACGAAGCGCGGCACGCCGCCGCGGCGCTGATCGGCGCCATGTACGGCAAGGAATACGTGCCAGACAAGCCTAATTTTTACAAGTCGCGCGCCAACGCGCAGGACGGTCACGAGGCGATCCGCCCGTCGGACGTCAACCTGACGCCGGATGCAATCAGATCGTTTCTGACCGCTGAGCAATATAAGCTGTATGACCTCATCTGGAAGCGTTTCATCGCCTCGCAGATGACCGCTGGTCTGCAAAGCACCGTGAAGCTGGAGGTCAGAGGCTGCAAGCCCGAGGACCCGGCGCATTACGTGGTGTTCTTTGCAAACGGCCACAGCATGCGCTTTGACGGCTGCACGCGCGTCTATGACCTCGGCGAGGGCAAGGACGCCCTGCTGCCGACCGACCTCAAGGCGAACGATCCGCTCAAAACGCGCGACATTACCAAGATGCAGCACTTCACCCAGCCGCCCGCGCGCTACAGCGAACAGTCGCTGATCAAGGCGCTGGAAGAAAACGGCGTCGGACGTCCCAGCACCTACGCGACCATCATTTCGACGATTGTCAAGCGTGAATACGTGCAGCGCAAGAATAAGCAGCTGGTGCCTACGGAGCTCGGCGAAGCAATCTCCCGGCTGCTCAAGGAAACCTTCCCGAAGATCGTGAACACGAAGTTTACGGCGCAGATGGAAACCGGTCTCGACCGCGTGGGCGAGGGCGAAGAGGATTACGTGCAGCTGCTGCACGCGTTCTATGACGATTTTGAGCAGACGCTCAAAAAGGTCAAGGACGACATGAAGGACGTCAAGATTCAGCTGCAGGAGGATCAGACCGATATCCCGTGCGAAAAATGCGGCCGCATGATGGTCGTGAAGGTCGGCCGTTTCGGCAAATTCCTGGCCTGCCCGGGCTATCCCGCCTGCAAGAACACCAAGCCATATATTATGGATACCAGCGCAACCTGCCCGAAATGCGGCGCCAAGGTGATTGAAAAGCGCAGCAAGCGCGGCTATAAGTTCTACGGCTGTGAAAAATGGCCGGAATGCGATTTCGTGACCTGGGACAAACCGACCGGCGAAACCTGCCCGAAATGCGGCAAATCGCTGTTCAAGGGCAAGGGCGGCACGGTCTCCTGCCTGAACGAGGGCTGCGGCTACACGCGCAAGGGAAAAGGCAAAAAAGCAGACTGACGCAAAGGAGAAGGACATGAACGAAGCCATCACGGTCATCGGCGGGGGATTCGCCGGCGTGGAAGCGGCGTGGGCTGCGGCCAACCGCGGCTGCCGCGTGACGCTGGTTGAAATGAAGGGCGTCCGCTTTTCGCCCGCTCACCGCAGCGAAAACCTGTGCGAGCTCGTTTGCTCCAACTCCTTCAAGGCGGCAAGGCTCGCGTCTGCCGCCGGTCTGATGAAAGAAGAGATGCGCCGGATGGGTTCGCTCTGCATTGAAGCGGCCGAGGCCTGTGCGGTGCCCGCTGGCGGCGCGCTCGCCGTGGACCGCGACGCGTTTTCGGGGCTGGTCACCGAAAAGATTCAGTCGCACCCGAATATCACCGTGGTGCGGCAAGAGGCGACGGAGATTCCGCAGACGCCGTGCATCGTGGCCGCCGGTCCGCTGGCCAGCGACGCGATCAGCGAAAGCATCCGCGCGCTCTGCGGCGACGGCTTATCCTTTTTCGATGCGGCCGCGCCGATCGTGACAAAAGACACTCTCGATCCGGAGCATTATTTCACGGCGTCGCGCTATGAGCGCGGCGGTGAGGACGATTACCTCAACTGCCCGATGAACAAAGAGGAGTATGAAGCCTTCTATGAAGCGCTGATTTCCGCCGAAGCCGCGCCGCAGCATACCTTTGACAAGCGAAAAGACGTTTACGAGGGCTGCATGCCGATCGAGGTCATGGCGTCGCGGGGCAAGGATACGATCCGTTACGGCCCGCTGAAACCGGTGGGTCTGCGCGACCCGAAAACCGGGCACCGTCCGTGGGCAGTGCTGCAGCTGCGGCGTGAAACCGCGGACGGACGGCTGCTGAATCTCGTCGGCTTTCAGACCAATCTGAAATTCGGCGAGCAGAAGCGCGTGTTTTCCATGATTCCCGCGCTGCATGACGCGGAGTTCGTGCGCTACGGCGTGATGCACCGCAACACCTTCCTCGATTCTCCGCGGCTGCTGGCAGCGGATTACAGCCTGCGCGCCCGCCGCGACCTGTTCTTTGCCGGGCAGATCACCGGCGTGGAGGGTTACTTGGAATCAGCGCAAAGCGGGCTGCTTGCCGGCGTCAATCTGACGCGCCGCCTGCGCGGACAAGCCCCGCTGGTGCTCCCGGAAACCACAATCATGGGCGCCTTGTCACGCTATATCAGCGACGAGAGCGTGCGGGATTTTCAGCCCATGGGGGCGAACTTCGGCGTTCTGCCGCCGATCGAACCGAAAATCCGCGACAAGAAGCTGCGCTATGAGGCGCTTGCGCTGCGCAGTCTGCGCGATCTTTCGGATTATCTGCAAAAGGAGGGGTTTTATGTTTGAAGCCTTTCAGGATACCATCGGCTACCGCTTTCGGAAGGAAGCGCTGCTGGAAACCGCGTTTACCCATTCGTCCTACAAGAATGAACGCGGGCTGCAGCGGGACTGCAACGAGCGGCTGGAGTTTTTGGGCGACAGCGTGCTCGGCATGATCTCGGCCGACTATTTCTATCATAATCTCAGTCATCTGCCGGAAGGCGAGATGACAAAGCGCCGTGCAGCATGCGTTTGCGAAAAATCGCTTTTCGGCTTTGCGCAGGAAATCGGTCTTGGCAAATACATACTGCTCGGAAAAGGCGAGGAACGCACCGGCGGACGTGAGCGCGCCTCCATTCTGGCTGACGCATTTGAAGCCGTGATTGCCGCCATCTATCTCGACGGCGGCATCGACGCGGCGCGTGACTTCGTACTTCCGTTTCTCAAAAAGGCCGCCATGCAGACGCCTTCCTTCAACGACTATAAAACCGCGCTGCAGGAAATCATCCAGAAAAACCCGGACGAGCATCTGAGCTATGTGCTGGTCGGCGAAAGCGGCCCGGACCACAGAAAGAGCTTTGAGGTGGAGGTTCATCTCAATTCCAACGTGATCGGGTCCGGCATCGGCAGAAGCAAAAAAGCGGCGGAGCAGGCCGCAGCCAAGGCGGCGCTGGAGCTGATGGGCATTCACACATGAAGCATGTGAACGCAGCGCTGTTCGTGCCGTTTCTCGGCTGTCCGCATCGCTGCTCATTCTGTGACCAGAAGGCGATCACCGGCCGGGAAACGACGGTGACGCCGCAGGACGTGACCGAAGTCGCGCAGACCGCAATCGCATCCGGCGCCGATACGAAGCACGGACAGATCGCCTTTTTCGGCGGCAGCTTCACCATGCTGCGGCGCGAAACCATGACTGCGCTGCTCGCCGCGGCGTTCCCGTTTGTAGAAAACGGCGCGTTTGCCGGCATCCGCATCTCGACCCGGCCGGATGCTGTCAGTGACGACGTGCTCTCGCTTCTGAAGCGTTACTGCGTGACGACGGTCGAGCTCGGCTGTCAGAGCACGGACGACGCCGTTTTGCAGCGCAACGGCCGCGGCCACACCCGGGCGGACGTAGAAAACGCCTGCCGGCTTGTGAAAGCGCACGGGTTCGAGCTCGGCGTGCAGATGATGACCGGTCTGCCCGGCGACAGCGACGCCGGCGCGCTGCGGACAGCCGATGAGCTGCTTTCGTTCGGCGCAGATACGGCGCGGATTTATCCGACGCTTGTGCTGCGCGGTACGCCGCTTGCCGCCGATTATCTGGCGGGAAGGTATGCGCCGCAGACGCTGGACGAGGCGGTGGCGCTTTGTGCTAAGCTGGCGCCGCGGTTTGAAGAAAACGGCGTGCCGGTGATCCGCCTCGGTCTGCACGCGGTTGCATCTCTGCGGAATAATCTGCTCGCCGGGCCGTTTCATCCGGCGCTGCGCGAGCTGGTGGACGGCGCGGTCTATCTCGAACGTATGCAGAATCTGCTGCACAGCCGTCCGCAGGGCGTCCATACGATCACCGTCGGTTCGCGCTTTCTTTCGCGCGCCGCCGGCCATAACGGGCGCAACAAGGCGTTTTTCAAAGACAAAGGGTATACGATCCGGCTGCAGGGCGACGACGCGCTGCGGCTCTATGAAATCAGAGGATAAAGGTAAGACGACATGATACTCAAAGCGATCGAAATGCAGGGCTTCAAGTCCTTCCCGGAAAAGACGGTGCTCCACTTCAACCGCGGCATTACGGCGGTCGTGGGCCCCAATGGCAGTGGGAAAAGCAACATCTCCGACGCGGTGCGCTGGGTGCTCGGCGAGCAGTCGACCAAATCGCTGCGTTCCTCCAAGATGGAGGACGTCATCTTTGACGGAACAAAGGTGCGCAAGGCGCACACCTTTGCGCAGGTCACGCTGTATCTGGACAATACCGACCGCACCATCAGCGAGGTCGATGAAGATGAAATCACCGTGACGCGGCGCTTCTTCCGCTCGGGCGAAAGCGAATACAAGGTCAACGGCAAAAACGTGCTGCTGCGCGAGCTGCATGCGCTGTTTATGGATACGGGCCTCGGCCGCGACGGCTACTCTCTGGTCAGTCAGGGCAAGATCGCCGATATGATCTCCGGTAAGGGGCGCGAATGCCGCGATATGCTGGAGGAGGCCTGCGGCATTTCCGCCTACCGCTACCGCCGGCAGGATTCGCTCAAACGGCTGGCGCAGGCGGAAGAGAACCTGCTGCGTCTGCGCGACATCCTCACCGAGCTGGAAGAACGCATCGGCCCGCTGAAGATTCAAAGCGAAAAAGCCGAAAAGTTTCTGGTGCTTTCCGACGAGCGCAAAACGCTGGAGATCGGTCTGTGGCTCTACGCCGTTGAAAAGCTCAAGGACGATCTGCGCGCGCAGGAGGACGCCATTGCCATTGCCACGCAGCATTATGAGCAAAGCGAGCAAACCCTGCAGGACGTTGCCGCACAGACGGAGGACGCCATTGCCCGCGCCCAGCAGATCACCATGACTATCGACGAAATCCGCACCGCGATCGCCGCGCTGGAGGAGGAAGCGGCACAGCTGGACGCCCAGTGCGCCGTGCTTCAGAACTCCGCGCAGCATAACGAAGAAACCATCGCGCGCATTGAGCGCGACCGCCAGACGGCCGGCGAAAGCCGCGATCAGCTGCAAAAAGAGATTGACGCGGAGCAGCGTTTGATCGATCAGATCAACGCCATTCGTGCGCAAAAGCAGACCTCGCTTGACGGCGTAAAGGCCGCTTTGCAGCAGATGAGCGAGACCGGCGGATCGTTGGAGGGCGAAGCCGATTCCGTCAACGCGCGCCTGTCCGCGCTTGCCGCGCAGGCCGCCGACGCGAAGGTTGCCGCCTGGTCCGCCCAGACCGCCATGAACGAGATCGTGGAACGCAAGGCGTCCATCGGCTCCGTGCATGCGCAGCAGGCCGCAGCGCTCGCGGAGCTTGACAAGCAGGCCGAATCGGCAAAAAAGGCCGTGGACGAAGCCGCGGCGCAGCTGCAGGAGGCAACCAACGTCTGCGACGCGCTGACGATGAAGGCACAGGGCCGCGCGCAAAAGGCCGACGACCTGAAAAAGTCGCTCGACGAGGCCGCGTTCGATCTGCAGCGCAGCCGTTCCAAGCTCAGAATGCTGGAAGATCTGGAAAAAACCATGGACGGGTATTCCGGCGCGGTCAAGGCTACGATTCAGGAGGCGGAAAAAGGCCGCCTGCACGGCATTCACGCCACGGTCAGCAAGCTGATCACCATGGACGCGTACTATGCCGTCGCCATTGAAACAGCACTCGGCAACGCGGTGCAGCATATCGTCTGCGACACTGAAAACGACGCCAAGGCCGCCATCCGCTATCTGAAGCACGGCTCATTCGGTCGCGCCACGTTCCAGCCCATTTCCGCAGTCAAAGCGAAGCCGCTCGACGAAAAAGGCCTTGACGCCTGCTTCGGCTTTGTCGGCATGGCCAATGCGCTCGTTTCCTGCGACGCGCAGTACCGCGGCGTGATCGACGCGCTGCTTTGCCGCTGCGCCGTGGCCGAGGATCTTGACTGCGCCGTCGTCATTGCCAAGCAATACGGCTATCGCTTCAAGATCGTGACCCTCGACGGGCAGGTTGTCAACCCCGGCGGCTCCATGACCGGCGGCTCGCAGTCGAAGACGGCCGGCTTCCTGACCCGCGGCGCCGAAATCGACCGGCTGCAGCAGGTCTGCGCCGGGCTCGACGCGAAGGTTGCCGCGCTGACGAAGCAGCACGACGAGGCGCTTGCCGCCGCCGAAGAGACGGCTGCGGCTCTGAACGAAGCCAAGGAACGGCAGCTTGCCCTGACGCAGGACCGCATCCGTCTGGAGGGCGAGCAGCGGCTGTTTGAAGAGCAGCGTCAGTCCGCAAAGGACGCGCTGGATACGCTGGACAACGAGCTTTCGTCGTTTGACCGGCGCCTTGGCGAGCTGCAGGCCGACGCCGACGCCGCGCAGCAGAAGAGCGCTGCGCTGGAGACCGAGGCGGCCGCCCTGAACGAAGCGCTGCAAAAGCTGGAAACGCAGAAGCAGTCGCTGACGCAGCAGCGCGAAGAGCTCACCGACCGGCTTTCGCGCCTGACGCTGGAGCTGCACGACGCCGACAAGGACCTTGCCGTGCGCACCGACGCGCTGCATCTGCTTTTGTCGCGTCTGGTCAGCCACGAGGATCGCGACAAGCAGCTGCTTTCCGAAATCGAAGAGATCGCCGCGCGCAACCGTGCGCTGCAGCAGACGATGGAAGAAGCCAAAACGCAGGCCGCGCAGAAACGGCGGCAGGCGCAGGAGGAAAAAGACCGCATCGTCACGTTGCAGCAGACGCGGCAGACAGCGCAGGAGGAAAGCGCCGCGCTGCGCCAGAAGGAGCGCGAGCTGACCGCCGAACGTGAACAGATCGGCGGCGAAAAGGCCCGTCTGGAAGCGAAAAAAGAGACGATGGTCAAGGACTATGACGAAACCGTCGGCCGTCTGTATGACGATTATCAGCTCACGCTGCGCGAAGCTCAGCAGAGCCATGAAAAAACCGACCAGCCCACGGCTGCACGACGCAGACTCGGCGAGATCCGCGGCAAGATCCGCGCGCTCGGCTCGGTCAACGTCGGCGCCATCGACGAATATAAAGAGGTCAACGAACGCTACACGTTCATGCGCGACCAGCTGCAGGACGTGGAACGCTCCAAGGCCGAACTGCAAAAGCTGATTGCAGAGCTGACCGACAAGATGTCGAACCGCTTCCGCGAGCAGTTCAGCAAGATCAACAACTATTTTGACGAAACGTTCCGCGAGCTGTTTGACGGCGGACGTGCCGAGCTGCAGCTCGAGGATCCGACCGACGTGCTGGAAAGCGACATTGATATCCGTCTTCAGCCGCCGGGCAAAAACGTCAAACGCCTGGATGCGCTTTCGGGCGGCGAAAAGGGCCTGTCGGCCATTGCGCTGCTGTTCGCCATCCTCAAGGTCAACCCGGCGCCGTTCTGCATCTTCGACGAAGTGGAGGCAGCGCTGGACGATTCCAACGTCACACGCTACGCACAGTACGTGCGCCGCATGACCAAGAACACGCAGTTTATCCTGATTACGCACCGCCGCGGCACCATGGAGGAAGCGGACATGCTCTATGGCATCACCATGCAGGAGCAGGGCGTGAGCAAGCTGCTGGAACTCAAAACGGCCGAGATCGCCAATCGCCTCGGCATTACCGGATAAAGGAGCGGATCACCAATGGGTATCTTTAAAAAATTCGGCTTCGGTCTGAAAAAGACCCGTGAGGGGCTCGATAAAAAGCTGGAAGACGTGCTGGGCGCCTATGAGGAGATCAACGACGACCTCTATGACGATCTGGAGGAAGCGCTCATCATGGCCGACGTCGGCGTCAAAACCGCCACGGATGTGGTGGAGCAGCTGCGCGACCGCGTGCGGGAAGGCGGCGTTCGCAACCCGAAGCACGCGAAAATGATTATTGCCGACATCATCGCCGGCATGCTGGACGGCGGCGAGGACATGGGCCTCATCACGATTCCGTCCGTCATCCTGATGATCGGCGTCAACGGCGTGGGCAAAACGACGACGATCGGCAAGCTGGCCGCGCATTATAAGGCGGAGGGCAAGAAGGTACTGCTCGGCGCCGCGGATACGTTCCGCGCGGCGGCGATTGAACAGCTTGAGGTCTGGGCGGACCGCGCAGGCGTTGATCTGATCAAGCAAAAAGAGGGCTCCGACCCTGCTGCCGTGGTCTATGACACCATCCAGGCGGGCATCGCCCGCGACGTCGATATCATCATTATCGACACGGCGGGGCGTCTGCACAACAAGAAAAACCTGATGGACGAGCTGGCCAAGATCTACCGCGTGGTGGATCGCGAGCTGCCGTATGCCGACCGCGAGATCTTCCTCGTGCTCGACGCCACAACCGGCCAGAACGCCGTGAGTCAGGCCAGAGAATTCATGCAGGTGGCGGAGCTGACCGGCATCGTGCTCACCAAGCTGGACGGCACGGCCCGCGGCGGCGTTGTGCTTGCCATCAAAAACGAGCTGAAGCTGCCGATTAAATTCATCGGCGTGGGCGAACAGCTTGACGACCTGCAGCCGTTTGACCAGAAGGTGTTCGCAAAGGCGCTGTTTGAAAACACGGCGGAAACGCACGCCGACGAGGACTGAGCCATGCAGTTTCTGATTGCGACGCACAACCGGAAAAAACAAGCCGAGATGCAGCGCATCCTCGGTCCGCTCGGCGTTGAGGTTCTCACGGCCGAGATGGCCGGAATCACCCTCACCGACGTGGAGGAGACCGGCGAAACCTTTCGCGAAAACGCATATCTGAAGGCGCACGGCGGCTGTCTGGAATCCGGTATGCCCTGTATCGCCGACGACAGCGGCCTTTGCGTCGACGCGCTCGGCGGCGCTCCCGGCGTCCGTTCCGCGCGTTTTGCCGGAGAACACGGCAACGATGAGGCGAATATGCAAAAGCTGCTTGACGCGCTGCGCGATACGCCGGACGAACAGCGCACGGCCGCCTTTGTCAGCGCCGTCTGCGTCTGCTTTCCGGACGGCAGAACGCTGGAGGTGGAAGGCCGCTGCAGCGGCAAAATCGGCTATGAACAAAGAGGGGACGGCGGTTTCGGCTACGATCCGCTGTTCATGGTCGGAGCGCGCAGCTTCGCCGAGTTTTCAAGCGAAGAAAAAGACGCGGTTTCGCACCGCGGCGACGGCCTGCGCAAGCTTGCAAAAGCGCTGCCGGCCTATCTGAACGAGAACAAGGAGTTATAACATGACTGGAAAAGAACGCGCCGCTTTCCGCGCAAGGGCCAACGGACTGGAGCCGTTGTTCCACATCGGCAAAAGCGGCATGAACGAGGGCGTCATCGCCCAGACGGACGACGCGCTGCGCGCCCGTGAGCTGATCAAGGTCAAGGTGCTGTTGGAATCCTCGCCGATCACCCCGCGCGAAGCGGCGGATCAGCTGGCCGCGGCCACCGGCGCCGAAGTGATTCAGGTCATCGGCGGCGTCATCGTGCTGTATCGCGAAAGTCCCGAGCTCAGGGAAAAGGCCGCGCAGAAAGAGAAGAACCTGAAGCAGGCCGCAAGACGCGCCCGCGAAAAGGCCCTGCGCGAAAGCAGAAGCAACAAGCGCGTCAAGGTGCGCGTGACAAAGGCGAAGCGATGAGACGCATCGGACTCTTCGGCGGCACGTTCAACCCGCCCCACGTCGGGCACCTGCGGCTTGCGGCGCTGGCTGCGGACGTCGCGCAGCTGGATATGGTCATCATTATGCCGGCCAGCGTTCCGCCCCACAAGGAGGCGCCCGGCCTCGCCACCGGTGAAGACCGGATTGCGCTTTGCCGCCGGACGTTCACCGATCCGCGGTTCATTGTCAGCGACATGGAGCTGCGCCGCGCAGGCAAAAGCTACACAGTTGAAACCCTGCATGCGCTGCACGACTGTTACCCGGAGGACAAGCTGTATCTCATCATCGGGTCCGATATGCTGCTTTCGTTCGACCGATGGTTCTGCTGGGAGGAGATTCTGTCGCTCTGCTCGCTGCTCGTGCTTTCGCGTGAAAACGATCTTTCGCCGCAGATGCTGCGCGATTATGCGTCGCAGACGCTCGGGCTGACCGAAGATGAAGGATTCCGGATTCTGGAAACCGCCCCGCTGGAGCTTTCCTCCACCATGATCCGCGAACGGATCGCGAAAGGGGAGGACGCCGCGGCGTTTCTGACGCCGCAGGCCTATGCCTATATCAAAGAAAAAGGTCTGTATCTATGATTGATGAAGCTTTGAAAGCATCCTACATCGACCTGCTCAAACGCAGGCTGAAGGAACCACGGTTCGTGCACTCGCTGAACGTGGCGGACGCCGCTGTGACGCTTGCCGACCGGTTCGGCGCGGACAGGGACAAGGCCTATCTTGCCGGCCTGCTGCACGACATCACCAAGAATGAAACCGATGAAAACCAGTTGCAAATCATGGAAAGCGGTGGTATAATACTTTCCAAGACGCAGCGGGCCAACCCCAAGCTCTGGCACGCCATGAGCGGCATGGTCTATCTGCGCGACGTGCTCGGAATCACCGACGAGGAGGTGCTCGGCGCCGTGCGCTGGCACACGACAGGCAAGGCGGGCATGACGCTGCTGGAAAAAGTGGTCTTCATCGCAGACTATATTTCCGCCGAACGCGATTACCCGGACGCCGACGTGATGCGCCGTCTGAGCGCCACCAGTCTCGACGCCGCCGCGCTCTATGCGCTGAAGTTTTCGCTGCGGCATCTTTCCGAAAAAGAAAAGCCCATCTGTGAAGACAGCGTGGCTTATTATAACGAACTGATCATGCAGAAAAAGAAAGGATCCGTCTGAATGAAAGAACTGGAACTGACCAAAGCGATCGCAAAGGTGCTCGACAAGAAAAAGGCCCTCGACATCAAAGCGATCCACATCACTGAGTATTCCATCGTGGCCGATTATTTCATCGTGGCGTCCGGTACGTCGAACACGCACGTCAAGTCGCTTGCCGACGACGTGGAATTCGAGCTCAAGCAGCAGGGCGTGGAGCCCGACCATATTGAGGGCCGCGCCACCGGCTGGATTCTGCTCGATTACGGCAGCGTCATCGTGCACGTCTTTACGCCCGAAAGCCGCGAGTATTATAACCTGGAACGCCTGTGGTCCGACGCGCAGACCGTTGATCTTTCCGACGTCGTCACGGGCAGCTGAACCGAAACCATCCTTGAAACGGAGTGTTGAATATGCAGTACGATTTTAAAAAGAACGAAGCCAAATGGCAGCGCAAGTGGGAGGAAAGCGGCGTTTTCCACGCCGTGGACGGCTCCGAAAAGCCCAAATTCTATGCGCTGGTCGAATTCCCGTATCCTTCGGGCGCCGGCATGCACGTCGGCCATATCAAGGCCTATTCCGGTCTGGAGGTCGTTTCGCGCAAGCGTCGCATGGAGGGCTACAACGTCCTGTTCCCGATCGGCTTTGACGCCTACGGTCTGCCGACGGAAAACTACGCCATCAAGACGGGCATCCATCCGCGCCAGGTCACGGACCAGAACATTGCCAAGTTTTCGTCTCAGCTCAAGCGCGTGGGCTTTTCGTTCGACTGGACCCGCGTGATCGACACCACGGATATCCATTACTACAAATGGACCCAGTGGATCTTCCTCAAGATGTTCGAACACGGGCTTGCGTTCCGCGACAAGACGCTGGTCAACTATTGCCCGTCCTGCAAGGTCGTGCTGTCCAACGAAGATTCTCAGGGCGGCAAGTGCGACATCTGCCACAGCGACATCGTGCAGAAGAGCAAGGATGTCTGGTACCTGCGCATCACGGAATATGCCGATAAGCTTCTGGAAGGGCTCGACACGGTCGATTATCTGCCGAACGTGCGGCTCCAGCAGGAAAACTGGATCGGCAAATCCACCGGCGCGTTCGTCAACTTCACCGTGAAGGACACCGACGAAACGCTGCGCATCTACACGACGCGCCCCGACACGCTGTTCGGCGTCACCTTTATGGTCATGGCGCCCGAGCATCCGCTGCTCGACAAATATCAGGACCGCATCCAAAACTTCGACGCGGTGCTGGACTACCGCGCACAGTGCGCCAAAAAGACGGAGTTCGAGCGCACCCAGCTGGTTAAGGACAAGACCGGCGTGAAGCTCAAGGGCTTTACGGCGATCAACCCGGTCAACGACACCGAGATTCCCATCTTCATTTCCGACTACGTTATGATGGGCTACGGCACCGGCGCCATCATGGCGGTGCCCGCGCACGACCAGCGCGACTTTGAATTTGCCAACACGTTCGGCGTGCCGATCATCGAGGTCATCAAGGGCGGCGACATTTCAAAAGAAGCCTATACGGGCGACGGCGAAATGGTCAACTCCGGCTTCCTCAACGGTCTGACGAACAAGAAGGACTCCATTGCGAAGATGCTGGAATTCCTTTCGGAAAAAGGCATCGGCGAAAAGGGCGTCCAGTATAAGATGAAGGACTGGGCGTTCAACCGCCAGCGCTACTGGGGCGAACCGATCCCCATCGTGCACTGCCCGCACTGCGGCATGGTTGCCGTGCCCTATGACGAGCTGCCGCTGCGTCTGCCGGACGTCAAAAACTTTGAGCCCGGCTCCGACGGCGAAAGTCCGCTGGCCAAGATCGATTCCTTTGTCAACTGCAAATGCCCGAAATGCGGCGGCGACGCAAAACGCGAGACCGACACCATGCCGCAGTGGGCTGGCTCCTCGTGGTATTTCCTGCGCTATATTGACCCGCGCAACGACGAACGCTTTGCCGATATGGAAAAGCTGAAGTATTGGGGCATGGTCGACTGGTATAACGGCGGCATGGAGCACGTGACGCGCCACATGATCTATTCCCGCTTCTGGCACCGCTTCCTTTATGACATCGGCGAAGTGCCGTTCCCGGAGCCGTATGCCAAGCGCACCGCGCAGGGCCTGATCCTCGGCCCGGACGGCGACAAAATGTCGAAGTCCAAGGGCAACGTCGTTGACCCGAACGACGTGGTCGACGTCTATGGCGCCGACGTGCTGCGCACCTACGTGCTGTTTATGGGCGACTATGAAAAGGCCTCTCCGTGGAGCGAAAACTCCGTGAAGGGCTGCAAGCGCTTCATCGACCGCACCTGGAACCTGCAGACGATGCTGACCGACGGCGCAGGCTACGGCAAGCTGGAATCCTCGTTCCATAAGGCGATCAAGAAGGTGTCGGAAGACATTGAAACGCTCAAATACAACACGGCCATCGCCACGCTGATGGCGCTGCTCAACGAGATCTACGACGCCGGTTCGCTGACGAAGGATGCGCTCAAGACCTTCATCACGCTGCTCAATCCGTTTGCACCGCACGTGACCGAAGAAATCAACGAGCGTCTCGGCTCCGCGCAGATGCTCGCCTGCACGCCGTGGCCGCAGTATGACGAGGCCAAGTGTGTGGATCACGAGATCGAGATCGCCGTGCAGGTCAACGGCAAAATCAAGGCCCGCCTGATGATTCCGGCCGACGCCGACGCCGACGCCGCCATTGCCGCCGCAAAGGAAAACGCGGTTGTGGCAGAGACGATCGCGGGCAAAACGAGCGTCAAGGAGATCTACGTCAAGGGCCGTCTGGTCAACCTTGTGGTCAGATGAAAAACTTTACTCTAAAAAAGTATTAGAAAACGAAACGAAACGCTTGACAAGCGGAAATCGTTCATGTATAATACTGTTCGTATCCTTGAGTGGAAATATACCCCTGCTGACAGGCGGAGGGAGGGAATTATAGATGAGTCAGGTAAAAGTCAAAGAAAACGAATCTCTCGACAGTGCTCTGAGACGTTTCAAGAGACAGACTTCCCGTGACGGTATCATTCAGGAAGTTCGTAAAAGAGAACATTACGAAAAGCCTTCCGTTGCAAGAAAAAAGAAGTCTGAGGCCGCTCGTAAGCGCAAGTTTAAGTAACAAAGAACAAAGAGCCGTCCTTGGGGCGGCTCTTTTCTTTGCGAGATTCCCCATTTGAAAGAAGGCATATTTCTATGTCCATAGCATCCCTCAAAGCCGCCATGCGCGAGCAGGATGCCTGCGCGCTCGTGTTCAGCGAAGAAAACGGCTTTTATTTCACCTCCTTCGCCTCCACCAACGGCGTTTTACTCGTTACGGCTGATCGGGCTGTCTACTTTACCGACAGCCGCTATCTGGAAGCTGCCCGGCAGACCATCGCATCCTGCGACGACATTCTGGATCTGCAGTCGTTTGAAACAAGCGTAAAGCCGCTGCTTGTATCGCTCGGCGTCAAAAAGATCATGATAGAAGGGGAGCGTCTTTCGGTCGCTCGCTGGCAGGCGCTGAAGAAGGCGCTGCCTGACGCGGTTTTCGACAGCGAAGCGCTCGACGGCATCATCAACGGCATCCGCGCCCGGAAACGCGGGGACGAAGTGGAAAAGATCGTCAAAGCGCAGCGGATCGCCGAAGAGGCGCTTCGGCTGTTGCTGCCGCAGGTCAAAGTCGGCGCAGTTGAACGCGAGCTCGCGCTGGAGCTGGACACAACCATGCGCAGACTGGGCGCGCAGGACGTCTCGTTTGAGACAATTCTGATCTCAGGCAAAGAAACCAGCAAGCCGCACGGCGTGCCGTCCGACAAAAAAATTGAACGCGGCGATTTCGTCACGATCGATTTCGGCGCGCTGTATCAGGGGTATCACAGCGATATGACGCGCACCTTTGCCGTCTGCGAGGTGAGCGATGAGATGGCAAGAATCTACGACACGGTGCTGCAGGCGCAGCTGGCGGGTCTTGCCGCGCTTGCGCCTGGCAAGGTCTGCCGGGACGTGGACAAGGTCTCGCGCGATCTGATTGCGGCGGCGGGGTTCGGCGACCGCTTCGGTCACGGCCTCGGCCACAGCGTCGGCGTGGAGATCCACGAATATCCCTATCTCAATCCGCGCTGCGACGCCGTTTTGCAGCCGGGTAACGTGGTTACGGTGGAGCCCGGCATCTACATTCCCGGTTTCTGCGGCGTGCGGATTGAGGACATGGCGCTGATCATGGAAGCCGGCTTTGAGAATCTTGTAGTTTACCCGAAAGAACTGATCGTTTTACCGTAAGGAGCGTTTCATGCAGCTGCACGAAAACAAACAGGAACAGGAAAAGGCGCTGCTCGTCTCGGTCGATACCGGCGAGTTCGACGCCGAGGCCTCCATCGACGAATTGGAAGAGCTGGCGCACACCGCCGGCGCCGTTGTGCTGGGCAAGCTGATCCAGCGGCGCGAACGGCCGGAGGCAGCCACGTTTGTCGGCTACGGCAAGCTGGCCGAAATCATCCTGTTCTGCGAGAATAACGAGGTGGATCTGCTGATCTTCGACAGCGAGCTGACGCCCTCGCAGCAGCGCAATTTGGAAAAGCTGACCCACGTGCGCGTCATCGACCGCACGATGCTGATCCTCGATATCTTTGCCGCTCACGCACGGACAGGCGAAGGCAAGCTGCAGGTGGAGCTAGCGCAGCTGCGCTATGCGCTGCCGCGGCTGATGGGTCAGGGGCAGCAGCTTTCGCGTCTGGGCGGCGGCATCGGCACGCGCGGCCCGGGCGAAACCAAGCTTGAAACGGACCGCCGCCATATCCGCCGCCGCATCCAGAAGCTGGAGGAACAGCTTCAGCAGCTGGAAAAGCGCCGCAAGATGCTGCGCGGCCGCCGCGAAAAGACCGGCGTGCAGTCGGTGGCCATCGTCGGCTACACCAATGCCGGCAAGTCCACGCTGATGAACGCGCTGACCGACGCCGGCGTGCTGACCGAAAACAAGCTGTTTGCCACGCTGGACCCCACGTCCCGCGCCCTGCGACTGCCCGACGGGCGGCAGGTGATGCTGGTCGACACGGTGGGTCTGATCCGCCGTCTGCCGCATAAACTGGTGGAGGCGTTCAAATCCACGCTGGAAGAGGCCGCCTCAGCCACGGTGATCCTCAACGTCTGCGACGCTTCCGACGAACACGCAAGCGAGCATCTGGAGGTCACAAAACAGCTGCTGAAAGAGCTCGGCTGCGAAAACAAGCCGATTCTTTCCGTCATGAACAAATGCGACGTCGTGGGCGATCTTTACGCCATGCCGACCTTCCGCGGCACGGTGATGATCTCCGCACTGGAGCAGAAGGGGCTCGATAATCTTCTGCAGGCCATCTGCGACGCGCTGCCGCAGACGGTGCGCGAGGTGCAGATGCTGATTCCGTTTCAGCACGGCGCCGACGCGGCAAGGCTGCGCGACGAGGGCGCCGTACTCGCGGAGGAATACCGCCCGGACGGTCTCTGGCTGCAGGTTCGCGCCGAAGCCCGGCTGCTGGAGCCCATGCAGCAGTGGATTATTCCCGAATAAGCGTTTCCATGCTGCCCTTGAACGAGGTCGACGCGATGTCGCCGCCGATCACCTTGCCTTTATAGACAAGGATCGTGGCGCGGATGGGACTGTCGTCGCCGTCCTTCGGCTGCGCGTTCAGAACGGCATAGGAATAGCATTTGACCCGCTTGCCGCCGTAGGGCATCAGGTCGAAGCCCTGCGCCAGCTGCAGCTCGTTATAGGTCTCGTAGACCTCGTCGAGCGGCTGCGGAAGGACGACCTCCTTGACGGTTTTGCTTTCCGGGTCGATCTCGACCGAAAACTGCCGGAAGAACCGCGCGCGTTCCTCTTCGGAGCCGGCGCGCAGATCATAGCCCGTGCGGGCGGAAACCGGCTTTGCGTCGTGCCGCACCAGATAGATGCCGCCGATGAGCGCAAGCGTCAGAATCATCAGCACGCAGCCCAAAGCTTTGAGCTGCCGCAGTCTGAACGAAAACAGAAACATTTTAATCAACCTTTCCGATCTGGAATCATTACCATGGATATGCGCCGTTCCGGGTGAAAAGAACGGCGGTGAAAGGAAGCGCAACCCATATGGAACACATTGCCTACCGTTCGCGCTGCGAACTGTTCAAGTCGCCTTTTTCCGCAGTGAAGGCCGGCGAAAAGATCACCTTCAAGGTGGTGCTCCCGCGATCCCTGCAGTGCAGCGGCGTCAATCTCTGTCTGCATCGCGACGGCTGCGGCGACGAAAGCTTTTCGCTGTTCTGGCTGCGCATGGAGGGCGACAGCGAGGAATGGTGGTGCGTCGATTATATCCCGCGCGAGAGCGGCCTGTATTATTACCGCTTTGAATACGTCACGCCCTTCGGCACGCTTGCAATCCGGCATAACGGCGATTGCTGCGGCGTGCTTTACGGCGGGCTGCATGACTGGCAGCTGACCGTCTATGACGCAGATTTCCACGCCGTGGACTGGCTGCGCGGCGGTTTGATCTATCAGATATTCCCGGACCGCTTTTTCGCTTCCGGTACGCCGAAGCGGAACGTGCCGGCTGACCGGATCGCACGGCCGGACTGGGGCGGCGAACCCGACTGGAAGCCCACAAAGGAAGGCCGCGTGCTGAACAACGACTATTTCGGCGGCGATCTGGAGGGCATCCGCCAAAAGCTTGACTATCTGCAGTCGCTCGGCGTCACCTGTCTGTATCTGAATCCGATCTTTGAAGCACAGTCGAACCACCGCTACGACACCGGGGATTATGAAAAAATCGACCCGTTGCTCGGCACGGAGGATGATCTTCGCCTTTTGTGCAGCGAAGCGAAGCAGCGCGGCATCGCCGTGATCTTGGACGGTGTGTTCAGTCATACGGGCGACGACAGCAAATACTTCAATAAATACGGACGCTATGATTCCGTCGGCGCCTATCAATCAAAGCAAAGTCCCTATTATCACTGGTACAAGTTTACACGCTGGCCCAAGAAATATGATGCGTGGTGGGGCGTTGATATCCTGCCGGAGGTGCAGGAGGACGATCCTTCCTTCATTGAATATATCACCGGCGAAAACGGCATTGCCCGCAAATGGCTGCGGCTCGGCGTTTCGGGATGGCGGCTGGACGTGGCGGATGAACTGCCCGACGTGTTTCTCGACGCGTTCCGCAGAAGCGTAAAGGCCGAGAATCCGGACGCGCTGATTCTGGGGGAAGTATGGGAAGACGCTTCCAATAAATGCAGCTACGGCGAACGGCGCCGCTACCTGCAGGGCAGACAGCTCGATTCTGTCATGAACTATCCGTTTGCCGAAGCGATTCTTTCCTTCATCCGCTCCGGCACGGCCGAGGGCTTTTCCGATAAGATTCTCACGATCATCGAAAACTATCCCAAGTGCGTCACCGATATTCTGATGAACCATATCGGCACGCACGACACCATGCGCGCCATCACCGCGCTGGCAGGGGAGAGCTGCGAATACCGCGACCGCGCCTGGCAAAGCAAGCATTCGCTCAGCAAAGCGGCGTATGCCAAGGGCGTCAGGCTGCTGCAGCTTGCGGCCGTGGCGCAGTATACGCTGCCCGGCGTGCCCTCGCTCTATTACGGCGACGAGGCCGGCATGGAGGGCTATAAGGATCCGTTCAACCGCGTGTGCTATCCCTGGGGCAACGAGAACCGCGACCTGCTCTCGTTCTATCGCGCCCTCGGGCAGGTGCGCAAGGACTGCGACTGCCTGAAGGACGGCACCTTCCACACGGTGTCGGAGATGCTCTCGTGTCTTGCGTTTGAGCGGGCCAATGATAAGGACGAGATTCTCGTTATCCTGAACCGCAACGAACACCCGATCACCTATCATCTGCCGGATCACTGGCATTACGCGGCCTGTGTATTCGGCGGCAAGCGCGTCGATACCGGCGTATCGCTCGACGCGCTGGACAGCGTGATCCTTCGAAGGGAGAAATAAGATGAACGCCTGGACCGAAGTCAAAATTGCCGTCAATGCCGCCGACGTCGACACAGCCGCCGACATTGCCATGATGGCCGTGCCCTACGGCATTTATATCGAAGATTACCGCGATCTGGAACAGCAGGCCTGGGAGGTTGCGCGGATCAATCTGATCGACGAAGACCTGCTCCGGAAGGACCGCAGCAAGGCCTTCGTGCACGTCTATATTTCACCCGAGGAAAGTCCCGCCGAGGCCGTGGCCTATCTGCGCGAACGGCTGACCGCAGCCGGCATTCCGCATGAGATCGACCTGTCCGCCTGCGTCAAAGAGGAATGGGAAAACAACTGGAAGCAGTATTTCCACACGATGGAGATCGGCAAACGGCTCGTCATAAAGCCGAAGTGGGAGGACTACCGGAACACCGAGGGCAAAACCGTGCTGTCAATCGAGCCGGGGCTTGCGTTCGGTTCCGGCACACACGAGACCACGCGGCTGTGTCTGCAGACGCTGGAGCCCTACGTCAGGCCCGGTACGACCGTTCTTGATATCGGCTGCGGCAGCGGCATTCTCTCCGTGGCGGCGCTGCTGCTGGGCGCCGAGCGCGCCGTCGGCGTCGACATCGATCCGCTCGCCGTGAAGACCGCGCGCGAAAACGGGGCCGAAAACGGCTTTTCCGAACCGGAATACACCGTGTACTGCGGCAATCTTGCAGACAAGGTTACGGGCAAATATGACGTCGTTGTGGCCAATATCGTGGCCGACGTCATCATTCTCTTCTGCAAAGACGTGGGGCGCTATCTGAACGACGGCGGCGTGTTCATCACCTCCGGCATCATTGACACGCGCGAGGACGACGTTGTTGCCGCGTTTCAAAAATACGGCTTTCGCATCCGGGCCCGCCATGTCGACAACGGCTGGGTCTGCTTTGAATGTGAGGTGTAACGATGAGAATCCTGATTATCCGCCACGGCGAACCGGATTACCGCCGCGACAGCCTGACGCGCAAGGGCAAAAAAGAAGCGAAACTCCTTGCCAAAAAGATGGACGGCTATGCTGTAAAGGCTTTCTACTTGTCGCCTTTGGGGCGCGCGCAAAAAACAGCTGAATATACGCTCAAGCGTCAGAACCGGACCGGTGAAACCCTCGATTGGCTGCAGGAGTTTCGCGGCACCGTGACCGGATATGACGGAAAGCAGACTTGCTGCTGGGACCGGCTGCCGTGTACTTTTACGGAAGACGATATCTATTATGATTCCAGACGCTGGCACGCCGGCGATCTGTTCCGCGGCACCAACGTGAAGGAGGAATACGACAAGGTCTGCGCCGGGCTGGACGCTTTGCTGGAAAAGCACGGCTATCGCCACACGGGGCGCCATTTCGTCACAGAGCAGGGGAACCACGACACGATCGTGCTGTTTTGCCACTTCGGCGTTGAATCGGTGATTCTGTCGCATCTGCTGGGCGTTTCGCCGGTTCCGCTCTGGCACAACACGGTGGCGCTGACTTCGTCCGTGACCACGCTGATGACCGAGGAGCGGCAAAAGGGCTACGCTATTTTCCGCATGTGCGGCTTTTCCGACGTCGGCCACCTTTGGTCGGCAGGGGAGACGCCGTCCTTTCAGGCGCGTTTCTGCGAATGCTTCGAGGATGAAACAAGACATGATTAAGCGGCTGATCACAGCCGCTTTTTTGCAATTTGGAAAAACTATGAAAAATCTTTTAATTCTGTGTCATTACCCTTGAAAACCGAGTCGAATCGTGTTATGATTCACCTTGCAATTTTTCAAAGAAAGAAGAGATTCAAATGAACGAAACGGCCAACAAAAAATCTCCGCTGCTTGTGGTGCTCTGCGTGCTGCTTTGCTGCTCGCTTGCGCTTTCCTGCGTCACAATGATCAGTTCTTTTGCAGCAAAGAAAGAGATGCATGAAGTGATCGATATCCTTGGCAAAGGCGTTGACAAGGGCGGAGAAGACGATATCACCATCGCGGACGATTATGTCATCCGCTCCACAAAGCACATCTCCGACGCCTATCTGAACGGCACGGAAGATCAGTTGAACGACCGCGATAAGGAAACGGTGTCGATGGCCAAGGACGTGCTTTCCAAGATCATTAAAGACGGCATGAGCGATTATGAAAAAGAAGAAGCCTGCTATCTCTGGCTTTGCAAGGAGATGCACAGTGATGATTCCATCCTCACCGTGATCCATGCGAGCAACAGCGACGTTGACAATCCATACGGTGTGCTCAAATATCATAACGCCGTCTGCGTCGGTTACGCAACCACGATGCGCCTGTTCATGCAGATGCTCGGCATCGAATGCAAGGTCATCCATTCCAGCGATCTGATCCATTCCTGGGATCTGATCAAGCTTGACGACGAATGGTATCACGTGGACTGCTATTCCGACAACGACAACCTTTACAAAAACTTCAACTTGAACGACGAAGCCGCCGAAGAGAACCATGACTGGAACCATGCGTATTTCCCGGCTGCCACCGGCACCAAGTATTCCTATGCCTCGCAGCACGCCGTTGAAATCAAGAATATCTATGCGATTCCGAAGTGGGTCAAGCATCTGCTTGACAAGGGTGAGAGTGTCGGCGCCTGCACGTTCAAGGAAAATCTGACCGAAGAGACAGAAGCGGAAGCTGCCGCCATGATGAAGATCCTGATCGAAGCTTTGCAGTCGATCGAAAAATACAGTGAAGATTATTACTTTGAAGACAGTTGGTCAAAGAACGATGACGGCAAATATGTTCTGACCTTCCATATTTCCCATTACGGCGATGAGGAAACAGAGATCGACGACGAACTGCGCGAGAAGATTCAGGATAAAATCACGGCTGTGTTCGGCGATTCGATTCAGTTTTACAACGAAGATTTCAGTGACGATTATGACGAAGGCATGCCCAAGGGTTGATGAAAGGGGAGGAACATCATGAAAAAAACGATTGCGCTTTTGCTGAGCGTTCTGCTTTGCGTTTCAATGCTTTGCGCCTGCGCCGGCAATGATACGGCGAATAAAGTCAGCCTGTTCGATCTGAAGGAAGCCATGCTTGCAGCGACTTCTTTCGGGGACATGGCTTACGTCAGCTCCGAAGATCAAAACGCAAAAACCTACCTTGCCACGGTGTCTGACTTTGATTTCGAAAAAGTGGATGCGTTTTCGATCACCTATGCCAAGGACGGTAAAGGCAACGCTGATGAAATCGTGGTGATCCGCGTGAAGAACCCCGCCGACACCGGCGATGCGCTTGCCACGCTGCAGGCGCATCTGAAAACGCGTCAGAGCATCTACGCGACCTATGACCCCACGCAGAGCGAAAAGATCGGCAAGGGCGTCACATTCTCCAAGGGCGCCTACGCCGTTCTGATCGTCTCTGACGACAACGCCGCGGTCAAAGCCGCGTTTGATGAGCACGTCAAATAAGAATCCTCCGCGCGGGCCGTTTGTTCAGCCCGCGCTTTTCGGTCGGTTCCTGCCCGATTTCCTTTTTTCTTGACAATTATTTTTTGTTGTGTTATTATAAAAACGAACAAAAGGCCCGATTCCGGGCCGGGAGAAAGGAAGGAAACCTATGGGTAAATTTATCGTCAAAACCACCAACACCGGCATTAAGTTCGACCTCAAGGCCGCCAACGGCGAAGTGATTGCATCCAGCGAAGTTTATGCGTCCAAGGGTGCCTGCCTCAACGGCATCGAGAGCGTCAAGACCTGCTGCGCGGGCGGCGTGGAAGACCAGACCGTGGAAGGCTTTGAAGCGGTCAAGCACCCCAAGTTCGAAGTCTATCTGGACAAGGGCGGCGAATATCGCTTCCGTCTGAAGGCCAGAAACGGCGAGATCATTGCCGTCTCCGAGGGCTACAAGGCCAAGGCAAGCTGCCTGAACGGCATTGAGAGCGTGAAGAAGAACGCCCCCGACGCTCCCACCGAAGAAGTTGAATAATTGACTGACTGAGAAGAACCGGAAGAACGGCTTCCGGTTCTTTTCCTGTAAAGGACTGCAGCAAACACATGGATTATTTTATTGATTTTGAAGCGACACAGTTTTCCATGGAGATCATCTCCGTCGGCTGTGTGGATGAAAACGGACGCACCTTTTCGTCGCTGATCCGGCCGCACAGCATGAATAAAATGAGCGACTTCATCACGGAGCTCACCGGCATCACGCGCGCTGAGCTGGAGGATGCGCCCTCTGCCGACGAGGTGTTCGGCGAGTTTCTGGAATGGGTCGACAACGGCGAGCCGGCGCAGTTTTTCTGCTACGGAGACTGTGACAGGCTGTTCGTGCACCGCACGCTGCGTTACGTACGCACCTTCCGCGCCCAATGCGCGCTGGGGTTGATTCTCAGCAAGCTCACCGACGCTTCGCTGATCACACGGCGCTATTTCCGCATTGACAACACGCTGTCGCTCAAGCGGGCGGTCAGCTATTTTGCGGGCGAGCAGCCCGAGGTTTCCCACGAAGCGCTGGCCGACGCAGAGAGCCTGCGGTTTGTCTATGAGCGCGTGAAAACAGGCGCTGTGGACGTTTGCCCGTTTCCGGAGTACGTAGTGGTGCGCAAGGTGAAGCCTGCCTCACAGCCCCCGAAACCGGCCAAGGAGCGCACGATTATCGCCCGGCGCGACGACAAGCAGATGGAGTTCACCTCCTATAAACAGGCGGCGGATTGGGTGATGCGGACCTTCCTCAGACATTCGCCGTCCAGCAACGATATGACGCGATATAAGGTCGAACGCCGCATCCGCAAAGCGGCGACACAGAACAAGAGTTATCAGGGCTGCCAATGGAGCAGCAAGTGAAGAAGAGCCCCGCAGGGCTCTTCTTTCTGTTTCCGGTCGAGCACAGAAAGTAAAAGAACGGATTAAAACGATCCGTTCTTTTGTGTTGCTTAATACGCGACGCCGATGCTGTCAAGATACTCTTCGAGGCACAGGCCGGAATTCTTGATCCTTTCGGCGTTCTCCACACCGACATAGCGCCAGTGCCACGGTTCGGGCACGATGCCCGTTATGGGCTGTTTTTCGGCTGTGTAGCGCAGGATGAAGCCGTACTCATGCGCGTGCTGCTGCAGCCAGGCATATTCCTTTGAGTTGGCGAAGGCGTCCAGTGTATTGCAGACGTCCATGGCGAAGCCGAGGTTGTGCTCGCTTGTGCCCGGCGGCAGGATGACCGTGGCGGCTTTCTTGCGCGCGTCCGCCTCGTTGAGGTTGTACTGCGACATATAGCTGCGTGTCAGATTGTTGTAGTTGTTTTTCTGCCGTTCATAGGAGCGGTAGGCGGAGTAGGGGGTCAGGGTAATACCGTCCTTCTTGGCCGCGTAATACATTTCTTCGTAATGCGGCGCTACCCTGTAATCGAGGTATTTGTCGCAGCCGAGAATTTCCTTGAGCTCCGGCACGTAGCCTTCTGGCATTTCGCGCCCAGCGTTGACCACGATGAAATACCAGTCCTCGCGGTTCACGTCCACGACAATGCGGCCCGTGTCGGGGTTTTGCGCGGTGGTCGGCTCGCTCGTCTGCGGCGCTTCGCTTGTGTCGGGTGCCAGTTCGGTCGTGTCGTCCTGCGTTGGGATTATGTTGTTGATCGTCGGCGACGGCGGTTCCGTCGTGGTCGGCGCGGCAGTCGACAGCTTTTCAGTTGTGGAGGAAGCCGAAGAATCCGGCATCGGATCAACGGTCGGCGATTTGCCGCGCAAAACCAGCAAAACCGCAACGCAGGCGACGGCCAGCAGCAGAACGACGACGATGGGCACGGCTGCGTTCAGCCGCGATTTTTTGTTATTCATATTGCTCCTTCAGTCCTTCTTCGTCAAAGGTGTAAAGCGCGTGCAGACAGATGTCCAGCGATTTTTCAATCGTTTTGGGCACCAAAAGCTCGTCCGTGTCACGGCGGGTGTGATAATAACGCGGGCCGCTGGGGTCCATGGCGGAAAGCGTTGCGGCGGGCACGCCGAGCTTGGAAACGGCAGCCGCGTCGGACGCGCCCAGATAGACCGTGTGAAGCGGAAGCTCCAGCCCGCAGTCGCGGCCGGCCTTCTGCATCAGCGCGCAGACGCGCGGATCGTTCTTCACGGTGCCGGTCATGTCGCGCGAATAGATGGCCATATCGTCAAAATCACGCAGCGTGTCCATGCAGAAGAACACCGTCGGTACAGCGTCCAGCTCCTCTTTGTGGGCCTTGATATAGGCTTCGCTGCCGCGCAGGCCGCATTCCTCGCAGCCGACGGCGGCGGCCACCACTTCCGTATGTTCAAAGCGGATATTGTTGTCTTCCAGATACTTCAGCACCGCGATGGATGCGACCGTCCCGGTCAGGTTGTCATTGGCGCCGGGAACCGGATTGCGGAAATTGGTGAAGAACATAATCAGAATGAACGCGGGAACAAAGCCGAGCTCGACCCAGCGCAGCACGGCGAGCGCGCCCGTCGGTTCACCGCCGAATGGGCCGCAGACCGCGAGCTGGATGATCGAGATCACAAGGATGTACAGAAGGCCGAGGATCGCGTAGCCGCTGCCGCCGAAGAAGAACGCCTTGCCGCCCAGATGCATGAACCGCCATTCCCAGGCCGTATCCACATGGCCCGAGAAGATAATGCGCTGCCTGACTTCGCCGGTCGGCTTTCGCGTGCCGATGACGTTGGCGCTCGTTTTCTTCGGGAAAAACGGATCGAGGAATTTCCAGTACATCAGAAACTCGGTGAAAAGACAGACGAGCGCGAGCACCGCGAGGCACAGCGACACCAGCGGCATATTGAGGAACGAGAACAACACGCCCAGCAGCAGCGCAATGCCGTCAATGACGACCCACGCCATAAAGGCAACCGGGTGCACGGAGAATTCCTCCAGGCAGACGTCGTCGGCGCCGGTTTTCATTTCGCCGACAAAATGCTCCTGCGCGGCGCGCTCTTCCTTGGAGCCGGACGCACGCGGGCCGAACGTCTTGATGACCTTTTTGATTTCCCGCGTGGTATAGTTCGTATACATGCGCAGGGTGGACGGATAGTTTTTCACGCCTTCTTCGGGTTTCATGAAGCGTTGCCCCTTTCAAGTATGATGCCCGTGCGGAATCCCCGCGCAGGTTCAGAATTCATAATCGACGCTGGCGCGCCCGGTGCGGCACAGGGAGATATACTCCGAAACAATCTTGTGGTCGGGATGCTTGCGATAGGTGAACAGGTCGTCGAGCGATTTGAACTCCGCTTCCAGCACGGCGTCGAACATGCCGGGCTTGTCGTTGACGTTCAGGCTGACCTTCATGCTGCGCAGGCAGGGGATGACGGCCGGCAGCGCCTCCAGGTGGCTCTTGGCCCACTCGAGGTTTTCCTGCTTGGTTTTGCCCTGGGCGTATTCCTTGAATTGCCACATGACGATGTGCTTGATCATGATGATTGCCACCTTTCCGTGTGAGTTGTTTTGATTAGAGGTCGAGAAAGACGACCGGATTTCCCATTGCTTTGAGGAAGGTCATCAGCCCGTTGAACGAAAGCCAGACGAACGAGGTGTTCACGTTCGGATGAAAGCCGATGAGACCCGTTTCTTTTTTCAGATCGCTGTCGAGCGCCACGACCACGTCGTGCGCTTCATTGTTGAGCACGCCGAACGGGGAGACTGCGCCGGGCAGCAGACCCAGGTGCTTTTTGAGCCGTTCGTCTGAACCGAACGAAAGCCGGCTGCTGCCGAGCCCCTGTCGGATCACGGTCTGGATCTCCGGATGCTTGTCTTTTTTCATTGAGACCACATAGTGGATCTTGCCGTTGGCGTTCCGCAAAAAGAGGTTCTTGCAGACCGTGCCGCGCGTGAAAACGCCCAGCGCGTCCATCTCTTCGATCGTATGCACCGGCGGGTGATCGATGGTTTCGAAGGGGATCTGCAATTCTTCCAGCTTTTCCAGGACTTTTTGTTTTTCGTCCATGTTATCTCATGTAGCTGCTGACTTTTCCGTTCTCTTCGTTCGTCAGCGTCAGCGTGCCGCCCTCCACCGAGAAGCGATAGACGTCGGTGATCGATTTGCCGAAAACGGAGTAGCGGATGGTCAGCTTGTCGCCGTCAACCTGATAGGTACCGTTGTAGGTGCCGTTGATCGGCATATTGATGACGGGAACGGTAAAGTTGACGAGCGTCAGCTCCACGATGCCGCCTTCCTTGAAGTTGTAGCCGTTGGTGCCGGTGGAATCGCGCCATTTGCCGCGCAGGTCCTCTGCGGTGGCGTACGTACTGGAGCCGGTGCCGGCGCGGACGAACAGCGTGGTCTCGTTGTTCTTATCGGTCAGCGCCAGCGTATTGCGCGAAACCTGATAGGTGTATTCCAGCGTGATCTTGTCGTTGCCGTCCATGAACTGAATCGTAACGAAATTGCCCTGGGTCATATAAAGGCCCGTGTAGCTGCCGTTCAGCTCCTTGCGCGAAACGGACTTGTTGCGGTAGCCGACAAAGGTGAGGTTCACGGTGGCGTCGGCGTTAAAGACAAAGCGCACGGTGGCGTCCGCGTTGACCCACGTGCCGGTCAGGTCGTCGTCACGCACGGCGGGCGTTGTGGAATACTCCGCGTCGGCCGAAGCGCGGCGGTAGGTGGAGGTGTCTCCCTCGTCAAGATCGCGCAGCGAAAGCTCGTTGTCGTTGACCGCGGCAAAGAAACGCTTGACGATGGTCTTGGTATAGATGGAATACTTAATCATCAGCTCGTTGCCGTTCAGACTGTAGGTGCCGGTGGCGCTGCCGTTGATCGGCAGGTTGATGAAGGGAATCGTCAGATTGACGTAGGTGACGGCAACCGTGCCGTCCGCCTGAAACTCATAGCCGCTCATGTTGGCGGAATCCATCCATTTGCCGAGGATTGCCTTGGAAAGATCCTGCACGGGCGCTTCGGTTTCGCTGGTGGGCGCGTTGGTCGGCAGATCCGGCACGTTGCTCGGATCAAGGTCAAAATAGGTGGTGTCGCCGGTGCTTGCCGTCGGCTGGTCCGGCGTCTGCGGCTTCTGCTTGTTGTGTGAGGCCACGGCGACGATCAGGACACAGACGGCCAGCGTGACCGCAACGGCGCCGATCAGGATCTTGGTGCTCTTTTTCATGAGAAAAACCTCGCTTTCGGAAAAAGGGCTGAATCACATGACTCAGCCCGGAGAGTTGCGCTTGCAGAATCAGGATAGCAGGCGAACCTTAAACGTGCCTTTATCCGGATGGTTCCGTGTTATTCGCTCACGGCGGCGTCGGACGCGGGCGCCGTATCGCTTTCCACCACGCGGGTCATCGTGTAGGACAGGCCGCTGTCATGGTTCAGACGCAGGATGTCGCCGTCCAGCTGGATCGTGAAGTCCAGATTGATGGGCACCGCAAAGGTGAACGAAATGTGCAGCGTGGTGACGTCGTTGTCGTCGGTGGCAACCGTATAGGTCATGTCATATTCGCCCTTCATCGCAATGTTGACGATGGGCAGTGTGAAATCGCCGGCCACAATCTTGCCGGTGCCGTCGGCTGCAAAGTCAAAGCCGAGAATGCCGGCGGAATCACGCCACGAACCGACGATCTGTTCCTGCACGGTCGGTTTGCCGCAGGCGGCGAACAGGGTGACGACAAGAGCGAGCACAAGCGCAAGGGCGCCGATCTTTTTGAGATGTTTCATCGTTGAACCTCCATTCGGGCGCTTCGCCCGTTTTCTTTGGTTTATTGTAGCATGTTTTGCTTCGATTTGCAAGATGTCTGCCCGAAAAAGTGTCTGTAGGCGGCAGTTGACGGCGGCCGTCTGTTTTGTTATAATAAACGAGAACAGAAAGCAGCAGGGGAGGGACGTTTATGACGCTGCAGCAGACCGCCGAGCGCGCGATTATCAAGACTTACCGCAAGGAGATCTGGAACCGCTTTGTGGAGGGCGTAAAACAGTATCGGCTGCTTAGCGAAGGAGACCGCGTGGCCGTTTGCCTTTCGGGCGGCAAAGACTCCATGCTGCTGGCAAAATGCATGCAGCAGCTGCAGCGGCACTCCGACTTTCCGTTTGAGCTGCGCTTTCTGGCGCTTGACCCGGGTTACATGGAAGAGAACCGAGCGCTGCTTTTGCAGAACGCCGGTCAGCTGGGTATCCCCGTGAAACTGCGGGAAGCAAACATTTTCCGTTACGTGGAAAAGCAGCAGGGCGCGCCGTGCTATCTCTGCGCCCGCATGCGGCGCGGCTATCTCTATAAATACGCGCAGGAGCTCGGCTGCAACAAGATCGCCCTCGGCCACCATTTTGACGACGTGATCGAAACCGTCCTGATGTCGATGCTTTACGGCGCTGAGGTGAAGACCATGCTGCCGAAGCTGCACAGTCAGCATTATGACGGCATGGAGCTGATCCGTCCGTTGTATCTCGTGAAGGAGCATGATATTCTGCGCTGGCAGAATTACTGCGGCCTGCGCTTTTTAAGCTGCGCGTGCAGCCTGGAGCAGCGGCACGCGGAAGCCGGAGAAGCCGGCAAACGCGCCAGGGTCAAGGAACTGATTGCCCGCCTGCGCGAGGAAAACGACAACGTGGACAGCAATATTTTTCATTCAGTGGAAGACGTCAATCTCGAAACGCTGCTCGGCTATCACACCGGGGAGCAGCACACCTCATTTTTGGACCTATACGATTGAAGACCGAAAAAGAAAAGCAAGCCCTTCGGGGCTTGCTTTTCTTTTAAGTTTATTGCGCAATTTTCTGAAAAAGATAATCTGCGAACTCGCGTATGCGCGGCTGGATGAATTCGACGAATTCCTGCACGCTGCAGGTGTCTTCGCCTTTGGACCACCATTTGACCAGACCGACCGCACCGCCGGCATAGTAGGCGGCCATCATCGGCAGCTGGTTGCCCACGGCCTGCTTCACTTCCGGGTGGCTTGACATCCGTTCCAGAAAGAACGCGCTGACCGCGTTGGTAAGGATGTTGAAGAACGTGTCGGAGTGGCCGTCGTCGTTGAGCGCGCGCAGCAGCTCGTTGTTCTTTGCCACATACGCCATCACGTTGCTCATCAGGCGGTTGGTGGTACGGCGAAAGCTCTCGGGGGTGAACTCCGCTTCCGGCGCGCCGAACCGCAGCTCGTTGATTTCCAGCCGGAAATAACGATCCAGAAAATCGTATTTATCCACAAAATGCTTATAAAACGTGGCGCGGTGAATGCCAGCCGTTTCGCAGATTTCAAGCACGGAGAGCTCTTCGAAGCTCTTTTCCCGCAGCAGCTCCTTGAGCGCGTCAAACAGCAGCTGATAGGTCTTGCGCACACGCACGTCCATTTTTTTCATGGGATCCTCCGTTACTGCATTTCGCCGTTTTCAAACAGCGTGGCCTTGATTTCTTCGCCGAGCTCCTTGAGCTTTTCCACCTGGCGGCGGGTGTACTGCTCGATCTTGAAATTGTTGCGCAGGAAGCGGCTGGAATATTTGTTCTTGTCGCGCGCTTCCGTCTTTTTGGCGGAAAAACGCAGTTCATAGTCTGAAAGCGTATCCTGAATCTGCTGGAACCAGTCGTTCCATTTGTCCAGGCGTTTTTCGCTGTTGGCTTCGCGCTGCTGCTGCAGGGTCGTCACCTTGTCTTCAATGCCGGCCTTCACGGAGGCAAAGCCGTCGGTCACGGTGCCCAGCAAGCCGAGCAGCTTATCCTGCATACGGCGGATATCCAGCGCCTTGAGCATGGAATGCACCCAGTCGATCAGGAAGATCACCAGCACGCCGACGCCGATCCACAGCACGTAGTTTTCGGGAATGCCGCGCAGCATTTTGTCGACGCCCGGGTGGATCACGTAGACGAAGGCGATGGAGAGAATACCCCAGTACATCGCGTGCTTCAGGCAGATGCGGCCGCGGACGTTGAGAAATTCATAGGTATAGTCCCACCAGCGGGCATGGAACATCGTTTCCATAATCAGGCTCGTCAAATATTCCACCACGTTGCACAGAACCGTGCCGAGCAGGAACACCAGCAGCGGCTTGTCATAGAACGGATTATACAGCGCCAGCGTCATCACCAGCGACGCCGTGCCGTAGATCGGACACATCGGGCCCGTGAGGAAGCCGCGGTTGATGATGCGGCCCTCGCCGATGGAGCAGTAGAGGCTTTCAATCAGCCAGCCTGCGGCGGAATAGAAGAAGAATTCCACCACGTAAAACATGATTACCCGCATGATTTCACTTCCTCCAGGTCGCGCAGGAAGCGCGCTTTGTAACGTTTGCTCAGGGAATAGAACAGTTCCCGCGTGGCGCAGTATTTGTCGCTGAGCGAAACCACGAAGCCTTCGCGGCTCTTGGGCAGGGCGAGCGTCAGCGGCCACATATGGCGGCGGATGATGTCGCGCTCCTTGCCGGAGAGTGACGGATAGAGCTCCTTGGCGTTGAGCGCGGCGTACTTCGGATGCTTGTAGCCGTGCAGCTTGTGCCAGCGTCCGGTTTCGCCGTCGCGCCAGTCGTAATAGAACAGGTCGTGCATGGTGGCGGCGCGGGCGGCGGCTGCATAGTCGAGCCCGAAATGCTTGCAGACTTCATAAGCCAGGAACGACACGCTTGTGATGTGCTGCAGGCGGTCGATCTCCAGATGCTGCTCATACTGTCGCAGCGACTGAACCTCCGGGGAATCCCAGATGCCGCGGACGCAGTCGAAAAAGCCGTCGTCGTTTTGTTCGTTGAGGTTGTACGCCGTCAGATAGGCGCGGTAAAGCTTGTTCATATCAGGTCATCCTTTTTGCTCGGGGTTATATCGCGTTCTGCAGCAGGAATCGCGCCACGGCGTCGGTGTCGTTGCTCTCCAGCACGGCGGTGGCCTTTTCCTTGAGCGCGGGGTGCGCGTTTGCAACGGCAAAGCTTTCGTCCGCCAGCTCAAACAGCGGAAGATCGTTCAGGTTGTCGCCGAACGCAACGATGCGGTCCGCGCCGACGAGGGCCTTGACTTCCGCGGCGCCGGTCGCCTTTGAAACGTCGTCTCGCATGCCTTCGAGAAAATAGCAGTCGGTGTAGTTGTCTTCATAAAACGTGAAGTGTACGCCGGGCAGCGCGCTCATTTCGCGGTAGATCGGTTCAATCTCGTTCTTGTCGTCCAGCGTGACGATGTAGAGAAAATCGCCCTTGTCAAAGTCGTAGCGCTCCACCTGCTCAAAGCCTTTGTTATAGAAGTTGTCCCGCTGGGCAACGTAGCGACGCTGCGGTTCGTTGCAAAGGTTTTTGTATTCCACGCGCATGGTGCTGTCGGTTTCAAAATACAGCATAGGGTTTTTGCCGTATTTTGCAAAGATCTCTTCGGCCTTCCGACCGATTGCGACGGGCAGGGGGTGATGGCGCAGCGTGCGCTTCCTGACGGGATCATAAATCACCACGCCGTTCATCAGCACGAGCGGCTGACGCAGATCCACGCCGCGGAACATGGGAATCACGGTGGCGTAGGTGCGCGCCGTTGCAAAGGTGAAGAGCGCGCCCGCGCGCGACAACGCAGAGATTGCGTCGCGCGTAAACGGCGAAAGCGAACCGTCGGAGCGCAGCAGCGTGCCGTCAAGGTCGCTCAGATACAACGTCTTCATCCAATCCCACCCGTTCGTTTGTCTGATTATTTTACCACGGATTGCATGAAATGACAAGTGCGTTTGTAAAATTCATAAAAAAGTAAAAAAGGGGAGATAGCGGACCCGCAGCGCGGATTGCACCCCATTTCACGGAAAATTCACAAAACCCTTGCATTTCCGTGAAAAAGCCTGTATAATAAGGCCATCTTATTTCTGTGCGCGCCGCGTCCGGCCTGTCCGGCGAAGAGGAGATCGGCCCGCATTTCGTTCAAAGGGGTACCGTATGTTAGGCAAATTTGTCAAGGTACGCGTCACAGCCCCGATGTATTCCTACAACAAGCGCTTCGGCTTCCGCTATCAGCTCAACTACGGCGTGGTGGAAAACGTCCGCACGCCGCGCAACACGGTGCAGTGCGCTTATATCATGGGCATCACGCATCCGGTCCGCAATTTTGACGGCCGCGTGATCGCCGTCGTCCGCCGTTCCGGCGGCAGAGGAATCGTCTGGGTTGTTGCGCCGAAAAGCACACGCTATATCATTCATGACGTCCGCGCGGCCATCGCGTTTGCCGAGGGCAAAAACAACTGCACGATCGAGTGCTATTACGAAAGCTCCTGCGGCGCGGTCGTGTTCCGCGAAGACGGCAGGGAGCGCCGCTTTTTGCTGATCCGCAACCGCCGCAGTGCGCACTGGGGTTTCCCGAAGGGTCATATTGAGGAAGGCGAGTCTCACGAACAGACCGCCATGCGCGAGGTGCGCGAGGAAACCGGCATCGACATTCAGATTCTGCCGGAGTTCGAACGCCGCTCCGATTACGTCATTCAGGGCAAGATTGAAAAGACCGTGTTCCTCTTTCTTGCCAGCACCACCCAGACCGAGATCGTCCGTCAGGAAGAAGAGATCGAAGAATGCGGCTGGTTCTCGTTTGACGACGCGATGAAAACGCTCAACTATGACAACGACAAGCGCATCCTTGCGCAGGCGCGGGACTTCTTTCTGGAACACGCGCGTGCTTAAACAGTGAAGTAAATATGAGGCAAAGAGAAGAGCGATCTTCTCTTTCTTCGGGTTCAGAGGGTATTATGACGGAATCGATTGCTCAATCCATCATTGACGCGCTGGGCGGAAAGGTGCCGCCCGAGGTCATTGTGTTTCTCGTGTCGCTGCTGCCGGTGCTGGAGCTGCGCGGCGGCCTGATTGCGGCAAAGCTGCTGGGCGTGCCGCTGCTGCGCGCGTTTGCCGTCTGCTTTGTGGGCAACATGCTGCCGATCCCGTTCATTCTGCTGTTCATCCGGCGCATTTTTGCGTTTCTGAAGCGCTTCGCCGCCGTAGAGCGTACCATCGACCGGCTGGAGGCCCGCTCGATCCGCAAGGCCGACAAGGTGGTCAAATACCGCCTGTGGGGTCTGCTGCTGCTCGTGGCTATCCCGCTGCCCGGTACCGGGGCGTGGACGGGCGCGCTTGCGGCCGCGCTGCTCGATATCCGCATGAAGCATGCGCTGCCCGTGATTGCGGCCGGCGTGCTGATCGCGGGCGTCATCGTCGCCGCGCTGACCTACGGCCTGTTCGGGCTGTTATAATTCCAACGATAAGTCGAAAGCTGCCTGTCGGGCGGCTTTTCTTTTTCCGGCCTGTGCGTTCCGGCGATTCCGCTCGGCGCGCTTGACAAATCATCCCGATTGTGCTACAGTTGAAATGCGAATAATCGCAGAAAGGAAGATCATTATGAAGAAACTGATCGCTGTCATACTTTCCGTTCTGATGCTGCTCCCGCTGGCTGTGCTGCCGTCGTTTGCGGCTGATGAAGACATGATTCTTACCGGCGACGTGCTGGACGCCGCCGTGGAAGCCGCTGCGGCCGAGCTGGCCGGCGTGCCCGAGGGCGCCTCCTTCCGCGTGCAGAGCCGTGTGCGTCAGAACGCCATAGCCGCCAAGGATCTTGCAAAGAGCTTTGCGCACTACATTTTCCTTGATCCGACCAAGGTGGAAGGCCTGTCCGACGACATTGCGAACGACGCCGATTACACCGTGACCACGCTGGAAAACGGCAAAAAGACCGTCTACATTTCGGTCGACCTGCGCGAGCATCCTGAGATCGCCAACCTTGACGTGGTCCGCGACGCCGTGAAAAAGCTGGACGCGAAGCAGAACGAGGCCGCAGCGGCCGAAGCCGGCGACTATGACCTGATGAGCTATCAGCACATCGCGGGCGAGCTTGCGCTGCACGTGATCGTTGCCGCCGCCATGAGCACCATGGGCAAGGATGAATCCGACAGCACGCTGAACTCTTCCATGGTTGCCGACCTGAACAAGGACGAGAGCCGTTTCCCGTCGCAGCTGATCGAGATCATCGGCCGCTTCCTGATGGATTACATCATCGGCACGCTCAACCAGTACATCGGCTATTTCTTCAAATAAGTCTCATTCCAACAGCGAACCCGTCCGGTACAGACCCGGGCGGGTTCTTTTTTATTCGTTCGGATCCTGCAGAAAACCGGCAAGCGCCCGTTCAACCTGCAGCTTGCTTTCCGGCGAAAGCGCGGTGAGCGGCAGCCGGCAGGGGCCGACAGGCCAGCCGCGCAGCTGCATGGCATACTTGACCGGCATCGGGTTGACGTCGCAGAACAGCGCCTTGTTGAGCGCAACGGCGGCAAGCTGCATCCCGGCTGCGCGTTTTGTTTCGCCGGCGACCGCGGCGCGGTTCAGCCGCTGCGTGAACCGCGGAAAGACGTTGGACAACACCGAGATCGTGCCCTTGCACCCGACGGCGCAGGCCGCGGCTGAAAGGTCGTCGTTTCCGCTGTAGAACATCAGCGCGTCGCCGCAGCGGGCAATGCTTTCCGTCAGCTTTGCAAGATCGGGGTCGGCCTCCTTCACGGCGGCGATGTTCTCGTGCTTTGAAAGGGCCTCGTAGGTTGCGGGCTGAATATTCATTCCGGTCCGCGACGGCACGTTATAGACGATGATCGGCTTTGTCAGCGCGTCCGCCAGCGTGAAATAGTGGCGAATCAAGCCCTGCTGGCTCGTTTTGTTATAGTAGGGCGTGACGATCAGGTGATAGTCCGCGCCGCAGCTTTCGGCCGTTTTTGCCGTCTCCAGGCAAAAAGAAGTGCTGTTGCTGCCGACGCCGCAGATGACGGGTACACGTCCGTTCACTTTCGCCGCGGCGCGCCGGAACAGTTCCGCGCGCTCACGGACGCTTAAGGTCGCGCCTTCACCTGTGGTGCCGCAAACAACAACAGCAGCCGTTTCGTTTTGCAGTTGGTCTTCGATCAGATCTTCAAACAATTCATAATGGACGGACAGATCCTCCCGGAACGGCGTAACGAGCGCCACGGCCGCGCCGGAAAAGGGGATTGGCATGAAAGAATCACCCTTTCAACGCCTGCCCTCAGTCCATATACCCTTCGGCGCAAAGCAGCTCCGCGAGCAGCACGCCGCCGCCTGCCGCCCCGCGCAGGGTGTTGTGGGACAGGCAAACAAATTTATAGTCGTATTGTGTGTCTTCTCTCAGTCGGCCGATCGAGATCGCCATGCCGCCCTCAAGCTCGCGCTGCAGCCTGGTCTGCGGCAGATTGTCTTCCGTGAAATAGTGCAAAAACTGCTTCGGCGCGGAGGGCAGGTTCAGCTCCTGCGCGCGGCCGGCATAGCTTGCCCATGTGTCGAGAATCTCTTCTTTTGTGGGCTTTTTGCCTTCCTTGAAGCGCATGAACACGGCGCCCATGTGACCGTCACTGACCGGCACGCGGATGCACTGTGCGGTGAATTTCGGGCTGTCTGCGAGCCTGATTTCGCCGTCTTCCACCTTGCCCCAGATCTTCAGCGGTTCCTTTTCGCTCTTTTCTTCCTCGCCGCCGATGAACGGGATCACGTTGTCGAGCATCTCCGGCCAGGTCTCAAAGGTCTTGCCGGCGCCGGATATCGCCTGATAGGTGCAGACCAGCACGCTGTCAATGCCGTACTTTTTGTCAAGCGGCCAGATCGCCGGCACGTAGCTTTGCAGCGAGCAGTTGCTCTTCACGGCGATAAAGCCGCGCTTTGTGCCGAGATGCCGGCGCTGCGCTTCAATGACCTTGATGTGGTCGCTGTTGAGCTCGGGCACCACCATCGGTACGTCCGGCGTGAAGCGGTTGGCGCTGTTGTTGGAAATGACCGGGCATTCCGCCTTGGCGTATTGTTCTTCCAGCGCGCGGATCTCGTCCTTTTTCATATCCACGGCGCAGAACACAAAGTCAACGGCGCCGGCAATTTCATTGACGTCCGCAGCAGCGTCCCGGATCACGATATCTTTGAGCTTTTCGGGAATCGGCTGCTTCATGGCCCATTTTTTGCCCACGGCTTCGGCATAGGTCTTGCCCGCGGAACGCGCGGACGCGGCGAGCACCTTCACGTTGAACCAGGGGTGGTCGGCAAGCAGCAGCGCAAAGCGCTGGCCCACCATGCCCGTGGCGCCGATGATTCCGACATTGTACTGTTTCATAACGATTGACACCTCTTTCTTCCGTTTCATATTATGCGCTGTCTTGCGGCCGGTGCGGAAAAATTTGAAAAAACGGTTGCGAAAACGGCCGCCATGCACTATAATATTGAAGTTGCCTTATATCTTAGCATGTTCAAGGGCATTCGTCAATCATTTTTTTGAAGGAACCGTACAGAATGATGAAGAAATCCGACTTCTACTATGACCTGCCGCAGTCGCTGATCGCGCAGCATCCCTCGCAGCAGCGCGATCATTCTCGTTTGCTTGTGGTGAACCGGACGACTGGCGCGCTGCAGCACCGCCATTTTTACGATATCGTTGAGGAGCTCAGGGCAGGGGACTGTCTGATTCTGAACAACACAAAGGTGCTTCCCGCACGCATCTTCGGCGTGAAAGACGGCACCGGCGCGCGTGTGGAGTTTCTGTTGCTCAAGCGAATCCGGGACGACGACTGGGAGGTCATCACCGGCCCCGGCAAGCGCGCGAAGCCCGGCACGTCGTTTACGTTTGAAGGCGGTCTTTTACGCGCCGAAGTGCTCGACGTAATGGAAGGCGGCAACCGCCTGGCAAGATTCAGCTACGAGGGCAATTTTTACGAAGTGCTTGATAAGATCGGTCAGATGCCGCTGCCGCCCTATATCACCGAAAAGCTGGAGGACCAGAGCCGTTATCAAACCGTCTATTCGCGCTATCTGGGTTCGGCAGCCGCACCCACGGCCGGTCTGCATTTCACCGAGGAACTGCTCAAAAGAATCGAAGAAAAAGGCGTCCGCATCGGTTACGTGACGCTCCACGTCGGCCTCGGCACGTTCCGGCCGGTCAAGGAAGAAGACATCACGCAGCATATTATGCATGCGGAGCATTACGTGTTACCGCAGGAGACCGCCGATCTGATCAACGAAACAAAGCAAAACGGCGGCCGCGTGATCTCCGTCGGCACCACGAGCTGCCGCACGCTGGAATCGGTTGCAACCTTCCGCGGAAGGATCGAAGCGGCGGAAGGGGATACCGATATTTTCATCTACCCCGGCTATGAATTCAAGTGCATCGACGGACTGATCACGAACTTCCATCTGCCGGAAAGCACGCTGATCATGCTCGTCAGCGCGTTTTGCGGCTATGAAAACACGATGCATTTTTATCAGGTCGCTGTCGAAGAAAAATACAGGTTTTTCAGTTTCGGAGACGCTTGCTTTATCGCATAAAAAGGAGACGACATGTATCAACTTCTTAAACAGGAAGGCGCTGCCCGCCGTGGCGTTTTCACCACCGTGCATGGTACCGTGCAGACGCCGGCGTTCCAGAATGTCGCGACCGCGGGCGCGATCAAGGGTGCGCTTTCGGCGCTTGACCTCAAAGAGATCGGCACGCAGGTTATGCTCTGCAATACCTATCATCTGCACGTGCGTCCCGGAGATACCCTTGTCAGAGAGATGGGCGGTCTGCATCGGTTCACGCGCTGGGACGGTCCGATCCTCACGGATTCCGGCGGCTTTCAGGTCTTTTCGCTTGCCGGTCTGCGGCGGATCAAGGAGGAAGGCGTCACGTTCCAGTCGCATGTTGACGGGCGCAAGATCTTCATGGGACCCGAAGAGAGCATGCAGATTCAGTCGAATCTCGGTTCCACCATCGCCATGGCGTTCGATGAATGCGTGGAAAACCCGGCGACCTACCGCTACGCCAAAGAATCCTGCGAGCGCACCTACCGCTGGCTGGTCCGCTGCAAAGCGGAAATGGACCGGCTCAATCAATTGGAAACCACGGTCAATCCGCATCAGATGCTGTTCGGCATCAACCAAGGCTGCACGTTTGACGATCTCAGGATCGAGCATATGAAGCAGATCGCGGACCTGAATCTGGACGGCTACGCTATCGGCGGCCTTGCCGTCGGCGAACCAAAAGAAGAAATGTACCGCGTGATCTCCGCCGTGGAGCCCTATATGCCGAAAAATAAGATCCGCTATCTGATGGGCGTCGGCACACCGGGCAACATCATTGAAAGCGTTTCGCGCGGCGTCGATCTGTTCGACTGTGTGATGCCCTCACGCAACGCGCGGCACGGACACCTGTTCACCTGGGGCGGCATCATCAATCTCAACAATCAGAAATATGAGCGCGACGACACGCCGATTGACGAAACATGCCAGTGCCCGACCTGCCGAAACTTCAGCAAGGCCTATATCCGCCACCTGTTCAAGGCAAAGGAAATGCTCGCCATGCGCCTTTGCGTGATGCATAACCTGTGGTTTTATAACCACCTGATGGATGAAATCCGCCTTGCACTGGACGAGGATCGTTTTGCCGCGTTCCATGACCTCTGGGTCGATTCTTTGGACCGCAGAATATAATTTGCAAAAACGCTTGCATTCTGCGGCATTTATCTGTATAATAATTGCATTATGATTATTGGAGGAACTCAAACATGAATCTTTCATTCTTACTTGCATCGGGCAGCACAAGCGGCCAGGGCAGCCCCGTCACCATGATCCTTTTGATGGTCGGTATGTTCGCCATTATGTATTTCGTGATGATCCGCCCGCAGAAGAAACGCCAGAAGGAAGAGCAGGAAATGCGCTCCGCCGTTGACGTCGGCGATGAGATCACTACCATCGGCGGCATCTGCGGCCGCGTGGTCACCGTGAAGGAAGAGCACCTGATCATCGAAACGGGCGCAGACCGCAACCGCATGCAGATTACGCGCTGGGCGATTCAGCAGAACAACACCGCCAACGAGCGTCTGGCGGCCGAGCGCGCAGCCGCAAAGGAAGCCGCCGAAAAGGCCAAGGCCGAAAAGCTGGCTGCCAAGGGCAAAAAGCCCCGCGAAAAGAAGAGCAAGAAAGACGAAGACTGATCCCGTCATAAAAAACGAAACCTCCTCATAGGCTGTAGCAAAGCCGCGAGGAGGTTTTTTTTATGGCAAAACGAGGGCACGGACAAGCGAAACGCAAGGGCAAAAAGGGGAGAGGCGCGCGCAGCCTGCTGCTGACCGCGGCGTTTCAGCTTTCCGCCTACGCAATCGCGTTGCTCTTCTGTGCAGTTCTGACGCTCCACAGCGACGGCAGCCGGACACATGATTTCTATCGGATCATCGGCGCCCTGACGCTGGCGGCCTTCTGTTCCTCTTATGCCGCCGCACGCAATCGAAAGCAGCACGGCCTTCTGACCGGGTTTCTGTCAACGCTGCCGATGCATCTGCTTCTGCTGGCGGTCTCGCTGATTCTCGGCCGCTTTCACGCCGACTGGACGCTTCTGATCTCGTTTGCAATCCTGTCCATCGTTTCCATGCTCGGCGGCGTGCTTGCCGTGAACCGCAGAGAAGCGCCGCAGATGCCGGCGGCGAAGCGATGAAGATTCAGGCCGCGTTGATCAGGCGGCACCGCGACAGACCGCGCTTTGCGCGAACAAGACCCAATCGGAAGCGGGAGGCGCGCCCCGTACCACCGGGCGTTCCGGCGCTTTGCGCAATCCTCGCCGGGTTGTGCTGCGGCGTTCTTTTGGAGGCGTTGTTTCCGGCCGGTCTCGCGTCCGGTCTTGCGGAAAATCTGACTGCCTTTTTCGGCGCGTCAGACGCTTCGTTCGGCGCCGTGCTCCGGCGCTGTCTGCTGCCGTCCGCCGGCCTCGGGCTGCTGATTGTCTATCTCGGCGCATCGCCGGTCGGTTCACCCGCAATTGCAGCGCTGCTTTGCATGCGCGGCTGCGGTCTCGGCGCTGTTGCGGCGTTTCTTGCGCAGCGCGGAACCACAGGGCTTTCGTGTTATTTTGCCCTTCTGTTTCCCGCAAAGGCGCTGCAGCTAAGCGGCCTGTTTCTGGTGGCGCGCCGGGCAATGCAGCTCAGCAAATATTATAAAAGCTGTCTCAAAAGAGACAGCGTTCAACCGGAACCGGTGGCCCGGCGCTATTTGATTTCCTGTCTGCAGGGATTGCTGCTTCTGGGTCTGTCCGCCGCAGCCGACACGCTTCTTTACCTGAAGGTCAGTCCTTCTTTTGCGTCTTTGGCCGGTTGAGGGGATTATTGTCGATTGCCTCGCGCACCTGTCGGTTGTCCACGTGGGTATAGATCTGCGTGGTGGAAAGGTTCTCGTGCCCGAGCATCTCCTTGAGTACCAGCGGATCGACGTGGGCGTGCTGATAGAGCAGCGTCGCCGCCGTGTGGCGCAGCTTGTGGACTGAGTAATGCTGCCCGTCCAGGCCGATCTTTTCCAGATAATGATAAACCATCAGCTGTACGGTCTGACGGCCGATCCGCTTGCCGAGCCGGCTGACAAACAGCGCCGCGCGCGCGTCGCCCTTGAGCCCGTCGTGCGGCCGCACTTGCAGATAGCCGAGAATGGCCTCAACACAGGCTTCGTTGAGATAAAGCATGCGCTGTTTGTTGCCTTTGCCGGTGACCACCATGGTCCGCGCTTCCAGATCGATGTCGCTCAGATTCAGCGAGCAAAGCTCGGCCAGACGCAGACCGCAGTTAAGAAACAGCGTCAGAATGCAGCGGTCGCGGGTGGCGTTGTCGCCCTCCACGGCCTGTAAAAGCTGCACGGACTGCTCAAGCGTCAGATAACGCGGCAGTTTGGTTTTCGTGCCGGCAAGTTCCAGATTCGCCGTCGGATTATGGTCAATATAGCCCATATTGTCGCTGATATACTTGAAAAAGCCGCGCAGGGCAGAGGACTTGCGGCGCCGCGTGGTCACATTATTGCCGCGCGTCTGGCCGCAGTAGGTCAGAAAATTATAGACGTCGCGCAAGGAAACGGCAGCGAGTACGCCGTCGTCAATCCAGCGCAGATCGCCCGCCGTCTCGGGAGGGGAGAGCGGCGGCTTTTTTTCTGCCAGGAAGTCAAAGAACAGCCGCAGATCGCGCGCATAGCTTTCCACGGTTAATGCGCCCGAACCCTTGACGTTCAGGAGATAATTGAGATATTCGTCGACGCGATCCGGCAAAAGCGCGCGGTTTTCTGTCCGGGGCATGGCTTCACACCTTTCCGTGAAACAGTTTCACATTAAAAACAGGGGAGTCTAAAAATCGAGAGAGGAGTAATCCGACATGGCGCAGGTCAGGCAGTACACTTCCTTTACGCCGGCTTCCAGCAGCGTATCCCTGCAGCGGCGCAGCGTTGTGCCGGTCGTTTTGATATCGTCAACCAGCAAGACCGTGCTGCCGGGCTGCACAAGCGCCGTCGGCGCAAACGCATGCTCGAGATTGGCAAGGCGCTCCGATTGGTTCAGCATATGCTGACAAGGCGTGGCGCGGACCTTTTTCAGCAAGGCGCTGCATTGAATAAAAAATGCCCGAGCGACCCATTGTGCGAGCAGCGCACTTTGATTAAACGACCGTTCGCGCAAATCGTCCGCGGTCATGGGTACGAACGTCACACAATCAAACGAAACGGTGGGAAACGCCTGTGCAACGCGCTGCGCCATGGCCAGGCCGAGCGGTTTTGCAAGAGAAGCCTTTCGATGAAACTTGAGCGAAAGCAAATCAAATCGAATGCGGCCGCCGTAATACCAGACCGCAGCAAACGGATGCAGCGGATCGTCTTTGAAAGACGGCTCGTCATCGTTTAACGGAACAAGCTGCGACGGCGCATCGGAGCATTTACAATACGTTTGATTGAACGGAATCAATTTCCCGCAGACAGGACATTGATTCGGGTACAGCAATCCCATGCGGAAAACAACCTTTCTTTAAAATATCCCTATAAAGCTCCCCTCAACTATACAAAACATTTATTTTGTATAGTTCAAGATGCGTTTTTCAGCATGTTGACCAAAGCCGTGCTCTCCCCGCGTTTTGTTGAAAAAATGATTTTCGGTCTATTTCACTTGCACGATTCCGCCGATGTCCGTCAGCGGAACGCCCGGCAGATCGTGATAGTCGCAGCGGTGCGCAGCAAGAAAGGATATCATCTGTTCACAGTCACGGTGAGTCGAGATGTCACCGAAGAAGACAAGCTCCCGCGGACCGATCATCGCGCTCGCGCCGCCGATGAAGCCATAGTCATGTCCCGGCAGTCTGACGTCGCCCTTACGAATCAGGAGCGCGTCCAGAGCGGCTGCTTTTGCCGCGGCAAAGATTGACGGGTCGTCGGTGATCATCGCTTTCCTTCCGACGGGACAAACCGAACAGTTGGCGTATCCCTGCCGGACGCTGTGCCGGCGAACGCCCTTCTTTTGCAGGAAGAGCCAGGGCAAGGAGGCGCTCCACTCCCCTGCGCCGAAGACGTCTTCTCCGAGGAAGGCAAGATTCAGCGCACAGTCCTCGGGATAAGCTGCGCCGACCGGAACAACGTGCATCGCCTGGGGCCGCAGGGAACGTACCGTGTCTGCCGCGGCTTCGCTGCAAAAGAAGACGCCGCCGCCCGCGTGAAAGACGCTCAGATCCGCGTGATTTTTCACGGCAGGATCGTCCGTTCCGATCGGCGGCAAAACGATCGTATCAACGCCCAGACCGCCTAAAAAAGCCCGAAACGGCGCAGATTCGCCGCCGATCAGCGCAAGGCGCACCCTCTTTTCGGGCACATAGGGCGATTTCGGGAAAGCGCTCATGTAATCAGCGCTTCAAACGCCTGACGGATTGTGCGCACGCCCACGACTTCGATTTCATTCTGCAGCGTTTTGCTGATGTTGCGCAGGTTGTGCTTCGGCACGATACAGCGGGTAAAACCGAGGCGCGCCGCCTCCTTGATGCGCTGCTCGCAGTGTGAGATCGCGCGGATCTCACCCGCAAGACCGATTTCGCCGAAGGCCAGCACGTCGTCACGGATAGCGTAATCCTTGAGCGACGACACCAGCGCCATGGCAATGGTCAAATCCAGCGCGGGCTCGTCCAGCTTCATGCCGCCGACAACGTTGATATAGGTGTCCATATTGTTGAAGAAATAGCCGCCGCGTTTTTCCAGCACGGCAAGCAGCATCGCCATGCGGTTATAATCGAAGCCGTTGCTCATCCGCCGCGGATTACCGAAGGCCGTTGGCGTCACAAGGCCCTGAATCTCCGCCAGCAGCGGACGCGAACCTTCCATCACACACGCGACGCAGGTACCCGGCGTGTTTTTGGGACGCCCGGCAATCAGCATTTCGGAAGGGTTCTTCACTTCCTCCAGTCCCCTGTCGGTCATCTCGAATACGCCGATCTCATTGGTGGAGCCGTAGCGGTTCTTCACGGCGCGCAGAATGCGGAACGACAGGTTGCGTTCGCCCTCAAAATAGAGCACGGCGTCCACGATATGCTCAAGCACCTTCGGGCCGGCGATGTTGCCGTCCTTGTTGACATGGCCGACCAGAATCACGGGGATGGACAGGCTTTTGGCCGTGCGCATCAGCAAAGACGTGCATTCGCGCACCTGCGTCACGCTGCCCGGCGAGGACGACAGATCGGCGTGGTTCATCGTCTGCACGGAATCGATGATGACGAGATCGGGTTTTTCCGCCATAATGTGCTCCCCGATGGCCTGCATGTCGGTTTCGCACAGCAGCCGCAGGCCGGGCGCGGCAACGCCGAGACGGTCGGCGCGCAGCTTGATCTGGCTGTAGGATTCCTCGCCCGAAACGTACAGCACGTTCATCTTTTTGGCAATCACGCTGCAGACCTGCAACAGAATCGTCGATTTGCCGATGCCCGGGTCGCCGGAAAGAAGCACAAGCGAGCCTTTGACAATCCCGCCGCCGAGCACACGGTCCAGTTCGCCCATTCCCGTGCTGTAACGCAGCTCGCTGTCGGGCTCGATCTCGCCGAGTGCAAACGAGCGCAGCGGCGCCGCGCGGCCCGATTTTGCCGCCTGCTGCGGCGTCGGCGCGGCGCGCAGTTCTTCTTCCAGCGTGTTCCATTCGCCGCATCCCGGGCATTTTCCGAGCCATTTCGGGGTTTCATAGCCGCACTGATTGCAAACGAAGATGGATCTGGTCTTTCCTGCCATGTGATCACGTCCTGTTGTTGAGAAAGTTCAGCAGTCCTTCGGCGATCGCCGAAGCGAGCTGCAGCTGATATTCGTTGTTTTTGGGCTTTTCCAGCTCCTGCGGAGTGCTCAGAAAACCGCATTCCGCCATGACGGCAGGAACCTGCGCCTGATGGAGCAGAAAGATCTCCCTGCCGCTTTGCTTGATCTGTCTTTTGTTTTCCGGCTGCGTGTTCTTCACGATGGCGTCCTGGATCGTCTGCGCCAGCACGGCTGACTGCGGATGATTGCCGGAATAGAACACCTGCGCGCCGTCATAGCGCGGATCGGAAAACTGGTTCATGTGGACGGAAAGCAGCACACAGTCGGGGTTCTGCTGCGTCAGCTCCAGTCTGTAGCGCAGATCGGCGACCTTCTTTTCCCGCATGCTGCCCGCTTCCGCAGGGTAATGCAGTCGGTCCTCCTCCCGCGAGAGAAGCGTCGGCACGCCGAGCGCGCGCAGCTTGTCGTTCAGCTTCAGCGTCAGCGAAAGGTTCAGGTCCTTTTCGTTTGTGCCGTCGGCGGCAACGGCGCCTCCGTCCTCTCCCCCGTGGCCCGCGTCCAGAATAATCAGCGGCAGATTCGGCGCCAGAGAGGCGGACGCCGTTCGCGGCAGCCTGTCGCCGACGAGCAGAGAAACGGTCACCAGCAACAGCAGAGCGCCGGCAAGCAGAACGGTTCGCAGTCTTACCACAAGAAAACGCACGGACATCGGACGGATCACCTCAATGCATTCTATGGCGGCCGTCCGCGGTTCATGCGCTTATTATAGCATAGTTATTTGTATTTTTGCAAGTATTCTTCCAGCGTTAGTTGTTTATGGAAAACGATATTCGCTGCCTCTTTTCCAACATAACGATAATGCCATCTTTCATATTCAAATCCCGTCTCATCTGTTCTGTTCGGCGGGTAGCGAAGAATGAAGCCGTAAAGATACGCGTTGTTTGCCAGCCAGGTATATAACCGATCCTTGTCTGTATCGCCCTTTGCCTGAATATCGATTGCAAGGCCGAGCTGATGCTCGCTGTGGTCCGGCAGCGCAACGGTAAGCTCGGCTTCTTCGCGTGCCGCTCTCTTAGAGAGGCCCTCTTTCCGAAGCGCGTTGATTCTATCCTGCAGAATCTCATCCTGCTGTGTTTTTGTCCGGTAGCCATAGGCTGCCTGAAGGTCCAGCCCCTGCGACCGCGCTTTGTCAAACATGGCCTGCAGATCAGGATAAATGCGTTTGTCGATTCTTTGCCCGTTGGAAAGCGTCATCAGCTGCGGGCTGTATGATTTCGGAACAGCGTATTGCTTATTCACGAGCGTCAGATTCCAGGGCAGGTTCCCCGTATCCGGCCCATGATGAAAAACAGATGTCTGACGCAGCAGCAGGTTGCATGCAAAGAGCAAAACTGTAAAAACGATGATGAACAGAAAAACAATTCGTCGGTGTTTTTTCATAAGCGATTCTCCTTTCTGCAAGTATTATAACAAAAAGAAGCATTCCGTGTCTTAAGCTTTTCTTACGATTATCTTTCAATTTTCTGAAAAGAAAAAGCGTTCCGAAGAACGCTTAGTTGTTTTTCTTCTCTTTGAAACGCTTTGTGACCTTCAGGCGCGAGAAATCCTCGCGTTCCTTTTCGTCCAGCGCTTCCGTAATGAATTTAACCGTGGAGGTCAGGCGCGGAATCATAATGTTATTCAGCGCGTTCGAGCGCTTCTGCGTTTTCTTCACCGCGTCGGCCAGGCGGTAAACGCTGCTTTCAATCTGCGCCAGACGGACCGTCAGGCGTTTCACCTCGCCGAATCGCAGGCACGCTTCGTCAAAGTCGGAATTGGTGGCAAGAAAGCCGAAATCGCGCACGTCGGTCTGCCTGTCGCCGATCGTGACCGTCGGCACCTCCACGCCCATGACGCTGCGGTAATCGACCGAAACGCTGTCGTCCACGGGGATCGCGCCGGCAAAGCGGCTGCAGTCGCCGAGGTTGAGCGAAGCGGTTTTCAGCGCGCTGTAGGCAGCGGCATAGACCTCGCCGATCTGCTGCTGCACCTGTTTTGCCTCGTCGATGAGGCTCATCATTTCGCGCACAAGAATGTTCCGCTTGCGGTCCATCAGATCGTAGCCGAGCTTTGCAAGCTCCAGCGATTTCTTGGTGTTCAGCAGATTTGCCTTGGTCGGAAAGACCTGCGCCATCGGATCAGCCTCCTTTCGATACGGTATTCCATCAGCTTTGACGAATCCTCTTACGCTTTGTTATAGAATTCGTCCAGAATCGCGTCGTCCACGCGATCCAGCTCGTTTCTCGGCATCATGCGCAGCAGCTCCCAGCCGAGATCGAGGGTTTCCTCAACGGAGCGGCCGACATTCCCCTGCCCCAGAAAGCGCTCGTCAAACGCTTTGCCGAACGCCATCACGCGCTTGTCGCTTTCGGAAAGCTCGTCTTCTCCGATGACCGAAGCGAGCGCCTTTGCATCCTGCACCTTGGCGTAAAGGGCAAACAGCTGGTTCGCCAGCGCGCTGTGATCCTTTCTGGTAAAGCCTTCGCCGATGCCGTCCTTCATCAGACGCGACAGCGAGGAAAGCACGTTGACCGGCGGATAGACGCCCGTGGTGTCCAGCCCGCGGTCGAGCACGATCTGCCCTTCGGTGATATAACCGGTGAGGTCGGGAATCGGGTGCGTGATATCGTCGTTCGGCATCGTGAGAATCGGAATCTGCGTGACCGAGCCCTTTGCCGTGTTGATGATGCCGGCGCGCTCGTAGATCGTGGCAAGGTCGGAATAGAGATAACCCGGGAAGCCCTTTCTGCCCGGAATCTCGCCCTTGGACGATGAAAACTCGCGCAGCGCCTCACAGTAGGACGTCATATCCGTCAGAATGACGAGGATGTGCTTGTTCTCTTTGAACGCCAGATACTCCGCTGCGGTCAGCGCGCAGCGCGGCGTGATGATACGTTCGATGATCGGGTCGTTCGACACGTTAAGGAACATTACAACGCGATCCATGACGCCCGCCGATTCAAACGACTGCCGGAAATATTCCGCAACGTCGTTCTTGACGCCCATGGCCGCAAAGACGATGGCAAAATCGTCGCTGTCGGCGATCGACGCCTGGCGCACGATCTGCACGGCAAGCTCGTTATGACGCATGCCGGAGCCGGAAAAGATCGGCAGCTTCTGCCCGCGGATCAGCGTGGTCAGACAGTCGATGGACGAAATGCCCGTTTTGATGATGTCGCGCGGATAGACGCGGGACACGGGATTCATCGGCTTACCGTTGACGTTGCCCATCTCCACGGGATAGATGTCGCCCAGCCCGTCGATCGGGCGGCCGAGGCCGTCGAAGACGCGGCCCAGCAGCTCCGGCGAAAGCGGGATTTCCATCGGCTTGCCGGTCAGCACGGTGCGCGTGTTGACCATGGAAAGCCCGCGGGTGCCTTCAAACACCTGCAGGGCCACCTTGTCGCCCTCAATGGCGACGATGCGGCCGGTGCGTTCGGTGCCGTCGTCCAGCTTCAGATGAACGAGTTCCTCGTTCAGCGGGTGCTGCACCCCTTCGAGGATCACGAGCGATCCGTTGAGCTCACGCAGGCCGCGGTGTTCTGTCATCATACGCACACCCCCTTATTTCCGCAGATAGGCGCCGAGTGCGTTGTCGATCTCGGCGATATCCTCGTCCAGTAGATCGAGCCGGTCGTTCGGCACGTCGTATTTCATTTTGGTCAGCTTGTCGAACAGGCCCGTTTCCAGCAGTCTGCCGATGGGCACCTGCAGTGAAACGATCTGCCGGCACTTATGATAGAGATGCAGAATCACCTGCATCATTTTGAGCTGCTTTTCCGGCGGGACATAGGTGTCGTCCGGATGGAACGCGTTCTGCTGCAAAAAGCCCACGCGGATCAGCCGTGCGATCTCCAGCGTCAGCTTCTGGTCGTCGGGCAGCACGTCGGCGCCGATCAGCTTGACGATCTCCATCAGGGAGGATTCCTCATACAGAATCGACGAAATCTCTTCGCGGCAGCGCATGAAATCCGGGCCGACGTTGTCGTGATACCATTGCTCCAGATCGCCCAGATATTCGCTGTAGGAGTTCGTCCAGTTGATGGCCGGATAATGGCGCGCATAGGCCAGCGCCTTGTCGAGCGCCCAGAAGCAGCGCGTGAAGCGCTTGGTGTTCTGGGTCACGGGCTCGGAAAAATCAGAGCCCTGCGGCGAAACGGCGCCGATGATGGACACGGAGCCTTCGCCGTGCGACAGCACTTCCATATAGCCGGCGCGTTCATAGAACTCGGAAAGGCGGCTCGGCAGATAGGCCGGGAAGCCCTCGTCCGCGGGCATCTCCTCCAGACGGCCGGATATCTCGCGCAGCGCCTCGGCCCAGCGGGACGTGGAATCGGCCATAATGGCCGTATGATAGCCCATGTCGCGGTAATACTCCGCAAGGGTGATTCCGGTATAGATCGAAGCCTCGCGGGCCGCAACGGGCATATTAGACGTGTTGGCGATCAGTACGGTGCGCTCCATCAGCGACTTGCCGGTGCGCGGGTCGATCAGCTCGGAAAACTCCTGCAGCGCCTGCGTCATTTCGTTGCCGCGTTCGCCGCAGCCGACGTAGACGATGATGTCGGCGTCGCACCACTTTGCAAGCTGATGCTGCGTCATGGTCTTGCCCGTGCCGAACCCGCCCGGGATGGCAGCGGCGCCGCCCTTTGCAAGCGGGAACAGCGTGTCGAGAATCCGCTGACCGGTGATCAGCGGGCGCGAGGCGGGCAGCCGTTTTGCAACGGGCCGCGGCATACGGATGGGCCAGCGCTGGCAGAGCGTGAGCTCGTGCGTCCTCCCCTGCTCGTCGCGCAGCACGGCAATGACGTCGCGCACCCGATAGTCGCCGTCGGGCTTGACGGAAACGACGGTGCCGGAAAGCAGCGGCGACAACATGATCTTATGGAGGATCGCGGGCGTTTCAAGCGTTTCGGCATACACCTCGCCGCCGCGCAGCGTGTCCCCTTCCCGCACGGTCAGACGGACGGGCCAGCGCTTCTCTTCGTCCAGCGCGCCGGTGTTCAGCCCTTTGTCGATGAACGCGCCGGACTGCTCCTGCAAAGCGAGCAGCGGACGTTCGATGCCGTCAAAGATGTTCTGCAGAATGCCGGGGCCGAGCTCTGCGCAGAGCTGTGAGCCTGTGCCGACCACGGGTTCGCCCGGCGCAAGACCGGCCGTGTCTTCATAGACCTGAATCGTGGTTGTGTCCGTGTCGAGCGCGATCACTTCGCCCACGAGCCGCTTTTCGCCGACGTAGACCATTTCCAGCATGGAAAGCGCGGTCTTGCCGCGAACGGTCACAACGGGACCGTTGATCCCGAAAATCCGGTTGTTTTCGTTCATACGTGTCCCTCCTTACGGCAGAATGGAAAGCTTGCAGGTGGCAAGAAACCGCGCGCGGTCGGCGGCAAGGCGGCTTTCAAACGTGTCTTCCACGTGCACCGTTCCGTCGGTGTTTTCGGCAAAGGCAAGCCCGAGTTTTATCTCGTTTGAGACACAAACCTCGGAAACACCGTCGATTGCCCCGCAGATTTCTTTTGCGACCGCTTCGTCTTCCGCGCGCACGAACACGCGGACGCCGCCCTGCGGGAACGCCCGCGCAAGCGCGGCAATGCAGTCCTGCAGCAGCGCCCGGTAGGCCGGGGTCCTGACAAAGTCGCACAGCTGCGCTTCGGCCTCGGCATAGACGCGCGAGACCAGCGCTTCACGGTGGTCGGCGGCCTTCTTTTTCAGCTCGGCCGCCTTTTGCGCCAGCGCATGGTTCGATTCGCGCTCCAGCCGCGTATCGGCATAGGTCTTCTGCGCGTTCAGCTCCTGCTGCGCTTCCTCGCGGAACGTGGAGAGCGCGGTGCTCGAGAGCTTTTCAGTCTGCTTTTCTATTTTCTGAATGCTTTTTTCCGCCGTGCGGTTGATCTGCGCGGCAAAGCGTTCGAGTTTGTCGTTTTGATTCAGCATGGGATCACCTGCCTGAACAGAGTTTGGCCGTCAGATGCTTGAGCCGACGGCGGCGGCAACATAACGCGTGATGGAATCGGTATCCACCGTGGGGTGCGTCATGTCCGGAATCTCGGTCACAAGCAGCTTCGCGTTGCGTTTGAGCGCGTCAATCTGCTTCGGAAACTGCATAGAAAGCGTGCGCGTGACCAGCACGGCGGCGATATCCGAGCGTTGCCTGACGCTTTCGATGGCGTCGCACAGCGCCTGTTCGCTCTGCACCAGGCAGCCGTCAATGCCGGCAAGGCGCAGACCGGTCAGCGTATCGCTGTCGCTTGAAAACAGATAGAGCTTCATACTCAGACCTTGTTGAGGATCAGGATGGAGATGACAACGCCGTAAAGCGCGATGGATTCGCCGAGCGCGACGAAGATCAGGCTCTTACCGAACGACTTCGGGTCTTCGCTCGTGGCGGCAATTGCGGCGGGCGCACCCGCGGCAACGGCGATACCGCCGCCAATGCCGGAGATTGCGGTCACAAGCGCGGCTGCCAGAAGGCCCATGCCCTTGGAGGAGCCGGAATCGGCTGCCGGAGCGGCTTCCTGCGCAGCTTCGGCGGCTGCGGTCACGGCGGGCGCAGCAACGGCCTCGTCAGCCGCGGAAACGGCAAAGGCGCAGACGGAAACGGCCACGATCAGAATCAGGAACGTGGCGACGTTGACGCGCAGCACCTTGCGCACGGATTTGCCCTGCATGCGCTGCCTGAAGGTATAATAGGCGGAAAACATCAGGATAAGCGCGGGAATGATGATCAGCGCGGCGGTCAGAATGGTTTTCATGGTCATGATAAAATCCTCCGATTCAGATTATTGTTCAGTCAAGCGAAATTACGCTTTGTTGGTTCTTTTTTCAAGATAGGCCTGCAGCTTTGCGGCCCGGAAGGAACGGCCCTCGCCTTCATAGAAGCGCGAGAACATTTCATAGAATTCAAGACGCAGTCCCTGAATGCCGGAAAGCAGGCCCTCCAGCGCAACGACCAGCGCGTTGCCCAGAATGATGACGACGATACCCTTCACGCTCTTCGGATCCCCGGCCAGTGTGAAGACGACCATCATCATGGAGGCGTGCACGATGACGAAGGCGCCCACACGCAGGAACGAAACGGTGTTGCTGAAATAAGACAGAATATACTCGATCGTTTCAAACAGGTTTTGCATCAGGTAGTCCGAAATGCTTTCGGGCTTCTGCAGACGCCGTTCGTCGATGGAGCCCGCGATGAGCTCTTTGTTGAACAGGATCAGCAGCCCGACGGCAAGCAGCACTGCGGCAACGCGGGAGGGAATCAGCTCCTTGTGCGACATGAACGTATAGGCCAGCGACGCGGCGCTGAGATAGACGACCACGCCTGTGAGGCCGTTTTCCGAGAACAGCGCGGAGCCGAGCTTCTTTTTCTTGATGCACGAGACGACGTTCAGCAGCATGGCGACGACCACGAGCGTGACGCCGATGGCGATGGCGACCAGCAGCACCGTATTGATCGATTCCATGACCGAAAGCGGTTTGCCGGGCCAGCCGAGCTTGTGATACACAGGGTCAAGCAGCTCTTCAAAGCCGAAGACCGACCCGAACACAAAGCCGAAGATCATACTGCTGACGCCGCAGGGCACCAGGATTTTGCCGAGGTCCATCCCCTTCAGCTTCCACATCAGAAGACCGATCAGAATCAGCAGCAGGCCCTGCCCCATGTCGCCGAACATGATGCCGAACAGCAGCGTATAGGTGATGGCGACGAAGGCGGTGATGTCGATGTCGTGATAACTCGGCACGCCGTACATTTCAACGAAGTATTTGAACGGCCGGAAGGCAACGAAGTTCTTGAGCCTCGTAGGCGGCGTCACGGTGCTGTCTTTTTCCGGGTCTTCAATCTCCACAACGAACTCGGGATATCTGAGCAGCTTTTCTCTCAGGCGCTCCTCCCCTTTCGCGGGAATCCAGCCCGTGAAGAAGCAGCTGTTGTCGTGGGCAACGGCGTAGCGTCGAAGCTCGAACACCGTGGAAAGCTGCTGCAGCTTGCTGTAGAGCGCGCGGATGCGGTCGCCCTCCTTGCGCCAGATCTCGTTGACCTGTTCGTTCAGCTCGCGCTTTTGCGTTTCAATGATGCGGATGTTCTCTTCCAGAGAGTCCACAATCTCCTGCGTCGTGCCCACGGCGGACGGGATGTGCAGCCGGTCGAAGTGCAGCGCCGCAAAGATTTTGTCCACGTCCTCTTCCTTGTCCTTCGGCGAAAAGTAGCAGCCCCAATAGCCCTTTTCGTCCACAGAAGCCGGAACAAACAGGATATAGGGATTGTCGCCGTAGCCTTTGTTCAGCTTCAGATAGCTGTCCTTCGGCAGATGACCGAAGCGGATGGAAATGAACTTGCAGGCGAACACATCCTCCAGCGGGACGCCGAGGCCTGTGAAGTGCTTATACTTTTCGATCGCCTCGCGGCACTCTTCGATCTGCTCATTCAGGGCGTTGTTCTGCTCGACCGCATCGCGGACGCGGGCACCGAGCGAATCGATGTATTCTTTTGTCTTGTCGTCGATGACGGTCCCCTTCTGCGGTTTGCCGGCCTCCAGATCAATGGAAAACTGCTGCGCCAGCTCCCGCACGGCGGAAAGCGTGGGCGTATAGGGGTTTTCTTCATTCAGCGGCGCATAGCCCATGGTGGGCGAAATGAACGACGAGGCGGGCTCCGGGTGGAACGTGCCGTCGCCGCAAAGCGCCGTGATCAGCTTGTTCAGCTGCGACAGCGGGCCGCTTGCCATGACGAATTTCATTTTTTCAATGGCCAATCAGCATCACTCCCGTTCGGAATGGTTTTGTCAGGATTCTAAAATGAGGTTTTCTTTGATGACCTGCGGCGGCACCTGAAACTTGACGCCTTCGATGACGCGCAGCAGGTTTTTGGCTTCCACGGCGGACAGCTGCAGATAGCAGAACATGACGACGCACGGATGGGACGAAAAGCGGATCAGGCGGCGGCATTCTTCAAACAGCCTGCGCTCGAGCTGATATTCCACACTCTTGTCCCCCCCGCCGTCCAGCCAGCCGCGGTAAACGGATTTTTGTATGATCTGTATTATCTGAGACACATTCTCGCAGGCGGCAAGCGCTTTGCGTTCCCGCTCGGAAAAGAGCGTCAGCATCGGTTCGTTTGACGTGAGGTCGGAATAGAGCTCCGGCGAGGCTGGATAAAACCGTTTGGCGCGCCAGACGCGTTCGATCAGCCTGCAGTCGAGCACACGCGCGATCAGGTCCAGCAGCGCCTTGCGCTCCGCGCCGGAAAAGCATTTGCGGCACAGCTTCTGCACCTGAAGCGAAAACCAGGATTCAAAGGTCTGCTCAAACGTGAAATAATCGACCTTCGGCGCGGCGAGACAGCTGCGGTAGAGCTTTCCGTAGACAGTGGAATCCAAAGATACGGCAATCTCCTCCAGCGAATCGGCACGGCCGAGCGCGAACAGATCGATGGACAGATGCTTGTCAAGGAAGGAGTTCACACGCTGCAGATAGATCTCGGTGTTGCCGCCCAGCAAAAGGAGCGTGGCGCGTTCAATCTGATCCACCTCGTCTCGCATGATGAAATAGCGGTAAAACGCGTCGCCGATGGCCATTTCATAGCGGCAAAGCGATTCAAACGTCGCAAAGCGGTGCTTGCCGACCAGCTCTTCCAGAAAACGGGCGGTGAAAGCCGAAACGCCGCTTTCGTTGATCGCGTCGGCATACGGCGTATGCAGCGAGAGATACTGCGCCGCCTCGTTCACGCTGTGACAATGCAGCAGCGCGTCGAAATCTTCATTTGTCAGCCGCTTGCCGTAGAACGCGCGCGACAGCGCAAGCAAGGCGTTGGAAGCACCGTACATCCCGTTTCACCTCCCGGAACCGATTGACCGTCGGCTTATTTCGTCACGTTTTCCACAATGGCGCGGACCCAGCTTTCGCGGTTAGCTTCATAAGCCTCGTCCAGCGCGGCAATCACGCGCGCGTTGTCGGCCTCCAGGCCGCGCAGCGCCTCTTCGCGCAGCGCTTCGCGGGCGGTCTTCCGCTCTTCCAGATAGGACGCCAGCGCGGCTTCGTTTTCTTCGCGCACAAGCGTCTTGTCGCGTTCCAGCTGCTCCAGCGCAACGGCACGCTGCTTCTTGGCCTTGCTGACCCGCATACGCGCCTGTTTGTCGACCTGCACGAGTTCTCTGATCAGATTGTCCATGCAGCATCCTCCTTATAAAAAGCAAGCAGGGACGCCGCGTGGTGTTGCGCCCCGTTTGTGTGGTTTTATTATAGCACTTTTTCAGATTTATGCAAGGCTATCCGTAAATTTTCCCGCTTTTCGAAAGAAAAGATTTGCGTTTCTTTTCCGGCGGTGTTATAATGCAGTCAGACTAAGAGAACGGAGGAATCTGACATGGAGATGCAGACTGTGATCCAGAACTTTCAAAAACACGGCTTCCGGGCGGTTTCGTTCCCGACAAAGGAAGAAGCTGCGGCCTATCTGAACCGCGAAATAGACGGCGTTTCAGTGGCCTACGGCGGATCCGTCACCGTATCGCAGATGGGGCTTCTTGAGCTGCTCAAGACCCACAACGACGTGATCGGCCACTGGGATATCCCCGCGGGAATGACGAAGCAGGAGGTCTATGCGAAAGCGGCGGCGACGGACGTCTATCTCACAAGCGCAAACGGCGCGAGCGAAACCGGCGAGCTGGTCAATATCGACGGCCAAGGCAACCGCGTTTCCTCGGCTCTTTTCGGCCATAAAAAGGTCTATTTCATCGTCGGCGTCAACAAGTTCGAGCCCACGCTTGAAAAAGCCATGTGGCGCGCGCGCAACGTCGCTTCTCCGCTGAACGCCAAACGCCTGGGCCGCAAAACGCCCTGCGCCGTCAAGGGCGACCGCTGCTACGACTGCAGCAGCCCGGAACGCATCTGCAACGGCTTTGTGATCCACGCGCGGAAAATGTCCTCGTGCGAAATGGAGGTCGTGATCGTGGAGGAACCGCTCGGCTTCTGATCGCTTGACAAAGCGCCGAACCGCGTGGTATAATGCAGTCACCTTAAGAAAGGAGAACGAAGAAATGTACGAATGTCCCTGCGGCTATGTGTACGATCCGGCAGTCGGCGATCCCGACGGCGGCATCGCGCCCGGCACTGCTTTTGAAGATATCCCCGAAGATTGGGTCTGCCCCATCTGCGGCCTCGGCAAGGATATGTTCACCGAAGCATAAACAAAGGCATAAAGAAAGAGCGGAAATGCCCGCTCTTTTCTTTTTTCTTGGTTAACGGTTAAACATGTTCTGGAAGAAGTATGCAATGTTGTGGAAGAAACGCGTGAATTTGCCGCCGAAATCAGTGCCGTGTACATGCTTGCAGTACGGGCAGCGGTCGGAGCTCAGATCTTCGCCGCAGCGGGAGCAGTAGCCGTCGTCGTTTGCCGTATGGCCGAGCGCCGGAATCTCGGCGCCGGCTTCGCTGTAGCCGCAGATCTTGCATTCTTTTCCGGCTTCGCGGCCGGCTTCCGTGCAGGACGCGTCTTTTCCGTCAGTGACGGCCCAATCGTGATCCAGGGCTGTTTCAAAATAGACGCGCACAGGTTTGCCGGTATCGCAGGTTTCGCAATAATAAACCGCGTAGTTCTTTTCGTTGCCCTGCACCTTTGCGCAGGAATAATCGGCAATGACTCTCATCTTATTGCCGCAGGTTTCGCAAGTCCGGTCGGGTGCTTTTGCAAAGGCGCAGAACGTAAAGATGCCGAGCAGCATCAGAACGGAGAGCGCAAGCGCAAACAGGCGTTTTGTCTTTTTCATGGGTCGTAACCTCCGTAAATCATTTTGTTGCATTCATTATACAACACATGGTTTTTGTTGTCAAGCGTCAGAACCGTCCGCTATTTCAGCCGCGTCTTCACTGCCGCCGACGGAGCGCCGAGAAGCGAAACGCCGTTCAGCGAATCACGTGCATAGGTGCGTACTCTGAAATAATAAAGCTTTCCGGGTTCCAGTTTTTTGAGGCTGCATGCGGTCTTCACGGTGGAAAGCAGCTTCCGGAAGTCCCCCGTCTTGCCTTCGCGGTAATAGACGACGTATTTCTGCGCGCTGTCCGCCGCCTGCCACGTCAGCTTTCTTCCGCGGACGGCAAGACCCGCGACTTTTTCGGGCAGGATTTTGAACTTTCTCGTAAACTTTCCGGCATAGCGCTCGCCGTCCATTTCAACGGTCACGGTGTAAACGCCCGGCAGCTTTCTGCCCACGGGATAAGTCACCGTGTAATAGCCGGCGGGAATGGCCTTCCCTTCGGCGTCCTTCAGCGTGACCTTCGGGCGCCGCACTTTACCGTTATACGTATAGGACGCCGCGGAGAGCGTGACCGAGGCAATGCGCGGAATGGGTTCGCTTTGAAGTACCGTATGACAAACGGCGCATTCCTCGCGTTCATAGCCGTCGCGTTTTGCGGTTGCCTGGCAAAGTACCGTCTGCCACGTATGTTCCCCTTCGGCCATCACCGGCGTCACAAGCTTGAAGCCGCAGCGCGTGCAGGTTTCGGTTTTTTCGCCGTTTTCCAGACAGGTGGCGGGTTTCGTGAGGACCGGTTCCCCGAAGGTGTGCGACCCGATGTGATCGCTTTTGTAGCAGTGGCGGCACGTATTGCAGCGGTAATACTCCGACCAGATTCCCTCGCAGACCGGCGGGTCCGCCTGATACAGTTCATATCTGTGCGCGGGACAGTACCGCGTGAAGCCGAGCTGATACAGGCGCATGTTGCAAGCATCGTTCAGGATCTCAGCCCAGACGTTCATCAGATCGGGGAAGCAATAGACCTTTCCGTAAAGATTGAGAATGACGTAACCGAGGAAATCCTTGCTGCCGGGAACCTTGAAAGCGCTTCTTTTCTGCTTCAGGTCAAGGGTCAGCGGCTGCGCGTTTTCCTGCGGGATATTCCGGAACACGATCGTCGAATTGAGGCCCGGCGTCAGCTGCAGTTCGCAGACGGTGGGGTCTGTGCTGTTCGTCATGCGGAACACGACGCCGCTGCGCGATTCGTTCAGTTCCAGCGAACAGACGGCCTCAAACGTCACACCGTGTTCCAGATCGGTCAGTTCCTGCGTCTTTTGCAGCGCTTCGGGCAGCGGCTCGCCTTCCGTAATCATTCCCTGCAGGGTCGATAGCAGAAGCTTCTCGGCCGCGTTGTGATAATCGTCGCCCCAAAGCGTGCCGCGCATTTCCATGCCGCACACGGCGCAGTAGAGAAAGTCGCGTTCGGCTTCGGCGTCCGCCGCCTGCGCAATGGTTGCCAGTCTGGGCTGATGGCCCGGACAAAGCTGATAAAAACCGAATGCATAGAGATGCAGACCGACGCACTGTTCCAGCAGCGCGTCCCACGACGCGAGCGTTTCGGTCTCCTGCAGGAACCAGGCGGTCTCGCTGCCCGCGCGTTCATCAAACACGAGCAGATCGTCCGCTTTCAGCGCGGCACGATCATAGGTGAGCGTTTTTGCTTCGGGATCGGGCTGATCCTCCGCCAGAACGGTATGACGGAAGACGGCTTTTCCGTCCGGCGCAAGCTCCATGGAAAGCGTCACGGGCAGCCAGTTCTGCGGCGTCACGCAAAAGAAAACTTTGTCTGCGTCGGCCTCATACTGCAGCGCATACTGCATACCGACGGGGTCTGCCTGCGGGGTGAGCTTCACTTCTTTTGTGAGCGTCAGCTTCCCGTGCTGCGCCGCGTCGGGTGCGGCGTTCTCCTTCACAAAACGATGAAGCGTCTGCTCGTTGGCGGCAATCAGCGCGTCGCCGTAAACCGGTCCGCCTGCGGTTGCCGCAAAGACGGCGCAAAGGCTCAGGCAAACAAGCACTGTAAGCAAAATGGGAAAGAACCGTTTCATACGCATCTCCTCCTTTGATTCGTATTATACCCGATTGGGCGAAAACGGGCAACCGTTTTGTTGAAATGTTCAGAAAAATGTTAAAACAAAGTCAAAAAGAAGGACGGCCGCACACAGTGCAGCCGTAACCGTCTTTGTTATTACAGGCCGGCTTTTTGCCGCAGAACGTCGGCCTTGTCGGTCTGTTCCCATCTGACGCCGAGGTCTTCTCTGCCGACATGGCCGTAAGCGGCGAGCGGACGGTAGATCGGCGCGCGCAGACCGAGCGCTTCAATGATTGCGGCCGGGCGCAGATCGAACACTTCCTCCACGATCGCTTCGAGCCGGTCTTCGTCAATCTTTGCCGTGCCGAAGCAGTCCACCATGATCGAAACGGGACGCGCGACGCCGATGGCATAGGCGAGCTGCACCTCACACCTGGAGGCCAGACCGGCAGCCACGATATTTTTGGCCACGTAACGGGCCGCATAGGCCGCGCTGCGGTCCACCTTGGTCGGATCCTTGCCTGAGAACGCGCCGCCGCCGTGGCGGGAATAACCGCCGTAGGTGTCCACAATGATCTTCCGGCCGGTCAGACCGCTGTCGCCCTGCGGGCCGCCGACCACAAAGCGGCCGGTGGGATTGATGTATATTTTGGTCTCGCTCGTCATCAGATCTGCAGGAATCACGGGGTCAATGACGTGCCGCTTGATATCGGCGCGGATCTGCTCCAGCGCAACGTCGGCGCTGTGCTGCGACGAAACCACAACGGCGGTAACGGCAACGGGCTTGCCGTCGTCATATTCCACGGTGACCTGACTTTTGCCGTCGGGCCGCAGATACGGCAGAAGGCCGCTTTTGCGCACGTCAGTCAGCCGTTTGGAAAGCCGGTGCGCCAGCGAAATCGGCAGCGGCATCAGCTCGGGCGTTTCGTCGCAGGCAAAGCCGAACATCATGCCCTGATCGCCGGCGCCGTTCAGATTGAAGGAGTCCTCCTCGCCTGCCTTGCGTTCGAACGAGTTGTCCACGCCCAGCGCAATATCGCCGGACTGCTCGTCCAGCGCCAGAAGCACGGCGCAGGTGTTGCCGTCAAAGCCCTTTTCGGCGCTGTCATAGCCGATGTCGCAGATGACCCGGCGCGCGGTTTTGGCAATATCCACCCGTGCGGTCGTGCTGATTTCGCCCATGATCATGACCTGACCGGTGGTAACGGTCGTTTCACACGCCACGCGCGCCATGGGGTCCTGCGCAAAAATGGCGTCGAGCACCGCGTCCGAGATCTGGTCGCAGATTTTGTCGGGATGTCCCTCGGTGACGGATTCGGATGTAAAGAGATGTTTTGCCATAAAGATACTCCTTTGAAATTCCCACTCAGAAAAAAGCCGCGATCACAGCAGTGACCGCGGGACAATACCTTATCTTTCGGTAATACCGCAGGATTTGGCACCTTGCCTTTCGGCAGGTTGCCGCGCTTCGCCGGGCCTGTTCCCTCCGCTGCTCTGAATAAGGAAATATGAAATTTTTACAGTGCTATTATACACGGTTCGGGCGGAAAGTCAAGCCTTTTGCAAAAGAACCCGAAAAAAGTCGGCTCAGTGTCTGCCGTGCCGTTTGATCGCGTTGTTCATCTGCACGAACAGGCGCGAAAGCGGCTTATAGATCAGCATGGTGACCAGCACGCACAGCAGACCCTTGACCAGCGTGAACGGCACGTTGAAGATCAGCAGCGCCTTCCAAAGCGTGTCGGCCGCGGGCAGAATGGCCTGATAGAGGCCGAGAATCGTCTCCATGCCGCCGAAAAGTTTTGCGTAGATCGGATAAACGATGTAGTAGTTCGTCGGCAGACTGACGAGTGCCATGGCGGCTGCTGCGGTAAGACAGGCTGCGAGCGCAACGGCCTTTGTCTTGCGGCGGCGATAAATAAAGCCTGCCGCGAGCGAGAACACCGCGCCCAGTATGAAGTTGGACAGCTCGCCCACAAAGCCCGACGACGACACCAGCAAATGCACGAGGTTCTTCACCAGACAGATCAGCACCCCGCCGAACGGACCGATGACGAACGCGCCGATCAGCTCCGGGATATCAGACAGGTCCATCTTGAGGAACGACGGCACCAGCGGCACCCCGAATTCAAGATACTGCAGGACGACCGCGACGGCGGCCAGCATGGCGATGATGGTCAGCTTTGTGACGTTGGTTTTTTCCGAGGAATTGGATTTGACGCTGTTTGACATGATGATTCATCCTTTCGGTTCATGGATCGGAATCATCAGGGGCGAAAGAAATGAGCCTGTGAACTGCTCCACAGGCTCCAACTCAATCTGCGATGAGTTTTCTTCTTCCATCCGGACTGTCGCTCACAATATCTGATGTGAACACCGTC